>Ga0181526_10000597_pt1 | contig 37705 bp, 35 predicted proteins | sample PEATcosm2014_Bin_35_FD_119750 | JGI IMG/M metagenome (GOLD analysis project Ga0181526, IMG submission 119750) | Peatland microbial communities from MTU Mesocosm Facility, Houghton, MI, USA - PEATcosm2014_Bin06_30_metaG | ecosystem: Environmental > Terrestrial > Soil > Wetlands > Peat | place...
AGGGGCTTTTCACAGCGGCGGATATGCATGCACTGGCTCAGGAGTCGGAAGAGTTGGCTGATCGCCAGGACGTGAGACCCAGCGACCACTCGGGGTTTGAGGTCGAGATCCCCGCCCACGAAAGCGAAGGACAAGCGCTCACCGAGGCATCACAAACCGACGAATAGCGGCCACGGAGACGCTTAAGTTCACCAGCAAAAGGGGTCCGTGGGAAGCGTTAAGCTGCCGTCGAAGCGTCCTAGCCCTAGGCCGACCCGTAAAGGGCGAAGGGAGCGAGGCATGACTTTTTTGCATCAGGGACGCTTTACATTAGGCGTTGCCGTAGCCGTTGCGATTCTCACCGGATGCGGCGGATCGCAGCCACCGATCGGGACGCCGAACGCGACACAGCCGGAAAGTACCCGAATGCAGCACCAGAACACCGATGCGAAGGGGGGACCCGAGGTCCTTCATAGCTTCCTCGGCAGTCCTGACGGGGCGCAACCGTGGTCCGGGATCGCCTTTAATCGCGACAACCCGAACGTTCCCAGCGATATCGGGACGACGCTCAGGGGCGGAGATTCGAACAATGATGGGACGGTGTACGGCCTGACGCCAGGCAAGAAGGGTGCGTGGAACGAGAGCGTTCTCTACACATTCAGCGGCTATCCCAACGACGGATCGGAACCGACGGGTACCGTCAACCGGATAAGGAAGGTCTCACCGGCTGGTGTCGTGACTACGATCGCCGGCGGCACCAGCAATAACGGCACGGTAGTCGAGCTGACCTCGACCAGCAGCGGCCCTTGGACGGAGAGCTTCATTTACAGCTTCAAGGGCACGCCTGACGGCGCCAATCCTTATGGGGACCTCCTCGTCGATAAGCAAAACAACGTGTACGGTACGACGAGCGCTGGTGGTACGGACAACGCGGGTACGGTCTATCGGATGTCGCCGAAGGGGTCGAGTTTTACCGAAACCGTGTTGTACAGCTTCCAGAGCGGGACTGACGGCGACCAGCCCAATGCCGGCCTCATTCTCGAGAAAGGCGTGCTCTACGGGACCACCATTGTAGGCGGCTCTTCCGGTTACGGAACGGTCTTCAAGTCGTCGCCATCCAAGGCCGGCCAGGGCGGAAGCTTCTATTCATTTCAAGGACCGCCGAATGATGGGTCGCGGCCCCATTCCTGCCTGAACGCTGATTCGCATGGGGCGCTCTACGGCACGACCTCGGAAGGCGGCACACAAAACCTGGGAACAGTTTACAAGCTCACGCCGAACGGCAGCAGCTACACCGAGAGCGTTCTCTGGAACTTCGGTAGCATCTCGGGTGATGGCGCATATCCGCTTGGAAGTCTCGGCCTCGATTCGAAGGGTGATATCTACGGGACAACATCTGGAGGTGGCTCCGGAGGTTCAAGCGGTTATGGCACGTTTTTCATCCTAGCGCCGTCGGGCAGCACGTACAGGGAAACCGTCTACAGTTACGAGGGCACCGATGGTGCGTATCCATATGCGGGACCGTCTGCCGATAGTAAAGGCAACGTGTACGTCACGACCGAGGGAGGCGGCACGAAAAACAACGGCAGTGTAAGTCAATACCTTCGCAGGAAAATGCCCGGCAAAATGAGGTCGGCGACATGTTGAGCTCGGAAATAACGCCGTTCACGGCGACTCGCGTTAGCGAGGCAGATGGCTAGACGTTCAGGCGGCGCGTAAAGCCCAGCGCAAGCCGAAACTCGACGATCCTACGGGGTCTTTGAGATCTCGATAAAGTTCCTTTCGTTAGCGACATAGCGGAGTGAACGGGGCTGTGCATTTGTTTCATGGGCGCTTTTGGCTCCTGAGGTATCCCCGAGGGCGTGATGCTGCGGCGTTGCGCCTTCAACTGCTTATCGGGAGGATTCATGTACAGCGCTGCGCTTCTCATCGGTCGCATGTAATGAGCTGGCACCACGCTACATCAGCAAACCAGCTTTTTATCTCGGGCAAAAAACCAACCCGGCCGGGGATAAGATCCGACACCCTACAACAGCCCAGGAAGCACAAGAGCTTAGCTGGACAGCTCCAGGATCGCCTAACGCCCTCCGAACGAAGCTACAGCACGGATTTCGTGAGCTGCAGAGTGTGACAACCACGGGGCCGGATAGAATCAGGCTCATCGATGATACCGACCTGAGACCAGAATGAGTTCAGAAACGGTGCTTTCACCCAGGCTGCACGTAGATCGTACAACGTTGCCTTCACAGGGTGACGGTCGGCCTCGTCCAAGGTTGCAGTTTTTAGTTGCAGTTTGGTTGCACTGAGCCAGATTTAGCGTGACTGCGCGTGATCGCCGCTGAGCGAAAACTCCTTATTCTACCGCAGCGTAGACCGACGCTGATCGATGCTGATAGCGGCTGCATGGCAACGGTGGGCATCGCTTGGACGCCAAAACATTTTCGTACAATGAGGATGAAGAGACCCCCGGTGCTCTGGGCTTACAAAGGATGCAACCCCGCATGCAGCGCCGTCGGTGGACCCTTTATGCTGCCAGGTGACTCGTTCTATGGCAACGTGAACGCGAAAATCGACGCGTTGTCGATCAGCGAGTTTCAGAACGGGCAAGTCGGTGTCTACTCATACAGCCGCACCAAGCTTTTGTATCTCTATAGGTTCATAGCGACCTTTTCCCCAGCGATTCCGTCGAGGCGACCGCGTTTAGCCAAGCACCATAATTTGCCGGACGGGAGCGGTCGGGACCCCGATTCGCGGATTCGACTCCCGTTGGCGCTAACAGACAAGTCCTATCCGATAAGGCTGTTGCCTTAATAACTGTTATCTTAGGCGATGGACCTCGCGCAAGAACCAGGCGCGATCGCGGCTTGCGCCCATTCAACCGCTCCGCCACCTCTCCAAGACCCGCAAGTGCCTTTGTTTTACCGGTGTTTTTGGCTAACGACCCTGCTCACAGAGCGGTGGACGAAGGCCATTTGATCACCATTTACTCTCCTCTGGCCGTGTTTTCGTAGTATCGAATCATTTGTGCGTGCGGAACCGTTGAGATTTCGCCAAATACTCCTGACACGCGGTCGCGCTCCAACCTCTCTACCATGCCTGAGATGCATTTGAGACGAGTCGCAATTCCGCCCCGCGAAAGAGGTATGAACGCAACAAGCGCCACAACCTAGAGAAAATCATGTATACCGAACAAAGCCTGACCTGCGCTGAGTGCAACTCGGCCTTCGCCTTTACCGCCAGCGAACAAGAGTTTTACGCCCAGAAAGGGTTTACGAACAAGCCGAGCCGATGCCCCGATTGCCGGGCGGCGCGCAAGGCATCCGGACAAGGCGGACAAAGCCGCGATAAGTCTAGCTACGGCGGCGGAAGCCGATCCGATCGGGAAATGCACTCGGCGACTTGCGCACAGTGTGGCAAGGAAGCCCTGGTGCCATTCGTGCCAAGCGGCGGCAGACCAGTCTACTGCCGCGATTGCTTCGCGTCACAGCGCAATTAGGGATCCTAAAGAAGGGCGGCGCACCGCTGTGCGCACGCCTTCAGCTCACTTTGGGACCATCCAAAAAAACTCGCCGCGTTAAATAATGTGTGTGGAATAAAAGCTGACACTAAGCTGCCTGCCGGCTTGGTCGATGTGAACGGTACGCTCTACGGAGCCACGGAGACCTACGGCGGTTCGGACTGCCATGGCGGTGTATGCGGGGTCGTTTTTTAAGGTCACGACCGCTTGCGAAGAAAGCGTGCTTTACAGCTCTTAAGGCTGCCGGACGGCCAATACCCGTTTGGCGGCCTCGATCGACGTCAATGGCAAATCGCCATCGATGCGAAAGAGTGCCGTAGATCGCGAAGCCGTAGACATCGCCAGAGCCCGTAAGCGGCGTAGTGCCTACGATCTTTCCGCCTGCACCCGTGGTCTCGTAAATACGCGAGGGTCGCCCTTGACATTGATGACATTGTGAATTTCTATGGGGACACGATCCATCTGGAGTTCGAGCGCACGTTGGCTGTTGCTACGATCCGCGAAATGTTCGCTCGAATATTCCCCGGTCTGCGGAGCCAGTCACCAAATGGCTATGGACGAAAAACGTACATCACGCCGCCATCCATCGATTGCGCCATCCCACTGATTTTCGTGCGATCGTTAAGGATTTGGACGATAGGCGCGGCTATAATCGCTGCTTCTTCGGGGCCGCTCACTTGCAAATGCAAGAAGTTTGCGACGATTCCGTCGTCGGTTTGACGGAACTGCTTGATGCGAAGGATGGAATTTTTCTCGATATATTCCCATGCGGCCGTGTGGCCGACATGCGGGACGCCGATGCTCATAATATCCTCTTATCCGGCCGCTGAACTGCTGCCACCTCCATGTCTGCGTGATGGGAGCGGTTTCCATTTTGCCGCCCCATCGGGCAAGTGCGACGGACTGAGCGGGAGCGCGAATCGCTTAAGGACGAACCTTGTTTAGGTTTGCGCCAGTTGGTGGCATCGATGCTATGGAGTGCTGCTCGCTTGTGGCGTCCCCGAGAGCGCCGTCGTAGATGGCGAGGGCATCTGGATTGGCTTCATCGTCTGCGGTGAGGATACGGGCCCCGGGGGCAACGTGGCGTAGGGGCCCACTAACGGCTGGGTCGTCGTCTGCGCCGATGTTGTCGCGGCCCATAACGAAACCGCGCAAAGCAAGAACAGCACGCAAAAGGCTAAACGCATGACGTTCGCTTAACCACCGGTCCGGATGCCCCCTTCCTCAGCACTGCTGAAACCCGCGGGCGGTGGCAAACGCCGACGGCACAACGGCTGCCGCCCCTTTGTCTTTACTACTATTGCCTGAAGCGTCAGGACCGGCGGTGCCTACGTCTAGCCCGCATTTGCGGGCACGGTCAAAGGAGTCATTTAGACCAGCCTGCGTCACACGGGCCATTCGCGAGCGAAGTTAACTGCATTTGTTCGCGAACATCCTTAACTTGCATACAAGTCGCCGCATACATCAGCAAAATGTGTGCAACTGTCGTTTCCGTAACCGCGTCGATATGCTGGAGCCTGTGAATATTTGAAACCACCGTTGAAGTCTGACCTCACATCGGTGGTTGCGCATAGTCGCTATCGTTCGAGCCGCTAGCAGCGTACGAGCGCACCATCCCATCAGACGAGTGCGCACCAGAAACATAGCAGTTGATGAAGTTCACGTTCATAAGGCCCGCCCTGAGCCATCGTAGACATCCAAGTGCCTAGCACCGTTTCCGTACCGGATGCGGTAATCGAGAAGACCGTCCCGCAACCGCAGTAACCGCCTTGATAGGTGTAACTATCACCGCCGGAGCTGACCCGCTTTCGCGGACGGTTTACCGAATCGGTCTCGCGAGCGAACCACGCTGCGGGGAATTCAACTGGTCGGCGCAACACCTCGTTTAGTTTACTAGCCGGCGTCCTGTATTGCAAGGTCTTGCGCGGGCGTTGGTTTAGTCTGAGTGCGATGCGGTTGAGATCGGCTTGAGAGAACTGTGATAGATCCGTTCCGTCTGGAAAGTATTGCCGGAGGAGACGGTTCGTGTTTTCGTTCGTCCCACGCCGCCACGGGCTTTGTGGATCGCAGAAATACACCTTGACACCTGCCGCGATGCTGAACTTCTTGTGAGCGGCAAATTCTGGACCCCGGTCGAACGTTACGCTTCTTCGGAGTTTAAAGGGAAGGCTGCGAATCTGTCTGCTCATCGCCTTCGCCACCGTGAGAGCGTCTCTACGCGTAACCTTTACAAGCATGGTAAAGCGCGACTTGCGTTCAACGAGGGTCGCAACCTGAGAATTGCGCGAGCCGCAGAGTAAATCGCCTTCCCAGTGACCGGAAACAGCACGACTCTCGATTCCTGGCGGCCGATCGCTGATCGAAACTCCATCAACAATCTGGTATCGAGTCTGTCCTTTATTAGTGGCCGTTCGCGCACGCCGCATTACGCGCCCCGAGCGCAAATGCTGCTGTAGCTCTTTTTTCAGCGCGCCGCGGGCTTGGACGAACAGCGTTCGGTAGATCGTCTCGTGGGAGACGTGCAGATCATAGTTCTTTGGAAACTGCGTCTTAAGCCACCCCGCTATCTGCTGCGGAGACCATTGCAGCTTTAGCTTGTTGGCAACGATCGATCGCAACTTACCGTTTGTCGCTAGAAGACACTTCTTGGGACGCCTCGCTCGATCCCATGCGTTCTCATCGGCTTCGGCAGCGCGGTAACGTCCTAGCCCGCCGTTCCTTGTTATCTCACGGCTTACCGTTGATGGCGCTCTTTCGATGAGGTCAGCAACTGTCCGTATCGAAAGGCCGGCGGCTAGCCCACGAGAGATCTCTTCGCGCTGCCCGCGGGTAAGTGCTATCGGAGACCGGTCGCGCTCGACAGGTGCTATGCCACCGCGTAGTCTGAGAACGCCGAAGATCGAGCCGCCACCCTTCTTGAGCGCACGAGCGATATCGCTCAGCGATTCGCCTTGCCTCCACCGCCTCCCCAGTTCGGCCTTCTCTTTCGGGGACAACCCCGGGCGCCCGAGCTGAGCCATTGGCAACACCTCCGTTACTAATCATCGGTCGCGTGTTGCGTCGACCCATTGAATTCGCCGCGGCTTTTTTTAAGATATCTCGCTCGATCTCGAGCTCACGTACCTCCTTGCGCAACTTGGCGACTTCCGCGCTCTCCGCGGTGGTTAAGCCGTCTGATCGGCGGCCGGCGTCGAGATCGTCTTGCTTCAACCAGTTGGTAATCGTGAGGCGAGCGACGTCGTACTCTTTAGCGATCGAGCTCACGCTCTTGCCTGAGCGGGCCAGCTCTATGATCTTAGCGCGAAACTCCGGGGGATAGGCTCGTTGTTTGGCCATGGTGGGGTCCTTCTCCGCAAAGCGGAAAGACTCCACGAAACCGGGTCAGCTCCAGTGGTCCAGAGGGCGGCCCTCTGAACACTAACGATGCGACGGCGACAACGAGAAGACCGTCCCAGCACCGCTCGTGCCCCCGGATTCGGTCGTGCCATAGAGCGTACCGTCGACCTTGATAAGGCTCGCCGACGGGTTTTCGCCGTCTCCTGACGTTTCGCCAAAGCTGTGGAGTACGCGTTCTTTGCCGGACGTCGTGACCGCAAAGATCGTCCCGCAGCCTCGAACAAGGCAGCCTGTACTTCCTCCGTATACGGTGGTGCCATAAAGCGTGCTGCCGATAGCGGCGAGTCCCGCAGACGGATACCATCCGTCCTTCGAGCCGCCTTTGAACCTGTAAAGCACGGCTTCGTTGCCGGTCCTCGTGACCGCAAAGACTATGCCGCAGCCGGGCAGCATTCCGCACTGCGCTTCGCCCCCTTCTAGGGTGGTGCCGTAGAGCGTGCCTTCAACATCGATGAGACCCGCGAATGGGTGTGCACCGTCCGCCGCCCCGCCAGCGTAACTGTGCAGCATAGTTTCCTTGCCGGACGTCGTGATATTGAAGGCCGTTCCGTCGTCGCTTGTGCCGCCGACATCGGTTGTGCCGTACAGTTTGCGGTTGACGTCGAGGAGGGGCGCGACTGGAACTCCACCGTCCGTCGCGTCACGCTTGAAGCTGTAGAGGAGACTCTCCGCGCCGGACGCGCTCACTGTGAAGACGGTCCCCTCATGGCTTGCGCCCCCGCCGACGGTGGTACTGTACAGCGTCCCGTTAACGTCGATGAGGCTCGCCTCCGGATACGCCCCGTCGGTCTTCCCGCCGCGGAAGTGGTGGAGCACTCTTTCCTTGCCGGAAGTCGTGATTGCGAAGACCGTACCACAGCCGGTCTTCTCGTAGCATCCGGTGCCACCGCCACTGTATGTTGTACCGTACAGCGTGCCGTGAACATCGATGAGACTCCCCTCCGGGAACGATCCGTCCTTCCCGCCTTTGAACCGGTAGAGGACACTTTCGTGACCGGATATCGTGATTGCGAAGACCGTGCCGCAACCGGAGCCGTAGCAGCCGGTACCGCCTCCCCCCACGGTTGCGCCGTAGAGGGTCCCGTCGACGTCGAGAAGGGAAGCAGCCGGTGCTACCCCATCCGTTCCGCCTTTGAATCTGTAAAGCACGCTATATACAAGATGCTCGTGCGTTCGCTCTGCCGACGTCATCGTGAGCGCAGTCGAAGGGCCGGCCGATGGGCTAAACGGCGTGCCGCGTCCACCGTCGCAGCCTGCAAGCAAGGCAACACTTGAGCAGAAACTCAACCAGCAGCGAAAGGTCCTCATCTGTCTTGTCTCCTTGTGCCAACGCTTATTCAGGCGAACATTTCCCTGCGCAGCTCGGTTGATTTCATCCCCAGCACCGGCAAAAGGACTCGTTCCGGTCAGGTCACCGGCCTACGGCTTTCTTCGAGTGAGCACGACGCAAACTCGCGCGCTCGACATCGCCAACGAATCGTATAACGGTTCATTTCGTAGCGAGCTCCGCGTGACCTGGAAAGCGAATCGGCGACGCAAAGTAGACCTCGATACGATCGCTCTTCCGTAACTGTTGGCGGTCCGCAACGAATAGAGGATGCTCTCGGTATAGCCGCTTCGCGACGGCGTCAGCTTGAAAACGGTTCCTTCGCCCTCAGATCCGCCGACGTAAGTGATCCCGTACAACGCGTCACGGGCAGGCCGCCTATCTATCCCACACGTTCAAATCCCAAGGAGTTCAACCAGCGTGACCCACCCACGACGTCATACAAGGAGCTAAGGCCCCGCAAACGAGGCCCCTCCCCTGCACCGGGCCGCGAGGCGGCGGGGCGCTCTCTAATCGCTGCAGCGACCTATGCCCCCGCAACGGTTCCGCAGGAAACATGTGGGCTGCCGTGCGACAACGTCTTGTGAATGACGATCGAATATTCTCCGTGAATGAGTGCTTCGAAGCCGATGTCTGTCAGCTGCGTTGTCGACTGGCCGTTGCGTATCGGTTCTAACTCGTAGACCGTCGGGGTTGCGATGTGCTCGCACGTCCCTCGGTGAAAGTGTGCGAACTGTGGCGATGCGCCGGACGTGGTGCCCGTAACGTGGATGGTGATAATCAAGCCACTTCCCCGCTGCGTGATCGTTGCCGTGCCACGCTCATTGGAACCGTGCAGCGGATAGAGCGATACCGTCAACGTTGGCGGTCCGGGGGAGGCGGCAATCGCCAGAGTCATGAGTATGGAAACCAGCCTTGCGCGATATGGCATGCGGAGATTATATCATAGGAGCGGCGCGCCTCCAACTGCTGACATTGTAGACGCCCGGCGCTGGAGACGTCACAATGGCGTCATTCGTCGGGAGCGACGTCTCCAAAGAGACGTTTTATGCTTCGCTACTTACTGAGCGTGGCGAGACCAAAACAGTTTTCCCCAACGCACAAAAGGAACGCGTAGACGCATGTCTACCAAGCTCTGGGCGCGGATTTTCGGCCTGTGGATTCTGCTGGTGGTCATTGGGATGGTCGCCAACCGTCAAAGCACCGCCACCGTGCTTTATTAAGATGACGGGGTTTCACTTGATGATGCGCGTTGGTATTCTGACCAGCATCTTTCTGATGCCGGCCGCAACTGCCTCGCCGGCTCAATCGCTTTCGACCCCGAAAAACATGGTTGCAACGCACGCGGAGAAAGTCTGCAGCGGGATGGCCAACGGCTGGTACTGGGAAAACAAGCTCGCTATCGGAACGATGAATGTCGTTTTAGAACAGACTCTTCTTCTCGGCAAGACCACAGCGTTCGTGGCGACCTACGGGCGACTAGACACGGACAAAGAAGACCCCGCAGCGCGCGTCGCTCGATACTATCAAGGCACTGTTTATCGCACCGATGATTTCTCCGGAGACTTTGACCTACAGTACGACGCCACGATGGCTCCCGCACCTTCGAATAGATCCTGGTCACTTGTCGGTGTGATGCTGAAGGCCCGGACGGCTCCGTCGTGGATTGAGATTGGGCTGTCGCGGGGCGATCCGGACGCGGCGACGTTGAGCGGCTTCACGGCGGCGTCGACATCGGCAGGGAAGAAATCTTGGAATCCGGTGCAGGCAGAATGTGCACCCGCGTGCGAGATCGAGCTGAAGGGGGACAGGACTGCCCTCTATGCGTTCGTCAATGGCCGGAAGATTGAAGAGTTCTCTCGGTTATCGCTCCCGATTGTGAAGGCCTATGTTCAGCTAAATGCTCAAGTAAACGCCGTCGGAGACATTATCTCAACTTAGGGAAACGTACCAATAATAGGCGCCGATTTTTATGGCGCCACTTGGAGGTACGTGAACATTTATGGCACTTAAGAAAAATACGCGCAAAAAGTCCGCGACGAAGTCCGGAGGAAGGCGCGCAGGCACTCCGGAAAAAACATCCGCCAAAAAAATCGCGCGCCGCGGAAAGAGTCTTGCTAAGAAAGCGACCGCAGCTGTGTCAAAGGCCTCTCAGCGCACCAAGAAAGTTGCCCGCGGGGCTCAGAAATTAGGCGGTATCGTGAGCACTATCGGCAACATCGTCGCGGCCGGGGGCGAGGCCGCCGAGGATCTCGTTGTTAAGGTTGAAAGCCAGGGTCGCAAAGCATCGAGTAAGCCGCGTAGTACCACCAGCCGAGCGAAGAAAGGGTCGTCGAAGAAGCGCTAGCGCTGCCTCATGGCGCGTCCCGGGCGACGCAAGTGTCACCGATCTCAGTAAGCAGGCTGGCGCCGTCGACTAGGGGATACAACGTACCACCGCTACGGATGCGCGAAGAGTAACGCCGCGATGAGCACAAGGCAAAAAATGAAGCCAAGGAGCCACACGGTGAAGGACCACGCCCGCGTAAAGGTTCGATTGCGCCATAGGCCCCAAGTGGTGACGGTATAAGAAACCCGCATAAACTTGGGGCTTCCCGCGATAACCTCTTCTTGCCGCTGCATTTGTTCATTTACATTAAGCATTTGGTAAAAACACCAAACGGCTAGTAAAGAGACAATTATAACTGAGCCCCACTTGCCCAGTAAGATCGTCGCAGCAAGGAGCAGACCGTGAATCACTCAGGTACGATTCTCCAACCTAACGCGCAAAAACTTCATCCTCCATGCGGTGCGAACTGGGGCGCTGCAAAACCAGGGACTTTCTAGAGGTTTGCCCCGCCTGGGCCGTAGCGCGCCAGTTCAAACATCTGGTCGCGAGCAAAGCCAAGCTTCGCGTAGAACTCCACCAATTGAGGCTCGCGCCGGGGCAGCTCCACCATGACGCTCGAAGCGTTCGTCTCCATCGCGTAGTGAATAACGCGCTCGACAAGACTCGCCCCGATCCCGCGCCTGCGCGCCGATTCGGCCACGTAGAGATCGCTTAGGAACCAAATCCGACGACAGTACCACGACGACCAAAGTGGATAGAGCGTGATAAAGCCGACGGCATCGGTGCCGTCCCAAGCCACGAAAATCGCCGACTCTTCGCCCTCCAAGCGCTCCTCCAAGAACCGGTACGACGAACCGTCGGTGCTTCCGGCGAAGAACGTCCGATACGCATCGAACAAGGCGAGGATCTGCGTGAGATCGTGAGTCGTTGCGCGCGCGATGCGGCAGTTTGGCGGTTTCATCGGGCTGCGCCGTGGTTACGTGCAAAGAGATTGAGTTCCCCCGCGTCGCCCTCTAGATAGGGTGCGGGTCTTCGCATCGTCGAACCGCCGTAGTCATGCGATTGATACTGCTGACTACGCTGATCCTTATTAGTCCGATGGTGTCGGGCTGCGGCGGCAGCATCCCGGCGGCAAGTGCGCCCCCAAGTCTCGCCGCACCGATCGATTCTGCGCGTGCTTCCGAAACCGAGCCCCCGTTTGCCTATGTCGCGCAAACGTGTGCGTCAAGTTCGTCCTGCCCGTCGCCGAACGGCTTGGTACAGATGTTGGGCGGCCCGACGATTACCAAAGATATCGTCAACCCGACGACGCTAGCGCTCGATGGTTCCGGCAATCTCTATGTCGGCAATTCGACCACGTCGAATCAAGGTGACATCAGCGTGTACGCCCCGAAAAGTGTGAGGTTGCAACGGATTCTAGGCGGCGTAGTCGGGGTGCCTAAGGGGCTTGCTGCCAACGCGGCCGGACGTTTATTCGTCGTCGCTCAGTATCGTGCGGGCTGTTGTGAATTAGAAGGCACCGGCGCAATCTACACGGCCGGCGCGACGAAGCCTCGGCAACGTCTCAAGGGTCTTAGCGGCTTCGCCCATTCACCCGTGCTCGACAAGTTGGGAAATGTGTACGTGGCCAACTTCGACGTGTTTCCCGGTTGGGTAAGCGTGTACCAGCCCGGGCAGCGCGTTCCGTCGCGTACCATCCAAAACGGGATCGGCCTCCCAATCCAGTTGGCTGTCGCTCCGAACGGGGATCTGGTCGTCGCCAACGGACTCTTCAGCGGCGGCTCTGACGTCGTGGTCTATCCGGCCGGAAAAAACACGCCATCGCTGACGATCACCGAAGGCGTACAGTCGGTGTACGCTATCGCAGTCGATGCCGACGGCAATATCTACGTCGCCAATGGCGCGGACAAAAAGGCCCAGCGTTCGATAACGGTCTATCGGAGGGGGCAAAAAAATGTCTGGCGCTCGATTCACTCCGGGATCATTTTTCCAGCCGCGCTCGCATTCGATGGCTCGGGCCGGCTCTACGTCGCAAACGTTCCCAGGAAGGGGACGAACACAATCGCCGTCTACGCGGCCGGCGGTTCGACGCCGGTGCGTACGTACGCGCTAAAAGAGCAGTTTTCCGCACTCTCTGTTCCCCGCTAGCTAAGATCCCGGCGGAACGAACGTATCGGGAATCGTGAAGTACTCGCTCGGCCAGGCGACAATCGTGTTGTGCGGATAATCATAGACGATGTTGAACCGCTTTAAGGCCCCCGTGCCTATACTCGCACTATCGGCCGTACTCGCGAAGACGCCCCCGGTTTGTCTCGACGCTCTCGTCACGACGTTCGTCAGGCGCGAGCCGAAAACGTCGAGACTGGGAAGCGTGAAGACGTCGGCGTAGACGGGACCGCTAGGCCTAGCCTGGCCGCGGTTGCCGGCGTCAGCGCGATCGTCGGCGAGCCCGTGTCGAGGATCATTGCAAACGGGCCTTTCCCGTTGATCTTGCACTCGACGACGATGCGATTGTCGACGTAGGTAAACGGGATGGTGGTCTGCGCGCCGGACGGCGATGCAATCGCGGCAATGATGGCGGCTAAGAGAACCATTACGTCTTCAGAACCTTCAGCACCGCGTCGATCGTGTTCCAGTTTCGCGTTGTGACCGGCGCGCCCAGGGCCTTGTCGATCTGTCCGAGATACGAAATTGTCTTCATGTGGCGCCGGTACGCGCCAAACACGAACTGCTTTTTTCGTCCGACGATCTGCACGTACCAATCGTCGTCCGAAGGGATTCCGAACGGCATTGCAGGCAACCGTGCGGGCACCGGTTCTATCAGAATGCTCACGAAGCGAACGTGATCGGGCTTCACCCTGATTTCTTGGAATGGCGAACCGTTCTCGAGACCGAGCACGTCAGCGCCCTCGCAGAAAGCCACTTGCGTAGCGAACGGCAAACGGTTCATGAGCTCCGAGCGAAACGCTTGGCCGCGGCCGGGGTCGCGCGCGACGAACAACCCCGTGGCTCCGATGTTGACGACGTCAAAATGCTCTAACTCCTTGGCCAGTAGTGATGGGCGAAACCGTCGATGTCCGCCAACATTCGCACCCCGTAAGAAGGCTACGATTGCCATACAAAACGCTCCCTCAAAGGCCCGCGATTCGACGACGCGGAGGCATTTCCCAGGCCGAATCACACCGCCCGTGGAACGTGCCAGCCTTCTTTGCTCTATCTTAGGAGGCACGATGCTCGTTTACGCCCGGCGTAGTCTTTTGTTATTCGTCGTCGCCGCTCTGGCCGCGTGTTCGGGAACCGGAGGCACCGGCACATCGCCTGCCTTGTCGGACACCGGTCCGGCGGTCAACGCGCCACAAGTTGTAGCGGCAGCTCTCGACTCAGCGCCCGAAGTGAATGGTGGCCGCGAAATCATTCGAAGACTCTCTTTCGCCCCAAATGCGAAGTCGTCACCCGTCTTGATCAACTTCGTATCGGATGGTCCGGCCCAAAACGGAGTTCCGTGCATCAACTGCGTCAACGGGGCGTCCAGCAGTGACAATATCGGTTTAACGGGACCGTCGAGCTATATTCCCACTGGCGATACTTGGCAGTACTCGTTGTCGTTCACCGACATCTCGTATAAAGGAAAGTGCAAACTTGCCTGGGCCATTACCTCAGGGAAAAAGGTGATCGATAGTTTCTCTGCGACCCTGAACCTCACGTCTTCGGGTGGATTCGTTCTCTACGCGGTCAATCGCAGCCGGCCCAACTACTCGGGTTCGGCCACTTTGGCCGGAAAGATGACGTGCGGAAGCACGACACAGATGGTGCAGGCGCCGCTGGAGTTCCAATAGTCAGGGCGGCATCCAACGTCGGCGTTTTGCTGACGTTGGCCGCGCTACTGGGGGGATGCGGCAACAGGCCGAACGCCGGAGTGCCGGGCTTCGCCCCGGAACCGGCTCGCTTCGCTGCGATCCCTCCGGATTCCAAAATCTCAATCGTTGGCCCAGGCCGGAGCCCGTCACTCGACCATCTCGTCGCTGCGTTCATGGTTGCGCAGCACGTCCCCAACGCGCAGTTGGCAGTTTCCGTGAAAGGAAAAACGACGTTCTCGCACGGGTATACGTATCGTGGCTTTGCGGCCTCGACCACCACGCCGGCGACGATCATGCGTCTGGCGAGCAATACGAAGGCGTGGGTGGATGGAGCGCTCTACAATCTAATTGAAGAAAAGAGAGTCGACCCCAACGCAAAGGTCTTCACATACCTGGGAATCACCAAACCGCTTCCCAAAGGCGCCAAGGTCGATAGGCGCGTCTACGACATTACGATCGAAGACATGATTTTGCACAAGTCGGGTTGGGACGATTCGAAGCCGCCGTACTACGACCCGACGTTTGCGATGCGCACCATCGCCTTGGCCCTTAAGTTGAAAAAGGCCGTAAACCAGGTTGAGTACGTGCGATACCAGCTGGGCAAGCCGCTGCAAGAGCCGCCCGGAAAGGTGTATGCCTACTGCAACTTCTGCTACACCGTGCTCGGCATGGTAATCGCGAAGGCATCCGGCTTAAGCTTCGCCGACTATATTGCGAAGGACGTCGCCGGCCCGATGGGCTTGAAAAACGTGTTGATTTCGCCCACCGTTGGAAAGCGGCTTCCCCAGGAAGTCGCCAAATACTATTCGACATTCAAAGCGCTCTCCGCCGTCTACGTCACGTCAGATAAGCGGTACCCCTATCCTTACGGCGGTGACGGCATGGTGCTCGAGGTTGCCGGCGGCGCGTCGGCACTCGCGACGAACGCCGAGTCGATGCTCGAATTCATGAACAAGTACTTGATTTGGGGCGTTGGCACGCCCGAACCGGGCGCGGACTGGGCGCGAGAAGGTTCGATGCCGGGCACGAATACTTGGGCCGAACAGCTCCCCAACGGCAGCAACTATGCGTTTCTCGTCAATACGCGGCAGTACGTTTACGGCAACGACCCAACGGCGTTTGAAACGCTGCAGGCCGAGCTGGAAAAGCAGATCGATCCGGGCTTTACGCGCTAGCTACGGGTTAATGGCCGTGGACGAAATATTGATGACGCCTTTCTCTTGGGTTATGCGTTTGAGGAGCTTTTTCGAGCCGGCTTCGTAGGCCGAAATCGTATTATCGTTGAGGTCCGTCACGTACAACCGGCGCTGCTTGTCGACGGCAACCTGCGGAAAGGCGCGGGTCGGCAAGACAAAGGAAAGGCTATCGTTCGGGCACGCTTGATTCGGGTTGTAATCGATCAGTACGCCATCGTCGCTGCCATCTTGAGTTCCGATGTAGATCCTTCCCGAAGAATCGACCGCGACTGACAGGCCGCCGGCGGCGTACACGGGGCTATCGGTCGTCGAACTGTACAGGTGCTTAACCAACGTACCCTTTGAGAACTCCTCTGCCCCTTCGAAGCGCTTGATGGAACCACTCGGATCGGGGATGCACGTTTTCTTATCCTTGAAATACACAGTCGTTGGATTGGGATAGTGGGTGCTCCAAACGTTGCCGTGAGAATCTACGATCATCTGCGTTACGGCTTGGCTCTGCCCGGTCGCGAAGGCAATTGTACCCTTAGTCTTTCCAGCGGCGAAATAAGTCACACCGCCGCCGTCGTCCCCGACGTAAAGATCGCCTTTGGTATCGACCGTCGCGTAGGTAGGCAGGACGTCGCCGGTGAGGTTTCCCCCCGTGTAAGTCGCAATTGGCTTCTTCGCCTTCCCGCCTTTCTTGGCTCCGGCAGAAAACTCGAGCACATTCCCAGAACAATACTGAACGACGTAGAAGTCGCCCGTCGGGCCGGTGGCGAGCGACGAACTGTCGCACGGTACGCCGGAGAACTGCTGCTGCGCCGGCACGGTCCCGCTCTTCACGGGCTGCAGATAGACCGCGAAGCCACCCTGCAGGGCCTCATCCACGAAAAACGGCAAGCCGGTGGTTCCGAATGCTGTCGGGCTTGCCACGCCATCCCCTTCCGTGGTTTCCTCTAACTTCAGGTCCGGTAAACTGTAGCGCGCATGCTGTCCGTAGTAGAGGCCAGCCGAGCCGGTATTGTAGACGTATAGGTACTGCGTTGACTTCGTCTTCGCTAGGGGCGCCGGCGGAGTTTGCCCCGTAACCAATGGAACGGTGGTCGCCGCCGAACACCCACAAATCAAAAAGACGAACGCTGAAAGTGCGACACGCGTAACTCGCTTGGTCATCCTGCACTCCTTGTCGGCTCGGAGGCATCCGTCATTCTTGCAGCGACGACCCAACCCCTGGATGCGCTCAGTTGCTCCCTAGGACTGCGTAAGCCAACTCGCTTCCGCTCACCGTATCGCTCTGGTACGGCGTCCAACCCGAAGCGCTTCCGCAGTTGGTTGGGCAATACGAAGCCTCGAGGAACGAGTCGACTTGATCGGTGTCGTTGTACATCCAGGTAGCGTTGGTGGTGAGTTCTGAGCTGTTCGTGCTGACCACCACCCAATATCGCGTGCCGGCCTTTAAAGGCACGCCTTTCCCAAGCGTTGCCGCTTTGATCGTGCAGCACGTTCCGAATGCCGGCAGGTCGCTCAGCTGTGCCGTGGCTATCGCTTTGCCGGGTACGCCCTTATCGTCACGGTTGAGGCTGAGCACCAGGCCGTTGGTCCCCGAGCTCAAGGCAACTCCGACTTGGACGACCGTCGCCGTGTGATTTGCGCTCGGGGAAAAAGCCACCGCGCGCCAATTTTCGGGGAAGCCTCGTTGCCCCTCGGGTCCGGTGACTGGACTACCTTCGAAAGCCCAATACCTGCCGGACGCGTATGAAGCCAGATTGCTAACGATCGTAACCAGCTTGGCGTGTGCGTAGTTTGCCGGCGCAGCAACCTGCGCGGCCGGCGTGATCGAACGACCTCCGCACGCGCTGAGGATCGCGCCCGTCAACAACGCAAGCGCCGGCGTTTTCCAGGTCATAACGTCTACCTCACTTCCCCAGCACCGCAAACGCGACGCCGTAGAGCGAGTGAAATGCGATCCACGTGTCGTTCTGCAGGCCGTACGAGGCGCAGCTACCGCCGCGATCGTCCGAGCAGTATTGCGCCAGCGTCGCGCCTCGCCGTTGGCCGAGCTCGCTCAGTGCCCAACCCGCCGAGGTGCCGGCTTCCGCTGCGTCCGTAGTAAGAACCACCCAGTATTGGGTACCGGCCTTAAGCTGTAGCCCGCCTTTATCGCTCACCGATTCGACACTGCAGCACAACGATTGTGGAAGGTTCGTCAACTTCCAAGCCTTGATGACCGAGCCTGGTACGCCCCCGGCGTCCTTATCGAGACTGAGGACGAGCCCGTTGGGTCCAGAACTCCAAATGGCCGCGACTTCGAGTTTCGTCGCGGCGTGATCGGCGAGAGGCGTAAAGGGTGCCGCCGTCCACACTTCGGCGTACCCGGAGTAACTCGGTCCGTTGACGTTCGCTTCGGTCCAGGCCCAGTACGGGCTCTTGGAATACTTGGAAAAGCTGTCGCTTATCGCGACTAATCCGGCGTCCTGGGAATCGTTTAGCGGAGTCGTTGCGGCGTGGCGCCCTGACGCCGCCGTTGTGAAGGCGCCCTGGTGGTTGGTGATTCGCTGCACGTCGCCGGCTGCGAGGGCCACCGCCGTCGCCGTGGTAAGGGCAACCAGCGTTAGAGCAAGCGTTCTTCCTTTTCGCATAGCCGTTACTCCCATTTCGGGCCTTGGCTGAAGCGGACCCGCACCCTAATCGGTTAGAGTAAAGAGTCGTTCAAACTTGACCAGCTTTAGAATGCGCTTTACGCCGGCGTTCGCTCCAGTCAAGGTAATCGATTGTCCCTTGAAGCGTAATCGTAGAGCGGCTAATTCTTGCAAGAACGTCGAGTCTATATACGTGACTTTGGTCAGGTCTATGACGCCCGGACCGTCTGCGCCCAAGGAACCGAGAAGCGCCGCGATTTGTTCCTTCTGACTCAAATCGTATTCGCTGTTCAACTCGATGCGCCGAAAAAAATCGGTATCCAACTGCTGCATCTCAAAAGCATAGCGTTCCCGAACGCTCAAATCCTGAAACGGCCCTGGGAACGACGGTATCTAGACGTATGCGACTAGTGCCATTGCGTTGTTCTCCTTCAAAGCTAAATCGCAAAGCGTTTTTCGTGCTCTAATCATGGCTCGCGGTGGCCGTAGGCCCCAGGGACGACCCGGTCAGTTACCCGGTCAAATAGCGGGGAAGGCCCCGCCGAGCGAGCGAAGCGGACGGCGTGCACGCTCGGTCAACGGTCCCGGAGGAGTTCGGAGCGCTCTTGCGGCGTTTGCGGATTGCGGCCGAACTTTCACAGGAAGAGCTCGCCGAGCGAGCGCGCATGAGCGTCGATGCGATCGGTCAACTGGAGCGCGGGCGCCGTCGAGCGCCGCAGCGTGAGACCGTCGATCTGCTGCTCGCGGCACTCCAGCCCAATGGGGAGGATCGCGCGGCGCTGCTCGCGGCGGCCGGTCGCGCGCGTTTGCGCAACGCTCAATCGTCTTCCGGCACAGAGGCGGCGTCCGGGCACAACTTGCCCGCCCGTCTCAGCGATCTCGTTGGCCGAGACGGCGTCGTCGCGGAGATCCGCGCGTCGCTTGCCGATGCGCGGCTCGTGACGCTGGTGGGCGCCGGCGGGATCGGCAAGACCAGCGCGGCGCTCGAAGTCGCCGCACAGGAGGTCGACGGCTGGCCCGACGGCGTTTGGTTCGTGGAGTTGGCGCCGGTCGGTGACGCCGCACTCGTTACGGGAACGATTGCGATGGCGCTGGGCGCCGTTCAGCAGTTGAATGAAACGGCGCCGGAAACGTTGCTGCGCCACCTAAAACAAAAACAGGCGCTGCTGCTGCTCGATAACTGCGAACATCTCATCGACGAAGTAGCGCGAATTGCCGAAATGCTCTTGCGCGAGCGCCCGCAGGTGAAGCTGCTGACAACCAGCCGCGAGTTACTGCGCGTTGCCGGTGAACGCGTCTATCCGATGCCCTCGCTGGATGATTCGAGCGCAGCGACGCTTTTCGAACAGCGAGCGCGCGCGGTCGATCCCGCGTTTTCGTTGGCGGATCGCGATGCGACGATCGTGGCGGAGATCTGCAGGCGACTCGACGGCATGCCGCTGGCGATCGAGCTGGCGGCGGCGCGCGTGCGGACCTTGGCGCTGCCGCAGCTTGCGCGCAAGCTCGACGAGCGCTTTGCGATTCTCACCGGCGGCAATCGCACGGCGCTGCCGCGGCAGCAGACAATGCAAGCGCTCATCGACTGGAGCTACGATCTTCTCACGCCGCGCGAGCAACGGTTCTTTGCCAGGCTGGCGGTCTTTGCCGGCGGCTGGAGCCTCGACGCGGCCGCAGCGGTGTGCGGCGATGACGGCGACGATGCGTTCGAGCTTTTGGCTTCGCTGGTGGACAAGTCGCTCGTCGTTGCGCTCGAGGGCGGTGACGAGCGGCGGTACGGGCTGCTTGAGTCGATGCGCGGGTACGCCATGCAGAAACTCGACGAATCCGACGAACGCGACGCGGTCGCGCGCCGGCACGTCGCGTACGTGGCGAAACTGATCGATTCGCTTCGCGACCGGTCTCGCACGTCGGCCAGAGAAACGCTCAGCCTCGAGATCGAAAATATCAGGGCCGCGCTGTCGTGGTGCTCGAGTGGCGGCGACTCGCTTAACCTCGGCGCGCAAATCCTGGCAGGCACCAATGTATTCTATACGCAGCGGCTGTACGGCGAGTATCTCGAGCGGTCGCGATACTTCCTCGAACACGGCGACCGGATAGATCCGGCCCTACGAGCCGGCATCTGGCTGGGCATCGCTCGCCGAGCCGTGGGAGTTCCGGCGCTCGATGCGGCCGAACGCGCAATCGCCCTGCTGGAGCAGGCGGGAGATCGCAGCGCGATGGTCGTTCGCGCGCATCTCAAACGCGTGAAAGCGCTCGCGGAGCAACGCCGCATTCCCGAAGCGCTTGAGGCAAATATGCGTGTAATGCATCTGCGCGACGAACTCTGTCCGCAAGACGACGGCACCCTGGCCAGCATCCACCACCAGCGCGGCTTCCTACTCGGCCAGATGCATGACGCGGGTTTTGGCCGTCAAGAGTTTCAGGCGGCGGCCGCCATCTATAACCGCATGGGCGACCGCAACGGCGCGGCCTACATGCGATGCAACATCGGCAACTGTTACTATCTCGAAGGCGACGTCGAGACCGCGATCCGGTTGACCAGCGAGAACCTCGCAATCTTCCGCGAGCTACGCAACTGGGACGGTGAAGCGTTCCTGCTGTGCAACCTCGCCGAGTTTAAGATCGTCGGCGGCGACCTGCCCGGCGCGGCGCAGGATATCGCCGCAGCCGTCGACGCTGCCAGGCGGCTCGAGAGCGACACGTGGTTAGCGGCGACGGCCTTCGCCGCCGCCGGGCTCGCAGCGCACACCGGCGACCTTCCGGCGGCGGCGCGGCTGTTCGGCTACGTGCGCTCGTGGAAAGCGGAGCGCGCTTACTATGAAGCCGGTGACGCCCGCGTTCAAACCGCGATCGAAGACCTACTCGACGCTGGGCTAAGCCGCGAAGAGCGGGCGCTGCTGGAGTCCGAAGGAGCGACCCTCCCCGAGCCCACCGTCACGCTTGTCATCCTGAGCGCAGTCGAAGGACGAAGGACTCAGTGAAGGACGATAAGGTGGTGTTTTCCCGCATATCCCCTTAGTTCGACCTGGCGCACTCTTATGGGAGAGGCCGCCGCGAGCGCCGCCTCGTCTCGCTTAAGAGGAGTTCACCATGCCCGAATTTCTACCAATTCCATACCCTCGAAAGAGCAGCGGCCTACTGTTGCTTTTGTGCTCGGCGCTGTTCGCCGGCTGTGCCCAAGGAGGCGCCGGCAGCATCCCGGGAGTTGCCGCCAATCCGGGAGTTGCCGGTGCTATCGGAGCTAAGCGGCACACTCAGCCGACCTGCCCAACGGCCTATAATTTCAAAGGCTACCCCGATGGCTCACGACCTGAAGCGGCCCTCCTCAACCTCAACGGCACACTTTACGGCACAACGGCCACTGGCGGTAGCAGCTCCATCGGCACGGTCTATACGGTCGCCGGCGGTTCGGAGACCATCGTCCACAGTTTCACAGGAACACCGGACGGCTCGAGTCCGTACGCCGGATTGATCGCCGTTGGAAGCGCGCTCTACGGTACAACCATCCACGGCGGTGCACATGGGGACGGGGCGGTCTTCAAGATTAACAAAGCCGGGAAGGTCAGCATCGTGTACAGTTTTAACGGCACTCCGGACGGCGCAGAGCCCGCCGCCGGATTGATTAACGACGGCGGGACGCTCTACGGCACGACGCCCATCGGTGGGGCGACGGGCAACGGAACCGTATTCTCCGTCACGACGTCCGGCGTCGAAAAAGTGCTCTACAGTTTTGCAAATGGTTCGGACGGCGCGGGCCCTATAGCGAGCCTGGTCCGGTTCAGAGGCGCGCTCTGGGGAACGACGCAAGGTGGCGGCACCAGCGGTTATGGGACCGTCTTCAGCGTGACCACGTCGGGCAAGGAAAGCGTGGTTCACGCCTTTGCCGGTTCCCCCGATGGCGCATCGCCGGTTGCCGGATTGATTAAGGTTAGCGGTGCGCTCTACGGCACAACGCCAAACGGCGGATCGGTTCGCTCTGCTGCGGGGGGAACGGTCTTCAAGATCACTGCGGCCGGAAAGGAAACCGTGCTTTACAGCTTTGGAACGGCCGGCGACGCCGAAAATCCGAACGCGGACTTGCTCGACGTCAATGGCACGCTCTACGGCACGTCGACCATGGGTGGCCAAGTCGGCATTGGAACGGTCTTCGCCATCACGACCTCCGGCGCGGAATCCGTGCTTTGCTCCTGGGCTTCGGAGACCGGCGGTGAGGAACCCATGGCGGGTGTCATCGATGTCGGTGGCACTTTGTACGGCACCACCCAGGGTGGCGGCAGTAAGAATCAGGGCACCGTCTTCGCCGTACCGTTGTGACGCGTCACTGTGTGTCGGGGATTCTTTGGTCCACTGGCTGATGCAAGAAAAACGCGGCGGTTAGTGGGGCTTTGATCGGCACGAACTTGCGCGGTGCTTGGTTGAAGTCCAAACAGTCGCCGGCCGGTGACGTCGCGCGCGCGTCCGCGTCCGATAGCTGTGCGAGCCCGAAGGTATCTTCCGCAAAGCGAAGCACGCTTGCCGTTTCGTACTGAACATGGGAAACGTAATCGTGCTTCGCGTACGGTGAAATGACGATCAATCCAACGCGGAAGCCCAAGCCGTCGTAGCCTTTATGGGGCGGAGGAACGGGATCGTAAAAACCGCCCCAATCGTCCCACTGGACGAAGATGACGGTCGAATCCCAAAACTTGCTCTCGCCAACTGCGTTCACGATCGACGAGACCCACGACGGCCCACCACCGCCGCCGCAGTCGGGATGATCGGAGTTCGCGCAAAGTGGCGTGATCCACGTAAAGCTGGCGAGGTTTCCGGCTTTGACGTCCGTGAGGAACCGGCTCTGCGGCGTGAGCACGTCCTTCTTCCAGTCCGGTCCTCGGAAGATATGTTGAACGGCTTGATATCCGGACCAAAGTCCGCCAAGGGGCACGCGGTAGCCGTTTGTGTAGAAGCGCCACGGTAAGGCCGCCTTGTCGAGTTCGTCGCCAAGGGTCTCGTAGTTGAAGCAGGGCCGCTGGTCGGCTCCGTACGTACGGTTCTTCTTGAGTGTCTGGACCTGGTCGTGCCTACCGCCGCCGCATCCCCAATAGAAAAACGGTACGTCGACGCTCGAATGCGCTTGAGCCGCGATAATGTATTGGTGCGCGACAAAACTCTCGTCGAGCTGCGATGCAAACATTCGATCGGCCAACACGAATTCGTGCGCCATATCCCAATAGGGCTTGCTTTCCCCGTGCGGCACGTACGCATACTGGCCGTTGCGTGGGCTTCCATAGATCTCTTCGTTGTTGAAGCCGTTCATCCGGCACCGCGTGCCGGGAAGCACACCAGTTCCGTTGCAGTCCTCAAACATCGCATTCGCCGAGTGATCCATGTCGTACACCCTCTTGAGCGAAATTGGCTGCAGCGGCACTTTCTTCCCGGACGAGTCTTCGCCCGTCGACGTGGTATCGGCCCCGGGATAGCCCTCAAACATATCGTTGAAGCTTCGATTCTCCTGAATGACATAGACGACGTGACGGATCTTTCCGGTACCGCTTCGATCGAGGGATTGCAGAAACGCGTTGTCGCGGACGAAGACCTCCGGCGTCGGATTCGACGGCGCAGAGCACGCGCAAATCGTAAGAACTAGGGCGAGAGATGCCGGCAGTCGCTTTCCCATTGATGGCGAATGCCATGCGCCTGCAAACGTTCCTTCCGGTGCGACGGAGGGCCCAGTTGCCGGCCCAAGATATTACAAAAGCCGGCAGGCCAAGCGGAGGTTCGCCCGAGAACAGACGTTGACTTGACCGCCTCCAGACCAACCTAATTAAGGAGCATTTTGTTGAAAGTCTTAAAATTTGCCGCGCCGCTCGTTGCGGTCCTAGCAATCACCGCTTGTAGTACAGGCGGATCTTCGAACGTACCCGCTGCCGCCGGCGCGCCCCAGATCGGCCAGTCGGCATTCACCCATGCAATCCCGCAGTGGCAGGCAAAGCATCTCGCGCATGCGGCGTGCCCGCAAGTCGTCGGCAAGCCAACCTGCCTCGCGCTCATCTCTAACAAGAACGGGATCAACCCCCTCTCGGGCTGCAATCCGTCGTCAACTTGCGGCTGGACGGCAACCCAACTCGAAGCAGCCTACAACCTTACCGGTTCGTTAGGAAAAGGCTCGGGACAGATCGTCGCCGTCATCGAGGCGGGCGACGACCCGGACGCCGCTACGACGTTCTCGACGTACCGCAGCCAATATGGGCTTGGAACGGGCACGCTCGTGAAGTACAACCAAGACGGCCAAGAGAGCAACTATCCTCCCAGTTGTGAGGATTACGGCTGGTGCGTGGAGACCGACCTCGACATCGAGATGGTCGCTGCCGCCTGCCCGAAATGCACGGTCTATCTGATGGAGGCTGGGTCCTCGATCGCCGACTTTGAGACAGCCGAGGCCGAAGCCGTCACGCTGGGCGCCAAGATGCTTAGCAATAGCTGGATCTGCTACGGCAACGACGACTGCAGCGACTCAAAGTTCAGCAGCTACTTTGACACGCCGGGCATCGCGTATCTCGCCGCGTCCGGCGACGACGCGTATAACGAAATTGGCGCCCCCTCAGTGCTCGACAGCGTCATCGCGGTCGGCGGCACTCAGCTTTCCCTAAGCGGCTCAAAGTATTCCGAAACGATCTGGAATGACGCAGGCGCCGGTTGCGCAACCGGTGTTTCGAAGCCCTCCTGGCAGCACGATCCCAGTTGTTCCGGCCGCACCGACGCCGACGTCTCGTCGGAGGCCGGTTGCTCACCTGCCGTTGCCGAATACAGCGACCTCTACGGCGGCTGGTTCGGCGTGTGCGGTACCAGCGTAGCCTCACCGTTCACCGCCGGAGTCATCGGGCTCTCGGGTAACGCAACGAGCCTGAACGCCGGCGAGAGCTTCTGGAAACTCAAGAAGAAGGCACTCAAGAAAGACCTTCACGACATCAAGTCGGGTGAAGACGGCGGCTGCGGCGACTACCTCTGCGAGGCCGGCTTATCAAAGAAAGATGGCGGCTACAAAACGTACAGCGGTCCTGCCGGCTGGGGTAGCCCGAACGGCATCACAGCGTACTAAAGACCGAACAAAGCTCAATCCCATGGAAGGCGGGCGCAAAATGCGCCCGCCTTCTATAATTGCTCATTCCACCGTTGAACGTTGATGCCAAATATCAGGAGCCACAGCATGAGGGATCCCTCCGCCAAGACGCCGATAATTTCGACGAACATAGTTATATGCTTCAGAAGGTCCGGTGATAGAACCGTCAGCCAGGCCAAGCCGGACAATGCCATCATAACGCCCAGGGCGCGCGGCAGGAGCGTCGACCTTAAAATAAGGTAGCCGATGGTGAGGTTGAACAGTCCGAAAATCGGCAGCGAGCTATGCGGTGGGGCAAGATGAAAGAGGCTTAGCGACTGAACGACGCACCCCACGATGCTGATCGCGACCGCGAGTAAGGCGATGCTCCGGCTTACCGGCTGAAAGATCTGATAGAGAAGCAGCGTTACCGCGACGTAGCCCGCGTTTGCGATGAGGTTGGCCGCGTCGCTATAGGCCACCGGCACGCGTCCGATCGAAGACGCCGCGAGTATGGCTGTCAGAAAATACAGCAAGTAAACGGCACCGGTGATTCTGGCCCTGGAACGCGTCATTTTATCCGCTCCCTGAAGGCTGTACTTTTGCACGCCCTCGCTTGTTTCGGGTAGGGACTATCTTATCGAAGCGCTAAGCGAGTGGGCCTGATGACGCGTCCACATGAAGATCTCCAACGGCACACCATGACGGATCACCGCTCCGGCGGACCCGTCATCACATTTACGGCGCCCTCCTGGTGGGCTATCGCCGTGGTGGACGTGAGGGATGATCGCGCCCTCGCCGGAGTTGCGTCGTACGAAACCCTCGTCGAGAAAGCTCGCTCCGGCGCGCCGAAAGTGCGTGAGGCAGCAATCCTGCTCTCGCATAACCAGCGGCGCGTGATCGCGATGCTGCATTTAGATGGACATGAGGCGTTTCGGCATCTCGTCGCAGCTTGGGACGATCATCACCTCGACGCGGAGCGACACGACGTGGCCGAATCTCTCAAGCTTGGACTCTATCGGCTTACGACGGTGACGGGCGACGCGGCTATCGATCCAACATCGCACGATGGCTACGCATTCGAGCGCAGCTCCGTAGACGTAGAGAGCATCGTTCCGCCGGGTGTTCGCGGCATCGGCGTATTCTACGCCGACGACGGGCGCGCTCGCGCCATCATTTACCGGGCCGAGCACATCGAGCAGATCGAAGCCGCTCACGCATCGGGCGACATTTTCTACCTGGTAAAGCCGGTACGCACGTTCGCCTAAACTCGGCCCGTTCGGGGCCACTAAAACTGTTTCGCGATATCGTCTTCGAACGGATAGACGTGAACCATCCAGCCGAAGACGTTATCCATGAACACGCCGCCGGCCGCATCGGGTGAACATGATGCCGGCGAGTTCGTAGCCGCTTTGCGTTCGCCGATAGAGGAGCGCCATCGGCCGATCAGGGTCGAGTTGCTGCCAGCTCACTGGAATGTTGGCGTAGTTGACGAAATGCTTGAGGGCGCCGACGGGCACGTCGGGACCTTCGGGACGAAAACCGTCGGCAGCGGCGCGCTCGACGCTGCGATATTTCGGCAAATTCGACCGCAAATAGGCGATGAGGCGCTGTAGGTGGGCGAACCGATCCGGCGCAGCCGTCGATCGTTCCTCGCTTAGCTGCGTATGACCGAACGCGTCGATCCCCATGTCAGTTGCTTCCGCTGCTAGCCTATCAGGGCGGTGTTAGGGCGGGCTGAGAACGCTCAAGGGGTAGGGCGGTCCCTCGCGATTGCGAATCGACTGACCATGAGCAAGCTGCCGGCTGCGATCGTGACGATCGGGCTCGTATTTTGCATCGGCATTTGCGGCCTTACAACGGCGCGGGCTAATACGGGCATGGCAACGCTGACAATCGTAGTTTATCCGTGCCGGAACGCCTCGGAGTCATCCCCCGTTGTCGGTATCGAGGATCCGGTGAAGGTTCGTCTGAGCAAGGGCACGCGGAGGAATGGTTCATGGCTGTTTCGCGTGACGCTCCATAGCGGGTATTACGCGATCGGCAGCCATTCGGGAACCTGCTCGGCAGGGGTCAACTTCGCGATCTTACCAGGAATCAATCGAACGATCGGCATCGCCGAACGGCCAAATGTGGTTGAGAAGCAGACGTCGCAAAGCGGCGCGCTAGCCGGTACCGCGCCAGCCCCAGGTTTACGCGTTTTTGTGAAATCGAGAGACTCGGGAAGCGGTCGTGGCACCTGGGCCTCCGTAGATGGGCGACGGTTTTACGCAGAAAGCCTTAAGCCCGGCGACTCCAGGGTGGTCACCGAGTTTGGCAACTGCTGCGCGTTTACCCAGGACGTTACGGTCAGGAGCGGCGCACTCACGATCGTTCACTTGGACTTGTCCCGTTTCTACTCCCAAGCCTCCGCAGAGCGGCTCGCTGAATCGACGTTAGACGGCCTTGTCAATGCGACCGACGGTTCTCCGTGGTTCGTTGAGTATCTCGGCATCTCTACACGCATCGCCCACCTGAATAACCACGGAGAACTCGAGGAGTACCAGCTACCGAAGCGCGGAAGCGCCGGCGCTCTGACGCCGGAACCGGACGGGGCCCTCTGGTTTATTGCCGATGGCGACGCTCTCGACCGAATCACGCCGAGTGGACAAATCGTCCAAGTTACTTCTGACCCCGCGCAGCGCTACTCTAGAATTGTCCGCGCCAAGGACGGCTCGATATGGATGACCGGCTTCGACACTTCGGCCGTTAGCCGCTACGACCCAAGCAGCGGACGGACGCACACGTACGTTTTGCCGCACGAAGATCCCGGCTCAGATAGCATTGCGCTAACAGCCGCTTCCGACGGAGCCGTGTGGTTCACGAGCATGGCCGGAAATCGGATCATCCGATTCTCTCCGGACGGCACCATGACGCAAATGGACCTACCGTGGAAGTGCGGCCCGAATAGGGTAGACGATTTGGGAAACGCCCGAATATTCTCTTGTTGGTATGGCGCCGACGGTGCCGGCATGATCGACCCTGCGACCCTGCACGCCTGGCCGCTTCACGTTCCTGCAACACACGATGGAGTTGTGGCATTTCCAACGCAAATGGACGGGCGCGAATGGTTTATCAATCGAAAGGGGAGCGCATTCGTCGGCGTCGACGCTGGGGGAGGGCAAGAGGTTCTGTTATTCAAGCCGCCGCTGCATGCCACCGATCTGCGTGCGGTAAATCATCGCCTCTGGTTTATTGACAATTGGACGCACGAATTGGTCTCCGTCGGCCTTGACGGAAGCGTGGCTCGCGTCCGTCTTCCAACCGCACGTCCCGACACGACTGGAATGCAGCAGGTTCAGGATCTCGTGACAGATAGCCCTGGTAATGTGTGGTTTCTGAACCGTCACGACTTTGCCGTTTATCGCATCGGAGCAGACGGCCGGCTCGACCGCTTGCCCGTACAGCCCAAACCCGTGGAAACGCTTCACTGATGCTCCGCCGGCTTTCGTTGACGCTATCGTTGGCCGCGGCTCTGAGCGCGACGGCATTAGCGTACGCGCATAATTCCGACGGGGCGCTAACGGTCACGACGATAGACTGTCTCGAAGATCTTCACTCGCTGCCGCACCTGTCGTATCTGAAGATGAACGACAGAAATCTTCCACACGGGCTACTCCATGGCCCGACGTCCTTGTCCACTTCTTCCGAAACCGCCGGGCGGCACATCGCGCCGGGGATTAACCGCTTCACCCTGGCACTGCCCCCCGGGAATTATGAGATCTACGGTCGCTCTGACGGGTGTCCCGGCGGCCAGGTGATGGCGGTCGTGCTCGCGGGCAGATCGCGCTCGACCTCGTTGGTTCTTGGCGGCTGGTGGAGCATGCTCTTCGACCACGATCACGCGGGGCTTGCCGGCACGCTGGGCATCCCCGTAAGCAGATTGGATGTCGCGCGCGAGAACGGCGGCTCCGATGGTCCCTTCGTCAACGTTGAAGATGGCGCGTTCTATGTCGACAGCCTTCAGCGGACGAAATGGATCTTACGCGTCTGGGTTGACTGCTGCCGGCATGCAGACTTTCCGATCGATCTTTCGGGCGTGCGTCCCGGAGATTATGTTACCGTCGCACTCACTGCTTCCGACGTCCTCGCTCGACTTGAATATACCGGTACGCTTTTCAGCAATCCCTCGTCCATTGCCGGCAGCTTCTCGGGAGCATGGTTCACCAATGACGGGCGAGATGCCGTTGGAATCGCAAGACCCGATGGTACGCTTCGAGAGTTCTCGCTGCCGCGGGGTCATTCGCCACAATTGATTATCTCCGACGGAAAGGGAGGGGCGTGGTTTTCAGAAGCCGACGGAATCGTCGGTCACACCGACTCAGGCGGTGATGTCGCCGAGGTCAGCCTCAGTTCCATTGGCGATCGGAGCCCGCCTCGGATCGTGCGTCTGCTGCCGCAGCCGGGCGGGTCGTTACTAGTCGTGTCCGCCTACCCATCCGGCTTATTTCGAATCTCCTCGGACCGAGCCGTATCGCGCGTACTTCTGACGGCGAACCTGAACCTATGGGAGGTCGGCGTCTCCGACGACGGAGCCGTTTGGTTTAACGTTACCGATGCTGACAATCTCGCCAAGATCTCTACTTCTAAGATAGTGCTTGAACGAGCGTCGCCAGTGAAGCTTGCGCCCGACGTGACGCGTGCCAATCCGGTATTCTATTCGCTGCAGCAAGACAGCAAGACGAGCGTTCTTCTCGGGACGCTCCAGCAATCGGGGGGCGCTCTGTCAAACTCCCCGCCCGAAGCAGTTAGCGACGGGCGAGGCGGAGTTTGGATTCTCGACTGCTTTCACGACAGCGTTCGGCGCGTCAGCAGCGGAATGGACCGGCACTTTGACGTGACCGGCTGCCCCGAGAAGGGGATCTCAGACGACGCCGGCGGAGTTTGGTTCGTAGCGGATCGCTCACAGACACTCAGGCACATCAGCCTGCAGGGAATCTCGACGAGTTATAAATTCCCCAACCAAACGGCAACGCCGGGCAACCTAACCCTTGATGCTCAAGGCGTCCTTTGGTTTACCGAGCACGGTGCGAATCGGATCGCCTTTCTGAAGGACGGCCGCTTCAGCGAGATCGATCTAGGCAACCCCGGTGCCACTCCACACCTAACGATTGTCCCGTGAGCCGGCTAAACCGATCTCAATCATGGCTGCATTATTTCCAAAGTCAGCGCAGTAGCAGCGCTGTTCAAGTCGTGCCACTCGCCCCGAGCGGCGGTTACTGCCGTCAATTTTGATGCTACACGTGTCGGGACAGCCGCCGACGTATGCGCGAGCGTAGCCAGGTGTTGTTCCGCGGCGGTTTTATCGCGAAGAACCGCGGCATTGTACGCGGCTTGAGCGGCAAACATTCCAAATAGAAACGCCTCTTGGCGTTTGTCCGGCAGCGCCCTTATCGCGGCAGCCTCAAGATTCTGGAAATTGCTAACAGCCGCTTGCCATTCTTCCGGGTTTGAGGCAGAGACGAACTGCTGCCCAAGCCCCGCATTGCCGAGGCGAGTCGCCACCTCGTTTAGAAACGCGCGGCTGCTTGGCGCTAGAAACACCACGGGCGACTCGAACATTTCCTGAGCCGTAGAAGCATAGACCCCGAGTTGCGCTTCACGCGCCGGCCCCGAATCCAGGATAAACGCCGGCTCAGCTTCCGGCACGAAGACGGTTCCGAGAGCGGGAGCGAAGTATTTCGAAATTCGAGCCGGCCCTTGAATGTCGACGCCATTGGCCCCTGCCTTTAGATCTTCCGGCGAAAGCAGCGAATCGTACGGTACCGCGCTGGCGGCGAAACGCACTAACTGCCGGTAAACCAAGATCTGCATCATCGAATAGGCATCCCAATTTGGAGTATAATATGCGGCATACATCGCGCCTGCCGCGCGCAACCACGTGTCGCGAGGGTTTGCACTCCAAGCTGAATCCGTGAAGCCCACAGCATTCGCATCGGACCATTTCTTGTCGTAGGCATCGACGTTTCCGGTCGCGACGAACCGCTCGAGGCCTGGTATGGCCGCGAGGTTGCCGACGAGGGCGGTGAGAGCATCCCTACAGTATCGGCGCATGAGGACGATTCCACAGCCTCGTGGATCGGAGAAGATATTGACGCCCTCTTGCTGACGGACACCGGTTTCGAACGTCTGGCGGTCTTGCAGCGTGGGCGTAATGGTCGCCGCTCCCGCACTAACTGCGGTCATAAACCACAAGAGAACGGCTAACCCCAAGGTGCGCATACCTTAGATTCCTCGGGCTTGCGCCATTTGGCTCGCGAGCTTCGCTTCGGCGGCCGTTGCCTGAGCTGCCAATTCATCGAAGACGGCATACTGCGCTGCCGTTGGCCGGTCGTAGGCCATCTCGACGTCGGCCGCGAGGAACGCTAGCCGGTCGCGCAGCTTCGCTTCGTGGAGCAGGTCGCCTTCGCTCGAGCTGATCTTGAGTTGCACGACGTCGGCGATCGCGCTATCGAGAGCCACATTCGGACCGACGCGGCTGCGAAACGCCAGCGCCTCGTTGACCTTGCGATCGAGCGCATCGAGCGCAGCGTGGATTCGCTGCTCGAGCGCGAACTGCGCGGCAAGCGCATCCGGTTGCACGTGAATGCGCGGATCGAGTGCGACGTCGAATGACGCGCGCATCGCGTTGCCGCCGTAGTCGAGCGTCGCCGTGTACGTTCCGGGAAGCACGACCGGGCCGCTCACTTGGTCTTCTTCACCTCCCGCGGCAATCGGCGGCTGGAAACCCGTGACCTGCGTCGCGTCGGGATAGCGCAGATCCCACTGAAAGCGATTGGCGCCGCCTTGAATGCCCGTCGCCTCGAAGTCCGCTTGACGCTTCCTCGCGGCTGATGCAAAGAGCGGGGCCGCCGGCGTCGGTTGCGCTTTGGTTTTGAGATGCAGCGCGAACGTCCGTACCGTTGCGCCCGACGCGTCGCTCAAGGTGAGCGTGACCGGCGTCTTGCCGTTGTACGACGCAGGAACGTTGAAGAAAACCGTGGCGCCGAACGGCGGGTTCTCACCCGCTCCCGATGCGGGCGAGGCACTCGCTCCGTACGCATGCGTCAGCCACGCCGTCTGCGGCGCGAAAACTTGCGGCGTGCCGTTCGCTGCAGCCGAACCGCTGCGCGAAAGCTGCTCGAGCAGCGCGAGATTGTCGAGCACCCAAAACGCGCGACCGTGCGTTGCCGCGACCACCGCGCCTTGCCGCGTATCGATGGCAACGTCGCGCACTTGCACCTTCGGTAGATTAAGCGCGAGCGGCTGCCACGCGACACCACCGTCGAAGCTAACGTAAACGCTGCTCTTGGTTCCGAGGAAGAGCAAGTTCGCATCGTTAGGATCCTGTCGAACGACGAACGCAGATTGATCGCCGGGAAGGCCCGCGGTCATCGCCGTCCAGTGGGCGCCGTAATCTTGCGTTTCGTACACGTAGGGACGGAAGTCGTCCCACATATAACGCGACGCCGTGAGGTATGCCGTACCCTTTGCGACGTGCGAGGGTTCGATCGAGCTGATCTGCGCCGTCTGCGGCAGCGCCGGCGGCGTGACCGCACTCCAATGCGCACCGCTGTCGCTTGTTACGTGTACGAGGCCGTCGGCCGAGCCCGACCAGATGAGGTTGTTGTCGAGCGGCGAGACGGCCAGCGACGAAATGTCGGGATAGACCTCGGCGCTGGTTTGATCCAGATCGACGGGGCCGCCCGTCGGGCCTTCGGTGCGCACATCGTTGCGCGTAAGATCGGGACTGATCGTTTGCCACGTACGCCCGTAATCGTCGCTGCGCAGCACGTATTGCGAACCGACGAGCAGCTGCTTGGGATTCGCGGGCGAGAAGAGCACGGGGTGCGTCCAGCCGAAGCGATACTTGAGTTCGGCCGACGACGCGCCTTCCTGATAATCCGGCCACGGGCTGACGCTGCGGTACTGGCCGATCGTCGCGTCGTATTGCAGGAAGATCGAAAAGTAGCCGCTGCCGTAGGTGATGTCCGGATCGCCGGGCTGCGGCGCGACGAACGTGCTCTCACCGTATGCCACTCGTTGCCACTCGTCGCCCGAGATGGCGCCGCTCACCGATGCACTCGGGCCTTCAATCGAGCCTTCGTCCTGCTGGGCGCCGTAGATGTGAAACGGGAAGCGATCGTCGATGGAGACGTGATAGAACTGGCCCGTCGGCTGATTGTGCTCGCCGCTCCACGTTTCGCCGCCATCGGTCGAAACCGTCGCGCCGCCGTCGTTACCTTCGAGCAAGATTTTCGGATTGCGCGGATCGATCCAGACGATGTGGTTGTCGCCGTGCGGCGGCCGCAGCGAGCGAAAGGTCTTCCCGCCGTCGCGCGACACCCAAGCCGCTTGCACGTTGGGCACGTAAATCGTATTGGGGTTGGTCGGATCGACGTAGACGCTCATATAGTAGAAGGCGCGCTGGCGCAGCTCCATGTCGTCGTTGGTGCGCCGCCACGTCGCGCCGCCGTCCTCGGAACGAAAGATGCCGCCGGCCTTTGCCTGCACGATCGAGTAGACGACGCGCGGGTCCGACGCCGAAACGCCGACGCCGATGCGCCCCAGAACGCCGCTCGGATAGCCTGGGTTGTGCGAAAGATTCGTCCAATGCGCGCCGCCGTCGGTCGTCTTGTACAGGCCGCTGCCCGGGCCGCCGCTGGTGAGTTTCCAGGGCTGACGCTGCGCTTGCCACATCGCCGCGTAAAGCGTTGCCGGATGCCGGGGATCCATGGAAAGCGCGATCGCGCCGGTTGCATCGTTGACGAAGAGCACCTTCGTCCACGTGTTGCCGCCGTCGGTGGTCTTAAAAACGCCGCGGTCGCCGTTGGGCGCGAACGCATGCCCCATCGAAGCGACGTACACGACGCCGGCGTTGCGCGGATCGATCGCGATCGCGCTGGTCGTATGCGTGTCGCGCAAACCGGCGTACGCCCACGTCTTCCCTGCATCGCTTGATTTAAAGACGCCGTCGCCGGCGATCATGTCGCCGCGAATATCGCTCTCGCCGGTCCCAGCCCAAATCACGTTGGAATTCGAAGGCGCCACGGCGATCGCGCCGATGCTGTTGCTATCGCCCGGCAGTGTGCCGTCGGAAACGTTCACCCATTTGATGCCGTAGTCCGTGCTCTTCCAAATGCCGCCGTCGACGGCGCCCATGTAGAACAGATTCTGACCCGGCACGCCGGCAACCGCGACGACCCGGCCGCCGATAAACGGCCCGACGCTGCGCCAGGCAAGCTTCGCAATAATCGACTGTCCGGCCACCTGGTCACCAGCGGCGATGCTTGCGGCCGCAAGCGTGAAAGCTGCTGCAATGGTTATCGTTCGTAGGCGCATGGCTGTTTCTTTACCGTGCAAATTTGGCCACCCCTCCGCTGTCACCGTGAGAACCAACCAGCCTCAAGCATGCTTCACCCCTGCCGGAAGCTGTCCCCTTTCCGTCTACATCGAATAACAGCCGCATGGCCAAAGCCAAGTCCGAACCAAAACATAAAGAGGCACGCCGAGTCACGCTTGCCGACCTGCTGGAGCGTGCGAAGAGGCTTGCGGGCGCCGCAGGCGCGTTTGCCGATGCTCCGGACGAAGACGAAAAGGCCGCCAAACGTTATTGGCTCCGTTACGAGCAGCAAGCGAAGGCGCTACTGGACGATCTCACGCCCTTGCTCGACATCTTGTCTCGCGCCGGGATATTTACGGCTTCCTACATCCCCGACGTCGATGAAAAGCTGGAAGGCGACGCGAGCGAGGCAGAGAGCGACGACGATTGGCGGACGTATGTAGCGTTCGAAGCCGACTTCGGGAAAAGGCTCGACGGAACGGCCTACGAGTTCATCGGATCGCGCATTGGAGACATATCCGAGCCGCCGCCACCGCTCATTCGCGCAGGTCAAGACGAGGATTTCGGCCCGTTTCATCCGGCCGTCTTTCTTCGGGTTCCAGTCGTGGGGCACGTCGTACTGGAGGAGGCATGGCAGCACGAGGGTGACGCCATCCGCGTCATTCATACGCGGCCGATCCTAGCAGATCGCTCGAATGTGGAGTTCGTAAACCAGGACTTCAACATCATCGGCTTCCAGCCGACGAGCGTCCCGATGGTGGCCGTTTATGGAACGTTGGAAGCCGGCATCGACCTTCGCGAATATCCCTGGGATATCGAGACGCTGCTCGCGGAGGACGTCATCGAACTGCTCGGCTACGACTACCCCGATTCGGAGATTGACTGGCTCGCGCGCATACTCCAAGCGCGCGAAGCGCACGAATCGGAAGCCGAACGAGAGAAGGAACAGGACATGGGAGTGTACCTGCGCGGAGAATACCGCAAGCTGCCAAAGTTGGAGCTTCCACCATCGGACGACACCGCAAAGGAATGACATTTGCTTCCGACGCTAGCAGCATGACATGGTTCCCGGCATACGCCTGAAACAATAGGTCGTGCTGGAGCGTCTCTCTTAAGGAGAGGACGAAGCTATGAAACTAGGTGCAGCAGCGCCGCCGCGTAGGTCAAGGACGATCGGCGTCGTTTACCTGGTTTACTTTCTAACGGCAATCCTCGGCGAGGCCTTGCACAGCCGCGGGCTTCTCGCCGTTGGGAACGCCGTGAGCCTGATCGGGTACGCGTGCTATGTCGCATTGACGTTGCTCTTCTATAGTCTGTTCAAGCCGGTGAACGCAAGCGTCTCTCTAATCGCGGCGTGCTTCAGCCTCGTGGGATGCGTCATTGGCGCTCTCGCCGTCTTTCATCGCTTGCCGTCTGGGGTCGGCCCGCTCTTGTTCTTCGCATGCTATTGCCTGCTGATCGGCTACCTCATTATGAGATCGATCTTCTTGCCGCGCGTTCTGGGCGCCCTGATGGTGCTTGCGGGCTTGGGATGGCTCGCCTTTTCCTTACCTATGGCGAGCCATTTTTCGCGCTACCTTGAAGCTCTGGGAATTCTTGCTGAAGGATCGCTCATGCTCTGGCTCCTGATCGTCGGCATCAATGTCCGGCGGTGGAAGCAGCAGACTCGCGCAATGCCTCGACGGTGAAGGAACGAGTGAGCACGCAGGAAAGGACCGTTGATGAAACGATCGTGCTTGCTTCTCGCCGCTACTATTACGGCGATGCTGCTGGCCGCATGCGGCGGCAGCCGGTTCGCCCCCTCGACCTCGACGAGCGCACCATTGGCTGCTAAAGCGCACTCGTCGAGCAGCACCTATAAGCTTCTCTACAGCTTTGCGGGGACGCCGGACGGCGCAAGTCCGCTGGCGGGCTTGATCGCGGTGCACGGCAAGCTATACGGCACCACGTTGAATGGTTCGAAAAACTACTGCTCGGCAAGCTGTGGGAGCAACGACTGCTATCTCGGCTGCGGAACCGTCTTTTCGGTCGATTCATCCGGAAAAGAGCGCGTCGTCTACAATTTCAAAGGCAACTTCAGCAGCGCGCAAGACGGCTCGTGGCCATTTGCCGGCCTGGCACAGTTCAAGGGAACGCTCTACGGTACGACGAGCGGCGGCGGTACCGGCGACGGTACCGTATATACCGTAACCACCTCCGGTAAAGAGCGCGTGCTCTACCGCTTCGCCGGCGGTACGGATGCGCAAGATCCGGAAGCGACCTTGGTCGTCGCTAAGGGAACGCTCTACGGCACGTCGGTCTACGGCGGCGGTTCGGGATGCGGAGGGGCAGGCTGCGGTACCGTCTTTTCGGTCAGCGCTGCCGGGAAGGAGAGCGTGCTCTACAGTTTCGCCGGCGGCAGCGACGGCGCACGAATGTACTCCGGCGTAACCTACTTTCACGGCAAGTTGTATGGCGCGACGCTCGAAGGCGGTTCGGGATGCGGCAGCACCGGATGCGGGACGATCTTCGAGTTGAGCCTGTCGGGAAAGAAGCGCGTGCTGTACCGCTTTGGCGGCACGTCGGACGGCGCGTTTCCCAATGGGCTCACTGCCGCCGGCGGCGTCCTGTACGGAACGACGGAGGGTGGCGGCGCCCGAAGCTCCGGAACGTTCTTCAGCATCACGAAGTCCGGTAAGCTACAAACGCTCTACTCGTTCCAAGACATTCCCGACGGCAACCTTCCGGGCGCAAATTTGCTCTATCTCAACGGCAACTTCTACAGCACAACGGTCGGCGGCGGCACGACCGGCGTCGGCACCGTCTTTGAGATCAGCAAAACGGGCAGCGAAAGCGTGCTCTACAGCTTCGCAGGCGGCAACGACGGCAACGCGCCGCAAGCGCCGGTGGTCGCGTTTAAAGGCGGGTTCTACAGCACAACTTATAAAGGCGGCGGTACCGGTTGCAGCAGCAACGGCTGCGGCACAATTTTTAGCGTAACACCCTAGCTCACTTCTTTCTCGGAGGTAATAATGAGTTCACGGTTGAGTTTGCTGACGCTCGCG
>Ga0181526_10000600_pt1 | contig 37513 bp, 38 predicted proteins | sample PEATcosm2014_Bin_35_FD_119750 | JGI IMG/M metagenome (GOLD analysis project Ga0181526, IMG submission 119750) | Peatland microbial communities from MTU Mesocosm Facility, Houghton, MI, USA - PEATcosm2014_Bin06_30_metaG | ecosystem: Environmental > Terrestrial > Soil > Wetlands > Peat | place...
CTTAGAATTGGAGGCGCGGGTCGGAATCGAACCGACGCATAGAGGTTTTGCAGACCTCGGCCTTACCACTTGGCTACCGCGCCCTTGCAGAAATCATCAGCAAAGAGGGCGTATTACGGTTAGTTCAAAAAGGGCTGACAAGCAATTTCGCAGGCAGCTGGATCTCAAGGATCGTTGGCTTGCCGGGCACGGCTCAAGACATCTTGTCGTGGTGGCCAAGCGAGCCTTATCCCGAAGTGACTCCTCGAACCAGGGCCAGAAAAAACGGTAGGTTGCCAAAACTGTGTCCGACGATACCTGGCCACGTACTTCGTGTGCGTTGTGCAACAAATGAAAGTGCGAGACCGGTAACAGCCATTCGGGTTGTATCCCAAAGGGTCGGCTGCATGAACAGATGGAATGCGGACCAACACATCCCGTGCACGATCCATGCCGTCCTGCCAAACGCCAGCTCCTGACGTGGCAACACATATCCACGCCACCACAATTCCTCTCCGCCGATGTTAAAAACGAGCATCACAAGAGCATAATAGAATAGAATCCACCACGCTTCGTGCAGTGGGATGCCCATGAAATCTCTTGGCCCAAAATGATTGAAGAATTCACGATGGAATGCGGAAGGTGTGAAGAACCTGATTGACTCCAATGTTGGTTGCAGGAGCGCCGCGTTTCGTTTGACGAGGATGGCTATTAGCATTGCGGCAAAAACCCACAGCTTGCGCGTGTTCTCCTTCCACAGCGCAATCCAGGAAGCGACGGCTGCAATTGAGTCCCCCAAATTGCCCCCATACATGAATCCAGAAAGGGCGCCTGCCCAAAGCCAAGCTGTTGGTCTTGGAATGGCAAGGCGCAGCCTCTGAATTAGCCGTTTTGCAGATATTGGGCCCACGTCAGCGGCCGCACCGATTACGGCAGCGCTCAACATACATGCGAGGGGCATAATAACCAGCCAGTGAAAGGTGCCCCACCAAGACGTGCCTGAGTCTATGAGATTCGGGCCTAACCAATGAAATAGAGACGCAAAGATCATCGCTGGCACACCAAAGAGAAGTAACGTCACGAACCAGCCAGCTCGCCTCATCGTATTTCCCTGTTGCACGCCTAAGGAGTAATCAGTCCGGGGAGGGTTAGGAAATGGCAAAAAGTTGTCACCCGTGTTGTCACCCGGCATTAAAATTTGGGCCTCTTAGAGATGACTCAGGATGACCTTCTTCTCTCGTAAGCGGATTCATAATTAACAGGGGATGACGTCAGCTGCCGTGGGAAGAATCGGGGAAAAATGGCCATTTCGTTTTTGCAGACCTCGGCCTTTCCACTTGGCTACCGCGCCCTTGCCCAACTCAATCAGAAGAGAGGGAATGTTACTGGTCGATCGAAAAGGGCTGACAAACAATTTCGCGAGACATCAACCACCGAGCTCGTTCCGAAGGCTCACATTCCAGTTCGACACGTTGCTCAATCCCCATCGCCTCCGAGCTTCCCGTCAGCAGGGCGCGGCAAATCGTGACACTAGGGCGAGGCGGGCAGGTCCATATTGTGCATTACAGTGATGAACCAAGTACCATTCTCTCTTGTCATGACGAAGTTCATCAATCCCTTTCTTAGCGGCCTGTCTTGGCCTTCCGGGCTCTTGGCACCGGTCATTTCCCATCGCGCGTCGACTACCGCCACGTCCGGTTTGATGAACCTAATCTTGGTCTCCATTATTTCCTGGTGGGTGTCCTTGAAAAACGTCGCGAAAGGCGTCGCGTGAAACTTTTCGACCGCTGAGCGCCCCGTAGAGCCTTGCCCGCGCACGTTTGTGAAGTCGGCGTCTTCGGAAAAGACCATCGAGAAGGCCTTGGCATCGTGTCTATTCCACGCCTCCTCGAAATCGGCTAGCACCTTCCTAATGCCTTCCTCGTCCTTGGTATTAGTTGTAATAGCAGGTTTTTCGCCGACGGTTTGACTGACTGCGAAGGTCGGTAAGATAAGAATCAGGGCGAAGGCTACGTATGTGCGTCTCATGAAGAGATTCACGCTAGAAAAATCGCGTTCACAGGCCAGCCAAAAGCTCAATCGTTTGGGATACCCGGCGCAAAAATGTTGTCACCCGATTTCAAAATTTAAGCCTTCTCGGGATGACTCAGGATGATCTGTTTCTTCCGTAAGCAGATTCATAAACAACACGGGATGACGGCAGATGCCACGGGATGAATCCGGCCAAGATGGCGGTTTCGTTTTTGCAGACCTCAGCCTTACCACTTGGCTACCGCGCCCTTGCCAAGCCGACTTGGCAAAGAGGGGGTATTACGGTTCGATCAAAAAGGGGCGACAAGCAATTTCGCGGGCCGTTAGAGACAACGGACCAGGTGCATGCGAGCGCGACGCAGCGGATTTCGGCGTCCCATTGATGGCTATCGTTGTCGTTGTTCGATGTCTACTTGGAGAGCCATTTACTGTTGCTAACGACGCACCATATTGGGGAGCGAACCTCGTACTCGGGCGTACGATATTGGCGGTGGGCGCCGACGAATTCGCTTCGGGGAACATCGTTTCACAGTGGGCCCTTAGTGGTTTCTTGAGCCTGCGTTATCCCGAACGATTTGCACGGCCAGCCTTGGGGCAAACCAGCAAAGCAGTGCACCGCGCTTACGCGAGAAAGGTGCAGGCAACCTTGCGCTCGCTGTGGGAACTACGAACGAAAGGTGCTAAGATTGCTTCAGCCTTCTCCGAACGAAACCGAGGCCCAGCAGACCGAGCAGGCCCAGCGAGAGCAGGGCGGCCGACGAGCTGGCATCAGGCACGTAGACGAACCCTTCGTAGTTTCCGTCGGCGTTTAAGTATTCGCCGACGAATACGTCGGAATCGCTGACGCCATTAATGTACGTATAAACGGATCCGGGATAGTCGAATGTAGTGAACGTGCCGCCGTTATCTATGAATCCGTCTCCGTACGTCGCTCCTGATGGGTTGTAGGCGCCGCCGACGATCAGCCCATTGTCGTTTATGCCATTGGCCTCGGTGTCGATATCTCCGGGCACGTTGATCGTGGTATAGGTGCCGGAATCATACTCGAAGCCCTGCTGACCCATAGAGGGATTAGAAGGGTCATAAAAGTAGCCGACGATTTGTCCCTTGTTGTTGATATCGTATGGGTCCGTGGTGGCGCCCGTCGGATAATCGCCATCGGTTGGATTGACCGGAACGGGAATCGGGCCAGTCGGCAGCACGTCGATAGTCGTGAACGTGCCGCCGGACAGCAGGTAGCCTTGATCGCCGCTCCCTGCGTTAAACACGCCGGCGATCTGGCCCTTATCATTGATGCCGTTGGCTTGCCCAACGAAGGCACCTGGAAGCGCAGGAACATAGTTGGTGAAGGTGTGGCTGGAGCTGGAATACACATACGCTTCATAAGGCTGCCAATACAACGCTGGCGCCCCCGATAGGGGATGCGTCGTCGACAATTCAAAGCCCACTACTTGCCCTTTGCCGTTGAGTCCTTCAGGGATAATCTGGTAATTTCCATATGAACCCGCGTCTGGATCTGCTGGCAGCGACGTGTAGGTGTTAGCCTTGATGTTGTAGATGCAAGCGCCGTCGATGAAGCCAGTAGTATTGTTATAGTAGTCTACTAAGACTTGGCCATTCGCGCTGATCTGGGAGGGGATCGCTGCGTCGCCAGCAGGCATGCTAGGAGGCGTAAGCGAAATGTATTGCGCCCTGGCGGACGTAAGGCCCATGGCGAGAATGATCGCGGCTGCCGCGAATTCTCTCGATTTGAACCTTGTAATTCTTGTTTTCATGTTTGCTGGAGCTGCGATAGCTGGTTGGTGGATCAAGGGTCAGCCCGATTGGGCCGAATGTCGGTATGGGCCTATCTATTATTATGAGCATTTCTCATGCTATCCACAGCCGCAGTTTGATTTATTTTGATGTTCATGTTAACATGTTCATGATAAATAGGTACCATCAATTAGCGAGACTAATGAATATTATTTAGATATCTGATCCGACGTGACATTGTAAGCATTCCCGACGAATCTAAGGCGGGATCTATCGGCGCCGATTTCACTTGGCGCTGATGGGTTCTGTGTTTTGAGGCCCTTCGGGGCCGTTGGGCCTATCCATATCGATAGCTTACAGGTCGTAGCCGATCTTAGACTCTCGGTTCCGTTGGCGGAGCGCACGGGTACAAGATTGTTGTCACCCGAGTTTTGAATTCATGCGTTCTCAGAATGAGCTGGGATGGTCTGTTTGTTCCGCAGGCGGATTCGCATTCAACTGGGTATGACGCCAGGTTACTGAGGATGAAGCGGGCCAAAATGGCCGGTTCGTTCTTGCCGACCTCGGCCTTACCCCTTGGCTGCCTCGCCCTTGTGCAACTCAAATTGAGAAGAGGGGGTATTACGGTTCGATCAAAAAGGGCCGAGAAGCAATTTCGCGGGCCGCCTCATGGCGATGACCGTTGCAAGGGCGTGGCCGTGATCTCGTTGGCGCCTCGTCATTGAGTGGCCACGGGAAGCTTTCGGTTCGCCATTGGCGCGAATTGACTCGACCGTCTAGTCTATCGGTGGAAGTCCACCGCCATCCCTCAAGACAATCTCGCTTCGACCCATGCCTGTGCGACCTTCGATTCGCTATCGCACGCTCCGCGTCCGCGATTACGACGAGGTCTACGCTATCTGGAAGAAGGCCAAGGGCATCGGCTTGGGCGAATCCGACAGTCGGCAGGCAATCGCGCGGTACCTCAGGAGAAACGCCGGCCTTAGCCAAGTGGCCGTCTGCGACGGCCGCGTGATCGCCGCCGTTCTGTGCGGCCACGATGGACGGCGCGGGTACCTGCACCACCTTGCCGTGGCCCGGAAATGGCGGCGCAAGGGGGTGGGTAGGGGATTGGCCGCGGCGTGCATCGAGAAGCTCCACAAGGAGGGAATTTCAAAGTGCAACCTGTTTCTGTTCGCCGCCAACAGGCCGGCCAGGGCCTTCTGGACGCGCTTGGGTTGGAGTGTCCGGGCGGACCTTCTGCTCGTGCAGCGCGAGACGGCGGGCGCAAAGGGCCCGCGCCTTGGGACCTGTTGACGGCTTGGGGCCGCGCCAGCCGAATCCGGTGGGACCGCATGCGCCAAGGGGAGGGGGCACGCCTCGAGTCCCCGGAGCAGGGTGTTGAAGATCCGTCTCATTTGGGCCCCAAGGGCGCTCGGCCGTCCCCGGGGGGGCGGAGTGGATGGCCGCCGGTTCAATGTGCCCAGACCTAAAGGGTTAGATGGCGGAGGGCCGCGGCTCGAAAAGGGGCATTATATTAATGTAGCGAAATAATTGCGCATAAGTATTCTCCGCACCTATCGAGGCGTTGACCTAGCGAAATCACTTCGCAACATGGTCTCGTGAGCTTCCATGGAGATATCAAGAGGCTTTGTAAGTTGCATGGCACCGCGAGGGCCGCGGAGCTCTGCGGAGTCACGGCCCGAACCCTTCAGCTTTGGGCGAGGCGCAAGGGGAATCCGAACACGGCCACGAGGGTGGGTGCCCTCGCGATCCTTAGGGCTGCGACCGCCAGGAAGCGGCGGGCTTAGCCATCCTATACTATCATGACCTTGCCGATAGACATGGCCCTACCATTCAAGCGCATCTTGAACAGGGCCCGGCAGCGCAAGGCCGACCAGGATTACGCCTCAATCCTCAGAACCGCCATTGACGGGTTCTGGCTCTTTGACACCAACGGCCGGATATTTGAGGTCAACGAGTCCTACTGCCGGATGAGCGGCTACTCGCGCGACGAGCTGCTGGGCATGCGCATCCTGGACCTGGAGGCGGACTGCACGTCCGGGGAGCTCAAGGAACAATTCGGGATGGTGATGGCGATGGGCAGCGACCGGCTCGAGCGCCGGCACCGCCGGAAGGACGGCACCATCTTCGACGTGGACTTCAACGTCCACTTCGTCGATCGGAACGGCGGATACTTCATGGCCTTCCTGCAGGACATCACGGCGCGAAGGCGTTCGGAGACCATACTCGAGAAGGCGAACGAGTACCTCGAGAAGAGCATGCGCGACCGCAACTCGCAGCTGGAGTTTGCCAACACCCAGCTGGCGGCTGCAAACGCGAAGCTCGAGGCCGCCAACGCGCAGCTGCACCTCAAGGCCGCCGCCCTGGCGTCCGCTGCCAACGCCATCGTCATCACCAACAAGGACGGAATCATCGAGTTCGTGAACCCGGGCTTCAGCGCGCTGACCGGCTACTGCCCCGAGGAGGCCATCGGGCACAATCCCGGGGAGCTGATCGGCACCGGAAAGCACAGTGCCGCCTTCTTCCAGCAGATGTGGGAGACGATCCTGGCCGGGAGCGTCTGGCAGGGCGAGATGCAGAACAGGCGCAAGGACGGCACCCCCTACTCGGAGTACATGACCATCACGCCGGTGCGGGTCGAGGGCGGCCCGATCAGCCACTTCGTGGCCTTCAAGGAGGACATCACCCGGCGAAAGGAGGCGGAGGCCCGCATTCGGGAGCAGGCCGATGTCATAGAGCAGGCGCCGGTGGCGATCGTCATAACCGACCTCGCCGGGCGAGTGACCTACTGCAACGCGGGCGCCCTGCGCATGCACGGCCTGAAGACGGAGGAGCTCATCGGGCGCACGGCCGAGGAGATCTTCTCCCCTGAGGCGCTGGATCTCGTCGGCCCTGGCCGCAGCGCGACCCTCGAGACCGGCGCCTGGCGGGGCGAGGTGAGCTTTCAGACCCGCGACGGGCGGCACATCGTGGCGGACTGCCACATGAGCCTCATCCTCGATGATGCGGGCCATCCCAAGGCGCGGCTCTCCATCGCGGTGGACATCACCGACCAGAAGCACTTCGAGGAGCAGGCCTTGCGCGCGCAGCGGGTCGAGAACCTCGGGATGCTCGCCGCCGGAATCGCCCACGACCTGAACAACGCGCTGTCGCCGATCGTCATGGCCGGCCCGATGCTGCGCGACGTGGTGGGCGACGCCGCCGGGCTGCGGATGCTCGATATCGTCGAGAAGAGCGCCGCGCACGGCGCCACCCTCGTCCGCCAGATGCTTTCATTCGCGCGCGGAACGGCCGGGCAGAGGCAGCTCCTGCCGGTCAAGCACGTGGCGCGCGAGGTCGTCGATCTCGCGAGGAGCACCTTCCCGAAGACGATCCGCGTGGAGTCGCACGTGCCCAGCGACCTGTGGCCCATACTGGCCGACCCGACCCAGATCCATCAGGTCTTCCTGAACCTGTGCATCAACGCGCGCGACGCGATGGGGAAGGGGGGCGATCTCACGCTCACCGCGGCGAACCGGGCGCTCGACGCGGCGGAGGCCGCAAAGATCCCCGGGGCCCGCCAGGGCAACTTCGTCGCAATCGAGGTTCGCGACACCGGCACGGGCATCGTCCCCGATGTGCTGGACCGGATCTGGGAGCCGTTCTTCACCACCAAGGGGCTGGGCAAGGGCACCGGCCTCGGCCTCTCGACAGTGCTCGGCATCGTGCGCCAGCACGAGGGCTTCCTGACGGTGGAGACCTCCACGGGGGAGCAGGCCGGTTCCGGCACGGCGTTTACCGTCTACCTGCCGGCGGCGCAGGGCGCGGCCGCGGACGAGGGCGCCGCAGTCGGCACCCTTCCGCCGCGCGGCCATGGCGAGATGATCCTCTTGGTCGACGACGAGGAATCGGTTCGCGAAGTCGGCACGAGAGCGCTCCGAAAGTTCGGCTACAGGGTGGTGACGGCAAACGACGGAGCGGAGGCGATCTCGGTATTCGTGACACACGCGGCCGACGTGCGGCTCCTCCTGACCGACATGCAGATGCCCGCCGTGGGCGGCTCGGCGCTGGCCCTCGCGCTGCGGTGCCTGAAGCCCGACCTCCCCGTGGTCGTCATGAGCGGGGCTGACGAGGAGCCCGACGAAAGGATGAAGAAGCTCGCGGCGACGTATCTATCCAAGCCGTTCGAGGCCCAGACCCTTCTCTCGACCGTGCGCCGCGCGCTCGACCTCGCCGGGGCGAAGTGACCGCCTCCGTGCCGTGGATGGACGGAACGCCGGGCTAGTCGGCTGATCCGACGCCCGCGCCTGCCGCGCTCCCTGCGGGGCATTCTGGCAGCTTGCTACGAGGAAGAGGCGGGGCTTAACTCGCTCTCCATGGTCACACCAAAAGTTATCAAGCTGGTCGAAGCCAAGGCTGCGGTCGAGCTGCTCGAGAAATCGATTATTAGGGAGCTATGCGCCCTGCCTTCCGACTACGGCTTTGCATCGATGGAGGAGTTCATAGTTGCCGTTACGGTTGCCGGACGCGGCCGGCGCCGGGGTCCGGGACGGCCGAAGGCCCGGAAAGGCGCCAACCGCGCAAAGCCCGCCAAAGGGAAGGGTGCCAGGGTGAAGAAGCCCGCCAAGTCCCGGAAGACGGGATCGAAGGGCGCGAAGTCTCCCAGGACCTCCGTCCCGAGCGCCAAGAGCAAGAAGAGGGTCGCTGGCCCCGCCAAGGCCGCCAGGAAGGCGGTGCGAAAGGCCAAGGTTCGTCGGGCGAAGGCGAGGCACGTTGCGGCTCCCAAGGCTCGGAAGAAGGTCGCGCTGCCCAAGAAGCCCGCGGCCCCCGAGCCAAAGCCGGCGGAGGCGCCGGCCGCGCCCGTCCCTCCCCCGTCGGCCTAGGCCGAACCGGCCGGCCGCCGGGGTTCCGACGCCGACTGCGGTTGCGCCCCCTGCCGGCCCGGCAGCCGTGCCCGAGACCGGGGCGGATCGCGGCAGCTTCGGCGTTATCGGGCGCGGACACGGCCAGGGCCGTCATCCCCGTCGCTGCCCCTACCTCGCGGAACCCGAGTCCACCAGCTTGATGTCGCCGATCTCGACGCGGCCCTGCGGAACCTCCCGCCGTACCAGGCCGTGGCTGTCCCTGCCGAAGAACGGGGAGGCGTGCTGCGCCATCGCCAGGAGCTCCTTGTCAAATTCGTGGTGCTGCTGGCGGATGCTGACGCGCGTCTCCCAGAGGAGCTTGTGCTTCTTCTGCTTCCACATGACCTGGAAGTCGTAGGCCATCAGGACCACGAAATACCTGCTCGCCTCTAGCTCGTTCACCAGGTCCTGCCTGCGGAACTCGCGGGGCGTCCCCACGTAGCTCGCGGACGCGTTCCACTCCGAATCAAAGCCGAGCAGTTGCGCGTTGAGGGCGTTGGCCTGGTCCCGGGCGCGGTTCTCGGCGGCGGCCAGGGCCATGGCGCCCGTGAAGGCGTTGTCGGAGTCGATCTGGTCGCCGACGTCCGTGACCGTGGGTTGCGGAGCGAAGTGCCCGCACACCATCGCCCCCCCGGGGGTTAGATTGCTGGTGGTCACGACGCCCTGCTGGTCGGTGGCGTGCTTGATATTGGCCGCGGCCGCGCTCGCGTCCTGAAGCTGCTGCGAGGCCAGCGAGTCGTCGGAGCGCTGCGGCGTGTTGGTCCTGCCCCAGTACACCAGGATCAGGAGCCTGGTCGCCTTGGGGTCCCTCGTCGGGATGTAGTTCTGGGCCGCGAGCGGACCGGCGATCGTACGCGCGACGTCGATGAAGCTGAGCGTCTTGATCGTCGCGTCGGTGATGCCGGTCAATTGGCCGCCTTCCCCGAACGCGTAGAACTCGGGCTTGACCGAGCCGTCGGAGAGCTTGGCGCGGACATAGTCGTCGCTCGTCCTCGAGGCGATGGTCGTTATATCGTCAGCGCTGACCGCGCGGGCGCGGGTCGGGCACGCCAGCATCGCCGCGCAGGCCAGCTGCAGGCAGATCCAGCAATTCAACCGTGCCTTGTTCACGTTGGGCGATTCCGTAGGAAAACTTATCCGGCAGTTAAGGTCACTTAATACCCATCGCACGGTTTTGCAAGTGCGGACCGCGGGGGACCCGAGGCGCCCATCGAGCGGGCCGCCCGATGGCGCGCCGGGGTGGCGGGGGTGGCCGCCCCGGTGCGAGTCGCCACCGCACCGGGGGCCCCGCCCGGGATGGGCGTGGGACGGCCCTTGGCGGGCGCTCAGGCGGCGCGCCGCGCGGTAGTCGGCCGCGAGGGTTCCACCCGGCCTGGACTGGGTATTGTTTCTTATCGGAATCCGCCCAAAGGAGGCCGATCATCCCGGGGATTGACTGTTTGAAAGAAATGTCCTCCGGCGCGCCATCCCCTGTATCCAAAGAACGCCGCCACGTGCTGACGGGGTATCAGGTGCTGGCTCTGTGTTGCGGGCTTTTCATGCTCTGGATCCTGAGCGGCCCCGAGCGCAACCTTGTGACCCGGAGCGTTCAGATCGTTGGCGTCACTCTGTTCAATTTCATGGCGGCCGTGGCCGTGGCACGCTCAGGCCGGCGCGCGGAGCTGCCTGCCGGGTTCCGCAAGGGGCTGCGGTGGATCGCGTGCGCCCTGGCCCTCGCCGGCATAGCCGGGCCCTACGTGCTGGGGGACATGCTGATGCATCCGGAGAGAAGGGCGGGGTTCGACTTGGCCGACCTGCTCTTCCTTTCGTGCTATCCCGCCATTCTGACCGGGCTGTTTCTCATGCCGCGCGTGCCTCGTCCCTCCGCCGGGCCGGGACGCGTGCTCGTCGACAGCGCGGTGTTTATCGCGGGCGTGGGCCTGCCGCTGTGGCTCCTGTCGGTACGGCCCGGCCTCGCGGGCGCTTCCGGCTACGAGGCCGCCCTCGTCGTCATTTATCCCCTGGTGACCTTCTCCGGGATCGTCGCCCTCAACATCGTCCTATTGACGCGCGTTCCCTTGCCGACCCGCGGCGCGTTCAGGCTCCTCGTATTCGCCATAGGCGTCTACTGGCTGGCGGACCTCCTGTTCCTCCTCGACGACGTCAATGGCTTTATCGCGTCGGGCAGGATCAACTGGGTGAACGTGTTCAATACCCTTTCGCTCTGCCTCTTCATCCTTTCGGCCGGGCGCATGGCGGGCGACAAGGTGTCGGAGCAGAAGGGCGCGCAGCCCGCCTCGTCGAGCCCGCTTCCGATGATCACCATCGTCGTGGTGTGCTTTTGGATGGTGATCTTCGTTGTGTACGGCCACCCCGACAAGGAGACGGTCTCGCGCATCTTCGAGATCCTCGCTCTCCTGTTCGTGATCCTCTCGGTGCGCGAGCTGTTCGTCGTCCGCGACAACGCCCGGTGGATGGCCGAGGAGTTCGAGCGCGAGAGCCGCGCGCAATTCGAGGCCCTCGTGCGGAATTCCTCGGATATGATCATGGTCGTGGACTCGCAGGGCACCGTGCGCTTTGCGAACCCCGCGGTGGCGACGGCGCTCGGCGAATCCGCCGAGTCCGTCACGCGCCGGCCGCTGCTCAGCCTCGCCCATCCGGAGGATGCGGCGAGGGGAGCCGAATTCCTCGGGCGGCTCATTGCGGCCCGCGACGGGACCCACGCCGTGCGGTGGCGCCTGCACCACGCGGACGGGACCTACCGTCACTTCGAGACTGTGGGCAGCAACGTGAAGGTCGGCTCGACCATCGACGGCGCGGTGCTCAACTCGAGGGACATCACCGACCGCATCGCGCTCGAGGAGAGCGTCCGCCAGTCCCAGAGGCTGGAGGCCCTCGGCCAGCTGGTCAGCGGCATCGCGCACAACTTCAACAACATCCTCACCTCGACAATGATGAGGCTGGACTACCTGCGCGGGGACAAGAGCCTGCCCGCCGAGGTGGCCCGCCAGATCAGGGCGCTCGAGCAGGAGGCGCAGAGGTCGGCCGACCTCACGAAGAAGCTCGTGTCGTTCGGCCAGCAGCAGTACCTGCGCAAGGAGCCGCTCGACATGCGCCTGTGCGTGGACAGGCTCCGGGGCGAAATCACCCGGCTCCTGGGAGGCTCCATCGAGCTCCACGTGGTGGGCGGGTCGTCGCCCGCGTGGGTGCGGGCCGATCCCGCGCTGGTCGATCAGGTGATCCTGTGCCTGTGCGCCAACGCCCGGGACGCGATGGCCGCCGGCGGCCGGCTGACGATCGAGACCACCTGCGTCGGCAAAGGCGGCGAGGCCGCGGCCACCGACGCGGGCGCGCCACAGGGGGCGTTCGTCCGGCTGAGCGTCCAGGACACGGGATGCGGGATGGACAGCTCGGTCAGGCAGCGCCTCTTTGAGCCGTTCTTCACGACCAAGGAGGTCGGGAGCGCCGTGGGCCTGGGGCTGGCCGCGGTGCACGGGATCGTGAAGCAGCATGGCGGGTGGATCGACGTCGAGAGTTCGCCCGGCCTCGGCAGCACGTTCCGCGTCCATCTGCCGCGCTCGCCGGAGCCCAGGGCCGCCTAGGCGCCAGGGTCCGCCTAGGAAAAGGCTCGCTGCCCGAGCGGCGCGCCCCAGTAATCGGTCGGTCTCGCAGAGGCACATCGACGTCCATCAATGCTCCCGGCTTCGACGATCCAGCAGGCCAGCCCGTTCACGGCGCGGGACCGGCTGTTCCTCGGGCTGCTGGTGGCGGCGGCCTCGGCCGTCGGGCTGCGGGGGATCTATCACTACGGGTACATCGGCCAGGATTTCCTCGTCCACCTTCGCCTCATCACCGCGTTCCCGACGCTCCCCTGGACGGTCCTCTACTACCAGACGACGCCCCCGGCCCTCTATTGGCTCGGCAGCCTGGTGCGCGAGCACGCCCCGGCCCACTTCCTCGAGGCGCTCGCGCTCGTGTTCCTCGTGCTGAACGCGGCCGGGCTCTGGATCTTCTACGGGTTCCTATGGAACAGCATGGTGAACTGGCAGCTCCGCTACTCGGCGGCCGCGTTCGCCACGTTCGTCCCTTTCCGGCTCATCCACTCCATCGTCATCGCGGCGGACGCGTTCTCGCTGCCGCTCTTCGCGCTGGCCGCCCTCTTTGCCCTGCGGCTCTTCGGGAGGCCCGGGAGCTTCGGCTCCTGGGTCGGGCTCTCCCTCAGCCTGTCGGCCGGCGTGCTCTGCAAGTACACCTTCGCCGGGATGCTGCCGGCTGCCGCGATCCTCCTCGCGGCGGCCGTCAGGTGGCGGCTGCCCAGCGGCGAGCGCCTGCGCTGGAGCGTGGTCGGGATCCTGGCCCTCGCCGTGCCGAGCGAGGTGTTCGCGCTCGAGATGGTGGAGAGCTCGAGGGCCAAGGGAACGTTGACCGACCTGGTGTGGCTCCGCAAGGGGGAGCCGGCGGTCATGCGCTGGAGGGACATACTGCTCCTGAAGGAGAACGACCTCGGGCTGCTTTCGGCACCGGAGTACTTCCGGGACAGGGTCTACGAGGTGAGGAAATACAGCTACCTCGGGCTGCTCCACGTCTCCTCGGTGACGGACGTCATGAACCTGTTCCAACCCCCGCCCGGCGCGATACCGACGGACTGGGGCCAGCGCGCGCAGAGGCCCTTCCTGCGCGACCGCACCGCGCGCTCCCAGCGCCTCCAGGTGTGGTCGGTGCGCTGGTGCCTCGCGTACTCCGCCATGGCCGTCCTGGGGACGCTGTCGTGCGGCGCCCTGAGCGCCGGCTCGCTGCTGCGCCGCGTGCCGATTCTTCCGGACGCGACCGTCGTCATCACCGTGCTCGCGGTCGGCTTCATCTGCCCGGTGTTCCTGACCCTGACCCTTGTCAACGATCCCTACATGGCCGCCTACTGGTACCCGAGGCTGGTGCTGCCCGCGATCCTCGTCTTCTACAGCCTGGGCTTTGTTGCGCTCGACCGCCTCTGCCAGCGCCTGGCGCGCCGGCAGGGCGCCCCGAGGCGGTTCCTGCTCGCCTTCGCCGGCTACACGCTCGTCGCCTGCCTGCTCTTCATCGGCTTCCTGTACTGAGGGGCGCCTCCCCCGGCCCGGCGCCCGGGCGCGGGTCAGAACGCGCGGCCGTACTGGACGGGCGCAGGGGCCTTGACGCGGAGCTTGGCCGCCGCGTGGAGGGGCCAGTACGGGTCGCGCAGGAATTCCCGCGCCAGGATGACGAGGTCGGCCTGGCCGGTGCTCAGGATGGTCTCGGCCTGCTCGGGGGCGGTGATCATGCCCACCGCGGCCGTCAGGATTCCGGCCTCGCGGCGGATGCGCTCGGCGAACGGCGTCTGGTAGCCCGGGCCGACGGGGACCTTCGCGTCGGGAACGGACCCGCCGGACGAGCAGTCCATGAGGTCCACCCCGTCCGCCTTCAGCAGCCGCGACAGCTGGACGGACTGTTCGAGGTCCCAGCTCTCGCCATCGACCCAGTCCGTCGCCGAGAGGCGCACGAAGAGGGGAAACCGCTCCAGCCAGACCTTGCGCACGGCCGCCACGACCTCGCGCAGCATGCGGATGCGGTTCTCAAAGGCGCCGCCGTACTCGTCGGTGCGGCTGTTGGACAGGGGCGACAGGAACTGGTGGAGCAGGTAGCCGTGCGCAGCGTGAATCTCCACGACCTGGAAACCCGCCTCCAGGGCGCGCCTGGCGGCCTGGGCGAACGCCTTGGTCACGGCGCGGATGTGGTCGGCGCTCATCGCCTCGGGCGTCGGGTAGCCTTCGGCGAACGGCACAGCGCTGGGCCCCAGCACCGGCTCCCATCCTCCCTGGTTCACCTCGATCGGATCGCCGCCCTCCCAGGGGCGCGCGGTCGAGGCCTTGCGCCCGGCGTGCGCCAGCTGGACGCCGGCGACGGCTCCCTGGGCATGGATGAAGGACGTGACGCGCTGCAGCATGTCGATCTGGGCGTCGTCCCACAGCCCCAGGTCCTGCGGGCTGATGCGCCCGCGCTCCTCCACGCTGGCCGCCTCCGTCATGACCAGGCCGGCCCCGCCCGCCGCGCGGCTGCCAAGGTGCACGAGGTGCCAGTCGTTGGCGAGGCCGTCCTCGCTGGAATACTGGCACATGGGAGAGACCGCGATGCGGTTCCTCAGGCTGACGTCGCGGATCTTGAGCGGATCAAATAGCATTGGATTGGTTCGGTTTGTCTGCGCCCGCGGCCGTCGGGGCCCGGCCCGGAGCCGCCCGGGCTTTCGCGCCCCGTCGCCGGGGTGAAGGGGCGGTCGTCTCGAGGCACGGGATCCGGGTCATCGGAGTCATCCCTCTATTCAGCGTGGCTGTTCTCGTGCGCAGTAAAACAGCGCGGCGCCGTCGGTTCAAGCTTTGCAAGCTCGCCGGCGATGTGCTCCGCCAGATCGCGGCTGCGCGGCAGCAGCGAGTGGAGCGGGCACCAGAGCGCCACGTCCTTGGCGCGCGGAATCCGGGAGCCGGTCGAGGGCACCACCATGAGGTCGAGCGGCGTCCGGTAGGTGAACACGGCCATGCCGTCGAGGGCGCGGGCGCCGGCGTCAAGCCTCCGGAGAAACGGGCTGCCCGGGCGCATCTGGCGGGTCCCGAGGCCGGGGTAGAGGTAAGCGTTGAACGAGCCCCGGTAGGGCCCGGCTATCGAGAAGAACGCCCTGGCGGTCCGGGCCCCGCCCAGGGCCTGGAGGTAGAACCGCACCACGAGCGCGCCCATGCTGAACCCGACCAGCGCGAGCGGGGCGCCGGGGGCGACGGCCCCCTCGACGAGCGCCGAGAGCTTCGAGGACAGGTCGGGTATGCCGAGCCTCGCGTCGCGCGGGTGCATGGTCGGGGCGTGGCAGACGTGCCCGCGCGCCTCCAGCGCCGCGCACAGGGGCCCGAGCAGGCGACCCGTGTCGAGAAAGCCGTGGACCATGAGGACGTTCATCGGCCCTCGGCGGCCTGCGCCGTCCGGCCCCCCGGGGGGCGTGCCGGGCGCGCATGGCAGCGCCGGGCGCGGCGCGGCGCGGTCAGTCCCTCGGGCGAGGACACGCTACGGCAGGATCTCCTTCGAGTTCCAGTCCCTGCCCGGGTACCACTTCAGGAACTCCGCCTTCATCGTCACCGTGAAATCGTGGTGGGCCGCCTTGGCGGCGCGCAGCTTGTCCCTGTCGTCGCGCACCTTGTTGAGGATCGGCCTCAGGAACGCCGGGCCGGCCCTGGCGCTCGTGTCCACCCGGTCCATGGAGTCGAGCAGCGAATCGACCGCCCCGATCGTGTCCACCGGGTCCGCGTCGGCCCCGATCCTTATCGCCAGCGGCGCGGCCGCCACGGCGGGGGGCCGGGGGCTCTCCTTGCCCATCTCGCGGAAAAGCTCCGCCGAGTCCGTGCACACGGTCCGGTACGAATCGAGGATAGTCTCGAAGTTCCGCGTGAACGTCAGCGCGTCGGGGTCGACCCCTTCTGACCCGATGCCCGCAAGGGACCGCTTGTACTGCTCCGTCTTCGTGGCCTCGGCGCCCAGCATGACCGAATCGCGGCTGCGGATCATCGCCGGAATCCGGTCCCTGTTGTCCGCGTTTATCAGCGACCTGACGCGGCCGACGCGCTGGAGGTAGCCGTAGGTCTTCGCCGCGTCGTAGGCCCGAGGGGCCCCGCCCTGGCGCGAGCACCCGACGGCGGCAGCCAGCACGGCGATGGCCAGCGCCAGGCCTGGCGCTTTCATGGGAGGGATGATCGCATGGGCGCGGTGCACCGCAGGTCGATTATGGAAGGGGCCGTGGCGAGCGCGTGGGCATTCCGGCCGCCCCGTCCGTCACGCCTCGTCGAAATCGGTGAGTATGGAGAACCGGAATGTCGAACCCTCGCCCGCGCGGCTCTCGACGGAGATCGTCCCTCCCATGAGCTCGCAGAGGCGCTTGGAGATGATGAGGCCGAGGCCCGTGCCGCCCCGGCGGCGGGTCGAGGACGTGTCGACCTGGCTGAACGGAAGGAACAGGTGGTCGAGCTTGTCCGCCGCGATCCCGATCCCCGTGTCCTTGACCGCGAAGAACAGCCGGGCGACGCGGCGGGGGGAACCCGGCTCGATCGGCTCGCCGCGCGCGCACGACACCTCGATCGAGACCCCCCCGCGCTCGGTGAACTTGAGCGCGTTGCCGATCAGGTTCGTGAGTATCTGGCGGATCCGCGGCTCGTCGCTGTTCACGATCTCGGGCACCCCCGGGTCCACCTTCGAGTCCAGCGCGAGCGCGAGGGAGCGGGCCCTCGGGGCGAACAGGGCGCAGACATCCTGCACGCACAGCCGTATCGAGAACGGCGCGCGCTCGATGTCTATCTTCCCCGACTCGATCTTCGAGAGGTTGAGGATGTCGGCGATGATCTTCTCCAGGGCGAGGCCGCTCGAGTTGATCATCTCGACCTGCTCCCGCTGGTCGAGGTTCAACGTGGTGCTCGAGAGCATCTTGGAGAACCCGATGATGGCGTTGATCGGCGTGCGCAGCTCGTGGCTCACGATCGCGAGGAACTCCGACTTCGCCCGGTCGGCCGCCTCGGCGGCATCCTTGGCGCGCAGCAGCGCGGCCTCCGCCTCCTTGCGCTCGGTAATGTCGTGGCCGACCGCCTGGTATTCCGAGGTGTTGCGCTTATCGTCCTTGATGGCCCGCTGGGTCCAGCGGATCCACAGACGCCTGCCGTCGTCGAACGTCATCTCCGACTCGAACGTGTACGGCTCGTCGGCGATCGCGGCGCCCGGGACGAAGTAGGGGAAATCGGCCCCCACGAGGTCGTTGCGCTTGCGGTTCAGGGCCCGAGCGTAGGCGCCGTTCACGAAGGTGATCTTGCCGTCGTTCTTGTAGCGGCAGATGAGGTCGGGCTGGTCCTCGACGATCCCCTTGTAGCTCGCCTCGACGTGCTGCAGGGACCGCGCCATGTGCTCGATCTTGCGCGCGAGGCCTATGATCTCATCCGAGTCCGACTCATCGCCCGTCGACGGGATCTCGTCGGTCTGTATGGAGCTCGTCGTGTCGTGGAGCGAGCGAAGCGCCTTGACGAGGGTCTGGTCCCAGATGTAGCCCGCAAGCATCAGCAGGAAACACCCGGTGATCGAGAACCCGATGATGTAGAGGTTGGAGCCTAGGCGCTCGCGCAGCTGCTCGTCCGTGACGATCGTCCCCCAACCCACGGCAAGGGCGAATCCCAGGATCAGGATGTACACGGTCTTCCGCTTCATCGACTGGGAGATCGTCGTCGATTCCTTGCGCTTCATGGACGTGGAAACCCTCGCGGATTCGTTGCTGGAAGAGCTCATAGGATCGGATTCGGATTAGCCTAGCAGACGCGCCTCAGGATGCGAAGAACGGATTGTGGCGTTTTTCCTGCCCTACGGTGGTGAGCGGGCCGTGTCCGCACGCAAGTACCGTATTCCGGGGCAGGCTGAGGATCTTTTCAACGTCGTTCTTGTACTGGTCGGCGAAATGGGAGGGGCTTCCCCCGATCGACCCGGCGAACAGGGAGTCGCCCACGATGGCCAGGGGGTGGCCCAGGCCGGTCACGTAGAACGTGGTCTGGCCCGGCGAGTGGCCCCATGTCGAGAGGGCCTTCACGTCGAGGCGGCCGACCTGGAAGTGGGAGTTGTCGCTGAAGACCTTGGAGCCCGGGTGGTTGGAAGGCTCGCGCTCGCTCGCCCAGACCTGCGCGCCCGTCTCGCGGGCCAGTCTCGAGAGGTCGGCCACGTGGTCCTCGTGGGTGTGGGTCAGGTATATCGCATGCAGGCGCAGCCCCTCCGCCCGTATGAGGTCGAGCATGGGCGCGCAGTCGGCCCCGGTGTCGAAGGCCGCGCCGGCGCGCGCGCGGGCGTCCCAGACGAGGTAGCTGTTAACGGTCATGTCGCCGAAGGGCGTGTTGAAGACGGCAAAGCCGTGGCGGAACACCGGGCACTCCGGGTACCACCTGTTGTGGGCCAGGTCCTCGAGCGGGCCCGGGCCAAGCCCCAGGTGCCGGGCCACGCGGCGCAGGACCGCGTCGATCACCGTTCCCGACTTCACGGCGGAGAGGTCCCTGGGAGAGACCTCCGCGAGCCGACAGAGCTCCGCGTCCGGGATGCCGCGGCCGCGCTGGGCCTTTGCAAGCACGTCGGTGAAGGTGTCCTCGATCGGAATGCGCGGCATTGGCGTCCTGATATCACCGGGCGGCCGGCTGCGCGAGCCTTTCGGCGGCCTGCCTCGCGGAAAGCGCCTGCTCGGCGCGGCCCTGCCGCTCGAAGATCGAGGCTATCGCCCGGTAGGCGGCGGATCCGCGCCTGGGGTCCTTCCCGGCGATCGCGGCCGCCAGGCCGAGCGCCCTCGCCGGGTTCGCCAGCGGCCAGGGCGCCCTGGCGCAGAGCAGCATCAGCGTCTCGCAGGCGTCCAGGTCCGACGGGTTCATCGCGACCGCCCTCGCCATCGCGTTGCGGCCCTCGATGGCGAGCCCGAGCGAGCTGTCGCGGTCGGCCATCAGGAGCGTGACCTCGGCGTATTCGGCGAGGTAGCCCTCGTTCGCCGGGGCCAGGCTGACCGCCTTGCCGAGCCATGCCCTCGCCGAGTCGAGCGACGGCGGCGCCACGCGCTGCAGGGTCATGGCGAGGTAGTAGCACGCCGCCGCGTTCGACGGGTCGGATGCGACGATGCGCTCGAGCGCGGACCTGGCCTCGCCGTACCGCTTCTGCCTGTAGAACTCGACCGCGTCGCCGACGGGGGTCGCCGGCGCGGCGGGGAGCGCCGCGAGCAGCCCGGTGCACAGCAGGACGGCCTTCACGGTGCCCCTTCAGTTGCCGAAGGCGTCGCGCAGGGCCGCGGCGACGTTCGGCGGCACGAAATTGTCCACCTTCCCGCCGAACTTCGCCACCTGCTTCACGAGCGACGAGCTCGTGTAGCTGAACTGCTCGTTGGGCATGACGAAGATCGTCTCGACCGTGGGCTTCAGGTGGCGGTTCATAAGCGCCATGTTGAACTCGAACTCGAAGTCCGAGAACGCGCGGAGCCCGCGTATGATGGCGTCCGCCTTCCGCTCCACGGCGAAGTCGACCAGGAGGCCGGCGAAGGTCGTGACCGACACGCTCGGAAACGCGGCCACGTTGGGAAGGATCATTGCCAGGCGCTCCTGAGGGCTGAAGAGCGGCTCCTTGCCCGGGTTGTCGGCGATGCCGACCGTCACGCGGTCGAAGAGCCGGACGGCGCGCTTGAGGACGTCGAGGTGCCCGTACGTGATCGGGTCGAAGGTTCCTGGATAGATGCAGTGGCGCATGGGAATCCGTGCCGAAGAAGATAACGTAAGCCCGCGGCTGGCGAGCGCGTTCCTCTCCGATGTTGCCTTCGCCCGTTCGGGGGATGTCCTTGGGGGTCGCGAATGAGCCTCCCCAACGTCATTACGCTCTCCCGGATCCCGCTGATGTTCGTGATAGTCGGGCTCATGTATTGCTCGTGGCCGGGCGCGGCGACCTTGGCGTTCGTCCTTTTCATCGGCGCGGCGATGGGCGACTGGTACGACGGCTACCTCGCGCGCAAGCGCGGCCTCGTATCGAACTTCGGCAAGCTGATGGACGCCATGGCGGACAAGATCATGGTGATGGGCGTCGTCATCGCCCTCGTGGAAAAGCACGAGATCCCCGTCGCGCTCGCGCTCATCACGCTGTGCCGCGAGTTTCTCGTCACGGGCATGCGCATGGTTGCGGCTTCAAAGGGCGTCGTGGTCGCGGCCGACTCCGGGGGCAAGACGAAGACCGTCACCCAGCTCATGGCCCTCGGCTTCTTCCTCGGGGCCCCGATGGTGTCGCAGGACGGCTTTTACCTGTTCCGCCTCCACGCCCCCGGCTTTGTGGAGCTCGTCGGCCGGGCGGGCATCGTCGTGTTCGTCGCCGGGACGGCGCTGTCGGTGTGGTCTGGCTACCGCTACATTTCGCGCAACGCGCGCCTTGTCTTCGGCGAAGGCGGCCGCTCGCCATGAGGTTCGACCAGCCCGGATGGACGAGGCAGATGCCGACGCCGGTCGTCCTCGGGTGGGCGACGCTCGGCCCGATCGGCAAGCGCCTAGCCGCCCCGGGGACGTGGGGATCGGCCGCCGGCCTGCTCTACTTCATAGTCGGCTTCTACTGGATGGGGATCATCGGCAACCTGCTGGCGAGCGCGATCGGGGCCTACCTCGCGGTCGGCATATGCGGCGAGGCGGAAATCCGCCTCGGGGCGCACGATCCGGGCGAGGTCGTCCTGGACGAATTCGTCGCGATGCCGCTTTGCTTCCTCGGCTGGCAGTGGATCGTCGGCCCGGTGCCGGCCTGGGCGGTGCTCCTCGCGGGATTCGCGCTGTTCCGGTTCTTCGACATACGCAAGCCGTTGGTCATCAATTCACTGCAGAGTCTGCCGGGCGGCTGGGGCGTCGTGCTTGACGACACGGCGGCGGCCCTGGCCACCTGCGCCACGCTTCACCTCGCGCATGCCGTGTGGGTCGCCGCCTGACGGCGGCCCCGGGTACCTCAGGGAAGAGCCTGCAGGCTCTCCGCGGGCAGCTTCAGCAGGAGGCCCTGTCGGAGCACGTCGACCGAGATGACGACCCCGTTCGGATTCGAGGAGTCGTCGACCTGGCCCTCCAGCCCGTGGAGCGGCCCGCCGATGACGCGGACGCGCCGGCCGCGGGTGAGCAGCGGGATCACCGTCAGCTCGAGGCCGGAGGCGACGATCATTTTCACGTCCGCCAGCTGCCGCAGGAACCGGGCCTCGTCGTCGACCGGAATCGCGCGCGCGAGCAGCTCCTGCTGGTAGATCCTGGCCTTGCCGGCCGCGGGGACCCTGGCGAAGACGTAGCCGGGGAAAAGGGGCTTGGTGAAGCGCTTGGTCTCGCGCGGGTACCGGCGGATGCTTGAAACGAGGGGCAGGTAGTGCTCGAAGGCCTCGGCGCTCAGGAGCGCCGCGAACTTCTTCTCGCACCGCGGCCTGGTGTGGCAGGCGTACCAGTCGCCCCCGGCCGCCTCGGTGCTCACGCCTTCAGGAGGAAGCGGACTGCGGCGTGGTAGCCCTCGAGACCGAGGCCGGTGATGACGGCCGCGCAGGCCGGCGCCGTGAGCGAGATCCGCCTGAACTCCTCCCGCTTGTAGATGTTGGAGATGTGCACCTCGACGGCGGGAACGCGGGCGCCGAGCAGCGCGTCGCGCAGCGCGACGCTCGTGTGCGTGAGCGCCCCGCCGTTGATGACGATCCCGTCGCACTTGGCGTCGGCAAGCCCGGCGATCCGGTCGATCAGCTCGCCCTCGTGGTTTGACTGGAAGAACTCGAGCGAGGCCTTGGCGCCGAATTCCGCGCGGAGCGCGGCCTCCAGGTCGGCCAGGGTGGCGCTCCCGTAGATCTCGGGCTCGCGCCTGCCCAGGCGGTCGAGGTTGGGTCCGTTTATTATCGCGATCTTCTTCATGGCCCGGTCAAAGGGGATTTTCGGTCGCAATGAACTCCCACGGCAACCCAAACTTTGCCGACAGCTCCGCGGCCAGGGCCCTGACCGCGTGGACCTCCGTCGCGTAATGGCCGCAAAGGTAGAGGTTCAGCCCGCGCTCCTGCGCGACGTTGAACCACTCCTCGCGCAGCTCGCCGGTGACAAGCGTGCCGGCCCCCGACGCCAGGAACGCGGCCATGGCGCCGTTGGCGCTGCCGCTGCAGAAGGCGACCTCGGAGGGCCTGGCCGACCCGAACTCGATCGCGACGACCCGGGGGTAAAGCGAGGCGAGCCGGCGGCGCAGCGCCGCCCGCGGCAGGCGCCACGGCGCGATGCACCCGACGTCGCCCCCCTCGTTCTCGATGAAGCCGCGGCGGGCCCTGAGGCCGAGCTGCCGCGCGAGGAGGGCGTTGTTGCCGATCCTCGGGTGGGCGTCGAGGGGAAGGTGGCTCGAGTACAGCGCGCAGTTCCCCTTGACGAGGGCGGCGACCCGCTCGTAGGCCGGGCCGGTAAGCGGCCGCGGCATGTCCCAGTACATCCCGTGGTGGACGATGAGAAAGTCCACGCCCGCGGCGACGGCCCGCCGAAAGGGGACGACGCCGGCGTCGACCGCGGCCCCGATCCTCGTCGCGGCGCCGTCGTTGGCGACCTGCAGCCCGTTGAGGGCGCCCGGACTGTCCTTGAACGCGGCGGGCCGGGTGCGCTTGTCGCAGTAGGCCACGAGATCTTTGAGCTTTGGCATGGGTCAGACGCCGATTCGGCAGCTATGTGCGCTAAAGCCTGCGCCGAAACTCACGAGCCAAAAATCGCCGCCGGGTCCCGGCAAGGCCCCCTTCAGGGCCTCCTCGAGGGCGAACAGCACGGACGGGCTGCTCATGTTGCCGTAGTCGCGCAGGGAGCGCGCGCTCGCGTCGAGAGGGTGGGGCGCGACGACCGGCGCGACGGCCTCGAGGACGTCGCGCCCGCCCGGGTGCACGACGACGTGTGAGACGGGGCGCGGCCCGCGTCCGCGCCAAAGGCGGCCGACCGCGTCGGCGGCAAGCTCGGGCACGGAGCGGTGCAGGAGGTTGCGCAGCTTGCCGTCTCGCTGCTCGAAGCGGAGCTTGTCGCGCTCGGCCGGCAGGTGCAGCGATTCGAAGTCGCGCGCGCGAAGGCCCGAGGGGCCGGGAGTCGCCCGCCAGAGCGTCGCGGCCGCGCCGTCGCTGAAGAGGCAGGCGCTGATGAGGACGCCCGGGTCGTCGTCGAGGTAGAACGCCGCCGAGCATATCTCTACTGCGACGCAGGCCACGACCGCGCCGGGATGGGCGGCGAGCAGGTGGCTTGCGGCGCGCAGGGTCGGGATCGCGGCCCCGCAGCCGAGCCCGACCAGGTCGTGCAGGATCGCGTTGGGCCGGAGCCCGAGGTCCTGCGCCACGTAGCTGGTCAGCCCGGGGCAGAGGTACCCGGTGCAGGTGCAGATGAGCAGGGCGTCGACCCCGTCCGGCGCCACGCCGGCGCGCCTCAAGGCCTCGCCAAGCGCGCGGCCGGCGAGCTTGGGGGCCTCGGAGCGGAAGGCGTTGTTGAGCTCGTCGGGCGAGCGGTCGAAGACCCGGTCGATGTCCGGCATCGCGAAGTGGCGCCGCGCGATGCCGTGGTCGCCGCGCAGGATGTTTCGCAGGATCAACATCGAGCGCTTCCTCAGCCGCGAGCGGGCCTCCGAGCGCTCGGCGATGTCCCAGCAGTCGCGCTGGGTGTACGCGGCCGGGGGAACGGCGGTGGCGAGGGCGTGGAGGAACATCGCGGCCCCCTAGTGGAGCGCTCCGTAGAGCGCGCGGAACGGTACCAGCCGCAGGCGCACGAGGGCCGCGAGCAGCGCCTGGCGCCCCGGTTCAAGGAAGAAGGGGTGCAGCAGCGAGGCGAGCATCAGCCTTCGGCGAAACCGCCGCCTCTGGGCTGCGGCCACGGCGCGCACGGACTCGAGCCAGCCGGCCTCGCGCCAGGAGTAGGCGCGCAGCGGCCCGACCGCCATGGCGGCGCCCTGCAGGGCCATGGCGAGGCCGTTGCCCGTGAACGGGGCTATGCTGGCGCAGGCGTCGCCGATCCGGATGCGGTCGGGCCCCGCGACCCTGCGGTCGCCCAGGTGGGCCGCCGTGACGCAGAACGTCGCGGGGTCCGGGTCCGCCGCGAGCAGGCGCTCCGCCAACGCGCCAAGCCCGCAGGCGCCGAGGTACGCGACCAAGAGCCCCGCGCCCCGCTGCGCGAGGGCCCTCTGGGCGAAGATCCCGCAGACATTGGCGGCCCCGGATTCGACGTGGGACAGGCCGACGTAGGCGCGGTCCCCCAGGTGAACCTCGAAGTCATTTGGCAGCTCGAGGCCGCGGACGTGAACCTTGAGCCCGACCCAGAACGGGCCGCTCCTCCTCCTGCCCGCGGCGAAGACCCTGCCCGGAGGCGCGTCGGCCTCGCTCACGCGCGCGTGGGTGCGAAGGTCCCCGCCGGCCGCGACAAACGCGTCGGCCAGCCGGGCGTCGAGCGCGTGCCGGCTGATCCCCCACGCCGGCGCGGGCAGAGGCACGGGGCGCAGGCGCCTGCCGCGCAGGTGGAAGGTCACCGTGCGGTGGGGGCGCGCATCGGCCATGAGCTCGTGCAGCCCGAGCCGGTCGCGGGTCCCCTCGTCGAGCCCGCAGATGAACTCGCCGCAGACGCGGTGCCTGGGATAGCCCCCGGCCTCGAAGACCGTGACGGGCACGCCGGCGCGCCGGAGCGCCAGCCCCGCCGCCAGGCCGGCCAGGCCCCCACCGACGATCTCAACGGGGAGCGGGGCGTTCATCCGAGTCGGACCGCGGTCATCCGGTTCGCCCCGCGCGTCGTCGTCCTGCACGAGCACTGCCAGGCGCCGCCGGCCAGGCCGAGGAGTCGCGGCAGTTCGTCGCCGCGGAAGCCCGCGCCGACGCTCACGTGCGCGTCGTGAAGCGTCACCCGGTTGACGCCGAAGAGGCGGGCGAACGCCGCGGCGGCGAGCCGCGGCATCCGGCGGCGCTCCGGCTCGCTTGCGAGGATGACGCGCGCCCCCTCGCGCAGCCTCGCCCCGAGCTCGGCGAGCTCGGTGTCCGTGAACTGGTGGAAGATCAGGCTGCCGATGACGACGGGATACCCGCTCAGCTCCGCGAACCCGCGCAGGTCGGCCGTGTGCCAGGCCCGGTCGGGCGGCCAGGCCGCGGGGCGCGGCCAGAGGTCGAGGCCGTCCACCGCGACGCCGAGCCCGCCCAGGGCCCTCGCCAGCTCGCCCGTCCCGGCGCCGAGATCGAGGACGCGCTCGCCCCGGCGCAGCAGGGGGGGGAGCGTGCGCTTGAACCATGCGTGGTTGCCCATGATCCGGTTGATGAGGAGCAGGTCCCTGCGGCTGTGGACCGCGTCGGGATGGTCCGGCGGCAACGAATCGAGCATCTCGGGCCTGCAGACGCGCAGCATGGACTCGAAGATTGCCCGGCCGCCCGCGCGTGTCCAGAGTGTGGACCGCACCCGATGAGCGCAGCCAAGAACAGCCCGGTCGACCTTATCGCGCAGGCGGCGAGGCGATTCCACCGCCGGCCCTCGTGGGACGAGTATTTCATGGCGACAGCCGTCCTCATAGCGACGCGCTCCAGCTGCGAGCGGCTGCAGGTCGGGTGCGTGATCGTGGCCGGCGGGGACAGGAGGAACCGCCTGGTGGCCGCGGGCTACAACGGGTTCCTTCCCGGGACGCCCCATGTCTCGCGCGTGCGCGGGGGCCACGAGCAGGCGACGGTGCACGCGGAGCAGAACGCCGTCGCCGACGCCGCGCGGCGCGGAAGCCGCCTCGACGGCTGCATCGCCTACGTGACGCACTACCCCTGCCTCAACTGCGCCAAGATGCTCGCCGCGGCGGGGATCGCGGAGATCCGGTTCCGGAGCAACTACCGAAATGACCCCCTCGTCGAGCGCCTGATGTCGGACGCCGGCGTCGTGGTCGAGAAGCTCTGAGGCGAAGTCCACCCATGCGAGAGAGCATTCACGGAGCCAGGGAATCGCTCGCGGGATCGCTCCTGCTCGCCCACCCCGTGCTCCGCGACCCCAATTTCCGCAGGACCGCCGTCCTCATGTCGACCCACGGCCCCGAGGGGGCGATGGGCGTCGTGCTCAACCGCCCGCTCGGAAAGCGGCTGGGCGAGCTCAAGGGGGACTTCGCCCTCGGCCCGCTCTCGGGGACGCCGATCTTCACGGGAGGCCCCGTCCAGACCGACCAGCTGATCCTGGCCGCGTGGCAGTCGAGCGGCGACGCCTTCCAGCTGCACTTCGGCATCGATCCCGACAAGGCGGTCCAGATGCTCGCCGACGAGGCGACCCGCCTGCGCGCCTACCTCGGCTACTCGGGATGGTCCGCGGGCCAGCTTGAGAACGAGCTCAAGTGCGGAACCTGGATCGTGGCGAGCCCGCCGGCGGACCTATTCGAGCGGCCCATGAGGGAGGAGCTCTGGCGCGGCCTGCTGAGCGAGGAGGGCGACCAGTGGCGCCTGCTGGTCGACGAGCCGGACGAGCCCGGACAGAACTGAGTTGACAGGGGGGGTGTCCGCTCTCTGTTTTGGTGCCTTTTATGAAAGTCGTTTCCTCGATCAAGTCGGCAAAGAAGCGCCACCCCGACTGCCAGGTCGTCCGCCGGCGCGGCAAGATCTACGTCATCAACAAGACCGACCCGCGCTATAAGGCGCGCCAGGGCTGAACGTTAACCCGCTTTCACCGTGAAATCCGAAGGTCATCCCGCCCTGAACCCAGTCTGTTTCCTCGACGTGGCCACCGGCAAGCGCTTCCTCACGCGCTCGACGATGAAGTCGGCGCGCAAGGAGATGATCGACGGCCAGGAGTATTTCATCGTCCTGCGCGACGTGACGATGGACTCCCACCCCGCCTACACCGGCGAGAAGCGGCTGGTCGACACGGCCGGCAGGGTCGAGAAGTTCACCTCGAAGTTCAAGCGCAGCACGAAGAAGTAGCCCCGGGCTTTTGAAGCTGATCTGCTTTGACTGCGACAGCACGCTGAGCTCGATCGAGGGCATCGACGAGCTCGCCCGGCTTCGGGGCCCGGAGGTCTTCGAGCGGATCGAGGCGCTGACGCGCGACGCCATGGAAGGCAGGCTCCGCATCGAGGAGGTCTTCGGCCGCCGCCTGGAGGCCATCCGGCCGAGCCGGACGGACGTGGCCGCGGTGGGCAGGCGCTACGTCGAGACCGCGGAGCCGACAGCCCGGGAGACGATAGCGGGGATGCGCGGGTCGGGCTGGACGGCGGCCATCGTCAGCGGCGGCTTCAGGCAGGCCATCCGGCCGCTGGCCGACCACCTGGGCGTCGAGAGGGTCGAGGCGGTCGACCTGTACTTCGGGGCCGACGGGGGCTACCTGGGCTACGACCGTGCCTTCCCGTCCACGCGCTCCGGCGGGAAGCGGGAGATCATCGAGCTGCTTCGCGCGGAGCTGCGCCCCGAGAGGGTGGTCATGGTCGGCGACGGCGCGAGCGACCTGGAGACCCGGCCGGCGGTTGACCTATTCGTGGGATTCGGCGGCTTCGTCGCGCGCGAGCGGATCAGGCGCGAGGCGGCCGCGTTCGTCACGTCCCTCGCGTCGGTGCCGGCGCTGGTCTGAGGGCGCCGCCCCGGCCCCAGGGCGGCGCTACGGGAACAGGCCCCGCTTCTGCTTGGCCTCGGCCACGCGCGCGATCCCGAGGGTGAGCGCTGCCAGGCGCCTGCTGAACTTGAGCTTTCGCTTCTGGTACTCGACCGAGTCCTTCGCCTTGTCCAGTATCGCGTAGAGCTTGGCCAGCACCTCGTCGCGGCCCCAGTAGAAGCTCTGCAGGTTCTGCAGCCACTCGAAGTACGAGACGATGACGCCGCCGGAGTTGCACAGGATGTCGGGGATGAGCTCGATGTCCCCTCGGCCTTCGATCAGCCGGTCCGCCTCGTTCGTCGTCGGCCCGTTGGCGGCCTCGGCGAGGAGCCGGCACCTCAGCTTCGGCGCGTTGTCCTGCGTGATGACGCGCTCCAGCGCGGCGGGGACGAGGACGGTGCACTCCAGCTCGAGGAGCTGCGCGTTTCCGATGGGCTCGCCGCCGTCGAAGTCCTTGAGGACCTTCGAGTACCTGACGTAGTTGAGCGCCTTCTTCACGTCGATCCCGGCCGGGTTGTAGACCCCGCCGGTGTAGTCGCTGACCGCGATGATCCGCGCGCCCATCGAGGCCAGGGCGAGCGCGGCCTCGCTGCCCACGTTGCCGAATCCCTGGATGGCGACGGTCGACTTGTCGACCGCCAGCTTCATGTCCTCCAGGTACTTCCTGACGAGGTAGGCGACGCCCGCCCCGGTCGCCTCGCGCCGGCCCTCGGAGCCGCCGAGCGATATCGGCTTCCCGGTGACGACGGCGGGCGAGATGTGGCCGGCATGGTTCGAGTAGGTGTCCATCATCCACGCCATGATCTGCTCGTTCGTGCCGACGTCCGGCGCCATGATGTCGATCTGGGGCCCCACGAACCCGATCATTTCCTGCATGTAGCGGCGGGAGAGGTGCTCGAGCTCGGACGGGGACAGCTCGCGCGGATTGACGATCACGCCGCCCTTCGCGCCGCCGTACGGGAGGCCCACGAGGGAGCATTTCCAGCTCATCCACATGGCCAGGGCCGCGACCTCCCCCAGCGTGACGCCCTCGTGGAAGCGCAGGCCGCCCTTCGAAGGGCCGGTCGACAGGTTGTGCTGGACGCGGTAGCCCTCGAAGACCGTCACGCCCCCGTTGTCGCGCTTTATCGGCAGGGACACGGCCAGGCAGCGGCGGGGGTACTTGGTCCTGTCCCTGATGTCGTCGGCGAGGTTGATCGCGTCCGCCGCCTGGTCGAACTGGCGGCACGCCATCCTAAAGACGTCCGAGTCGTAGAGGGTCGAAACAACGGCCTTTGACATGGGGGCAGGTTGCCCGATCTCATCGGCGTTGGCCATGCTATTCAAGCTGAGTTCCGACTACAAACCCACGGGCGACCAGCCGCAGGCGATCGAGAAGCTCGCGGGGTCGATTGCGGCCGGCAACCGGTACCAGACCCTGATCGGGGTGACCGGATCCGGGAAGACGTTCACCATGGCGAACGTCATCGCGCGGTGCGACAGGCCCGTCCTTATCATCAGCCACAACAAGACCCTCGCGGCCCAGCTCTACTCGGAGTTCAAGGGCTTCTTCCCGGAGAACGCCGTCGAGTACTTCGTGAGCTACTACGACTTCTACCAGCCGGAGGCCTACATCCCGTCCAGCGACACCTACATCGAGAAGGACTCCTCGATAAACGAGGAGATCGAGCGCCTGCGGATATCGGCGACGAGCTCCCTCGTGAGCCGGCGCGACGTGATCGTGGTCGCCAGCGTCTCGTGCATCTACGGCCTCGGCTCGCCCGAGGACTTCACGGAGCTGCGGATCTCGATCCGCAAGGGCGGCGAGCTGGGCCGCAACGAGTTCCTCGAGCGCCTCGTGGACAACATCTACGATCGGAACGACTACGAGCTGAAGCCGGGGCGCTTCCGGGTGCGCGGGGACGTGGTCGACGTGATGCCCGCGTACATGGAGCACGGGCTGCGCGTCGAGTTCTTCGGCGACACGGTGGAGGCGGTCAGCGAATTCGACCCCCTCACCGGCGAGGTCATCCGCAGCCTCGAGAAGTTCGACCTGTACCCGGCCAACCAGTACGTGAGGAGCCGGGGGTCGCTCGCCCCGGCAATCGCGTCGATACGGACGGAGCTGGCGGAGAGGGTGGCGTGGTTCGAGGCCCGCGAGAAGTACCTGGAGGCGCAGCGCATCAAGATGAGGACCAACTACGACCTCGAGATGCTCCAGGAGATGGGCTTCTGCAACGGCATCGAGAACTACTCGCTGCACTTCGGCAACCGGAGGCCCGGCGACCGGCCGTTCTGCCTGATCGACTTCTTCCCGAAGGACTTCCTCGTGATGATCGACGAGAGCCACGCCACCGTGCCCCAGATCGGCGGAATGTACAACGGCGACCGCTCGAGGAAGCAGACGCTGGTCGACTTCGGGTTCCGCCTGCCGTCCGCGCTCGACAACCGGCCGCAGAGCCTTGCGGAGTTCGAGCGCATAACCGGGCAGACGCTCTACGTGTCGGCGACCCCGGCCGCGTTCGAGCTGGGGAGGTCGTCGGTCGTCGCCGAGCAGGTGATCCGGCCGACGGGCCTCCTCGACCCGGAGATCGTCGTGAGGCCCATCAAGGGCCAGGTGGAGGACCTGATCGGCGAGATCAAGGCCGCCGCGGCGGCGGGGGAGCGCGTGCTCGTGACGACGCTGACGAAGCGCCTATCCGAGGACCTCACGGCGTACCTGCGCGAGGCGAAGGTGCGCGTCGAGTACCTGCACTCCGACATCGACACCATCGAGCGGATCGAGATCCTGCGGAACCTGCGGCTGGGCAACTTCGACGCCCTCGTCGGGATCAACCTCCTGCGGGAGGGCCTTGACCTGCCCGAGGTCGCGCTCGTCGCGATCCTGGACGCCGACAAGGAGGGGTTCCTGCGAAGCGAGACGAGCCTCATCCAGACCGCGGGGCGCGCCGCGCGCCACGAGAAGGGCCGCGTCATCTTCTATGCCGACACCCTCACCGGATCGATCGCGCGCACGATAGAGATCACGAACCGCCGCCGCGAGAAGCAGGTCGCGTACAACCGGGAGCACGGGATCGTCCCCCGCAGCGTCAGGCGGGGCGCGCAGGCCAGCCTTCAGGCGCGCGACAGCCCCGGAGCGAGGGGCGAATCGGGCGTCGCCGAGAGCCCCGAGGACGTCGCCGCGGTGATCGCCGAACTCGAGGCCGAGATGCAGGAGGCGGCAGGCAGGCTCGAGTTCGAGAAGGCGGCCCTCATCCGGGACCAGGTCGACTCCCTCAGGTCCGGCTCCTACAAGAGGCTCGGCAAGGGACCCGCGAAGATCAGGCCCCGCCGGCCGGGCTCTGCAGGCGCGGGCTGAGGACCCCGATGCAGGGGAGGTTCCGGTAGCGCTCCGCGAAGTCGAGCCCGTAGCCGACCACGAACTTGTCGGGTATCTTGAACCCGACGAAATCGGCCTCGAAGGGCACCTCGCGGCGCCCCTCCTTGTCGAGGAGGACGCACGTCCTCAGCGTCGCGGGCCCGAGCTTCCTGACCAGGCCGGAGACGAGCGTGATCGTCTTGCCCGTGTCGAGGATGTCGTCGATCAGGAGCACGTGGCGCCCGGCTATGTCGATCGTGAGGCTGGAGACGACCTGCGGGGTCCCGACCGACCTCGTCCTGTCGCCGTAGCTCGAGATCCGCACGCAGTCGAGGCGCACCGGATTCTCGATCTGGCGCATCAGGTCGGCCGTGAACAGGACGGCGCCGTTGATGATGGATATTATCGTGAACTCGCCCTGGCCGTAGACCGCCCTGAGCTCGTGCCCGAGCTCCCGGACCCGCCTCTTTATCTGCGCCTCGGTGAACATCACGCTCTCCAGGTCGGGGTGGATTCTCAGGGTCCGGTCGCTGGTCGGCATGGGTAGGTGGGGCCAAGCTGCCAAACGCCCGGCCCGGACGCAAACCGTTACGCTCGCGCGCCGAGGACCGCCCGCCGCGTTTTCCTTTGACTTCGACTGAAAGGCACCTTCCGTCGCAAATTGTCGGAACGCGCGCGCCATGATGTCCATCCGAGTCGAGAAACTTACCAAGCGCTTCGGCGACGTGACCGCGCTGCGGGGCCTGGACCTCGCGGTCCGGCCGGCGGAGCTCTTCTTTCTCCTCGGGCCGAGCGGGTGCGGCAAGACGACGCTGCTTCGGTGCCTGGCCGGGTTCTACATTCCGGAGGAGGGGAGCATCTTCTTCGGCGACGACGACGTGACCCGCCTGGCCCCCCACAAGAGGAACACGGGAATGATGTTCCAGAGCTACGCGCTGTGGCCGCACATGTCGGTCGCCCAGAACGTGGCCTTCGGGCTCGAGGAGAGGCGGCTGCCCGGCGCCGAGATCCGCACGAAGGTGGGCGAGGCCCTCGAGTCCGTCCACATGGGCGCCTATGCCGGCCGCCGGCCGAACGAGCTCTCCGGCGGCCAGCAGCAGCGCGTGGCGCTTGCCCGGGCGCTCGTCATCCGCCCCCGGTGCCTGCTCCTCGACGAGCCCCTGTCCAACCTCGACGCCAGGCTCAGGCTCGAGATGCGCATGGAGATCCGCCGGATCTGCAAGGAGTTCAAGCTCACGACCGTGTACGTGACCCACGACCAGAAGGAGGCCCTCTCCGTGTCGGACCGGATGGCGATCCTCGACGGCGGCCGGATCCTGCAGGTCGGCTCGCCGCAGGACGTCTACCGCCGGCCCGCGAGCCGCACGGTCGCTGATTTCGTGGGCGAGACGAACTTCATAGAGGGCAGGCTCCTGTCGGCCTCCGGCGGCCGGGCGAGGGCGGCCACGGCCGTGGGGGAACTCGACGGCGTCCTCGGCGATCCGGCCTCGCAGCCCGCCCCGGGCGCCGCGGTGACCGTCTCCGTGCGGCCCGAATGCTGGACGATCTCCGGCGACCGACCGGCGCAGAACGCGGTGCGGGGCCGCATCGGCAAGTCCGTGTACCTCGGCGAGAACGCCCAGTACGACTTCGTGTCCGGCGAGACGACCCTCAAGATCCTGGAGCTCAACCCCCGCTTCGTCGACCGCCCGGACGCCGGGGAGCTCTACGCGGGCGCCCGCTCCGAGGACGTCGTGGTGCTGACGGGCTGAGGCCTCCCCAATGCTCAAGCGGGGGATCATCTTCGTGGCCCTTGCGGCGACCGTCGGCCTGCCGTTCGTGCTTCGGCCGAGGCAGGCGGCGCCGGGCCAGGCCGACGACACCGTGGTCATCATCACCCCCCACAACGCGGCGATCCGCGAGGAGTTTGCGCTCGGGTTCAGCGACTGGTACCGGGCGAGGACGGGCCGCACGGTCTACGTCGACTGGAGGCTGATCGGGGGCACGAGCGAGATAACGAAGTACCTCGAGGGAGAGTACGCGGCGTCGTTCCGGCGCCTCTGGACGGCGCGGCCCGGCGGGGCTTGGAGCGCCGAGATCCAGTCTGGGTTCCAGAGCGGGCGGCTGGCGCCCGACGCGCCGGCCGCCGTCCGGAAGGCGCGCGGCGCCTTCCTGGCGTCGGGGGCGGGTTGCGGGGTCGACCTCTTCTTCGGCGGGGGCGCCTACGACTTCGAGCGGGCGGAGCGGGCGGGATGGCTCGTCGACTCCGGGCTGCGCGCGGCGCGCGCGGACGGACTCTCGGGCGACGCTCTCCCGCTGGCGTTCGGCGGGGAGCCGTACCGCAGCCGCTCGGACCTTTGGTTCGGAACGGTCCTGAGCTCCTACGGCATCCTCTTCAACCGGGACTCGCTCAGGCGCCTCGGGTTCGACCGGGAGCCCGAGCAGTGGGCCGACCTCGCCGACCCAAGGTTCCTCGGGGAGATCGCGCTGAGCGACCCGACGAAGAGCGGGTCGATCGCGACCGCCTTCGAGAACGTGGTGCAGCAGCAGATGCAGCGCCGGCTCGAGGCGCTCGAGGCCGCGGAGCCGGCCGGCGACCCGGGGTCGCTGGAGGCGAGGGCCGTGCGGCAGGGCTGGATTGACGGCCTGCGCCTCCTCCAGCTGGTCGGCGCGAACGCCCGCTACTTCACGGACACCTCCCAGAAGCCGCCGATCGACGTCGCGGCGGGCGACTGCGCCGCCGGCATGTGCATCGACTTCTACGGGCGCGAGCAGCAGGAGTCGGTGCGCCGGCGCAACGGGTCGGACCGGGTGGGGTACGTGTCGCCCGAGGGCGGCTCGGCGTATTCGGTGGACCCGATCGGGCTCCTCAGGGGCGCTCCGCACAGGTCCGTGGCCGAGGCGTTCATCGAGTTTTCGCTCTCGATGGAGGGCCAGAAGCTCTGGAACTTCCGCACGGGGACCCCGGGCGGCCCGCGCCACTTCGCGCTCCGCAGGCTTCCGGTGCGGCGCGACTTCTACGCGCATGGCGAATGGACCCAGTACCGCAGCGATCCCGGCGTGGACCCCTATTCCCAGAGGGAGCTGCTCGTCTACCGCGCCGGCTGGACGAGCCCGCTCTTCCCCGAGCTCGCCTTCGTCGTCCGGGTCATGGCCGAGGACACCCACGAGGAGCTCGTCAGGGCGTGGCGCGCGATCATCGCGGCCCCGGAGCCCGCGAGGGCGAGGGCGCTCGCGGCCCTGCAGGACCTGGAGCTCGTGGACTACGACCACGCGCTCGGGCCCATCACGAGGGCCCTCGTCTCGAGGAACCAGGTCGACGAGGTCAACCTCGCCCGGGACCTCGGCGAGAGGTTCCGCGAGAGGTACGGGCTCGCGGAGAGGATAGCCAGGGACGGGGAGCGAAGCGGGCCCTAGAGCGCCGCGAACGCCGCCGCGAAGGCTGCCTTGTCCTGCGCGGCGAAGAAGGCGGTGCCCGCCACGAAGGTGTCGGCGCCCTTCGCGCGGCACATGGCCGCGGTGGCGGGCTCGATCCCTCCGTCCACCTCGATGCGCAGGTCGAGGCCCCGCGCCGCCCGCCACCGGTCCAGCTCGCCGATCTTGGGGAGCACGTCCTCCCGGAACTCCTGGCCGCCAAAGCCCGGCTCCACCGTCATGACGAGCACGAGGTCGACCTGGTCGAGGAACGGCTCCACGGCCGCCGCCGGGGTTCCCGGCTTTAGGCAGATGCCCGCCCTGCATCCGCGCGCCCTGATGGCGCTGAACGCCGCGGCATGGTCGAAGGCTGGCTCGACATGGATCGTGATCCGGTCCGCGCCGGCCTTCGCGAATGCGTCGACGAAGAGGTGCGGCTCGGAAAGCATCAGGTGGGTGTCGAAGAACAGCTTCGAGCCGTGGCGCCTGAGCGCCGCGAGCGTCTGCGGGCCGAACGAGAGGTTCGGCACGAAGTGGCCGTCCATGATGTCCAGGTGCAGCCACTCTAGGCCGAGCCTCGCCACGGTCTCGGCGCCCTCGGCGAGCGCGCCGTGGTCTCCGGCCAGGAGCGAGGGCGCGAGGATCGGCTTGTTCATCCGGGGCGAGCCTGGATCCGGGCTCACCACACGTCGAGGACCGTGTGGGTCAGCTTCTCGGACAGGGAGCTCGCGAGAAGCGGCAGCGTGTTGTACTCGGACTGGAGCTGGTCGTTGCTGGTGCCGAAGGGGACGGAGCCCAGGCCGTTGTCGGTGAACGACTCGCGCTGGACCTCGACGACCCTGCCGTCGAAGAGCATCCGGCCGGTCCGGTTGTCGCGCAGCCGGCAGCTAGCCCTGAGGTACAGGGTGAACTTGCGCGCCAGCCCGACGTCGTCCTCGCGGTTGGCCGCGTTGTCGCGGTGGTAGTTGACGAGGGTGACCTCGAGCGTGGCGTCCGCCCCGTCGGGACTGTCCACGACCGTCACGCGCCCGTCGCGGATGAAGGCCTCGCGGATCATGGTGCTCACCAGCGCCTGCGACTGCGCCAGCTTCGTCGTGTTCTTGGCGGGCTCTATGAAGAGCGTGGCGAACGACGGGTCGGCGCCCGTGCCCAGCCTGTAGTTTGCGCAGCCCTGGGCGAGGAACGCCGAGAGGAGGAGCAGCGTCCAAACTCGCGTCATGGCGGGCCATCCCGGCTCAGTCAGAAGAGCCAGAACCGCTTCTTCTGCGGCGGCTTCGGCCCGACAAGGTCCCTCGAGATCCTCGCGTCCAAGTCGGCCAGGCGCTTCTTGGCGGTCCTCGCCATCGGGGAGTCCGGGTAGGTCGTGATCGCCTCGTTGTAGAACACCTTGGCGGCCGTGAAGTTCAGCCGCTTGTAGAAGTAGAAGTCGCCGATGTAGATTTTGCTCTTGGCCAGGATCGTCTTCATCTTGTCGACGCCCGCCGCGGCCAGGGCGATGTTGGAGTCGCCGGGGTAGAGGATCATGTAGTCCTCGTAGTAGGTCATCGCCTCCTTCGTGGCCGCCTGGTCGTACTGGGGCCCCTGGGTGAGGGACGCGTGGAGGTCGCCCAGCTTGAGGTAGGCGACCGGGGCGAGGACGCTCTGCGGGTAGTTGTTGACCAGCCGGTCAAGCGCGTCGATCGCGTCGTCCGTGCTCTTGATGTACTGGTTGCCGCGCGCGATGTCCATCAGGGCGAGGGGGGCGTAGTCGCCGTAGGGGGCGTTGAGCACGATGACCTCGAAGAACTCGATCCCCTTTGTCCGGTTGGTGATCATGGGAATCCACCCCCAGGCCCGGTTGTGGGCCCCGTCGACGAGCGCCGACGCGATCCGGTACTGCTCCCCGACCGCCTCGTTGAACCGCTTCGAGTTCGGGTAGCGCCGGAGCATCTCCTGGAAGTCCTGGAATCCCTTGTAGTACTGCTTCCGCTGGGCGAGGAGGCGCCCGGCCCTGAACAGGGCCTCCGGGGCGAAGACGGTCCCCTGGAACTTCCTGGCTATCGTCTCGTACCCCTTGATCGCCGTGCCCCGGCTGCCCGCCTCCTCGGCCTTGCGGGCCTTGTTCATCATGCTGAGCGCCGAGCGCCCCTGGGCGCCCGTCAGGCCCGCCAGGGCCGACGCCTCCACCTGCCAGCCCGTCCCGGGGCTCCACGTCAGGTCCGCGGCCAGCCGGCTGCCGCCGCAGATGGGGAGCGCCACCGCGATCCAGAATGGGAGCAGGAGGCGGCGGGGAAAAACGGTCGGCATGAGAACGTAAATCACCAGCGAATCAGGGCGCTACCGTAGGTCAAGCCTGCCCCGAACGCGACGAGAAGGGTGAGGTCGCCGGGCCTGATCCGGCCGACGCGGCGCGCCTCGTCGAGGGCGATGGGAATCGAGGCCGCGGACGTGTTGCCGTACCGGTCGACGTTGACGAAGAAGCGCTCGATGGGCAGCTCGAGGTACTGCGCGATGGCCTCGATGATGCGGAGGTTGGCCTGATGGGGTATCACCAGCCCGATCTGATTCGCCGCGAGGCCGTGTTGTTCCAATATATCTCGAGCGGCCTCCTCCATCAGCCGGACGGCCAGCTTGAAGACCTCCTTGCCCTTCATCTTGATGAACTGGTCGCCCTTCGCGATCGACTTGGACGTCGACGGGTAGCGGCTCCCGCCGGCGGGGATGTAGAGGAGGTCCGTGCTCTCCCCGAGGGTTCCCAGCCTCGTCCCCACCAGGCCGATGCCCGGCCTGGCGCTCGCGCCCAGGACGGCCGCGCCCGCCCCGTCCCCGAAAAGCAGGCAGGTGCCGCGGTCCTTCCAGTCGACTATGGAGGAGAGCTTCTCCGCGCCGACCACGAGGGCCTTCCTGTAGCGGCCCGACCCGATGAGCGCGCACGCGACGTCCAGCCCGTAGATGAACCCCGAGCAGGCGGCGTTGAGGTCGAAGCACGCGGCGTCGGTCGGCAGGCCCAGCTTGTGCTGCACGATGCACGCCGTCGCGGGCATGGTGTGGTCGGGCGTGACCGTCGC
>Ga0181526_10000602_pt1 | contig 37479 bp, 34 predicted proteins | sample PEATcosm2014_Bin_35_FD_119750 | JGI IMG/M metagenome (GOLD analysis project Ga0181526, IMG submission 119750) | Peatland microbial communities from MTU Mesocosm Facility, Houghton, MI, USA - PEATcosm2014_Bin06_30_metaG | ecosystem: Environmental > Terrestrial > Soil > Wetlands > Peat | place...
CCTACTCGCCGGACCTCAATCCCATAGATCACCGCCATCGGCCGAGCCCTGGCCAGAATAACGCCCCAAGACGCCCTGGGTTGGTTTACCTCGTGCGGCTACAGTTTTTGTTGAAATGCTCTAAAGGAATCCGCGTCAGGCTTCCGATTTGAGAAAGCCCAGGCGGGTGAGAATCGGCCTGGCCCAGGCGGGCGCACGGTGACAGGCCTCCGCCCGCAGGGAAGCATCCAGGCCGTAACGCAAGAACATGCAGGCCGTCCAGATGCCCAAGACCGACAACTCCACGATCAGCCGCTGGAGCGCGGGCAGATTCCGGGTGAACCACCAGACCAGCACTGCTACCGGCGCCACCGCGCCTGTCAGTGCCCATGTGCCCCGGTGCCAGCGAGCCAGATCGCCCCGGCTTAAGTGAAAATACTTGCGGGTCCGCCACAGTCCATAAGGGAAAGTGAAACAAAGACTGCACAGAATCGAAGTCATCAGCATCATCGTGATTCCGCCGAAGCGATGCAGCAGAATGGTCAGGCCGATAAACGCGAGACCCTCGAGAAAATAGATAAATCGCATGAAATGAAAGGCCTTGCTTTGCCCGACCAGGCCGATATGCACACGAACGGTGATGGAAATCACCAGCCAGACGGCCAACAGCAAATCATTCCACGGCGACCATGGGCTTTGAAATATTTTGCCGGCTTTCCAGACCTGGACAAACGGGCTGTTGCCGACCGCGAAAAGCGCGCCGGCGGCCACCGCCAAATTGACGGACACCACCGCAATTTCACGAAAGCGCTGCAACAGCCTTTCCCGGTCGTGGCGGACCATCATCTCCGCCAGGGCGGATGATGAGAATTGGAAAATCTGGCTCAGGACCTGCACCAGCAGAAGGTAGGCGCGCGTATAGACGCTCCAGACGGCGGCCGCATCCAGGCCGATCAGCCGTGTCAACAGTACAGTCTGGCTGGCGTTGACAAACTGGCTCCCCAGCGCAAACAGAAAGGAGTCCCGCCCGAAGGCAAATAGTTCGTGAAATCTTGCCCAACTCGGCCGGCCCCACTCGCCCTGCCGCGGGAATAATTTCAGCCTGTAACATCCGAACCAGTTCAGGGCCAGCGCGATAACGACGCCCGCCGCCTGTCCCCACAGCATGCTGAACACGCCCAGCGCGTGGGCAAAGCCCCACCACATGATGCCGCAGTTGACCACCAACCCGCACGCGCCGCTGTAATTGTTGACATCAAAACGCTGGTTGGCGGTGAGGATGTGGGTGATGACCCGGGTGACAAACATGATGGCCGTGATGCAGCTTTGGCCGATCACCAACCAAAAGAATTCCGGCTCCAGTTCCGCGGGAATGTGCAGGAAAGGGCCGATCACAAACGCCAGGCTGATTCCAACAACGAAGATCAAACCGGCTTGTGCCAGGCCGACCAATACATCCGTCTGGATCACCCCGCCGTATTCCCCGCGCTTCTGATGATCCTTGTAGTCAATGAGAATTCGCGAAGTCGCGGCGCTGAGGCCAAAGTCCATCAGGGCAATGTAGCCGGCAATCTGGGTGGTGACGGCCCACAGTCCGAACTCCGGGGTGGAAAGGTAATGCAGCGCCAAAGGCACTGTCGTCAGTGTGAACAAGACGTTCACCCCCAGCAGCACGTAGCCGGCCAGCAGGGAATGGGCGAATCTTTTGAGTCGGGACATGGGATCAGAAGGCGTCAGCCCTTGTGGCTGACCACAACGGCCTCCAACACCGCCAACTCGTCCCGCGGAATCAATCTGGCTGTTTTCCGCAATCCGGGCCACACAGTGACCAGGCACTCAGAGTCCGCTCTCCTGGCCACTCTTGTCCTCCTGACGTCCCAACCCTCCGGCAACTCCTTCAGAAAACGTTTAACCAGCTCCGCATGGTGCTGCAACACCGGCTCAAAACCATCGGGCGGCCAAACCCGTGCCCGCGGTTTAAGCCTGAGAAAAATGCGAACCTGGCGTTTGGCGTTTCCCCAGAGGGCGATGGCGACCTTGCCTTTGTGCAGCATATTGAGACGCAGCAAACAGGTTTTGGCCTGAAAAGTCAAAAAATATATGGCCTTGATAAAGGGCGCAGGCCATGATTCAAGCATGAGTTGCTGGCTAAATTCCTGGCACGTCAATCCGAGTGTCAATCGCGATTATGATTTCATTGACGGGTTGCGCGGCATTGCGATTCTGATGGTGCTGTGCTGCCACCATATCTATGTTAATCCGAAAGCCGGCCCCATCACCCAGTTTTTAGGCGCCTTTTGCGGCGGGGGAGGGGGAGGGGTGGTTTTATTTTTCGCCATTTCTGGATTTTTGATTTCATGGCCGTTTTGGAAGCGGAAATTTGCCGGGGGCGACCAGGTGGTGCCGCCGGGCTATACCAAGCGCCGCTTCTGGAAGATTTATCCTCCATTGGCCCTCTCGATTGTTATTCTCACACCCGCCTATCTGTTTCTGAATCATGACGGGCCCTATATTGCAATTGCCGCCAAATGGCTGGCCGGCATTCCATTCCTGTGGCCTGTCAGCGGCAAATTAAATCCGGTCATGTGGACCCTTGTCATCGAGGCCCAGTTTTACATGGTTTTGCCGCTGGCCTTCATCCTTCTAAAAAAAGTTCCAGCCAGGGTTTGTTTATGGCTTGTCCCGGTCATTTTTCTTGTTGTCCCTGTGACGTACCGCGCCTGCACCGGATTGGTTCCCATTTGCACCCCCGATATCAACTCGTATTTCCCATCCTCATTGGATTCATTTTGCCTGGGCATATTGGTTGCGGGATTGGACAATCAAGGCGCGATGGGAAAAGGATGGGCTTCGCTGGGAGCAGCCGGGGTGTTTCTGTGGCCCCTGGCTTTGCTGATCTATGCCTGGACGCGCACCCACCCTGAATTGACAGGCTCGGCGCTGGACACAAGCCTGCCTTGGATTGAAAAGATCGGTTCCGGCTGCCTGCTTTGCTATGTGGCAAATCCAAATCACCCAGTGGCCCGGTTTCTTTGCGCCCCCTCGTTGCGCTGGTGCGGCATCATTAGTTATGAATGGTATCTTTTTCATCAACCCATCATCAATTGGGCGCGATTCATTTTTGGGCCTGCGCGCGGAAATGTCGCCATGTATGCGGCGATTGTGTGGGGGTCCTTCGTGTTCGGCGGGATTTTGTCCGCCTCCATATACCGCTACTTTTCCCTACCGATTTTAAAATATGGCCGCTCCAGCAAGTGACGGCGATGCGCGTTGAACTTGCAACTTGTTTAAAACAATTTTGTTTTTCAACGACCCGCCATTTTTTCTGGCGCACGGGGGAATGGAAGCTGGCGCATGGCGTTTCCCCAATGGCTGTGGCGACCTTTCCTTTGTGCGGCATGTGGAAACGCAGCGAGCACGTCCGGGCCTGAAAAGTCAAAAATAATCGCCCGGCTGATTACGAGTTGAGTGGCGAGCGCGGGCCGTTGAGCATCCCGGATGAAAAATGATGAGGTGCGGCGCGGAAAAGAATTTCTTTTGACTTGCCTTCCGACCCCCGATCTCCTATCATTCCCGCCAGTTACCCGGAAAGGCGTGAATAGTTACGTAGTTTGTTTTGGCAAATTATGAATTCAAAACTGCGCTCTGGTTTGTCGGGGGCTCTCTTTGTCCTGTTGATCTTTTTGAGCATTGAGGCTGCCTGTGAAGTGGCCTACCGTGTTTACAAGGGCAGTTGGTATTTCAAGGATCGCCGCACTTCCGAGCGCGGGATGGTGCAACCGCACCCTTATTTTGGGGCATGTCTGATTCCCAATGTCACTGATGAACGGAATGGAGTCAGGATTACTCATAATTCATTCCGCACCCGCGGTCCGGAATTCAGCCGCCCCAGGCAGGACGGGCGCATTCGCATTGTCGCCTTGGGCGGTTCGGCAACGTACTGCGTCAGCGTGTCTGATAATGAGACGTGGGAGTATTTTCTAAATCAGCGACTGGGCACAAATTATGAAGTGATCAACATGGGTGCGCCAGGTGGCACGAGCGTGGAAACGATGATCCAGAGCGCATTGTTGTTCTCGGACGTTCAGCCGGAAATTGCCATTTATTATCTCGGATGGAATGACGCGCGCGTCCAGCATGTCAAAGATCTTTGGCCGGATTGGTCGGATTCACATGGCAAGTGGGTGATGGGAATGGCGATGGGAGGAAAGGATTTACAGCCGCATACCGCCGCGGGTTATATTTTACGGCGAATCGCATTTCATTATTTTTTCCCGAAGAAGGACAGCGAGAAGATCATGAGCGGGTTGAAAGGCACTCCGGATGCGTTCACCGATCGAATTGATCAGCGCGCCTTGGGGCATTACGAGCGCAATTTGAAACTCATTGCAGCCGTCTGCCGGAAACAGGGGGTGCGGCCGGTTTTCGTCCCGCAGATTCTCAACTACAAGGTGCTCACGTCGGACAAGCCCTATGGTTGGCTGCCGTTTGTGCGAGACCGGGATCTTAAAAAGGTGATGGCGGCGTACAACGAGACCGTGGCAAAAGTGGCACAACAGGAAAACATTGGCTATGCCAGCGAGGTGTTGCACCTGAACTATGGCGACGCCGATTTTGTTGACAACGGACATTTTAGCCCTGTTGGCAATGAGCGCTTTGCCGGCGCTCTGGCTGACGCCCTCGAGCGAACCAGCGCACAAAACATGCAAGCCAATTCCCCCCCAAACCGGTGAACATTCTCGGCGTATCGGCCTTTTACCACGACAGCGCGGCGTGCCTTGTGCGTGACGGCGAAATCATCGCGGCAGCGCAAGAGGAGCGTTTTACTCGCAAGAAACATGATGCGAATTTTCCCAAACATGCCGTCGAATATTGTTTGCGTGAAGGTGGCATCACGGGGGCTGGCCTTGATTTCGTTGCGTTTTATGAAAAGCCGTTTCTGAAGTTCGACCGCATTCTGCACAGCTACCTTGCCTGCGCGCCAAAAGGCATGAAAAGCTTCCTCATGGCCATCCCGCTTTGGATTCGCGAGCGGATTTGGATGAAGGAGTTGATCGGTGAAGAACTCGGATGCGGGTGCAAAATCATTTTTCCGGAACATCACGAATCGCACGCGGCTTCGGCGTTTTTCCCGTCGCCATATCCGGAGGCGGCATTTTTAACGGTGGACGGTGTGGGCGAGTGGACGACGACAAGTTATGGCATCGGTCGGGGCAATCAGGTTGAGATTCTGGGTGAACTGCATTTTCCCCATTCATTGGGGTTGCTGTATTCGGCGTTCACCTACTTCACCGGGTTCAGGGTCAATTCCGGTGAATACAAACTCATGGGACTTGCGCCCTACGGCGAGCCAAAATACACGGACGTTATTTTCCGCGAGTTGGTTGATCTCAAGGAGGACGGATCGTTCCGTCTTAACATGAAATACTTCAACTACGCCGTGGGGTTGACGATGACCAACGAGAGGTTCAACCGGATATTCGGGCGGCCGCCGCGCAAGCCTGAATCCAAACTGACGCAGAGCGACATGGATCTGGCCCGTTCGATCCAGGATGTCACCGAAAAATCATGTTCCTCATGGCGCGGCATGTCCGCAAGGAAACCGGAATGAGGGAACTCTGCCTGGCGGGCGGCGTGGCGCTGAATTGCGTTGCCAATGGGCGGATTCTGCGCGAAGGCATCTTCGATCGCATCTGGATTCAACCGGCGGCGGGCGACGCGGGTGGGGCGCTGGGCGCGGCGCTGCTCACATGGCATCAATACCTCGGCCGCGCGCGCCAAGCCGACGGCATGAAAGACTCGCAACGCGGTTCATATCTTGGTCCGGCCTATTCCAACGACCAAATTTGCGCTTATCTACAGTCGCAAAACATCCCGTTTAACGAGTTGAGTGATGAGGAACTGCGCGAAAAAATCGCCGATCTTATCAATGCGGAAAAAGTTGTCGGGTGGTTTTACGGACGGATGGAGTTTGGCCCCCGGGCGCTGGGGGCGCGTTCGATCATTGGCGACGCGCAGTCACCAAAGATGCAGGAAGTGATGAATCTGAAGATCAAATTCCGTGAATGTTTCCGGCCTTTTGCGCCGACGGTGTTGCGCGAGCGCGTGTCCGACTGGTTTGACCTGGAGCAGGAAAGCCCTTACATGTTGTTGGTTGCGCCGGTGGCGAAATCCCGGCGGCGTGATATGACCGCCGAAGAACAAAAGTTGTTCGGGCTGAAAAAACTGCTGACGACCCGCTCAACCATTCCAGCGGTAACGCATGTGGATTATTCGGCCCGCGTCCAGACCGTGACGGGGGAATATCAGCCGATGTATTACCGATTGATCAGGAAGTTTGAGGAGAAATACGGCTGCCCGTTGATCATCAACACCTCGTTCAACGTGCGAGGCGAACCGATCGTGTGCTCACCAGAACACGCCTACTTGTGTTTCATGCGGACGAACATGGATTACCTGCTGCTTGGAAATTATTTGCTCGAAAAGAAAGATCAGAAACCGTTGGAGAAGGACATTAACTGGCTCAAGGAGTTTGAATTGGACTGACAAGGTGAACATTCGAGAAGAAATCAGACAATTGAAAACCGGGGCGCGCGAGTTGCGCAAATTCGGCCTGGTCGGCGGCGGCGTGTTTGCCGTTATCGGTTTGCTTTATTGGCTGCGACATAAACCGCTCTTTCCCTATTTTGCGGCACCCGGTGTGTTGTTGGTGGTATTTGGCCTGGTTGTGCCGCGCGCTTTGAAAGGCTTTTATATCGCATGGATGTCAGCGGCGATGGTTTTGGGCTTTGTGGTGTCAAATGGGTTGCTGGTATTGTTTTTTTTCCTCGTCATCACGCCCATCGGACTGATCGCGCGATGTTTGGGGTCAGATTTTCTCAGCCTCAATTTGAACCGCAAGGGGCCCAGTTACTGGATCCCGCGCGAACGGAAACAGCGGAAGCCGTCCGAATATGAGCGACAATTCTAACACAAGGGCTCTCATGACGGATTTGAGCCGGATTTACGGTTCCAGTGAAAATGCTTTACTTGAACGCCGCTCCAGACGACTTTGACGCCAACGGCAACAACATTGTGATGGCACGTTTGTTCAATTGCTGACGAATAATCTGACGAAATGAACCGATTTAGGATCATCAAAGAGTTTTGCGAATTCCTGCGGGAGCGCAAACGCTGGTGGCTCGCGCCGATCGTGCTTTTCCTGGTATTGCTGGGCTGCCTGCTTATATTTGCCAAGGGGTCGGTGCTGGCACCGTTTATATATAGTTTATTCTAAGGACGGTTTTGCACCTTGCGTGGCTGCGGTTTCCAGAGGGACATTAGAAATTGACGACGATGCGCGTTGAACTTGCCACTGATTTGAAACAATGAACGTTTTGTTTTTCAGCGACCCGCCGTTTTTTCTGGCGCACGGGGGAATGGAAACTGGCGCATGTCGTTTCCCCACATGGCTGTGGCGACTTTTCCTTTGTGCGGCATTTGGAAACGCAGCAAACACGTCCGGGCCTAAAAAGTCAAAAATAACCACCCGGCTGATTACGAGTTGAGTGGCGAGCGCGGGCCGTTTAGGGTCCCGGAGGAAAAATAATCGCTTTAAAGGCTTGATTTTGGGTTCCGGTGGCGAGATACCTACTTTCTTTGAAACATTGAAGGTTCTGTTTTTCAACGACCCGCCGTTTTTTCTGGCACACGGGGGAATGCAGACTCAGACCGAAGCCCTGATGCGCGAATTGGCCGGTCTGGGGGTGGAAGTCGAGCCGGTGCGCTGGTGGGAGGAGAATCAGAAAGGTGACATCATCCATTATTTGCTCCGTCCGCCAATTCTGAACGTGCGCGCCGCTCATGGAAAAGGCATCAAAGTGGTGATGTCGGAGAATCTGGGGCAGCCTGCTTCGCGCAGCCGCGTCCAGCTTTTCAGCCAGCGGTGCTTGACGAGGCTGGCGCGGGGACTTTTGCCCGGCGGCCTGACCGCGCGGCTGGGGTGGGATGATTATCAGGAACTGGACGCGATGATTTACGTGGTCGAACACGAATGGGAAACAGCCAAATACCTTTTCCAAGCAAACTCGGAGCGCGGTCATATCATCCCGCACGGATTGGAAGCTGACGCGCTGGCGCAATTGGGGCGTCCGCAGGCCCCGGGGGATTATCTGGTTTGCATGGCGACCATTAATCCCGGGAAGAACCCGGTGTTGCTGGCACAGGCGGCGGGGTTGGCGGGGGTGCCGATGGTTTTTCTGGGCAAACCATACACGGAGGACGACCCCTATTTCCAGGAATTCAAGCAGTGCGTGGATGGGAAGGTGGTTCGGCATGTGGGACATGTGGCAGGCGAAGAAAAGAATGCCTGGCTGCGCGGGGCGCGGGGCTTTGTGTTGCTCAGTCGGTATGAGAGTGGCTGCATCGCGATTTATGAAGCGGCTGCTGCCGGGCTGCCGTTGCTGCTTTCGGATTTGCCATGGGCCACCAAGGTTTACGGGAATGTTCCTGCGGCGAAGTTTGTTGGATTGGGGCGGCCCGAGACGATTGCACGCGCGTTGAGGGAGTTTTATGGGCAGGCCCGCCGCCAGCTCATCCCCACTTTTCCAATGCTGACGTGGCGGCAAGTCGCGGAGAAATACTTGGAGGTTTATCAGAAAGTGTTGAATCAGCCATGAAGATCGCGATGTTGGTGCCAGACAATCGGGACGAATTCCGGCGCTATTCGGACCCTGAACCGTATTTCGGCCAGGCAGTGTCGGCCCTTTTGGAAGGGCTGGCCCAACTGCCTGAATGCGAAGTTCACATTGTCAGTTGTACTCAACAGGCACTACGCGCGCCGGCGCAGCTTGCCCGCAACATCTTTTATCATTCGCTCATCGTGCCCAAATGGGGTTGGTTGCGGGGAGGCTACATCGGTTGCGTGCGGGCCGTAAGAAAGAAACTGCGCGAGATCAAGCCCGACGTGGTCCATGGACAAGGGACGGAACGATATTGCGCGCTGTCGGCCGTTCGTTCGGGTTTTCCCAACGTGTTGACCGTTCATGGCAACATGCGGCTACTCGCAAAGGTGAATCAAGCCCGGCCATTTTCTTTTGCGTGGCTGGCGGCGCGGCTGGAGGGGTTTACCTTGCGGCGCTCCGGGGGTGTTATTTGCCTCACCGGGCATACCAGGCGGCAGGTCTCGGGTTTGGCGCCTTCGACTTGGGTCGTGCCCAACGCTGTGGACAGCCGCTTTTTTGAAATTGAGCGCAAACTTGCATCGCCAAGGCAAATTATATGTGTAGCCAACATTTTGCCGCCCAAGAATCAAGTCCGACTGATCATGGCCTTGGACCCATTGGGGCAGCAGCAAAAATTCGAGCTAATTTTTTACGGCGGCGCGGACCACAAGAATTCCTATGTCCGGGAATTTTTTCAAATGCTCGAAAAATGCCCGTGGTGCCGTTTCGCGGGATTTGCCGACCGAGCCGGCTTGCGGGCGGCGCTGGCCCGAGCCGCCCTGCTGGTTCTGCCGTCTTTGGAAGAAAACTGCCCGATGTCGGTATTGGAGGCCATGGCGGCGGGGGTGCCGGTCGCCGCCGCGGGGGTGGGGGGTGTTCCGGAATTAATCAAAGACAATGTGGATGGCGTTCTTTTTGATCCAAACGACCTCGAAAGCATTGGCCGCGCCGTGGCGGCGATTCTTTTGCATGAGGATATTTCGGCCAAATTTGCCGCGGCAGGCAAAGAGAAGGCATTGGCCTGTTTTCATCCAAAGAAGATTGCCCTGCGACACCTTGAGATTTATCGGGAGATTCTCAGCCGACGCCCGTCCTGACGACCCATTGATAGATTTCCTTCAACTGTTGGCCGACCATGGGCCAGGACTTCGATTTCAGAGGCGCCGGCAGTGTCGGCGCCAGCTCATAAAAGGCGCGCAAGTGGCGGGCTGTGGCAGCGACCCCGCCCACAGGGCAATAACTCGCTGTGGCCCCAAAAACGCTGTGCGCCCAGGGAAGGTCGCTCAGGAGCAGGGGACAACCGCACGCGGCGGCTTCTTCCGCGGCAAGACTGCGGGTTTCGTAGGCGCTTAATAAAACAAATCAGCGCGCGGCGGAATAAACCCCGGCCAACTTCGCCCGGTCCTGAATCGGCCTTTCGCAGCGAAGGGTCTGCGGGTGTTGTCCGGCCAGCATGGAGAGACGTTGCGCATAAGGATCAGAAACAGCGTGAGGCTTGCCGATGATCCAAACGGGTGTTTGCGCGCGAACGGCGGCTTCCGCCAATTCCAGCACTCGTTTAATGGCCGTAATGGTGGCCACGCAAACGAGCCATTGTCCCCGCGCCGCCGGAGGCGCGCTCAAGAAAACTTCCTCAACCCCATTGGGCACCACATGGACGCGTTCCGCCGGCGCGCTAAAAAGATAATGCATCAAATGCGCTTCCCACAGCGTAAGCGCGATGCAGGCGTCCGCACGGCGATAGGATTCCCATCCCATTCGCGTCGTGAATGTTGGAGGCATAAACTTGCGAACGAGATTGGTGCAAAGCCGTTGCAAGGCCAGTGCGCCGCGTGACCGCGCGCCGGTGGCTCCCAGCAGGACTCCAATGACAATTCTGAAACCCTGGCCATGCGCCATCCGGATGTAACCCTCCTTTGGCCGTCCAAAGAAATGGATAATGTCGCCTTTTTGACGCGGATTCCACCACTGAAGAAACTCAACCTCCATACCGGCTGCAATCAGCGCCAGGCGCGTTTGTTCGATTTGTATTTGAAAACCGCCATGGGCCAGGACAAATGCCTCAGGATGATCGAATAGAACTCTCACTTTTTAGCGTTGCGAGGCAGATTAACGGGAATGATCGCCACAAGCAAACTCAAAACGATCCAGAGGCCCGGGAGTGCGCATCTTGACACTGCTACTATAATGAGTTGCGAGGGGCGATCCTCCACCCCTGAGACAATAACTATGTACCCCAATTATCATGATGCAAAACGAGCCGGAGCAAGAATGGACGCTGGCCCAGATCGAGGAGGAGGTCTTGGCTGAAGGGCGCGAATGGACGCGCCAACGATTAGAACAAAAGCTGCAGCAGCGGGCTGATCGGATCAGCCAGTCTTTTTCCCCTGCGGGGGCAAAGACTGGTGCGATGCCAAAAAAGACAGCTCACGCTGCAAAGCAGCGTCGGAAGCATTCAGATTGAGACGGACTACGGGCAAGGAGCCAAAGGGGGAGACTGGATATGTCCGCAACGAGAGGTCTGGGGGATCGGCGCGCATCAGAAAATCACGCCAGCGCTGCAAGACCGATTGTGTTTCACAGCGACCAGGACTGGCTCCTATCGCGGTGCCGCCGAAGTGGCCGGCAAATGGGGCTGTGGGGTGGAGGATTCGACTGTGCATGCGCTGGTGCAGCGTGTGGGCCAAAAGGCGGTGGAACAAAGAGAGCAACGCCTCAAAGACATCCCCCAAGAGCGCCGTCCGGAACGCCCGCCCAGCGAGTTGGGCGTGTTGCTGGTGGATGGCTGGCAGGTGCGCCATCGGGGGCCTGGATGGGGAGCCAAAAAAACGCCGCAAAACCGCGTGGAATGGCATGAAATGAAGATGGGCGTTTATTATCAAATGGAGCAGGCGGTGGTGAAAGAGAACGGACGGGCGGAGTTGGCGGAGAAGGTGGTGGTCAGCACTTTGGCCGACCCTGTGGAACTGGGCCGGCGTCTGCATTGGCAAGCGATGCGGGCGGGATTGGGGCGGGCCAGGAATCTGGAGATGTTGGGCGACGGGGCTCCTTGGATTTGGCATCTCAAAGAGGATCGTTGGGCCAGCGCAGTGGAGGTGCTGGATTTTTACCATGGCAGCGAACATCTCTGGGAGTTGGGCCGGATCCTCAAAGGAGCAGCGGAGTCCAAAGTTTGGGTGGAACCGCTGCTCCATCAATTACGGCATGGGGACGAGCAAAAAGCGCTGAACAAAATTGCCGGATTGTCGGTCCCCAAAGGATCACGGGGCCAGACAGTGCGCCGGGAGCAAAATTATTTTGCGGGCCAAGAGCACCGGATGAAATATCAGAAGATCGCCGCGCGCGGCTGGCCCATTGGCTCAGGAGCAGTGGAATCAGCCTGCCTCCAGCGGCAGGGCCGTTGCAAAAGACCTAAGACAATTCTGGACCGCCCAAGGCCTAGAGCATCTTTGCGCTTTGGAGGAAGCAAGGCATAATCACCATGGGGAAGAACTTTGGGATTCGAACAAACCGTAGCAGTGTACGGATGCGCACGCGCGGGACGGCGCCGGGCTGATGGGGCGGAAGAACGGATGGAATATCATTGCGACAGCTGACCTCTTTGCCTAAATTAGCCCCCGATGGCGCATCATGTTTAAGTTTTCCCGACTTTTAATTGTTTATGCGATTGCGGCCCCTCTGGCGTTGATCCTGGGCTATCTGGTGTCGTCGCCGGACATGTTCACTTTTACGGTGATAGGCACGCTGCTGTTTTTTTTCGCGTTGCCCCTCTTTTTAAAATGGCATCACGTCCTGTTGATTGTCTTTTGGAATGCGCTCTTCAACGCCAATTTTCTGCCTGGATCGCCGGATTTTTGGCTGGTGTTTGCGGCGATGAGTTTTGGGATTTCATTCCTGAACCATATCATGTTCCAAAAACAGTTCCTGCGCGCTCCGGAATTGACCGTTCCGATTCTCTTTTTGACGGCAGTGGTGCTGGGCACGGCGTGGTACCGTGGCGGGATTGGCATTCGGGCTTTGGGCGGGGCGGCTTACGGGGGGAAATATTATGTTTACGTCCTGGGCGCCATCATGGGCTATTTTGCCTTTACGGCCGAGCCGGTTCCGATTCTCAAAGGCAGGAAAATGGCCGCGCTGTTTTTCCTTTCCGGGACGAGCAATGCCCTGAGCAACCTCATTTATACGATGGGCCCGGCCTTTTTCATTTTGTATTATATTGTGCAAACCGGCGCCGCCATGGGCCAGGCCGCCAGTGAAAGCACCATGGCAAATATGACTCGCATCACGGGCCTGGGGCCGGCCGGCATCTTTGCTTTCCTCTTTTTGCTGGTGCGCTACGGCATCCGGGGACTTTTTGACCTGACCAAACCCTGGCGGTTTGCCTTCCTGTGCCTGACGATTGGGGCGACTCTCTTCGCGGGATTTCGCTCGGCCATGGCCACGATGTTTCTTATTTTCGTTTTCGAATTCTATTTCGAGGGACTGGTTCGCACGCATTATTTGCCGATTGTCGTCGGGCTGGCCATTTGTGGTTTTATCCCGATCTTGTTCTTTTCGCAAGCGATGCCGGCTTCCGTCCAGCGCGCCATAAGTTTTCTGCCGGTGAACGTGGATTCCGAGGTTTTGGAGGGCGCGAAGGGATCGTCCGAGTGGCGCTTTCAAATGTGGGCCGTGGTGTGGAAGGAGGTGCCCAAGTACCTGATCATCGGCAAAGGGTATTCCATTGATCCAACCGAGCTGTTTCTGGCGACAGAGGGCCGACGGCTGGGAGCGGTCAGCGACATCGAAGGGACCATGTTGGCGGGGGACTACCATAACGGGCCTCTTTCCGTTCTCATTCCATTTGGAATACTCGGAATGATCGGCTTTATCTGGGTTTTGATAGCCGGTTATCGTGTGCTTTCCTGGAACCATCGTTTTGGCGATGCGAAGTTGCGCCGGGTCAACAGCGTATTATTATCGTATTATCTGGTGCATGGTATTTCTTTTTTCTTTATTTTTGGCGCCTTTAATATGGATATGGCTATTTTCCTGGGGGTCTGTGGATTAAGTGTCAGCCTGAACGGCGGGGTCAGGAGAAGAGCCGCGCCCAAACCCAAGCCCGTCCCCGTGCCGCAAACCCTGGCGATGGAGCCGGGATGAATGAGTGTTTGATTGGGAACCATGTTTAATCGCTACAAAATTTTCGCCGCCTACCTCTTCGCCATTCCTTTGGCGTTGATTCTGGGCATTCTGGCGTCTTCGCCGGGCGAGCTTACTTTCATGCTGATTGGCATGCTCCTGTTTTTTTTGGCGTTGCCGCTCTTTTTAAAATGGCATCATGCCTTGTTGATCGTTTTTTGGAACTCCGCGTTCAGCGCCTTTTTCCTGCCTGGGCAGCCCACTTTTTGGCTTTTGTTCGCCGCGTTGAGTTTTGGGCTGTCGGTCCTCAGCCATGTCATGGGGCGACGGCCATTCCTGCCCGTTCCAGAAATGGCCCGTCCGCTGCTTTTTATGGTGGGAGTGGTGCTGGTCACGGCGTGGTACCGTGGCGGCGTTGGCATCCGGTCCTTGGGCGGGGCGGCTAATGGGGGCAAGAATTATATTTATGTCCTGGGCGCCATCATGGGCTATTTTGCCCTGACCGCCGGGGCGATTCCAATGCTCAAGAGCCGGAGGATGGCCGGCCTGTTTTTCCTGTCCGGGACGACCTATGCTCTGGTCAACCTCGCTTATGCGCTGGGTCCGGCCTTTTTCGTTTTGTATTATCTGGTGCCGGCCGGCATGGCCACGGAGCAGGCGGCCAGCGACTATGTGTTGGGCAGCACCGATCGCCTCACGGGCTTGGGGCCGGCCGGCATCGCTGTCTGGTGCTTTTTGCTGGCGCACTACGGCATCCGGGGACTTTTTAGCGTGGCCAAACCCTGGCGGTTTGTATTCCTTTGCCTGGCCATTGGGGCGGCTTTCTTCGCGGGATATCGCTCCACCCTGGCTCTGCTCTTTCTTATTTTCATGTTTCAATTCTATTTCGAAGGATTGCTGCGCACCCGTTTGTTTCCGATTGTGGTTGGGCTTGGCATTGCCGGTTTTGTGTCGCTCCTGCTTTTTGCCAACAGAATGCCGCTGGCCGTGCAGCGCGCCGTAAGCTATTTACCCATCAACGTGGATTCTGACGTTCGGGCGGAGGCGATGGGGTCGTCCGAGTGGCGATTTCAAATGTGGGCGGTGCTGTGGAAGGATATGCCCAAGTACCTGGTCGTCGGCAAAGGATATTCCATCGATCCATCCGAGATGGAATTGACCAAACAGGGCATCCAGATGGGAATACTCAACAGCTATGAAGAATCGATGCTGGCGGGGGACTATCATAGCGGGCCTCTTTCCGTGATCATTCCGTTCGGAATAATCGGATCGGTGGCGTTTGTCTGGATACTGATCGCGGGCTTTCGCGTCCTTTACTCGAACTATCGTAATGGCGAGGCGAGGCTGCGCCGGATCAACACCACATTATTGGCCTATTATGTTGCTTATTGTGTTACTTTTTTCTTCCTTTTTGGCGCTTTTAACAGCCAATTGTTTATTTTTTTGGGGGCGGTTGGATTTGGCATCAGCCTCAACGGCGGGGTCCAGAGAAAGCCCGATTCCTTGCCGGAACGCGGGCGCGCTTCCCTGCCGCAAGCCTATGCGATGGAAGTCGGATGATGTTCTGATGCGCTTTTCCATCATCACTCCAAGTTTCAACAGCGCGGCCACCATTCGCGAAACGATCGAAAGCGTTTTGAAACAGAACTATGCGGATGTGGAGCACATTGTGGTGGATGGAGGCTCCAAGGATGGAACGTTGGAAATCCTGGGGCAGTATCCGCATCTGCAATGGGTTTCCGAAAAGGATGAGGGGCACTACGACGCCATGAACAAAGGCATCCAACGCTGCACCGGGGAGGTGGTGGCCATTCTCAATGCCGATGATTGCTACCGGGAGGGGGCATTGCCAAAGATTGCGGCGGCGTGGCAAAGCCATCCGGAGTGGGATGGGTTGTTTACCGACGTTGTTTATGTGGATAAGGATGGCGAAGTCATCTTTAAAAGAAAGGAAGCGGGGTTTGATTATGATGTGCTCCGGTATGGCATCTGTTATGTCGTACACCCGACATTGTTCCTTAAGAAATCCGTTTATGACCGGCTGGGCGGTTATAAACACCGGGAATACCTCAATTGTTGCGACGTGGAACTGATTCTCAGATTGGGCCGGAGCGGGTGCCATGTCGGGCATGTGCCGGAGTTCCTTGTCAACTATCGTTTCCACGAATACGGCCAGTCCGCCGATTTGCGGGTGATGCGCAACATGGCTTTGGAGAGCGAGCGCATTCGAAGGGATCATGGCTGTCCCCCCGGATTTTTGGGCAGGGCCGCCGGAATTTATGCCCGGGCCAGGCGCCAGGCGCAAAAGCTTTTCGTGCGGGGCTCTTGCGACCTCATCCCGGGCCGATGGATTCTGAAAAAGCACATGCGCGGGAAAACCGCTTTTTCCTCCAACATCGGGATCGACCGGTTGGAGGGGGACCGCTAGCCCGATTTTGAGGCTGAAACCTCAGACCTTCCAAAAGGCGAGCAACCGGGTGTTGGGGTGGACCTTTAAAGACGCGTATTGCGGCCAAGGACAGCAAAGAACGGCCACTTTGACCTGGGGACGGTCCTTCAACGATTCCGGGTTTTCCAGTATTTCAAACTCAAATAAACTCGGGCTGTTGGCGGGCTTTGCGGCGAAATCATGAATCAACACCCGGCGCCCGTCGCGTTTAAGATGCTGTGCCAGATAAAGGCCGGCGGATTCCTCGACCAGCCAGGTGTCCGGCTTGTAGGCCAGTCCCAAAACGGCCACGGTGTCCCCTGGTTTCGTCGCGGCATTGACTGTTTCCAGCAGTTTTTCCTTGGTCAACTCGTTGACCTTGTCGGAAGCCTCGGCCAACGGCGCCTCCAAGCCCAAGCGCCGGGCGGCATAAGCCAGTAGCCGGTTGTCGCGCGGAAAGCACGGCCCGCCAAAACTCAAGCCCGCCCGCAAATATTTCCTGCCGATGCGGCTGTCGCTGCCAATCGCATCCAGGATGGCATGGATGTTTGCCTTGGGCAGCTTTTCCGCAATCAGTCGCAGTTGATTGGTGAAGCTGATCTTCATCGTGATGTAGCTGTTGACGGAAATTTTGGTCAGCTCGGCGCTGATGATGGACATTCGCGCGATATGCGGCCTGTTGCGGTTGTATTTCTTGTAAAGTTCCTCCAGGACGCCTCCGCTTTGCGGATCGGACTCGCCAATTAAAACCATGTCCGGTTCGAGCAATCCATTGATGACATTCCCCAAGGCAATGAACTCCGGGTTGTAGCAAACCCCAAAATCCTGTCCGCATTTCCAGCCGGTCTCCTGCTCCAACATGGGAATCAAAACCGCATCCATCGCCCCCGGGGTGGTGGTGGAGCTGCAAACGAACAGGTGTTGCTTTTTGGCGGCGTCCCGCATGGCCTGCGCGGCCGATTGCATGGCCCGCAACAAGTATTCATTGGAAAAGCTTCCATCCGGAAGGCTGGGCGATGGCGGGATGAAGAATGATGCGTTGGTCGGGACTGCCTCGCGGGGGTCGGTGGTGGCGCGGAGACGTTTCCCGGCTGCCGCGATCGTTTCCGCCAGCAGCGGTTCCTCGACCGGGGCCAAACCGGCATTTATTTTTTTGACCTTTTCGAGGTCTGTATCGACCCCGACGACGTCAAAGCCTCTTTGGGCGAATGTGGCGGCAATGCAAGCTCCGAGCTTGCCCAAACCGAAGACAGAGATGGATTGAATAGATTTCATTTATCAGGGCGGCCAATGTAAGGCCAAAGACCAGCGCCGGTCAATCCGAAGATTGGTCCGGGAACAGCGGGCGCAATGGCCACGGCGGAAGGCCTGAAGCGTCAAGGCTCCGCTGGTTTGGCCCGTTTGCTTAACTCAAGCAATTCCACCTCGAAACCGCCCGACAGGATCGGGAACCGGCACCAGGTCTTCGGATCCAGGTTTTCATCATCCAAGTGGAAGGAGGGCGCATAGCGTTCGCGTTTCCACTGGTTGCGGCACCACAATTTGAAAAAGCGGGCCACCCACATGTTCAATTGGTTGGGATCATGCCGGGGATACTGCAACAGAAGGATTTCAAACACTTCCACCGGCGAACGCCGGTCCCGAATGGCGGCCCGCTCGATCGAGTCCAGAACATCGTAAGGCATCAGGTCGTCTTCATCCGTCTGTTTGCGATCCGGCGGGCGCAGTTCCGCCGTGGGGGCCTGCCGGTTGACCAGGCCCAGGGCCGCAATCGGATACAGCCCCGAGGGGCCGGTTGTTTCAAGCCAGCGCAGCCATTGCCGCAGCCAGGCCTTGTCAATACCCGCAAGCGGACTGAGTCCCCCGCTGGTGTCGCCGTCCATGGTCGCATACCCCACCGCCGCTTCCGAGCGGTTGCTGGTGGCCAGCAAAAGCGCGTTTTTGAAATTCGCCAGCAGCCAGATGCCGGGAGAACGCGCCCGGGCCTGAATGTTCTGCAGCGGAATATCGTGATCGTGCCAGTTGAATTTCGTGCCGGTGGCATGGCCGATGATCTCAACGTAATCACGGACGATTTGGCCGACGTCCCATTCGTAGTGACACGCTCCCAGGGCTTCGGCCACGGCCTGCGCGGCCTCGCGGGTCACGGAGCCGCTGTTGTCGCAGCTTTGATAGGCCGTCGTCAGCAATTTTGCCGTGACCGCCTTTGCATCGCCGCCGGGAATCGTTTTGAAAAGATAGGGCAGGCGCGCTCCAAATTTCTCCGCGCCCAACTCCCGAAGACCGAACGCGGCCATCAGATGAACCAAAGACGCCGTGGCGGCTGAGTCGGCCCCGCCGCTGAGCGAGACGACAAACCCATGCGAGCGGGACTTGCGCAGATAATCGAACAGCGCCAGCGCCTCCGCCCGGGCAAACTCCTCCTCCTTGACGAATGGGCCGGTTTCCCAATCAGGAATATTAATCTCGACGGCCTCCAAAGCCGGTGAGTCAAACTTGAAGGGAACGGATACAGTCGAATTGTCCTCCGCGCCCATCTGGGGTTGAAAGCTGGCTGTCCGCGCCTGATTCATTCGAGTCGCCGCGACATCCACCACCGCGCTGGTGACCAGTGTTTCCTGAAAGCTGAACCGCGGCCCGGCGGCGGCCAGCTTGCCCGCGACTGCGATCAACGCGCCGCCATCGTAAATGGCGCGCCCGGATTCGTTGCCGAGCAGATTGGCGTAGAGATAACTGGCCCCGAACGCGCGCGAGCCTTCCAGGGCAAATCGCTTGCGCACCTCTAATTTGCCGAAAGCGAAGTGACTCGCGCTCGGGTTCAGGATGAAGTCCACACCCTTGAGGGCCAATGCCGCCCCCGGCCGGTTGGCCACCCAGGCATCCTCGCAAATCTCAAAACCGATCCGCAGTCCACCGCAGTTGAACAAAAGGTCGCCTATCGGAACCGTTACCCCGTTGACCAGCACTTCCCGCCGCATTCCCTGGGGCCAGGGCTTGAACCAGCGGGGTTCGTAATGAATTCCGTCTCCGGCCAGGAATCGCTTGGCCACAAAACCCACCACGGAACCGTCAACCGCCAGGCAGGCGCAATTAAACAAACCATTTTGATAAAGCACCGGCAATCCGAAGGAAACGATCATCCCCCGCGTGGCGGGCAGCATTTCCGCCAGGCTTTGCGCGGCCATTTCCACCGTGTTGGCCGAATGAAAAGCGTCTTCGCAGCCATAGCCAGTGACGCACAGTTCAGGCAGGCACAGCAAACTCACCCGCTGCTCGCGCGCCGTCTCGATGGCAGCAAGAATCCGCCGGCGGTTTCCGATCCAATCCAGCGGTGTCTGATTGAGCACCGCGGCTCCCACTTTGATAAGTTTCATCGTCGCTTGTTTAAAAACTGGCCTTCCTCCAGGGGATTTCCGCTCAATTCAATGCAAACTAGCGATTTGGCGGACGATTTTAAAGGCCAATCTTCCTTTAGCATGGCCATCAGGGCGGCGGTTGAACCTTGCCCACATGCTTTTCAACGAACGGCTTCAGTTTCACCCATGCGTCGGATGCGCCAATGCTCAGGAGGCATTCCGGCTGTGCAAAGCGGCAGGAGTCATAACACGGCTTGTAGGGGCAGGGGCCGCCTTCAATCCATTCCGCCTCGGGATGCAGCGGGGCAAAAAGGCCTGGAAACTGGTTTCCAAACAGGGTGAAGGTTGGCACTCCCATGATGGCCGCAAGGTGGCCGGGGCCGGAGTCATTTCCCACGAACAGTCCGGCGCCGTCGATCCGGGCCATCAATTCGGATATGTTCGCCGGCACGCGGACGTCTTCACCGCGGGAAATCCACCAATCGCGCTGCGCCGGATCGCAGACAATTTGCACGGTGCAGTGGTTCTGCCGCAGTTGGGCGGCGAGAGCCTGGAAGCGCTCCAATGGCCAGACGCGGGCGGGTTGCGCCGCCCCCGAATGAATGAGGATGGTGTCCGGCTTCCGCTTGGGAGCGGTCAACCGGCCTATTGCGGGAAGCTCGATTCCCAAATGCCGCCCCAGGACCCGCCAATTCTCATAGCGATGCGCGCCCGGGCTGGGAAGCAACAATCGCTCACTGAGAAAAAGTCCGCTTCCCAGCCGCGGAAAACCCACGCGCCGCCCGGCCCCTGTCAGCCCCAGGAGAAAATGATCCCGCGGGTCCCATCGCGCCGACACGGCGATGTCAAAGCGGCGCGCGCGCAACTGCCGCGCCAGCGACGCCAGGTCCCGCCAGGGCCAGCGCGTCAGGTTGTATTTCCCCCGAAAGGCCGTCCATGGAAAGGCAAAGGGCATTACCTCCACGCCCGGCCAAAGCCGCGGCTGCAATTCCTGGGCGAGCGGTTTCGCCAGAAGTGTCAACTCGAATTGCCCGGCCGTCGCCCTTAAAAACGGCGTGGCCAGGGCCAGATCGCCCATGCCCCAAAGTTCAACCACCAACAACTTGAGCTTCATAATGAAGGGACCGATCTGGAGGCAGGCCAATCCCTTTCAGCCGGAACCATGCAGTAGAATTTGCCCCGGGGAAAGAAAATCCCTCGTGCAGCATTAATGTGGAATTGATTCGGCGACTCCTCGTTTCTGACTGTTCCAGAACATCAGGCGCCAACAAACCATCGCTCAACCCTGCCCCGCGGCGGGTCAGGAAAAAAGCTTGTAAAAACCCGGAATCAGCCCAAAATCACCCGCAGATCATGCTCACCAAAAAGAATGACGGGTGGCAAGCAGCACCCCGCGCAACACCCAAGGCGGTCGCCTTGGCTCGGAAACATAACGGCCCGGCGCCGAGCCTTCGCCGATTTCAAAACGGAAAATGAAAAGCCGAAATGAATTTCCGGCCCCTGCTTTTTGATCCCTCCCCTCCAATATCTGCAAAATCCACACCCAAACAGATGAACCCGCGCGACATCCGTCTCATCGTTCTTGAGCAGTCAAAACGCGCCCATGTTGGCCATATTGGCTCAGCGCTGTCGGTGGCGGACATTATCGCGGCTCTCTACGGGCGCGCCCTGCGCATTAGCACCCCCGACGATCCCGATCGCGACCGATTCATTCTTTCCAAAGGCCATGCGGCGCTCGCACTCTATGCGGCGCTGGCGTTGCGCGGCTATATACCGGGAGAGCAACTCAGCACGTTTTGCGCGGATGATTCGCTGTTGGGCGTGCATCCCGAGCACGCTCTCCCAGGGGTGGATTTTTGCAGCGGTTCGCTCGGCCATGGACTCTCCTACGGCGCCGGCGCTGCGCTTGCGGCACGGCTGCAGCATTCGAGTCGCCGTGTGTTCGTGTTGATGAGCGATGCCGAATGCAATGAAGGCTCGGTTTGGGAGGCGGCCATGTTTGCGGCCCATCACCTCCTGGGCAACTTGATGGCCATCATCGACCTTAACGGACAGCAAGCCCTCGGCTACACCAAGGATGTGTGCCATATTCCGAACATGACTGAACGGTGGCGCGCTTTTGGCTGGGACGCGGATGAAGTCGATGGGCACAATGTGGAGGGGTTGGAGGAAAAGATGTCGCACCACGATGGCCAGCGCCCGCGGATGCTCGTCGCTCGCACGACTTTCGGCAAAGGCGTCTCCTTCATGCAAAACCAGATCAAATGGCATTACCTGCCGATGACGGATGGCGAATACCAACAGGCTCTAACCGAAGTGGGTTGACCCCATGAGACGCGCATTTGCCGAAACCCTCTCCGAACTTGCCACGAGTGACCCGCGCATCGTGCTGCTCACCGCCGACCTCGGCTTCATGGCCCTGGAACCTTTCTCCGCCGCTCATCCCGGGCGGTTCTTCAATGTCGGCGTGGCCGAGCAGAACATGGTTGGCGTGGCCACGGGCATGGCTGAAGCCGGCTTCATTCCGTTCGTTTATTCGATCGTCGATTTCGCCACTCTGCGACCGTTCGAGTTCATTCGCAATGGTCCCGTCGCCCACAACCTGCCCGTGCGCATCGTCAGTGTTGGCGGCGGCCTTGAATATGGACACAACGGCATCTCCCATTTCGGCCTCGAAGATGTTGCCTTGATGCGAACCCAGCCCAATTTGACGCTCGTCACGCCGTGCGACGCGGAACAGGCGCGGGCCGCGGTTCGCGCGACGTGGGATTGCCCCGGCCCGCTGTATCTGCGACTTGGAAAAGATGACCGCCTCGTGGTTCCGGGACTGGAAGGGCGGTTCACGCTGGGCCGGGCCGATATTGTGCATGAGGGGGATGACGTGCTCCTCGTGGCCTCCGGCACGGCGGCGATTGAAGCATTCAACGCGGCGCGCGAACTCAAGTTGCGCCGGATCGGCGCCACCGTGATGGCTGTTTCTTCCCTCAATCCGGCGCCGCGCGCCGACTTGCTCGCCGCGCTCGCTCGTTTCAAAATTGCGCTCACCGTTGAGACGCATTACATCACCGGCGGCCTTGGCTCGCTCGTGTGTGAAGTCGTCGCGGAGGAAAGGCTTGCCTGCAAAGTCATACGCTGCGGTGTAAAAAGCCTCCCTGGCGCCGTCACCGGCAGTCAGTCTTTTCTCCACGGAGTGCATGGAATCTCCAGTCAGCGCCTTGTCTCCACTGTTGTCGCCGCCCTTGAATCACCTTATGCCTGAAAACACGCCAGAGGCCCGGCGCCGCAGGAAAATCAGCGCTGTCATTGCCTGCTACCGCGATGAGCCAGCCGTGCCGGTCATGCACGAGAGGCTGACCCGGGTTTTTCTTAAAATTGGAGTTGATTACGAAATAATCTTCGTCAATGACGCCAGCCCCGACCATGCCCGTGAAGTCCTGGCCGCGCTCGCCGCGCGCGACCCGAAAGTGGTTGTCATCAACCACACCCGCAATTTTGGCTCGCAAAACGCCTTCACCAGCGGGATGCGGCTCGCCACCGGCGACGCCGTGGTGTTGCTCGACGGCGACCTGCAGGATCCGCCGGAGTTGATCGAGCAGTTCCATGCCAGGTGGCTTGAAGGCTTTGACGTGGTCTATGGTGTGCGCGTCAAACGCGAAGCGACAAATTTTTTGAAAATCGCCTACAAGGCTTTTTACCGCGTCTTTCGCTCCGCCTCGTATGTGCCCATGCCACTCGATGCCGGAGACTTCTCGCTCCTCGACCGGCGGGTGGTCGATGCGCTGAACAGCCTGCCGGAAAACAACCGCTTCCTGCGCGGTTTGCGCGCGTGGGTTGGCTTCCGCCAGACGGGTGTGCCCTACATTCGCCCGGAGCGGATGTTCGGCCTCACCACCAATAATATGCTGCGCAACCTCGGCTGGGCGCGCAAGGCCATCCTTTCTTTCTCCTATGCGCCGCTCGATCTCATTGTCTGGCTCGCGCTTGGCACTGTTGGCGCATCCTTTGTCACAATCCTCGTGCAGATCGCATTGCGGGTGCTGGCTCCCGATTTGGCGCCGCGCGGCTTCCCCACCATCATTGTTTTGATGCTTTTTCTCGGAGGCATTCAATTGCTCTGCCTTGCCATTATCGGGAGCTACCTGGCGCATATTTACGACGAGGTCAAAAGGCGCCCGCCCTATATCGTCGAAAGCGTGTTGAACGATCCGCGCAAGAAAGAGACATCAGGCCAGGGATGAGTCAGTTCGCACTACACTCCACTCGCTGCGCGATCTGCCACACGGAAGGCAATGCGGCGGAGGTCTACCCGGCGAACTTTGATCTGAGCGACTTCAACCCGGAGATATTTTCCGCGCGCCGGATGCCGGATCGCATTCACTACCGGATGGTAAAATGCAAGTCCTGTGGCCTGGTCCGTTCCGACCCGGTCGCGGACAGCGCGACCCTGGGAGAACTCTATCGGCAGAGCACGTTTGACTATGGCACGGAAGTCGCCAATCTCCGTCGCACTTATGGGCGGTATCTTGGCCGGCTCGACGCCCTCGGCGGACGCAAAGGTTCGCTGCTGGAAATCGGTTGCGGCAACGGTTTTTTCCTCGAAGAAGCGCAGGTGCGGGGTTACGCGGATGTGCGCGGCGTTGAACCCGGCTCTGAAGCCATCGCCAAAGCCGCGCCGGGTGTGCGCGAGCGCATCGTCTGCGACATGATGCGTCCCGGCCTCTTCGCGGAAGCGAGCTTCGACGTCGTGTGCCTTTTTCAAGTCTTCGATCATCTGCCCGATCCGGCAGGCGTCCTTGCCGAGACGCACCGTGTGTTGAAGCCAGGCGGACTGGTGCTGATTCTTAACCACAACATCAACGCCCTCTCGGCGCGGCTGCTCGGTGAACGGAGCCCCATCATCGACCTTGAGCACACTTATTTGTACAGTCCCACGACGCTGGCGCGCCTGGCCGGGGATCAGGCTTTCACCATGCTTGAAACCGGCACGGTGCTAAACGATTATACGCTCCATTATCTCACGCGGCTTGTTCCGTTTCCCGGATTTTTGAAACTCCCGCTCCTGGCACTGTTGCGCAGGACACCAGTGGGGAGGCTTCATGTTTCGGTGCCACTCGGAAACCTCTACCTGATTGCTAGGGCATGAAACGTTGTCTGGTCACCGGCGGAACCGGTTTTGTGGGCGCAAATCTCGTGCGGCAATTGTTGCGGGACGGGCACGCAGTGCATCTGCTCGTGCGCCCGGAGCACGCTGCCTGGCGCATTGAGGAAATCCGCAGTGATGTCCGGCTGCATCTGCTCGACTTGTCGGATGCTCAGGCCGTTTCCAAAACGATCGGGGAAATCAAACCCGAATGGATTTTCCATCTTGCGGCGCACGGCGCTTACTCGTGGCAGACGGACATCGCGCGGATTTTCCAGACGAATCTCATCGGCACAATTCATCTTGTTGAAGCCTGCCTCAACACCGGTTTCGAGGGTTTCATTCACACCGGTTCGTCCTCCGAATACGGTTTCAAGGATCACGCGCCCGGCGAAACGGAAGGGTTGGAGCCGAACAGCCATTACGCCGTGGCAAAAGCTTCGGCCACGCTCTACTGCCGCTACACGGCCCAGGCGCAAAAGGCCAACATCACAACCCTGCGGCTCTACTCCGCCTACGGGCCTTACGAGGAGGCGAAGCGCCTGATGCCGACAATCATCCGCCACGGCCTTCGCGGTGAATGGCCGCCGCTCGTCAATCCCGACACCGCGCGCGACTATGTCTATGTCGAGGATGTGTGCGATGCGTGCATACTCGCGGCACAGACGGCGCCCCGCGAATTTGGCGCCGTGTTCAATTTGGGCTCCGGCAGGCAAACCACCTTGCGTGAAGTCGCGGAAATCGCGCGCCGCGTGCTTGGCATCAAAGCGGAGCCACAGTGGGGGACGATGCCTCCGCGAACGTGGGACACCTCCATCTGGCGGGCGGATAGCCGCAAAATCCAGGCTGACCTCGGCTGGCGGCCACGCCACGGTTTCGAAGATGGATTCTCAAGGATGGTGGCGTGGCAACGAAACCGTTAGCACATCAGGCTCATTGTTTTTGGGGAGGCAACGACGGGACGGCTCCGGCATCTTGTGTCGAGGCCCTCAGGTTTGGAGGCACGCGATACAGGTAATATGTTTCGGCCAAATCCATCCGGTCACCCGGTGCGCGGCGCGCAATGGTCTTGCTGAACCAGTCCAATGCGCCATGCAACAGCGGCAGCGATTGCAATGGATCATTGCCGCTGCGCGCGGCCAGGGGCCAGTCGCCGGCCAATGGAACAGCGGACAACAGGAACGAAGCCGGAATTGGATGTGCCGGGTCCGGCAAGGCATCCACGACCAACAGCCAGCGGTCCAATTGTTCAGACAACCGCGCCGCCACGCCTGGGTACGGCGACACGGCCAGGCTGGCGGTCTTCGCATCCACACTCCGAACAACGACAATGCCGTCGCCCCGCGCCGAATGAGAACGCACCAGGGAAACCAGCGAAATGACCCGGCTCTGATGTTCCCGGTAGAATAAAAGCACCACAAACCCGAAGCCGAATGTTGCCGCCCAAATCAGGTACCGGCCGGTCGTTCGGGTTGTGGAGGGTGGGGTTGTGGACAGTGCCGCGAGTCTGAGCACCATGAACAAGGACAATACGATGCCCATCAAGAAGAGCGTCGCGGTCGTCCATGGCTGCGACCCAATATAATTGCGCATACCCACCGCCAGCAACGCGGCCAGCCCTATCGGCGCCAGGGATACCGCCACACGGATGGGTTCCGCTCTGACATTCCGCATTAGAATCCAACCCCAAATAATCCATAACGGCAGCAAACCCAGAATGTTGGCGAAGGCGATCCGCACCAAAAGAGTGGCGGTGGCGGAGGTGCTCGGGATAAAGGAACTATAGGCGCTACCGCCCCACGTATAGCCGGCCAGAAACTGTGTGAAAGGGACGGGATGAGGGCCGCCTACAGACATTTTTGACGCGACGCTTGCGCAGACGACCAGAGCGGCGGATACGAATCCAAAAACCGCATACAGAACCAATCGGCGCCAGGGAACCATCCGCGCCAGCAGGAGGCAGAGGAAAATTTGCATGTGGACCAATGCCGTTGTCCAGTTCAACAACGTAAAGCCAATGGTTGCCAAAAGCAGCAGAATGAGGGCGGGCATAGTCAGGCGGGGCTGGCGCAGTTGCCAGCACACCAACGCCGCGTATGGGATCCCCACCAGCACAGACATGTTGATTGGATCCAGATGCGTGGGATCCAGCGCATAACCCGGACAGAGGATGGCGACAGCCCCAATGGAAAAAGCGTTTTCCGTCCGCCCCAGCAGATGCCAGATTCCACCCAGTACCACCAGCGCCAACACGGCGTGAAAGGGCAGAGCATGCATACCCGTCCAGGCAAAGAGCCGCCCCACAAAGAACGCCGGATAAAGGCTGGCCGCCCGGTGTCCAGGATATATATAAGGTTGCTCCAACGCGCCATGACCGCCCGGATTGTCAACCAACCGGCCTTTTAACGTTGTCCACCCGAATTGCTCCCAATTGCGCAGCACATTGTGTGTCCACATTATGCCCAAATCGCTGTCCACCAGCCATTGCAGCAGGCCGTTGGCGACCAGCAAACAGGCGCAAATCAATATGAGTTTCGACAGGCGTTGGTTCATGGCGATCAAATGGCGTGGCGTCCCGGCAACAAATCAAGCATGGCCGGACTTTACAAACCGCTTAACGACATGTCAACGCGGCATTCCGGTCAAAGGCAAGGCCGGGGTTCAGTTGCGCTCTGTCCGGTTCTCTTGCCGTTTCCGGCCGGTCAGTGCGGGTTGCAAAAGCGCCGCCCATTGGTATTCTCCCCCGATGACACAGACTAATCCGCCGCTGAAAGCAAGGAGTCAGGATGACCCCCGAAGGCAATAGAACCCCCGCCATTCTCGATAATGCCGATGTGGCCCCGTGTCTGTCGGTGGTCATTCCCGTGTTCAACGAACAGGCTACGATCCAGGAGATCGTTCGGTCCGTCTGCGCGCAACGGCCCGTGGAGGAGGTCATCATTGTTGACGACTGCTCCACCGACGGCTCTTCCAGCATGGTGGACCAAATCGCCGCCGGCAACCCGGGAATCCGCGTGATGCACCACCCGGTCAACTGCGGCAAGGGAGCGGCATTGCGAACAGGGTTCGCCCTGGCCAAAGCCCGCTTCGTCCTCGTGCAGGACGCGGACTTGGAGTACAACCCGGAGGAATACCACAAGCTCCTGGCGCCTCTCCTGGCCAACAAGGCGGATGTCGTGTTCGGGAGCCGCTTCGCAGGGGGAGGCCCCACCCGCGTTCTTTATTACTGGCATTCCCTGGGCAACCGCCTCCTCACCACTCTTTCCAACATGTTCACCAATCTGAACATGACCGACATGGAGGCGTGCTACAAGGTCTTCCGGCGCGAGATCATCCAAAGTGTCAGGATACAGGAGAACAGATTCGGTTTTGAGCCTGAGATTGTGGCAAAGGTCCGCCGCGTCCATGGCGTTCGCATTTACGAAGTTCCCATTTCTTACTACGGCAGAACTTACGCGGACGGCAAAAAAATTTCGTGGCGGGACGGGGTTCGCGCCTTATGGTGTATCATTAAATACAACGCTTTCTCCTGATGCAGCCTCCTCCCCTCAACGTCCCGCCCCCAGCCCGTGTCAATGTTCTGGGTGTCGGCGTCAGCGCCATTAATCTGGACATGGCGCTGGCCAGAATCACGCAGGCAGTGGAGAAAAAGGAGAAAGGTTACGTTTGCCTTACAGGGGTGCATGGCGTCTCTGAAGCGCAGTCGGACCCGGAATTTCGACAAATCCTGAACCGGGCCTTTCTCTGTACGCCCGACGGCATGCCGCTGGTCTGGGTGGGCCGGCTGCGGGGGCAGAAACACATGGCCCGCGTTTACGGACCGGACCTCATGCTGGCCGTGATGGCTCTGTCCGAGCAAACGGGCTGGCGTCACTTCCTTTACGGGGGGGCCGGCGGCACGGCGCAGGCGTTGCAGCAAAGATTGGTGGAGAGATTCCCAAAGTTGCGGATTGTCGGAACGTTTCAGCCGCCTTTTCGCCCATTGAACGCGGAGGAGCTGGCCACGCTCCAGGAAACCATCCGCCGCACCCGCCCGGATGCAATCTGGGTCGGTTTGAGCACACCCAAACAGGAGCGTTTCATGGCCACGTATCTGCCAAAACTGGATGTGACATTGATGTTCGGCGTGGGCGCGGCCTTTGATTTCCTTGCCGGAAAAGTCCGCCAGGCGCCCCGCTGGATGCAGCGCTCTGGTTTGGAATGGTTCTTCCGCCTCTGTTGCGAGCCTCGACGGTTATGGAAACGCTATTTCAAGAACAACCCCCTCTTTGTCGCGCGGATTTTCTGCCAGCTTGCCGGCTTGAAAAAATTTCCCATACAGGACTGACGGCGCCGCGCCGTCGGGGGCGTTGCGCGCGCCAATCAATGGCGATGCGATCCCCCTATTGAAAACGCACCACACACCACTTGGCAGGCTTCTGGCTCGCTTGGTAGTCGATCAATTCCCGGTCAACCACGGCGCCGCCTGTTTTCTGGACCCAGCTATCTACAGACTCTCCGGTTTGCTCTTTGAGAGCACTCTGGTCAACCACCACCCATTCCAAACCAGGAGGCCGCCCGCAATCCAGTTTCGTTAGAAACCGCACCTGCCGCGTCCCATAAGGCTGCCACAACGAAGCATCCGCATCATCGCTCCCGCCGACCAGACCGACGACCGGCACGGTGTCCGGAATATGGCGGCGCAGGGGAGCCAGCATGTTGCTTCTGTTATGGTACACAGCATAAACCCTTTGCGCGCGCGCGAATTTCGCATTCTGCGGATATTCGGCCGCCAGCCAGTTGCAGACCCGCCCGGCCGGCCAGAGCGGTCGCGACGGAGTCAGCACCACCGACAACAGCGCGCCAACCCCACATATAACGCCGACGATTTTCCACCAACGCTGTCTCACCAGCCGCGCCTGCCCCGGCAGCAGCAGGATGGGAAGTATCAGCAACGCATAATAGGGCGACACGAGGCGGCTCACCGCCTTCAGGCCCAACTTGACCATGTACGCCAGCAAGGCCACCCACGCCGTGACGCCGATGAGAAAGCCCCGGCGTTGCCGCATGGCCCTCCAGGCCGCGGCAATGGTCAGCCGCGAAAAAAACGCCGCGCCCAAAAGCAGCGTGATGCCAAGGCCCAATCCCCCCGATTCCTCCTGCGGCAGCTCCCCAATCTGCCACGTGAATTCCGGGAAATCGCGCGCCAGCATGTCATGAAGAGGTTTGGGAATATGCTCCACAACCCAGTCTGTCACGTCGCGCGCATAGGGGAAGATGTGCGGCGAAATGGCCTGTGCTGTCAACAATAAAGTATTCCCGATCACTCCCGCGGCCGGGCTTTGCACCTGCAGTCTCTGTGCGTTATGAGGGTCGCCTGTCCACTGCCCGGTGTATGCCTGGTTGAGCAGTGCCAGCGGACAAAACGACACCACCAGGCTCCACAGGATCATCGCCGCGCCGAAGACCAGCCGGGAACGGAGCAGGCCCAGGGCCGGCCACACGGCAAATAATATCGGGAGCATCAGCGGCAAATTTGAGGCCTTGACTCCGGTGGCCAGCGCCGCCCCCAGGAAGGCCAGTCCCAAATCCTCAACCCGGCCGCTTTTCCGCGCCCGGAAGGAAAAATAAACCGCGGCCAAAATATAACTTCCGGCAATCATGTCGTTTCCGATGCTGCCCGCCTCGGTGAAATAACAATAGCCCATGGGCAGGAGCCACATCCAGGCCCAGGCGACCCTCGCCGCCACTCCCGCTTCCACCAGAACGCTGAACAACAGCCCTGGCATCACAAGATAGCCGGCCAGGTTGATCAAAAAGAAAAAGCGGTCACTGTGGGTCCACACCAGCATCGGCATTGTCAACCATTCAAAATTGACTCCGGCGTAGTTCATGCGCGGATTCGGTGTGTCAATCCAGTACCAGCCTGAATGCGCCCACCACATCAGCATGCGCGGCAGGCGATAACTCAGGGCGTCATAATTGTTCGGGTGATACAGCGCCCCTCCCAGGAACGTCCCCAGGGCCGCCACCAGGAACAGCATCGGAAAAATACGCCGGAAGCGGCGGACATGACGCTTCCAAACCGGCCGCTTCATCCGCAACCCGCCCGGCCACCACCGTTTTCCCCACAGGGCAAAAGCCGCGCCCGTCAATACAAAAAAAACAAGATAACCCATCGCATTGACTTGTCCCAAAAGAGACAACGTCCAACCCGCGGCCACACACATCCCCTGTAATAAAATCCAGATCCCAATCAGATTTGCCATGTTCACTCTAGATAACTGCCAAATGCAGACCTTAAAACATCCCTAAAAACCCATCAGGCGACCGCAACATAATCAAAGCCCCTGATTATTCAATGGGCGTTTTTGCTGACCGGTGCGGCGGAACGCCCCATGAAGGGCAATCACCACTTCATCGGCTCGTTTGATGTCCAACTTGAGACGCGGCGGAACGCCTCATGCAGGGCAATCACAACTGCACCTTCTCAATTTGCAGCGGGCGGCAAGCCAGGCCTGCTTCCGCGTTCGGCGATAAATCCGGGTTCGGGTTCTGATACATCAGGCTGACCAGGCTGTCGCTGCGGAAATTCAACCTCAGCCCGCACGCCTCGGCGGATTTCAATCCCGCCCAGGCCAGCCGCCACGGCAGTGGAACGAATGTTGGTTTTTTGCCCAACCCGCGCGCGATTTCCAAAAGCAATTCCCGGAATGCCCACCGCCGTTCATGGGCCGCCGTCAATACAAACGGAAAGGCTTTTGTTTCGCCGCTCGTGTAACGCCTGATGAACCCCGACAAATCTTCGCTGTGAACCGTGTGGAGACGCGCGCCGCCGCCGATCATCGGGATCACGGAAGAATTGCGGACTTGCGCGGCCAGTTTGCCGAACATCCCGCCCGGCTTGTTGCCATAAACCAATCCGGGGCGGATGGCCAGGCCGCCATGATCGAGGGTGATTCTTTCGATCTCCAATTTCGCCCGGCCGTAAAGCGAACGGCAACCCGGGTAAGCGCTGATGGTCGAGATGACAGCGATTTTTCCGATGCCCGCCGCATGCGCGGCCTGAAGGATTTTGCGCGTGCCGTCCACGTTCACGGCGCCGATTTCGTTCCAGCGCAACGGCCTGAAATCATACGCGCAATGAACGAGCGCGTTCACGCCGGCAAGGACCTGCGGGGAAATCTCCGCGCCGAGTTGGAACGGGATGGCGCGCGAATTTGGTTTGGGCTGGCGCGTCAGTTCCAGAATGCCCCAGCCATTGGCGCAGAAATGCGTTTTGATGCAACCGCCAACGTAGCCGCTGCTGCCGGTGATCGCGCAAAGGGGCTGGTCGCTCATAAACTTTTTACAGGCCTGCGCTTTCCCAGCCGATGCGATGCGCGTTGGCCATGGTGGAGAAAGAAACGGTCGTGGGCGGGATGCTGGGCAGCACCGTTGCGTCCACGGCATGAATGCGCGACCAGCCGTGCGGCCGGCCCAGGCAATCGCTTTCAAATCGTTTGGGCTGCCGCCGCATCGGGATTGAGCCGCCGCAGTGAAAGCCGCGTCCCGGTTCGGTGAATTGCAGCATCGGAGGCAGAACAACTCCGCCGAGGCGCCGCATTTGCTGGAGCATTTCGCGCAAAACGCGGTGGACCGTGCGGCGTGTTTCCGGGTTGGGCAGTGCTTTTAGATGAAGACAGTCTTTTGCGCCGTTCCGTTTCAAAGTCATTTCAATGGACGATGACTCGTCCGAGTGAAGATAGCCTTGCACGATGAAGAGACGTTCCTCGAGCCGCCGCGCCAGGCCTTCAAAGGGTCGTGCCAGCGGCCCGAAAGTTTTTCGCACGGCCTGTCCAATCAAATCGCTGTAAGTATAAATCTGCAAATGCACGGTTTTGCGGCTGATCCGGGAATTGCACAGTTCGATGAACAACTGGCACATCGTATAAAGTTCTTCGGTCCGCACTCCGGGCGTGCGGTGGGCGAGCACGAGCGGGAAAAGGAAATATTGGCTGTCGAGCAACTTCAGCGTCTGATCGTAGGCGGATTGGGAACGTAAAATGATTTGCGCCGTCGGGATCACGCCCGCCGCCAGATAGGCGCGATCAGCCTTGAACGAAAGCGGCGCTCGCGTCTGGCGGTTGCATCCTTCAATGAAAACCTTGCCGCCGCTTTCGCGCAGGGAAGTGACGATGACATCGCGTTGATATTGGAAATTTTCCCCATTGCTCATCTCGCGCACGGTGTCAGCACTGTTGTAGATGCAGCCGTAGGGGCAGCCATACATGCAAAGCCCGCAATACACGCAGGCGCTGGCGCGCACCGCGAGCCGCGAGCGGCCAAAGCACCAGCCCTGTTCGCGCAAGTGGTCGCGGTGCCGGCTGAGATTGCGCAAAAGCAACTCCGCCTGGCGGCTGGGTTGGAGTGGTACCGGATTATCGCAATGCAGCGGGAAAAACTCCTCCAAGTCATCGCGTTGCGCCGCCAGGCCGGTGAATTCGGTTACGGCGCGGTAATGTTTCGCCAAATCCGCATTGTTGACCGGCCAGTCCGCGATGTCCGAGTCCCGATGTGGCAACATGGCCGCGCCCCAAGTGTTGCTTAAACCGCCAAGCGCCAGCGACGGGCACAAGCCGATGCTGCCGCCCTGCCAGGGAATTTGCTCTTTGGTGTCGCGATAAGGAAAATCCGATCCGAAGAGCAGTTTGAGCGAAATGCCCTTGGCATTGGCGGTCAAGCCGTGTTTCAACGTCGCTAGGTCGCCGGGGGGCCATGCGGAAGGTTTTGCGCCGGCCAGTTGGCGGACAAGGCGGGCCCGCTCCGGCTCCAATTCCAATCCGGCGTCGAGCATGAGCACATTCGCGCCGCGCGCGAGGATCCCCTTGGCGCAGGCAGCGCCTGCCGGGCCGGAACCAATGACACATTGCATATCGTTTTCGTTCACAATAAGCGCGCAAAACAGGTAGCAGAGCGAAGCCAGACCGCAAGCACATTTAAGGGTTTGAATGCAGACCAGCCGGATGGATGCCTGCCGAATACGCCTCGACGCGATTGGCGGCGGGGTCCTCTTGTTTTCAGTCGGGACTGGCCTTGATGACGCCGAGAACTCCGAGAAAAAAGCCGCCAAACATAATCTGGATGCCGAGGGACATGCCTATCACGCTGGAAATAACCAATCGCAGCGTGTCGGGATACGTGAGGGAGCCGAACCCCGTGTCTTTCCACTTGACCAGCGCGAGGAAAAGGCACACCACGCCCGCCACAAACAGCGGTCCTCCGATGAGAATGCCTTTGTTGAAGGGCTCGGCCTTGAGTATTCTGTCAACCAATTTGTTCGGCGGCAACAGGCCCATGCTGCGGGAGAACAGTTCCGAGAAGATCCCCATCAGCGTGATCTGAAAGCCGGCCATGATGCCAACGGAGCATACCAGGAGTGTATTGGTGTCAAATTTCATTCCCCGGAAGTTGACGGGCCCGGCCAATAGGACCGCGAATGCCGCGGTGGCCAGCAACATAATCGCCAAGCCGGGGTAGAGGAACAGCCACCTCGGGGCGTGCAGCAGCATAAATCGCAGGTGTCGCCACCCATCACGCCACGTCCGAAGATGCGGAGGCCGGTTGCGGCCGTCCGGTCGCAGGGTTACAGGCACTTGGGCAATTTTGAACCTGGCCAGACTCGCTTTGACAACCATTTCCGAAGCGAACTCCATTCCGGGTGTGCATAGGCCAAGCGCCAGCACACGCTCACGATCAAACCCCCGGATGCCGCAATGGAAATCTATGATGGGGGTTCGAAACAACACACGCCCCAGGCTCGACAGCACCGGGTTGCCAAGCCAGCGATGCAAAAACGGCATCGCTCCCGGCAGGATCGTTCCCCCGCCGCGCTCCATCCGGCAACCCATCACCAGTTCATGCCCCTGCCGGAGCTTCTCAAGGAAGCGCGGCATCTGCGTGAAATCATAGCTCATGTCACTGTCCCCCATGACAACGTACTTCCCTCGCGCGCCCCGGATGCCGGCCATGAGCGCGCTGCCATAGCCGCGCTTTGGAACGGGGATGACGCGCGCCCCGGCCCGCTCCGCAATCTCTTGCGAGCCATCCGTGCTCCCGTTGTCAGCGACGACCACCTCGCCCGCAACTTGGGATGACCGGATGATCCCGGCGCACTCATTGACGCAGGCTCCGATGGTCTCCGCTTCATTGAGACACGGCAGCACAAAACTGACCTCCACGGGATCGGTTTTGCGTTCGGGTTCATTGATTCGCGTGTCCTGCATACGCAGCCGTTTTTATCAGCGTATCGTCCAATCGTCAACGCGAATTGACCTTGAACGCTTTTGGCCCACGCCTCGCACCGAAACATTTCCCTTGACGTATTGCTGCCTTGCGCTACCTTGCGCCCCCTGTTCATGAATGCAAAAAAAGTCATCGTTTGTGGTGGAGGCGGTTTCATCGGCGGCCATTTGATCGCCGATTTGCGCCGCCAGGGTGCGAAGGAAATCCGGTCGGTGGACATCAAACCGCTGGCCGAATGGTACCAGGTCTTCCCGGATGTGGAAAATCTGCGGCTCGATTTGCAAAAGCGCGACGCCTGCCATCAGGCTCTTCAGGGCGCGGCCATTGTTTATGATCTGGCCGCCGACATGGGCGGCATGGGTTTTATTGAAAACAACAAGGCGCTCTGCATGCTTTCCGTCCTCATCAACACTCATTTGCTCATGGAGGCAAAGGAGGCCGGGGTGCAACGCTATTTTTACTCCTCCTCGGCCTGCGTTTACAACGCCGACAAGCAGCGCGATGTCAATGTCACCGCCTTGAAGGAAGCTGACGCCTATCCCGGCATGCCCGAAGACGGCTACGGATGGGAAAAGCTCTTCAGCGAACGGATGTGCCGGCATTTCCGCGAGGATTTCGGCATGGTCACCCGCGTGGCGCGCTTTCACAATGTTTACGGGCCTTTGGGCACTTGGGACGGCGGACGCGAAAAGGCGCCCGCGGCCATTTGCCGCAAGGTCATTCAGGCCAAACTATCGGGCAAACATGAAATCGAAATCTGGGGGGATGGCAAGCAAACCCGCAGTTTCATGTATATTGATGATTGTCTCAAAGGCATCCAGGCCATCCTCGCCAGCGACATTGTGGAACCGCTCAATCTGGGCAGCAGCGAGCTGGTTTCCATCAATCAACTGGTCGATATGGTCGAGGACATTGCCGGGATCAAGTTGAAACGCAGCTACAATTTGAAGGCGCCCAAGGGGGTCAATGGCCGGAATTCCGACAACACTCTCATCAAAAAATATCTCGGCTGGGAGCCTTGCATCCGGTTGCGCGACGGCATGGAAAAGACCTATCACTGGATTTACGATCAGATCAAAAACCCGGGCAAGGCTTAGTACACAATGGCATAAATAATATGACGTATTTGTGTTGCGTATTTGAATGAAATCGGCAATCTGGGCGTATGTTTGATTACATACGCCATGCCAAGACATAGCCCATTCCCCATCGTTCTGACGGCGCACGAACAAAGCGCCCTCCAAGATATTGCCCGTAAATATACGTCGCCGTATTTTATGGTCGTGCGAGCCAAGGCAATTCTTCTGGCTGCGCAGGGCCTTCGGAATGACCAAATTGCCCGCCGGATTTCGCTGCCCCGGCAAATTATCAGCAAGTGGCGCAAGCGCTTCTTTGAGGAACGCCTGGACGGTTTGGAAAATCTTCCCCGTCCCGGGCGTCCGCCCATTTCCCCCCCCTGAACTGGTCATGCAAGTCAAAGCCTTGGCCTGCGAACTGCCCCATCAACACGGCCTGCCTTTGTCCCGCAACAGCGGTCGGGACTTGGTTCGGGAAGTGGCCCGCCGGGGTTTGGTGGCCAGCATCAGTGGACGGACTCTCTGGCGCTGGCTGGATCAAGACGCCATCCGGCCCTGGCAGCACCGCAGTTGGATTTTCCCTCGCGACCCGGACTTTCAAGCCAAGGCCGAGCGCGTGTTGGACCTCTATCAAGGACTCTGGCATCACCAAGCGTTGGGAGCCAACGATTACATTATTTCGGCCGATGAAAAGACCAGCATTCAAGCCCGCCTTCGCCTGCATCCCACAGTGCCGCCGCAACCGCATCAAGCCCGGCGCGTTGAATTTGAGTACGAGCGGGGCGGCGCGCTGGCGTATCTGGCGGCCTGGGATGTGCGGCGCGCCAAAGTATTTGGGCGTTGCGATACCACCACCGGCATCAAGCCTTTTGATCGGTTGGTCCAACAGGTCATGAACCAGGAGCCGTATCGGAAGGCGCGAAGGGTCTTTTGGATCGTGGATAACGGCTCCTCCCACCGGGGAGAAGCCGCCCGGCGGCGACTCCAGGGAGCTTATGCCAATCTGATCCTGGTCCATTTGCCCGTTCATGCCAGTTGGCTCAACCAAGTGGAAATTTATTTCTCCGTGATCCAAAGAAAAGTGCTGACGCCCAATGACTTCTCCGGCCTGGATCAAGTGGCGGAACGCCTCCTGGCCTTCCAGTCTTTCTATGAACAGATCGCCAAACCGTTCGAATGGAAATTCACCCGCGCCGACCTCCATGAACTGGTGCAAAAAATATCCCCTCCGGTGCCCATCGCTCTGGCGGCTTAACTGTAAAATACGTCACCGAATTTACGCCCCAGAGTACTTAGGGTTCCCAACCTTACCGCTGCAGGCGGTCTGATTTCAAGTCTTTCTGACCGGCCTCGATCCTTGGGGCTGCATCGCTTCCCAGCGGGCCGGTTGGGCACCGTAGGCGCCGGGATCAAA
>Ga0181526_10000605_pt1 | contig 37391 bp, 37 predicted proteins | sample PEATcosm2014_Bin_35_FD_119750 | JGI IMG/M metagenome (GOLD analysis project Ga0181526, IMG submission 119750) | Peatland microbial communities from MTU Mesocosm Facility, Houghton, MI, USA - PEATcosm2014_Bin06_30_metaG | ecosystem: Environmental > Terrestrial > Soil > Wetlands > Peat | place...
CGTCGAGGCGTGGAGCCCGGCGGCGGAGAAACGAACCATTGGATGTCTTCATGGCCCCATTTTTACCACCGCCACCCGCTGATCAACAGGGGGACGCTCCTTTACCGCTTACTCCATTCCACCGAAAACAGCGAGGAACCTGTTGCCGTCTCAAAGCGCAACGTACGGCCCAGACAGGCGTCATGCCCTTGGCGGCGGCGTGGTGGGTTTGTCTTGCGCGCGCAACCAACGGAAACAGGCGCGTTGCGCTTCGCGGCGGAATTCATCAAATGCGATGTCTGTCCCAAAACGTCCGTGCAGGTCGCTGAGACACTGGAAGTATTCTTGTTTGCGGCGTTTCCAATCGTCGCTTCATGGGTCGAGATGATTGGCGAATCGGTCATGGAACGCCGCCAGCCGGGCCAATTCCTCCACAGGAATCATGCGTAGAGCGCCAGCATGTCGGACGCCGCGTGACGAATTTCAAGGATGCGATCCAGCGAAGGGTGAACCCCCGGATGCCGCGCGGAAAGCGCTTGAACCTGCCGCGCCGCGCCGTCAATCACTTCCAGAGTTTCGCGCCAAACATCTGCGGCGCGTTCGATTTCCTGTTTGCTGCGCACGGCCAGGACGGCAAATCGGTAGATCGACAGCAAAAAGTTTTCGATCTCCGTCAATTCCGCATCGAACTCTTCTTCGGTCGTGCGACTCAACTGCGCCAAAGCTCTTTCATTGGCGTTGCGCAAATCCGATAATTCCAACGTCAGTGTCACGGACCTTACTCTGCCAGCGGCGATTTCGACTGTCAAGCCTGCCCCATCCTTCAAGCAGCAACATGTTGCCGCTCTGTTGCTCTTTATGTTACGGTCTAAGTCCTTGACTATCAACCCCGAAAGCTTTCGGGGTTGCGGTGTTGCGGGTTTTCCCGACCTACATATCAATGGTGTTTCTTCGGCTCTTAATCGTAATCCTAATCCTGATCTTAATCTCGAAACTGGAAATCTTGCCTTTCTTGCTTTCCGGGTTCGCGTATTATGAGTATTTCGCGGTTGACTCCATTCCCCCTGATCTCCCCGCGCCAATTTCAGCTTTAGCCTTTGGCATTTCCACCCTCCGTAGCCCGGCACTTTTGGGGCGGAGGACGGGCAGCCTTCAGCCTTCAGCCTTCACCTTAAGCCCCTCACTGACAACCATTTAATTTACAAATGCAGAAATTTTCACTGTTTTTGGCAGGAATCAATCCACCTGACTAACTCTCAGCCTTTTCGGCTTTGGCGGGTTTCACGGGCTTCTCCGCTTTCTCCGCTTTGGGCGGCTTGTCTGCCTTGTCTGCTTTGGGTGCTTTGTCCGTTTTGTCGGCGTGCGGTTTCTTTTCCGGACGATGCGCTTTTTCCGCGGCTTCAGGCGCGGCGCTTTCGTCACGCACACGCTCGGCGCGCTTGTGCCCGCGCGATTCGGTCCGGGCGGCGCCTTCCCTGCCTTCCCGTCCTTCCCTGCCTTCAGCCTGCTTCGGGGCGGGCGCGACCGGAAGGGCCTCCGGCGTCGTGCTTTCCACGCGCAACTTCAAGGTCGCAGTCACGCCGGAATGCAGGCGCAGTTCCAAATCGTGTTCGCCCAGCGTTTTGATGGGGTGCTCGAGAAAAATTTTTCTCTTGTCCAGCACGATGTCAAATTGCGTCTTCAGTTGGTCGGCCACCATGCCCGCGGTCACAGTCCCGAACATTTTGCCGTCCTCGCCCGTCTTGACGGCAATGACGGCGATGAGCTTGGAAATGCTCTTGGAAAGTTCGCTCATGGTGTTGAATTCGTGCGCTTCGCGGTCGGCACGGCGCTGGCGCAGCGCTTCAATGCGCCGCTTGTTGGTCGCCGTCAACGGCACGGCCAGGCCTTGCGGGAAAAGGTAATTGCGGGCGTAACCGGCCGCCACTTTGACCAGGTCGGATTCCCCGCCCAGGCCCACGATGTTTTGAATTAAAATTACGGATGTTTTTGGCATAAAATTAAACGCTTAAAATGGAACGTCGTCTTCCTCGACCGCCGGAGCTTCCCCGTCGGGCCCTTCCGCCGCCTTGGCCGCCGGGGGGGCGGCGCCGGGCGCCGCAGCGGGCCGGCGGGGGGCGTCGGGACTGGGCGGAGCGCCGCCTTCAGGCCCCTTGGCATCAATGAACGAAAAGCCTTCCAGGACGACCTTGAGCTTGCTTTGCTTTTGATGGGTGTTTTTGTCTTCCCAAGTGTCCTGCTTCAACCGGCCTTCCACCAGGAAGGGACGGCCCTTGCGCATGTATTGCGCGATGACCTCCGCCTGCCGGCCCCAGGCCTCGACGTCCACAAAGCTGACCTCCTCCTTGTTTTCTCCCGTTTCATTTTTCCAGGTGCGATTGACGGCCAGGGTGAACTTGACCACCGCGGAACCTTTGGGCGTGTAGCGCAATTCCGGATCGCGGGTCAGGTTGCCCGCCAGGATGACTTTGTTGAAGTTGGCCATAAACGGGATTATTTGGGTTCGGGTTTGACAACGGGCGCGGGCGCCACGGTGAAAAGGACGCGGAATATCTCTTCGTTGGCCGCAAAACGATGGCGCAATTGGGCGACGATCTCCGGCGCGCATTCAAAAACATAATTGACGTAAAAGCCCGCGCTGTGCTTGCGATCCGCCACGCGCGCGAACGCCTTTTTGTCCATCTTCTGCACCGTTTCGACCTTGCCGCCCGCGGAAGAAATCTCGGTGGAGATTTTGTCAATGGTGTCCTTGAGCGCCTCTTCCTTGGCGGCCGCGTTTAATATGAACAAACCTTCGTAACGTTTCACAAGTTTCCTTTTTTCGGCGGGGCCGTCACGGCCCCGTTAAATTGATTCATCGCTTCTTTGATGCCGGCGCTCCACCAGCATTCCACCTGCTGGCCGGCCCGCGCCAGCGCTTCTTCCACTATTTCCCTTTCCCCGGCCGTAAACCGGCCCAGGACATAATCTGTTATTTCCCGGTCATCCCCGGACCGCCGCCCGATGCCCAATCGCAACCGCGGATATTCCCGCGTGGCCAATTGCCGCTCGACCGATTCCAGCCCGTGATGGCCCCCGCTGCTGCCTTTGGCCCTCAGCCGGATTTGCCCCAGCGGCAAGTCCGCGTCATCGGCCACGATCAACAGTCTTTCGGCCGGCAACTGATAGAACCGGGCCAGGGCTCCGACGGCCTCGCCGCTGGCATTCATAAATGTCCGCGGCTGGCACAAAATAATCTTTTGCCCCGCCTCTTCCAAGCGGGCCAGGCGGGCGTTGAATTTCCTTTCCAACTTCCACGCCGCCCGCCACCGGGCCGCCAGCCGTTCCACCAACATAAACCCGATATTGTGCCGGGTCCCGGCGTATTCGAGGCCGGGGTTTCCCAGCCCCGTGATGAGAGATAAATTCTCCAACGGGTAAAGGGCGACTTACTTCTTCCTCTCCCATTTCTTCGCGCCTGCCTTCTCGGCGGCGGGAGCGGCTGCTTCGCCCGGCTTGGCCGCGGTTTTTTCGCCCGGTTTGGCCGCAATCTTTTCGCCCGGTTTGCCCGCGACTTTTTCGCCGGGTTTTTCTCCGGCCCTGACGGCCGTTTTGTCACCGGGTTTGGCCTCTGCTTTCTCACCGGCCTCGCCCTCCGCCCCCTCTTCCTTCTTCTCCTTGATCATCTCGACTTCTCCCGTTGGCGCGGTCGCGGCCTCCAGAAGGGCGGCTTCCTGGGCCTCGCTCACCGGCGCGGCCACGGCCAGGACGGAGATGTGTTTGTCGCCAAGAATTTCCACCCCGGGCGGCGCCTTCATGTCGCCGATGTGAATGGCCTTGCCGATTTCCAAATGGCTGACGTCGGCCACCAGCACCTCCGGCAAATCCTTGGGCAACGCGCGGACTTTCAATTTGAACAGAACGTGTTCCAGCGTGCCGCCGCCGGTTTTGACGCCGATGGCTTCGCCGGTCGCTTCGACCGGCACCATGACGGTGACCTTTTCATTCTCGGCCACTTCGTGCAGATCGACGTGCAGCATCTGATGGGTCAGGACGTGGTGTTGGATGTCCTGCACCAAAGCCAGCCGTTTGGGCTGGGCGTCGTCCTTGACCGAAAGGTCCAGCAGCACGATTTCAGAGGCGGCCCCGTGCATGACGTCCTGGATGTCTTTGAGATTGAACTCAAGATTTTGCGGCGGATGGAGCCGGCCGTAAATGACGGCGGGAACACGGCCGGACATTCGCAATGTCCTGGCGCCGGCCCGGCGGCTCAAAGTCCGCGGAAAAGCGGTTAAAGCAACAGTTTTCATCTTTTATACCTTATATCTGCAAAGACCCCGTAACGCCAGCCTAACTGGTGCGCCCCCCTTTGAACTCGAACAGCGATGTCACTGATGAATTGCAGTTAATACGCTTAATCGCTTCGCCCAAAAGCGCGGCCACGCTCAGCGTCGTGATCTTCACCCCGTCAATAGCGGGGCGTAGGACAGTATCAGTCGTAATTAATTCGTCAATATTTGATTTTCGCAATCGGTCGATGCCCAGATCGTTCAAAATGGCATGGGAGACGCAGGCAACGATCTTTTTGGCCCCCTTCTTCTTCAACAACCCCGCGGCGTTGACCAGAGTCCCGGCCGTTTCCGTCAAATCATCCACCATCAGGACATTCCGGCCCCGGATTTCGCCAATGACCGCCATGGCCTCGATATCCGTCGCGCTTTTCCGCCGTTTGGCCACAATGGCCAGCCCCGCCTCCAGCACCTGCGAATAGGCATGCGCCATCTTCAACCCCCCCACATCCGGGCTGACCACCACCAGATTGGGCAGTTGTTTTTTCTTCAAATATTCGTACATCACCGGCGCCGCATACAGATGATCCACTGGAATGTCAAAAAAACCCTGAATTTGCTGGGCGTGCAAGTCCATCGTCAACACCCGGGTCGCCCCGGCTGCGACCAGCAGATTGGCCACCAATTTGGCGGTGATCGGCACGCGCGGCTGATCCTTGCGGTCCTGTCGGGCATACCCGTAAAAGGGCAAAACCGCCGTGATCCTCTTCGCGCTGGCCCGCCGCACCGCATCCATCATGATGAACAATTCCATATAATGATGGTTCGTCGGCGGCGATGTGGATTGCACGACATACACGTCCTCCCCGCGCACATTCTCCTCGATCTTGACGAACGTTTCGCCGTCAGGAAAGGAGCTGATGGTGCATTTGGCCAGATCCAGGCCGATGGAAGCGGCGATGCTCCTGGCCAGCGGCAAATTGGAAGTGCCGGAAAATATTTTCACAGATAATAGTTAATGGGTTGAAAAGCAAAAACCACCGCGAAGGCCGTTCGCCCGCGAAACAGAACTATAACAACCGCCGCGCCCGGCGCAAGTCCAAATTTTCAGCCCGGAACCCGGCAACATCCCCAACATTACCCGCCTCCACTTTAATCTCCCCATTCCAATTGTCTTCGGCGAAACTCAAACAATGCGGCCCACGCTCATCTTCGCCGTTCTGCTCCTGGCGCTCGCCTCCTGCCATTCCACCGGGCGGTATCCGGCCCATTGGTGGACGCCAGTTCCCGCGCAGGGCGCGCCCGCCTGGGAGATTCTCCCGCAGGCTGCCGCTCCGGGGGAAGTCGTCCTTTCCAAACGAAACGAACTGGGCTTGCTCTCCAATTTTGCCCCCACGCCGTTCACTTTCCACGGAAAACGCTACGCCAGCCTCGAAGGTTTTTGGCAAATGATGAAATATCCGGAGGACGCCCGGGACCCGCGCGCCACTTTTCCCGGCCTGCACTGGGCCTTCACCCGGGGGCAAGTCGCGCAACTCACCGGCTTTGCCGCCAAAAGGGCCGGCGATCTCGCCAACACCAACATGGCCAAAATGGGCATCAACTGGGTCAGCTTCGAAGGCAAAAGAATGGAGTATCGCCCCGCCACACCGGGCGCGCATTATCAACTCATCGTCGAGGCGACCCGCGAGAAAGTGCGGCAGAACCCCGAAGTCCGCAAAGTCCTCCTCGCCACCGGCAACCTCGTCTTGAAGCCCGATCATCATCAGGAACCCGGCGCGCCCGCCGCCTGGCGCTATTATGAAATCCTCACCGAAATCCGCACGGAACTGCAAAACCTGAAAAGCCCCTCACCCTCCGCCCCATAACTGTTTCCGACCAGGACTGATCGGATGTGTGCGATTGTTTTTGATTATCTTTGCTTGACATGAGCTGACTAAATACGAAATTTTCGGAAGGGGAAAACTTCCTCTCAGAACTCTTCCTTCCACAAGAGTGTGGAGGAGACTGGGAACACGAGGAGGTTTTGCTGCATTTGCAGCGAAAAACTCGTTGCTTGTGGGAGTTTACGGCAAAATTTACATGCCTCTGCCCTGCTTGCCGGGACTTTTCAGACGAATCCCCTTCTGGTAAAACTCATACATGAAATCGTTAACCGACTATTTGTATTTTGAGGTTCCGGGACGGCGCGGCTTTGTCAACATCACCGATGAGGTGGAAAAGCTGGTGCGGAAGAGCGGCGTCGCGGAGGGCCTTTGCCTGGTCAATGCCATGCACATTACCGCGTCCGTGTTCATCAACGACGCGGAGGACGGGCTTTTGCACGATTATGACGTTTGGCTGGAAAAACTGGCCCCGCACGAACCGGTCAGCGGTTATCATCACAACCGCACGGGCGAGGACAATGCCGACGCGCATATGAAACGTCAAATCATGGGACGCGAAGTGGTCGTGGCCATCACCAGGGGGAAACTGGACTTCGGCCCGTGGGAGCAAATCTTTTACGGCGAATTTGACGGACGGCGTCGAAAACGGGCGTTGGTCAAAATCATTGGGGAATGATTTGCAGAAATCGGATCACGGTGTCGCCGTGTTTGAGCCTTTTGCTTTCATGCCAGAGGGGCGGAAGGTCCAGCGTGTCGCGTTTGGTGTGGCCCAGGATGAAGAGCGCGCCGGGCCGGAGAAGTTTTGGCGGGCTGGCGTCGTCCAGCAGTTGTTGGGCGAGGGAGGTCGAGCGGCGATTGATGTTTTTTACGCCGTAGGGCGGATCGGCCAGGAGCAAATCGAATTGACAACCGGCGGCGGCCAGTTGCGCCAGGGCGGCGAATGCGTCCTGAACGCGAATTTCCAGCGCGGCACCGGGCAGGCGGGCCAGGGCGAGGTTTTGCCGGATGAACTGGGCGTGACGGCCCGATTTTTCGACGCAGACGGCGCACGCCGCGCCGCGACTGAGACATTCCAAACTCAACGCGCCTGTCCCGGCAAAAACCTCCAGCACCGCGGCGTCCGCGACGCGCGGGCCGAGGCTGTTGAAGATCGCTTGCCGGACCAGGTCCGGCGTTGGCCGGACGTCAAAGCCCTTGGGGACTTTGAGGATCGTGCCGGCCGCGCTTCCGCCAATGATGCGCATTTCCGGGCGGCTGCGCTGCTACAGTCCTTTGGCAATCATGAACTTGACCAGGTCGGCCACGCGGCAGCTATAGCCCCATTCGTTGTCGTACCAACTGATCAATTTGAAAAACCGCTTGTTGAGTTCGATGCCGGAACCCTGGTCAAAAATCGAGGAAAAGCTCGAGTGGATGAAGTCCGTGCTGACCACTTCGTCCTCGGTGTAGTCCAGGATGCCTTTCAAATAGGTTTGACTGGCCTTCTTCATGGCGGCGGAGATTTCCGCGTAACTGGTGTCCTTGACGGTGCGCACGGTGAGGTCCACGCAGGAAGAGGTCGGGGTCGGCACGCGAAAGGCCATGCCGGTCAGCTTGCCTTTGACCTCCGGGCACACCAGCCCGACGGCCCGGGCCGCGCCGGTGGTGGAGGGAATGATGTTGAGAGCCGCGCTGCGCCCCCCTTTCCAATCTTTTTTGCTGGGGCCATCGACCGTTTTTTGCGTGGCGGTGTAGGAGTGAATGGTGGTCATCAATCCTTCCTCAACGCCAAATCCTTCCTTGAGCAAAACATGGACCACCGGAGCCAGGCAATTGGTCGTGCAGGAGGCGTTGGAAATAATGTTGTGTTTGGCCGGATCGTATTTTTGCTGATTGACACCGAGGACGATGGTGACGTCCTCATTCTTGGCCGGAGCAGAGATGATGACTTTTTTTGCGCCCGCCGCGAGGTGGCCCTTGGACTTCTCCGCGTCGGTAAAAAGACCGGTGGATTCAATGACCAATTGCACCCCCAACTGCTTCCAAGGCAGCCCGGACGGGTCTTTGGCGCTGACCACATGGATGTCGCGGCCATTGACGATCAGAATATCGTCGTCCGCTTTGTCCGGGGCCGATTTGCGGGAGGAGACTTCGCCTTTGAAGCGGCCCTGGGTGGAATCGTATTTGAGAAGGTAAGCCAGATTGTCAGCCGGGACAATGTCGCCGACAGCGACGATCTCGACATCTTTGCCGATCATGCCCTGTTCCTCGATGGCGCGGAAAACGAGCCGGCCAATGCGTCCAAATCCATTGATTGCAACTTTAACTGCCATAATTTAATTCTTTCTCCAATTTATCCGGTGTGATTACCGAAGTTGGCAGGGATGTTAACGGAGCGGGCCGCGTCGTCAACGAAAATTGGAAAGAGGATGGAAAGATGTTGAAAAGCGGGGCGAGGTTGGCGAGAATGGGTTGCGGTTGTCCGCAACTGGCCGGGGCGTAGCGTAGCTTGGTAGCGCGTCTGAATGGGGTTCAGAAGGTCGTGAGTTCAAATCTCACCGCCCCGACCATCTTGAAACCATCGATATTCCTCAGTTTTCCGTCGTGTTATGCGCCGTGATTTTACAAACCTCCTTTTGTCAAACGATCCAGCAATGACTTCTTGGCGGAATGTTGGCTGCGGAACGCAGCGAGGCGCTTTCTGAAATCAACTTGCTGGCCTTCTCGTTCGGCTAAGTCGCGAAGATCGCCAAAATGTTGCACGACTTGGTCGTAGCTCTTGGGCAAGCGTGTTGCCACGAGTGTTTCCACCGAGGCCCAAATTGTCTCGCTGCGCCCCTGGAGTGATTCCAAATGTTTTTCGCGGGCGATGGCTGCCAGACGCTCACGATGGGCCTCTTTGAGCGTGGCTTGGCGCGCTTGTTCCTCTTGACGTTCATGCCTGTGGGCCTCCGCAGCCGCCAATAGTTCGGACACTGTGCGCCTGTTCGCCGCGGCGGTGGACTCGTTTGTGTCCCGTTGTCGGCGGAATCGCGATTGGAGTTCCATTCCAAGTTTCGCTTTCTCGCCGGCCATGAGCCTAACAAGAATCTTGTCTTTCTCCTGCGCCGGCAGTTCTGCCACCCAGGAGGACAACTCCTGGCGTTTCGCGGCTTCAACCCTGGCTCCAGGACTATTCTGTGCCGCAACGGCCAGGAGGTCAGGATCAAGGCGGAAAAAATCCGCCAGATTTGCTTGCGGGCCGGACAAATGGGCAAGGTTTGGCGGCACTGGGGGTTCCGTCTTTGTCTCCGTCAATTCTCCTGCCTGCGCACCCAGGAGCCAGCCAAGATACAAGCTTCGGAAATCACCCTGAGCAAGCTCGTTGCGGATTTGCAGTAAAGAAGAGAGATGACCCTCTCCTTCAAGCCATTCCCCGTCCGGCTCCTTTTCGGAAAGAAACGTCAAGATCAGCTTGCCAGAATTCTCGCGACTCGAAACGACGCGGCTGCAACAATAGCGGCGCGCGGCGTCCGCCGGGAGCACCTTGGCTGGCAAGGCCAGTTGAAGTTCGCGTGTGCCCCAATTGGCCAGATAGAGAAAGCCATCAAAGTACTTTTCCATCCAGGCATCAGCGTTGCCCTTGAAACTGCCAAAATTATATTCATTGATAAAACTGGTTGGCGTTATGCGGGCGCGCGTGGAATAGGAGCGCAGTTCTTGCATCTCCTTTTCGCTCAACCGGTCGTCCACCGTTTGAAACTCATAGTATTGATATTCGCTCATTTTCGTCGGCGCGTTAATGATCCGACACCGTCGATTTATTTATAAATGTGGTTCTTCCAGAGGCAATTTAAATTTGAAATTTAAAACCCTCATTACTTATCGCAAAAAGGCATTCGCCAGCATGCCCGCGTGCCATTATCTTGGCCGCGTGGAAACGACTGTCCAAAACGGCGGCGACAAGGCGCAGTCCTCGATTGGGGAAGTGGTCATTGCGGTATCTCGCAGCCTCATGGTCACGAACCAATCCCCACCGGCTGCCAAGATCAAGTTGTTTCGATCTCTTTTCCGGGGCAGAGAGGATGTCTATCCCCGCCGTTTCGAGAGCCGAAAGACCGGAAAATCCGGCTATTCGCCCGCCTGCGCCAATGAATGGGTTCGTGATGTCTGCGAAAAGCCGCGAATCAAATGCACGGATTGTCCCAATCGCCGGTTTTTTCAGATCACCGACGAAGTGATAGGCTGGCATCTTTCGGGCCGGGACGCTCGGGGCTTCGATTTTGTGATGGGTGTCTATGCCATGTTGCAGGACGAGACTTGTTTCTTTCTGGCAGTGGACTTCGACAACGAAGATTGGCAGCGGGATGCGGCCGCGTTTCTCGAGACGTGCCGACGGCTTGATGTGCCCGCAGTCTTGGAACGCTCGCGATCCGGCAATGGCGGCCATGTGTGGTTTTTCTTTGAAGAGGCCATTCCCGCCAGCCTCGCGCGCAAACTTGGCTCGCATATTCTCACCGAGACGATGGAGCACCGGCCCGAAATTGGCCTCAATTCGTATGACCGGCTCTTTCCCAACCAGGACACGCTGCCCAAAGGCGGGTTCGGAAATCTGGTCGCGCTTCCCCTCCAAAAACAGGCCAGGCAGCGCGGCAACACTGTTTTCCTTGACGAACAATTCGGGCCATTCGCCGATCAATGGGCTTTCCTGGCCTCAGTGCGGCGAATGAGCCGGGCGCGAGTCGAGGCTTTGGTGCGTGACGCGGAATCCAAAGGACGGGTTATTGGAGTGCGCATGGCCATGGCGGACGAGGATGATGACAATCCCTGGACGGCGCCCCCGTCGCGTCGCCGAAAGGAACCACCCATCCCCGGTCCTCTTCCGGACAAGATCGAAGTAATCCTCGGAGACCAAATCTATATCGCCAAAGAAAACCTTGTGCCAGGGCTGCGCAACCGATTGCTGCGTTTGGCCGCATTTCAGAATCCCGAGTTCTACCGCGCGCAAGCCATGCGCCTGCCGACCTTCGGCAAACCAAGAATCGTTTCTTGCGCCGAGGATCATCCAAAGCATTTCGCTCTGCCACGAGGGTGTCTGGATGAAGTTCAGGCAACGCTTGGGTCTCTCCACATTCAATCGGTTCTCCGCGATGAGCGATTCCACGGTGTTCCTCTGAAGGTTGCTTTTCATGGCACTTTACGGCCCGATCAGCAAGCTGCCGCTGAAGCGTTGCTTGGACACGACACAGGCGTTCTGGCGGCGACCACGGCTTTTGGCAAAACAGTGGTTGCGGCCTGGCTCATTGCTCAACGCGGCGTCAATACGCTGATTTTGGTTCACCGCCAGCAACTCCTCGAACAGTGGATCGAGCGTTTATCCTCGTTTCTGGGTCTGCCGGCCAAGACCATTGGGCGATTGGGGGGTCGACGCAACAAGCTGACGGGCGCACTGGATGTGGCACTAATCCAGAGCCTCGTTCGCAAAGAAGTGGTGGATGATTGCGTGGCCGATTACGGACATCTAATTGTGGATGAGTGCCACCATATTTCAGCGCGCAGCTTTGAATTGGCCGTCCGCCGCGCCAAAGCGAAGTTCATCACCGGTTTGTCCGCCACGGTGACTCGCAAGGACGGGCACCACCCGATTATTTTCATGCAGTGCGGCCCGGTTCGGCATCGTGTGGACGCGAAGGCCCAGGCGGCGGCGCGGCCTTTCACACATCATGTCATGGTCCGCCCGACCAGCTTTCAAGCGCCAGAGATATCCGAGCCTGATCCGCGCGCGGAATTTCACCAATTGTATGAGGCTTTGTGGAATGACGAAAAACGCAACCAAATGATTTGCGCGGATGTCGTGAGCGCCGTCAATCAGGGGCGGTCACCCTTGGTGCTGACCGAACGAATAGAGCACCTGCAACGTTTGGCCCAACTCCTGTCCCTGGAAATTCCACGCTTGATTCTGTTGCAAGGAGGTCAGAGCAAAAAAGTATTGGCCGCTGCCCTTGCACAATTGGCCCAGATTCCCGGGACTGTGGGGCGGGCGGTTCTGGCCACGGGAAAATACATCGGCGAAGGCTTCGACGATCCTCGATTGGACACGTTGTTTTTGGCCTTGCCGGTCTCATGGCGGGGAACCATTGCGCAGTACGTGGGGCGGCTCCATCGTCTGCACGAGGGCAAACGCGAAGTGCGCGTCTATGACTACGCCGACCTGAACGTTCCCATGCTTGCCAGAATGTTCGACAGACGGTGCCTTGGATATGAATCGCTTGGCTACACCATCCTGCTGCCTGGCAGCGCCTTGCCGGGCTGGCCGGCCGAGGTTCCGCTTCCGATAGATCCAGAATGGAAAAAGGATTACGCCGCCAGCGTTCGCCGGCTCATCCGCGACGGAGTGGATGTTCCGTTGGCGAATTTGTTCGTGCATGTGGCCCGGTCACCCGGCGCCAATGCCGAAGGAGAAGCCCGTGCCCGAAGCGCCAGCGAAGCCTTTCTTTTTCGCCGCCTGCAAACCTTGCCCACAACGTCCGGTCGTTTTCGCCTGAATGTGGAGTTGCCGATTTTATTCGACGGCTACGGAAAGATGGAGGTGGATTTGTTGAGCGCCGAAACCGGCCTGGTCATTGAGTTGGATGGCGTGCAACATTTCGCTGACGCTGAGGCGTATCGGCGGGACCGGCGGAAGGACGCCCTTCTCCAGCAAAATGGATATTTTGTATTGCGATTCTTGACGGAAGATGCGGGCAAGCGCCTCGATCAAGTGCTGGATGCCATTTTGGCCGCTCTCATTCATCGTGGGAATCGCCCGAAGGGCGGGTAACTCCAGTATTTAAAGTGCTCTTGCCGGTTTGTCGGACGCCGTTGACCAGGACTACCAGCGTGTCCGCCAAGGCTTGGAGAATATGTTCGGTAATGTGGCGTCGAATCATGATCGTATAATCAACCACAATTTGCAGGCGTTGACACACAATCAGCAAGAGCCGGAGGTCGCACACATCCAATATTTCTAGCGTCCACTTCTGGGTTGGATGACATTCCGATGCTTGACATATGGCTTCCCGGGGTCCACTTTTGAATTTGAACTAATTCCCCTATGGTGTTCTGAATGGGGTTCAGAAGGTCGTGAGTTCAAATCTCACCGCCCCGACCATCTTCTTTACAGGCATATCCAACCGTGCCTCAAGAAGGATGCCTGGGATATGCCGGGCCTGCCGAAGCGCCTGGAGCCGCCTTTTCAATGCAGTCCTCAACCCGGTCGGAGGAGGATTGACCACGGCGGGTGTGTTGGCGTAGGCTGCGTGGGTTCCAGTGAATCGTGAGACGCATATGAGAAAAATCATGAGAAAAACCTTCGTCTATTTTTGTCTTCCCCGCCGGCTCCAAGCGCTCGTATTCCTCTTGCCGCTGATTTGGGGAGGCATTTCATGTCTGGCGCAGCCGTCGGGCGGTCCTTATGGGCCGGTGCAACAAAGTTATGCGGTTCCTGCGGATGCGGCGCACGTCTATTTTGTGGCGCCGGACGGCAAGGCGGACGCCACGGGCGCGCAGTTGGATGCCCCGACGACGCTGGAGTCGGCGATCGAGAGGGTGACGACGGGGGACGCGGTTGTCATGCGAGGCGGGATATATCGGACGGGGGATTTGAAATTGAACCAGGGGATCACGATGCAGCCGTACGCTGACGAACGGCCCGTGCTCAAAGGGACGCAGGTTGCGACAAACTGGCAGGCGCTTCGGGACATCGTGTGGCGGACGAGTTGGCCGACGTTGTTTCCCCAGAAGCCGGCGGATTGGTGGCGACGGGAACGGGAAGGAATGCGGACGCCACTGCATCGTTTCAACAATGACATGGTGTTTGTGGATGGGCGGCGGCTGATCTCGGCGGGCTGGGAGGGTGAGTTGACGACGAACAATTTCTACGTTGATTACGAGCACGGCCAGGTATTCCTCGGCTTCAATCCGGCGGGGCATTTGATCGAGATTACGGCGTTCGACAGCGCATTGGTCCGGACGACAAACGAGGTGCATGGGAAGAAGTCCGACGGCCGCGGGCTGGTGATGCGGGGGTTGACGCTGACGCAGTATGCGTATCGCGCGATTGAGGTGGAAGGGCACGATCCGGAAGGCGTGGCGGACGAGTCCAGTTACGGGAAGGACGTGGTGGGGTCCGTTTTCGAGAACGTGACGATTTCGCAGTGTTCGCGTGTGGCGGGGTATTTTCACGGGGACCGGACGGTGTTCCGGAATTGCCGGATCAGCGGCACGGGCACGGAGGGGATTTACCTGATGGCCTCGTCGGACTGCCTGCTGGAACGGAACATTTTTGCACGGAACAACGTGCAGCGGATCACGGGGTATTTTCCGGCGGCGGTGAAGATTTTCAACCAGACGCACCGGGTGGTGTGCCGTGACAATGTGGTAACAGACCAGCCGGACTCGAACGGGATCTGGTACGACGTGGGAAACCAGGACGGGGTGTTTGTCAACAATTTTGTTGAAGGCTGCGTGGACGGATTTATGTTCGAAATCTCGAAGCGGGTGGTTTGCGCGGGGAATGTGTTTGTGAATTGCGACAAAGGGGCGCGGATTTTGAACAGCACGAACGCGCAGGTTTATCACAACACGTTTGTGAATGCAGTGGCCTCGTTCGAGCGCACGGAGCGGAGCGCGGTGAACGATCACTTCGGCTGGCATCCGAGCACGGGGCCGGCGGTGGAGGAGCGGGACGGGCACAGTTTTGTGGGGAACCTGCTGACGGGGGACGAGAATTTTCACAAGGCGCTGCTGCGATTCGAGCAAAGCAAGGCGGTGTGCGGCAAACTGACGAAGCCGCAAGTGGCGCGGATGGACAACAATGTGTATGTGCGGCGCGGCGGTTCGAGCGGGCAGGCATTGATGGTGTGGAGTCCGGTGGAGGGGAAAAATTGCGTGACGGAATTGAACAATTTGGAGGAGTTGCGGCGGGTGAGTCCGGAGTATGAGACGCATGGGTTTTACGTCCCGGATTGGTATGGATCGGTCTTCAAGGGGCCGGAATTGGGGAACTACGCGCTGAACGGGAGCCTGAGCCACGCGGTCGCGGAGCAGATGCCGGCGGACGTCCAGAAGGTGCTCGGTTGGGCGGCAGAGGGATCGTACGCGCCCGGCGCATACCAAGCACCGGGCCAATGAGACCCGCGTCTTTCCACATTTTATGAAACCATTCCTCTTGAGACATCCAATTCTTCAAATACTGACACTGCTGGTCGTGTCGACCTTGTGGCTTAAGGCGGTCCCGGTCATCACCTCGGTGAGAAGAAACGCCGATCGGGTCGGGAAGTACGCAAAGCTGGAATTGACGGTCGGCCTCACCGCGGTTTACACCAATGCCTACAACCCGGACGATATTGATGTTTGGGGGGAATTCACGTCGCCTTCCCACAAATTGTGGAAGATCAACGGGTTTTATAATGGAGCGCAATGGAAAATCCGTTTCGCGGCCAACGAGACGGGGGACTGGAGTTACGTTGTCAAAGCCAAAGACGCCACCGGGACCGGGCAGGGGACCCCGGCCCGCTTCACTTGCAAGGTGTCCACCAATCATGGCTGGGTTCGGATCGCGCCCAACCACCGCTATTTGGCCTACGATGACGGGACCTCGTTTTATGGCGTGGGCGCCTGTTATCCGTGGGGCGACACCACCGGTGGCTTTGACCGGATGCGGGCCTTGGGATTAAATATCTATGTTTATTGGAATGGAACTTATGATCGCGACGGCGGGAACAACCTGATCGAATCCACGAATTCGGGACTCGGCAGCTACGATCAGGGCAAATGTGCCCGGCTCGACCGGCTGATCACCTGGTCGGAAGAGCGGGGGTTGGGCATGATTCTTGTGGTGTGGCCCCATGATTATCTATGCGAAGGCATGCGCGGCTGGACCCATGGATGGTCCAGGAACCCCTACAACACCATCACCACCTCCCGTGGATTCTATGGCGACACCAACGCCTGGGCTTATCAGGAAAAAATGTACCGGTATATCATCGCCCGTTGGGGGTACAGCGCGGGCCTGGCGAGCTGGCAGACGATTGATGAGATTGCAGGCACTTCCGGCTGGTCCAATCGGGTCGATGCCAATGTCTGGGCCGGCAAAATCGCCGCCTATTTTCAGCATAATGATTTCTTCAAACATCCGACCACCGCGTCCCACGGCGATTTCTGGGACGAAGGCAACAAGGGCAATGATTTGCCGAACACCGAGGTCTATCGCAACAGCTCCACGTCCAACTTGGTGTCAACCATACATCGATTATGGAACGGATATGAGAAACCATGCATCATGGGTGAAACCGGTTTGGATCGCAGCGCCCGGATCGTCCATCGAAAACTATGGGCGGGGCTGGCCTCCGGCATTTCCGTGACACCCCTGTTCTGGTCGTTCAACCAGGGCTGGAACAACGCCTCCGCTTCGCAATTCGCCCCCTTTGAAAAGTTCATCGCCGACATCAATTTTGCCGGTCTCACCTCCCTTGCGCAGGCGAAGGTCGCCGTGCCGGACGCGGGCGCCTATGGCATTACCAGCGATCAATTGACCTTCGGTTGGTTAACGGGCGACATTTCCGGCAAAACTCTCTCCGTCACCGGCCTGAAAAACGGCGCCTATCACCTCGAATGGTGGGATTGCGCCACGGGATCAGTACTGTCAACTAAAAACCTGTTGGTGGCCGGCGGTTCGTTGTCGGCGGACATTCCCGTGCTTGCCCCGCCCCCGGAGAACCCGTCCGCGGGCGCCACCAACAGCCAGGCGGCCGGTTCGGCGAACAATCCAACCGCCGCAAGTCCCGCGGCTGCGTCGGACGATCTTGCCTTTAAAATCATAAGAGGGTAGTTTCGGGGTCGCGTCCTATTCGCACATTCAACTCCATTCTTTGCGCCGCGCCGCCGGTCGGCCCTTTGCGCTGGAAGGCGCCGGAGCCGGTTGTTTCAAAGCTCCAAGTGTGCCTGTCGGCAATTGTCGGTGTATCAAGACTGCTTTATTTCCCGCTCTGAGAACATCTGAATGGGGTTCAGTAGGTCGTGAGTTCAAATCTCACCGCCCCGGCCATCTTCAACCCCGCCCATCATCAGGCATCGCACTAAATCATATTATAATACATGATGTCCGGGTTGACCTTAAATTGGAAATATGCCACTATGGAAACCATGAAAATCTGTTCCTGCCCGAAAACGTCACCCCTTGTCGGAATCTTCCTTGCTTTGCTGGGCTTCATCAACTTGGTCCAGCCCGCCCGGGCGCAGACTGTATTCGTGGTTGACCAGTTCAATCCATCGGGCGTCGGCCCCAACAACTACCAGAACGGCCAGATTGGCAACGTCTGGAAGAATTGGTTCGGGGGTGCGTTTCAATCCTTGGCTTGGGATTCCTCCAACGATGCCAGCAATAATCCCGGATCGGGTTCGATGAAAATCTCCCTCAACTTCAACGGTCAAGGCTCGAATCCAAATCAATTCGAGGTTTATGATTTTGTTGGCATCTACCCGCCGGTGAATGGGGCGGAATACACGACTTTTCAATGCAACGTCCGTTTCGGCGCCGGTTCGGCGACGGCGATGGCTGGCGGCTCGAACACCTTTGGCTACTTGCAGTTCGGCGTCGCGGACAACCAAGGCAGCGGCCAGGATTATTTTGGCGGAGTTTACGTTTCGGCCACCAACACAAACTGGGTGAGCGTCAGCCTGCCGATCAACGCGGCGGCCGACGGGAATCTGTCAAACATCTACAATGTTCTTATTCACATCTACGGGCCCAACACTCCCGGGTTGAGCGGCGTTTCGACCCTCTGGGTGGACAACATCCAGTTTGTCGGCCCAACGCCGGTAACGACCAATTGCGTCGTGGACTGGAACGACGTGCATCAAAGGATGGACGGGTTTGGCGCTTCCTCGGCGTGGGATGGCAATTGGACCCAGGCCGAGGCCAACATGTTTTTTGGCACCAATGCCGGCACGGGCACCACCGTGGATGGCAAAACCAACTTCTCCTTCAACGGCATCGGCCTTTCCTTGTTGCGTTCACGCATCGTCCCGGGTGGCACTTCGATCGAAACCAACATCATGGTGATGGCTCAAGCCCTCGGCGCCAGGGTATGGAGCACACCGTGGAGTCCGCCGGCGTCGTTCAAAATCAATGAACCGAATCCCGAAGAACCTCTCAACGGTGGCGATATTAACACGAATGATTTCCAGGCTTATGCCAACCAACTCGCCAGTTACGTGGTCAACATGAGCAACAATTACAACATCAACCTCTACGCCATCTCCGTCCAAAACGAACCCGATGCAAATGTCACCAGCTATGAAGCATGCACCTGGACCGCGCCGCAAATTGAGGCATTTGTCCCTTACCTTCACAACGCCCTGGCGGCCAGCAACGTGGCTTCGACAAAAATCATTGTGGCGGAAGACGAGAACTGGCAGACCAATCTTTACTACACCACGATGACGAATGCCACGGCTGCGTCGGACGTGGGCATTGTGGCTTGTCACGATTATAACGGCTCTCCACCCAGTAATATACCGACTGCGTTGTCCACGTATGACAACACCAATGCGGCGTTTTGGGAAACAGAAGTTGCCACGCTGGGCGGCCTCTTTGACGGCAGTATCAACAACGCCATGTATTGGGCCGACCGGATCCACCTCTTCCTGACTGGCGCGCAGGTCAACGCTTTTCATTATTGGTGGCTGATTTCCGCCAATTCCGACAACGAAGGATTGACCGATACCAACGGTATTCCCGCCATGCGCATGTACGTCCTCGGCAATTACAGCCGGTTTGTGCTCCCGGGCTTTTACCGGATCGGCGTGGCCAACAACGCCTTCACCGCGATCAGCGCCTTCAAAAACACCAACTCCGGCAGCTTCGCCATCGTCGCCGTTAATGCCAGTTTCGACCCCGTGACGCAGATTTTTGATCTGACCAATTTCACCACCGCTTCGGTGACGCCCTGGATCACCTCCAGCAATCTGTTGCTTGCCAGCCAGACTCCCGTCGCCGTCGCCAGCTCATCCTTTGCCTACGCGCTGCCACCTCTGAGCGTGGTGACCTTCGTTGGGCAGGAATACGTGGCGCCACCCGGCATCACGATCTCGGGCGCTGCTTTCAACGGCAGCGGTCTTGTTCTCACTTGGAATTCATACGCGGGCGCAACCTACAGTGTGCTCCAAACCAATGTCCTGGCCGGAGGACCCGCCACCAACTGGGCCGCGCTCATCACTGGCTATCCGGCGGGAGGCGCCGTGAACGGCACGCTTTCCTACACGGATACAACGGCAACGATGAGCGGGGGACAGAGTTTTTATCAGGTAAGCAGTCCATGACCGCGGCGGAAATCAAATCCCTCAAGGATTCGCCGCCAGCAGCTCGTTCACTTTGGCAATCACCGCGAACGCGTCGGCCACATAAAGCACGTCGGCTTTGCCGCGCGCCCAGCCGCAGTTTGGATCGAGGCTGATGGCGCGGCGCTCGCCGATGAAACGCCAGCCAACCGTATGCGGCTCTTCGCCGTGGCAGCAGGTGCTCAAACCTTTCGCGTGCCGCGGTGTCGCGCCGGTCTGGCCGATCTGGTTGAGATGTGAGAGGAACGGCAGCACCGCCTGCCCTTCGCCTCCCAAATCCACGAGCGATTTGCTGCTGCCCAGCGAAGCGCGTGTGATCTTGAGAAAATCAAGGATCAACTTCTCCGCCTCGGGAACGTGCGTCCGGCCGTCAGCCTGTTTCTTCGTCCAGCCCGCGCCAGTGACGAACAGCAGTGGCGCGTCGGGACGGATCGTTTGCGCATCGGCCTTCGGCTCGCGGATGCCAGCCACCGTGGTGCGCCGGCTGGCCTCAGGCAGATTCACTGGAACAAATTCAACCGCCGCCGCGCCCGCGCCGCAGTCGCATGCCGTCTGGCTGCCGGGGTCAATGAGCATGAACCACGGACGTTGTGTTCGCGTCAGCGTGGCCTCCATGCGCTGGCGATAGTACCAGCGGTTGATCGCGGGCTTCCCGCCTGCATCGCCGATGCCGGTCACATGGGAATCCACGCGTCCGCCGAGCCGTTGCGCCACACCGGGCAAGACGCGATTCCAGCGTGAAGTTGCCGGAGCGACGACCAGGGTGGCCTGCGCCGCTTTGCAGATGGCTTCCGCCGCCGGCGCGTCAGTGCAATAGCGCGACTGGCCAAACTCCGCGCCCACCACGCCGAGATACTTTGTGGCGGGACAGGCTGCGATGGAATCCGCCGCCGCTTGCACGCTTTCGCCGACCAGCCCAACGAACAGATTTGAACCGGCGATGGCTTTGTTCAGGGCGCGGGCGGCGTGCAACGCTTCGCGGGCGGCCTTGGCGAGCGGGCCGCCGGCTTCGGCGTGAGCGAGAAGCAGAATGGTTTCCATTTTAATGATTTCCTGTGTTGGGCGTATTTCTTTCTTGGAGTCAACGCGCAGATTTCGAGCCTAAGTTTCGCTGACTTCCAACGCCTTGGCCTGCCATGGGTTGAGGAGTAACCGGTTCAATTCCGCGATAATCGCTTCCTGTCGTTCTTGATCGTCCGTGCGCTCCGTCGCGAGCGATTGAAAAACGGTGCGCATTTCTCCTGCATAATGCTCCCAATCGCGCCGCATTCGGTCGCATAATTTCGCGTCAACAGGGAGCTTAATGAACCCGCTGCGATGCAGGTCGGCGTAGAGCTTGGCTAACTCGGTCTGCGCCCGATTTCGCAGCGTGATTTTGCTCTTTGCAATGGCTAATGCATTAGCATCGTAGAAATCCCCCCTGTCGTAGAGTTTCGCTTTGCCCTCCGGAAGTTCGACTGTGTCCAATGGCTCGTGGTCTGGCAGGAAATCGTCGGGAAAGCGCCGGACCCGCGCCGGCTCAAGTGAGTCGAAAATCTCCTGCGCAACTTCGCGCGCATTGGTCACACGACCTTTCTTCGCGCGTTTCTTGTTTTCGATTGCCTGTAATTCGAGCAGCCGGACTTGCCGATAGAACAGCGCAACGTCGCAGTAGAGGCGCTCACGCACAGAGGTGCGCTCTTCCGCATTGCGAATCCCAATAAGTTCGAGCGCTGCGTCGTCGAGTTCTCGTCTATCAGCGGCGATCAGTTCTCCCGGCAACTCAACTGGCGAGTCCTTCATCACAAGCGCTTGCTTGTATGACTTGCAGTCGGCAAAAGCCATTTCAAGAAATGGCTGAATTTGCCGATTGCCTATCGCATCCAAGGCGCATTCAAGCCGCCTCAGAATTCTCTGGTTCGTGCTGCGGGGGTCAGGGACAGGCATCATTTTCACATCCACCACCATGATATCCGCCGCGCCTTCACGCCCAAGCGCCCGGCCATACAGACAGCGCCACAGCGCGACCAAAGTCGAGTTTAAGATCGCGCAGAGCGGCTTCTCCAACTCCGGCGGAGCAACGATGTTGTAAATGCGCGAATTGCACAACAGCGGCTCTTCGGCATAGAATACTATGTTGCCGTATTGCTGGCCTTTAGGCATGAGCAATCGCGTGCCGACCGAATCAGTCAGGGCGTACCAGCGCGCTCGGGCTTCACAAGTTGGCTTGTGCGGCACAACCTCGCCTTCGCCAAAAGTTTCACGCTCTCCGTAGGATAAATATCGGCCCATGTGAGAGCCTTTAAGTTCCGCTTTGCTTTTTGATACCCAAAGCACGCGTTGCCGAAGTTGATCCTGGCTCAATAGAATATTCTTCAGCCAGTCTTCCGGCACGAGGACTGGCTTCAAGAATTTCTCCTCAACTGGATGTTCTGTGCCATCACCCGCCCTAAGAATGCGCACTTTGCCTGATTTGACTTCGGAAATCTGGCAATGAAATCGAAGCTTGAACTCGGTCGGATTGGACTCTTGGCTCGTTGCATCATGGGTGATGTCGAGCGGAAAAAAGAACGGGTCACAACCAGATTTAACGGCATATCGAATTTCAGCGATTTTGCCTAGCGGACCAAACTGGCCGCCGTATTTCCCCATCAATTCGAAGTAAAGATCGGGTGCGCGTAAATAAATGCCCCATTTGCCGCCGGCGTATTCACGAAAAATGTAGGGCGAGCTGGCGTCGTGTAAAGTGGACTGGGACGGTGTGGAAGTTTTTTTTTGAGATGCTTCGTCCTCTTCTTCTTCCTCGACTTCCTCCTGGGAAAGGCGGCAACCATCCTCCCAAAGTCTTTGCTGTGGCACAACCAGGATGCGATAACCCTCAGTTCGAACGTCGCCTTTGGTTGATTCGATCAAATTCCGCAACTGTTCCGCAGCTTCCTGTCTGCCAGTTTCCGTGCCGTCGTTCGCCAGCAGCTCCTTAAGCGGTTTGCGCAGCTGAACGAAGTGAACGAGGTTCTGCGACCGCTTCTTTGGATCGGAGCAGAGCCGAAGAATGGCGACAGTCGTGGCGACGCGTGCGCCCGTGAACCATGGCTCGCAGTTGCTCTCTAAAAGTGCAATCAATTCGAAGTTTTGAAGAATCCAGCGCTGGAGATGAAACCCGTATTCGACGTCAAGCCAGCTAGCTGAAGTCAGAAAACCAAAATACCCGCCCTCCTGCAAAAGTTTGGTAGCATGAGGCCAAAAGTAAATGTGCAGGTCGCTTCGCCCCGACAGCTTCAGCCCCGGCCACTCGCCTTTGACCGTTGCGGTATAGTTCTTCTTGTTCTCCTTGCCGATCTCTTCCTGCCGGAGATAGGGCGGATTGCCAATCACCGCGTCCACCGCCTTTAGATAAATATCCTGCGTGGCTTCGGTTCCGACATCTTTTGTCGTGTCCGGCACGGAACAAAACGGCACATCAGGTCGAGTATCAAAGAAATCGGCGCGGGCGACTCGCGGAAAATTCTCGCCGTCGATCAAATCACGCGTGGCCAGATTCAACGCGCTGAGATGAGCAGCGTAATCGCTGATTTCGCACGCATAAAGCTGTTCCAGCAGGTTCGAGTGTGACGACGATGGTGACAGGAATTTTTTGCGGGCGTAAGCGCGCACAGGGAATGTGCCGCTGCCGCTGGCCGGATCGAGCACCACAGCGTCACCACGCCGGATGCAGAAGGCGTTGATCACATCTACGACGACCGGTTGGGTGTAATGCTGCCCCCAACGGTGGCGCTCCTCAGGACTGAGTAAATCTTCGAAAATGTGGCCGATGACGTCCTGGCCGAATTGGCGAAAATCGAAATCATTGAGGAGTTTTACCAACGAGTGCCAGCGCTCGACGACGTGATCTGTAATGAAAGGCACACGGTCAATGAAGCCGCCGTCGAAAATAGTCTGGTAATCGCGAGTGACAATCTTGGCCTGTTCAAACAGGCCGCGAAAGTGCGTCAGCAGACGCTCGGCCGAATCAACCTGCGGCGGCACCTCCAGTTTGGGCAGATTGAACCTGCGATTCCGCCTGAGCGCTTGATAAAACACCAGCTTGTTTGCGGTAATGTACGACGCGAGCCGTGTCGCCCGGTCAACGTTATCCCGCACCTGCTGTTCATCTTCAGAAAGAAGCCATTCCTGGGCTTTCATCCAACTGTCGAGTTGCCTTTTGAATGTCTTGTTGGTGCTGCAAAGCTCGAGCGCATCTGCGAAGATGATATTAGCGATGCTTTGTAACGCGGATTCCAAGCGGCTAATAAACAGTTGGTCCAGGGGTCTAACGCCAGTCGCTTCTTCACCTCTGTAAATCGCCGCGTATTTTTCAAGGAAGCGCGGGATAAACTCCTCACGAATCTGGCGCTCGACAGAGGAAAACTCCAATTCTCCATGGTGCCGTATTCGAACCACATCAAAAACCGCAACTTCATGTTCACCTTGTGTCGGCCAGAGCAGCAGCCGGTTGATGTTCCAAGTGAAAAAGAAAGGGGCGCCCGCCCGTGCGGCTTTCCGTCGCGCGTCGGTCACCAGCTTCGCATTGTAAGGCGTTTGACCGTCCTTCGCATCAGGAAAGCGAATCTCCCCTGTCAGGGCTTTCTTGCCATCCCGGTCAAATAGGGACAAATCTCTTCGCTTCAAGCTTCCTGAGCTTTTCTGTTCAACCTTCGCTTCGGTGAAAGGCATGGATTTCCGCCCGTGCAGCCACATTGTAATCCACTTGGCGGCATCTGCTGCGAAGGTCCACTCAGTAAGTTCGGTCATTTCAACGCGAGCGTAGGCAAAAAGCCGGCGCAAATCACCAAATTTTTCGCAGAAACTTTTCGCAAATGGAGTTTTGGGTTGAAGAAAATGAGTTTCATTATTCCACTACTCCATCTCTGCGAAGGTCGTCATTTCTTGATCCACTCCACGATTTCCTTCGCGATGTCGTCAGGCGATTTGTCTTTGACGATTTTGGTGGCGCGAAGCTGTTTGGGCAGCGTCACGTTCACGAACGTTAATCCTTCGCCCGCCAGTTTCGCCGGCCTGGCCTTCTGCAGCGCCGGCATGACGGTGCGCATGTTGGTCATGCCGATCTGTGGATTGTTTTTCGGTTCGGGCAAGTTCCCCGTGGCCCACCCCAGCAACGCCGGCGGCCCGGCGCACTTCGACACCTGATGCCTGCCGCCTTCGATGCGCTCCAGAATCTCCAGCGAGCCGTCGGTGTTCACTTTCAATTCGTCCACGCCTTGAAACTGATCCACGATGCCAAGCCGTTCGCCGACCATTTGCATCGTCGCGCCCGCGCCGCGCGAAGCGGATTCCCAGCCGCCGAAAACAAGCAGCCTGGATTTGTCGAGGCCGGGGATCGTCTCGATGGCCCCGGCCAGCATGGCGGCCACTTCAGCCGCCTCGGTGAATCCGCTGGCCGGACCGTCGAGCGCCACCAGTTCAAACGGCGCTTTTTGCGCGACGGTCATCATCACCTGCTGGAGCTTGGCCTTCGGACCGAGGCTGACGAGCCAGACTTTGCTGCCGGGCGCGTTCCTGGCAAGGTTCGCCGCCTCATAAAGCGCGTGGCCCGCCCACGGATCGAGGACGGCGGGCAGCATCATTTCATTTTTCAACGCCGGGCCGGTTGCGGCGGCCACGGGCTCCAGGGTCTGGAGCGGGTCCGGCACAATGCTGGCGCAGACGACAATTTGATAAGCAATATTCATACGATTCTCCGCTCCGCAGCCGAAGGAAAATGGCATGTGACGGTTTTCCCGACCTCCAGCAACCATTTGGCGCGTTGCTGCGGTGTGCTGGTGATGACGACCGAAAATGTCCGGCGATGCACGTCGCGCACACCACAAAGGTCAAACACGCATTTCTTCCACAAACTTTCGAGCGGATCTCCGAAAATCTCGCGCTCGCGATCATCCGGCGTGTTGGCGGTGTTGAAAACAATCGCCGACTTGGCCTTGAGCAGACCGACCGGCACGCCTTCGCCTTTGTCATTGGCGACAAAACGATAGGCGATTTCCATCCGCAGCACGCGGTCAATCCAGCCCTTCAAAATCGCCGGCGGCATGCCCCACCAGTTCGGATGCACGATGATGATGCCGTCGGCGACGGCGATTTCCTTGCAATGACCGGCGATGACCGGATCGAGCCTGGCGTCAGGCTGCAATTCAGCGGCGGAAAGAAGCGGCGGAAATTGTTCCTGGTAAAGATCGTGGAGCACGACATTGTGGCCGATCTGTCGCAGCTTTTCCGCCGCCGTGTTGGCGATGGCGTGGTTGAAACTTCCGGGGTTCGGATGGGCGAGAATGATCGAAATGTTCATTAATTTTCGGCTGAATGCAATCCGCCCGTGCTGGCGCGGAAGGCGGTGCTCATCTTGTCCGGATCGCCGGGAACTGTCCAGTCTGTTCCTGCCTGAATCATCATCGGCTCCTGCTTTATTGCGTGCTGACCGTGGACATTTCGTGAGACTCCGCAATCGGCGCATCAAATGACGAACTGTGTTGGTGGGATGCCGCGATCGATTGTCCGCATCATGGCACTGAATGTTTTCTGGCTCCAGGATAATCGGGAAGAGGGTGATGGCTTTACCAATAACTTCCACCGTCCACCAGTCTGAAATTGGAAGGAACCTCCTCTGGCAACGGTTTTGTCCAATGCTCATTCATGAGCTTGGAGATATGTTCGCTTTCTTCCCAGCGTTTTCCTTTGATTCCAAACAACACCTGAACGATTCCGCCCAGGTGGAGAGCTTTCCTGCCAAGCCGCTTGACGTGCGCAGCCAAGGGAAAGCCGTAAGCTCCACATCCGATCATGGCAATATCGAAGTCGATGCAGTCCACTTTCTGTTTCATGTCATCCAAAGCGGCAAACCAATCGGCAAATGCGGTTGGCGTTTTGGCAATCGATTGAACGGCTTCGAGGGTCATGAGCTCGAAATCCGGGAGCATTCTCCGATCTTCGAAAAGCAAGTTTTGGATATTGAGCCTGTATGCTTTTTGTAAAGGGATGTATAATGAGAACTTTCTTGCCTTCCAATGCAGTCGTCCAAGGCTCTTTGTGAAACCATGGCTCCAAATCGGACAAGGGGATTTTCTTTGCGCTAATCAGTTCCTTTTCAAGATACTTTTCTTCCCTTCTCCAGACGCCCAGCACGTCAGCCAACTTCATGTCCTCTGTCATCATGTCACAGAATCTCAAAAGATTGCTCCTGGTCGCAGGGAAGAAGCCGGACAACACACTCATTTTGCGGGCCATCGCCTCCTGCAAGTAGTTTCGGAGCGGATAGAGCGCCGGGGGAATGCGATGGGTATAATAGACGATTGTCTGCAGCTCCGTCGATCCCAGTCGGCAAACCATGCTGGGCGCAGTCTGAAGCAGGGCTTGTTTGATCAGATCGGACGCTGCTTGTCCGCGGCATTGGGCACCGGAGTCGGCGTAGGCATATAAATGATAGACCCTTTGGAAGAAATTCATGTGGTGATCTAAAATAAGTCCAAACAATTTACAATCTTCCGCGCTTTTCAATCGCTACCATGAATGACAGCATAATGCGCCAATCGCGTCTTAAGCTCAATCGAAAACCCAGTTTCCCAATGCTGGTTTTCCGCCGAGCGCAATCCACCGTGAAGTCGGAAATCCAGGCCGCGCCTTTCTCGCTCTCCAAAAACGTTTCGCACTTTTTGCCTCCAGCCCGGCTGGGCAGGATTTCCAGAAAGATGTTGGTGTCCACCAGATAGTTCATCGCAATTCATTGAGATGGTGCTGCAGCTCAACAGCGGTGAACCGGCCTTTCAAATCTGCCAATCCGCCCGCCCAGTCAAAGTTGAAGCGCCGCTTCGCAGAGCGCACGGATTTCGTCGGAGTCGTCTTTAACAAAAACTCGATGAATGTCTCCACCTGCTTTTGCGCCACGACAGGCAAAGTTTCATATTTGGCGATCAATGTGTCTTTGCGCATAAGAAAATCATGCCACCCGCAACCAGCAAGCGTTGCAATCCGACATTTGGCCGGTTGACCGGCTCAATTCTCCGCCGAGTGCAGCCCGCCCGTGCCGGCGCGGAAGGCGACGGCCATGCGTTCGGGGTTTTCGGGCGAGGCGGATGCGCAGTTCCACAGGCACGCGCCGCAATGCACACACTTCTCGCGGTCGAAATTCGGCACCCCGTTTTCGCCGGGCGTGATGGCCTGGCCGGAACAGACTTCGACGCACAGCTTCGTGCCGCACCGCTGGCATTCGTTCGGAAAAACAAACGCGACATGATCGGCGTAACCGGCCGGCGCCTGGACTTTCCCGCCCACGAGCAATGCGTCCTGATGCGAAACGAGCAACTGGCCGTCGTACGGAATCGCCGGCCAGCCTGCGCGTTCCATGAGCGCGGCGTGCGCGGAAACGCCTCGCGCGTAACAGTCGTCCCGAATCTTCCGCACCTCTCCGGGAGGAATGCGGCCGCGAAAAAAATCTTCGAGCGAGGGAATGCGTTCCCAGGGGCGCTGAGGTTTGCCGGGCAGGACGAGCCGTCCGCCGCTCAAACCCGCCAGCGCCATGCCGATCAGGCCGGTAACGACGCCGCGTTGAAAACCGTCGCGCGACTTTTCGGCGACGGCGGCTTCCTGTTCCACCCAGCTCGCGCGGCGGCGTTGCACGTAAGTCGCTTCCAGGTTTTCCCTCGTGAACGGTTTCTTCGCCTTGAGCAACTCGAGCACCGCTTCGGCGAGTTGCGCGCCGGTGGCCCAGGCTTCGTCCACGCCCGATCCGGCGAGCACGTTGGTGCTGCCGCTGCCTTCGCCGATGCGCGCGTAGCCGTCGCCGGCCAGATGCGGCTCGCCGCGCCGGCCGGACTCGCCGAGGGTTTTTGCGCCCCATGACCGGAGCCTGCCGCCCTTGAGAAAATGCCAGAGATACGGATGCATCATCCAATGCTGAAGGTAGCGGTAAGTTGTGCGCACCGGGCTGTCGAACCACGACGGGACAAAGATGCCCAGCGACGCGACGCGATCGGGATGGACGTAGAGAAAACCAAAAATCTCCGGTTCGGGATAGCCGAAGGTGTGCAGGACCGTACCCGGTTTGAGCGGCGTGTCCTCCGGCAACTCCACCACCAACTTCATGCCCACCGCCCAATCGCGCGTGTGGTGGCTTTCGGGCATGCCGAAATGCTCGTCGAGTTGTTGACCGATGGGACCAACCGGGCCATCTCCGACGACTGTGAGCGCGGCGTGAATGTCCATGCCCGGCGTGAAGCCTTCGCCGGGTGCTCCTTGCTTGTCCACGCCCTGATCGAGCAGGCGGACCCCAACAACCTTGTTTTCCTCGATAAGCGCCTGCGAGACTGGTGTGCCGGGCCAAATTTGGACTGTGCCCGTGTTTTGCACCTGCGCGCCGACCCATTGCATGAACTGCCCCATCGAGAGCACCATGCCGCCGTTTTTGTGGAGGAAGTCCGGCGTCCACGGCAGATTCAAGGCCTCGTGCTCGAACGGCAGCGCCCATTTGCACGCGTGAACCAATTTGTCGGCAAGCCGCAGCAGGCTTGAACGCCGGCTCGCGCCGACGGGATCGAGCAGGTAAAGCACTTTCTCCACGCCGACCGGCGCGGCCATTGGGATGCCGGCCTTGTCAATATCAGGAATGCTCGCCCGCAACGCGCGGGCTTTGGTGACCACGCCGGACACACCGAAGCCGATGTCGTCCGCGCGTTCGTAGCAAAGCACCTGGGGCGGCAGACCGGGCGCCACGGCGCTTTCCACGGCGGGCGCGCCGTCGGCATGGATGAGTTGTTTGGAGAGCGTGGAGAGAAAGCCCGCCGTCGCCGGGCCGAATCCGACGCAAACGATGTCTGCGTCCATACGCTGGCGCTCGATGGTCGGGGTTTCCGATGCTGGCTGCGACATTTGCGAATTTGTTTCGGTTCACTGTTTCCCGGCGAACCGGCGGGCAAATGGTTTTGCCCGGATTTCGTCGTGAACATGAAATCCAATTTCACGGTGTTTCGGTTCCGGTTGGGGGGGCAGCGGCTCCATGAGTTTTTTGATTTCGTCAAGGATGTGAACAATGGCTTTTTCGTGAACGTCCAACCGTCCCGTCAATCGCCTCTCCAACTCCGCAAGTTTTTCCGCCAATCGCCCATTCTGCGTCAGCACCTCGCGCATTTTAACGAAGGCCCGCACGACAAACACGCTCATCCGAACCGCGCGCGGGCTGTTCAGGACATTCGCCGCCATGATCGCGCCGTGTTCGGTGAAAGCCCAAGGAGTGTAACGTCTGCCTCCTCTTCCTTTTGAGGTCGCAAATTGCGACCTCAAAGATGCAACCTCTTGTGGTTTAAGAAGAAAGGCGAAGTCGGAAGGGAACCTTTCATGGGTCCGTTTGACTGCTTCGTTTAGCCGCTTCGTTGGCACCCCATAAACTCTTGCCAGGTCAGCATCCAAAATAATTCTCTGACCACGCATGATCAGAATGAGTTGTTCGACGGGCTGCCGGGGAATAACGGAGGTCTTGGTTTTCATGTGGTTGTGACCGGATTGGAAAACGCAAATCCCTTGGTTGATCGCTATCTTTCTAAACTGGATAATCCAGCGCCTCGCGCGTCATCACCTTGGTCAGCGATTCGGCGGCGCGGTCCTTGGCCAGGCGGCAGCCGGTGAGGCAGGTGTCCAGTTTTGCGCGGAGAGCGACGAACCCTTCCAGTCCCTCGCATTTCACGCACGGGCCTGCTTTGGGCGGATGCGCTTCTCCCGATTCGAACACGTCGGAGTAGGCGCGGGCCGCGCTGTCCAGGCCGGGCATGATGCCTTCGAGCGCCGTGAGTTCCTCCGCGGAGTAACAGGTGTGGCAGCTCGCTTCGTCCCACGCGGGGTGGCGATTGTAGCCGTGAACGATTTCGGCGGAGATGCGTCCCACTTCGCCCGCGGCACGGGCCGCTTGCACATGGCAAAGGTCGGTGAAGAATGCCACCGTGCCGGCGAGTCCGTCGGCGAGCGCCGGGTTTTCCGCGCCCTTTGTTTCCAGCTCCAGGACGTCGAGGATGAATTGCCGCGCGGCCAGCATCCAGCACAGCGCGTCGGCCAGCGGGAACGTCACCCCTTGGCGCGTCTTGTGGTACAGCTTCACGCCGTCGGCATCCGTGGCCGTTTGCACGTGTTGCAACGTCCAAAGCCAGAGTTCCATCGCCGTGCCGAGCGCGCACGCGCCGGTGCCGGGACGTTCGGACGCGATGCGTTTCAGCTCGGCGATCCATTGCCTGAACTGCGCCAGGAACAGCGGGTTGGTCATCGTGATGGAAAGCTGCAATCGCTGCACCGCCTCCGGGCCTTCGTAGGTGGCTTCGAGTTGTGCGTCCATCCATTTCTGGCCGAGGAATCCGGGGCAATCCTCCGTCACGCCGTAGCCGCCCATGAGGCTGACCGCTTCGCGCATCATGTTCGCGCCGTGGCCGGTGTTCCAAAGTTTGCACGCGGGGCAAAGCACGCTGGCGAGCGAATCGAGTTGGGTGAACCTGGCCAGCGGACTTTCAACGGGCTTGTGCGTGTCGAGCAATTTCAACGCCTCATCCTGCGCCCTGGCCATTTCCTTGAACGCGGTGCGGCCGGCCAGTCTTTTCCCGCCCAGGATGCGGTCCATTTCTTTTTCAAGCGGGTCGAGCTGGTCGAACAACCGCGCCGCCTCGAAGCCCAGCGACGCGCTGGCTTCGCCCGTGGCCCAGATGTCCACGAGGCGGTGAAGGGCGTCTTCCTTTTGCTGGATGCCCATTTCGTAACGCGGCGTGCCGGGCGCGCCCTGGCCGCCGCGAAAGCGCCGGCGCTGATATAGAATCACCGGCTCGATGGCGGAAAGCAGTTTCGCCGCAGTCATCAAGCCGACGGTCACGCGCGTGCGGCGGAACACGGCTTCGATGATTTCACTGTGCGAGTAGTTCGGGATGATGACCCCGTCCTTGATCGTGTAGCCGCCGACGATCCGGCTGGCGGGCACTTTCAGGTTGAAGATCGGATCCCTCGTGGACGAAAGCTGGTGAACGAGTTTTTTTGTGGGCGTGCCGCGATCCCAAACGCCCGGATCCCCTTCCTCCAAAATCACCATGCAACTGCCCTTGAGCTTCGGATCGTCGGACTGGACGGCGGCGGTGACGACGTTGGCGAAACCCATGTTCGTGATGAAGCGGCCGCGTTTATCCACTTGCAGCAGCGGTTCCACGCCGTCCTTCCATTCGGCGATGCGCACTTTGCCGGCCAGCATCCCGGTCTCGACGCCCACGAACGGGATGGGTTCGGTGAGCGCGAACGCGGCGCGAACCTGTTTGCGGTTTTCTCCGGGCTTCAGCGGAGCGGCGTTGGCCACGTATTTGGCGCGTTGCTCCGGCGTGCCGCGCTCGTGAATCGGGGCCAGGCCGAGATTGCCCGCGAGACTGCCCGTGGCCGCCCCCGCGTCCACCCAGGACAATTCAAACGCGATCAGCGCCAGCACGAGGTTTTTCGGGCCGGCGATGAACCCGCCCTGTTCCGGATCGAGAAACGCCGCCGTAATGCCGCTTTCGTCGAAGTGTGGCAGGAGACTGGCTTTCTCCGCCGTCCAGTCGTGCGAGTTGCGGCCGCCCCTGGCAACGAGCCTCGCGACCGGCCCGCGCGCGACGCCACGCGCGCTTTGCACAAGCATGTGCAGTTCATAGCGGTCGGCAAAGCGCCACATGATCTGGCGGAGGTCGTCGGAGGGCAGCGTGGTCAGCGCCGGTGGCAGTTTGTCTTCAGCAATGGCATTCATATTTTTTATCAGCGGTTTTCGCGCGGCAAATTCTTTCATCGCGATCCTGCCGGACAAGGTCGGCGCGAGGGCCTAAAGAATCAATCTTATTTCGCCGCGCAACCATGCTTTGCTCTTGTTTTCCGTTGCTTCCTCACTCCGGGCTTCACCATCAACTTGCCCTTCGCACAAGGGCGGATTACCATTGTGTTTTGCCGGCTGAACGCTTAAATCACCGGCCACTGTTGGCAATAATGGACATCCAATACAAAATCATCGGGGGCGATGGCGTCGAGTATGGACCGGCGCCGTTGCTGGAGTTGAAAAACTGGATCCGCGATGGCCGCGTCGCCGCCATGACGAAAGTCTGGCGCAGTGATCTGTCGTTCTGGTCCCCGGCGGACCGTTACACGGAACTGCTCGAGGACTTGGCGCGCCTGAATGCGTCCGTGGCCGCCGCCGCCGGCCGCGCCCTGCCGCCGGCCGGATTTTGGATGCGGCTCGCGGCATTCATAATCGATCTTGTTCTGATTTCCATCCTTTTCCTTGCCGTCTGGAGTCCCATGGCCGGCCCGCGCCATTGGCAAATACCCGAGCCGCCCCATTCACTGACCGATGCCTCCCTCCAACAGTATAATCAACAACTTTGGATGAACAACGTCCTGCCCGTGTTCTATGCCATTTTCCTTCTCTATAACGTGCTGCTCAACGGCCGATTCGGGGCCACGGTGGGCAAAATGGCCATCGGGGCGAAAATCACCAGGCTGGACGGTTCCCCCATTGGTTACAGCCGGGCCTTGCTGCGCTGGCTGGCGGCCCGGCTGAGCGACTTCTTCTTTTTCTCCGGCTATCTTCTAATCGGCCTGCGCGATGACAAACGGGCGTTGCACGATTTGCTGGCGGGGACGAAGGTGGTTTTCAAACGATGAACTGGACCGCAAATCGCCGCATGGCTTTCCTCGCGCTGGTTGTCTTTGTGCTGGACCAGGCGGCCAAGCTTCTCGTCCTGCGCTTCCTCGGCCCAACCCAGGAACGGGTGGTCGTTGCGGGCTTCTTCAAATTTGTCCACTGGGAAAACACCGGCGCGGCCTGGAGCCTGTTTCACGACCGCAACGATTGGCTGGCCGCGGTTTCCGTCCTGGCCCTGATCGTCCTGTTTGCCTGGCGGCGTCATTTCTACATCCATCTGCCGCTGGGCCAGCTTTCCCTCGGGCTGATCTTTGGCGGCATCGCCGGCAACCTCTTTGACCGCCTGCACTATCATCAAGTGATCGATTTTCTCCGCTTTTATTTGGACCGCCGCAGCGGCCAGGAGATCGGCTTCCCCGCCTTCAACATCGCCGACAGCGCGATTTGCCTCGGGGTCGGTTTGTTGATTTTGGTGTCCTGGAAACACGAAGCCGATGGCGGCACAGGCGCGCCGGAACGCAGTGAAGCCACGCCGGACGCCTTTCGGGCGGGCCACTGAAAGAGGTCGATTGACAACTGAGCCTCCAACGATTTTCACCGTTGGCCAATCGCTCCCCCTGGAACGGCTGGACACGTTTCTGCGCGCACAATTCCCCGCTGTCTCGCGCGGCGCCATCCAACGGCTGCTGCAGGAGGGCCGCATCCAGGTCAACGGACGCGCGGCCAAACCGGCCCATCATCCGCGCGCCGGGGAAACCATTTCCGTCCGCTGGCCCGAACCTCGCGCGGACCGCGCCCAACCCGAAGAGATTCCCCTGGACATTCTGCACGAGGACGACGATTTGCTCGTGCTCAACAAGCCGCCCGGGCTGGTCGTTCATCCCGCCGCCGGGCATCCGGAGCATACCCTGGTCAACGCCCTGCTGCATCACTGCGCCGGCCGGCTCAGCGGCATCGGCGGCGTGGCCCGCCCCGGCATTGTCCATCGTCTTGACAAAGAAACCAGCGGCTGCCTGGTCGTGGCCAAAAATGACGCCGCCCACCTGAAATTGTCCGAACAATTCGCCGGCCGCCAGGTGCTCAAGATTTATCAGGCCATCGTGTGCGGCCGGATGCCGCGGGCCGCGGGCGAGATCATCGCCTCCATCGGCCGCCACCCGTCCCGGCGCAAGCGCATGGCCGTCACCCGCGCGGGCGGACGCGAAGCGCGCACCAGCTATCGCGTCCTGGAACAATTGAAGGATGTGGCGCTGGTTGAACTGCGCCTGCACACCGGGCGAACTCATCAAATCCGCGTTCACCTGGAACATCTCGGCTGCCCGGTGCTGGGGGATTCGGTCTATGGCAGACGCCAGAACCTCCGTCTCAAAGAAGCGGGCGGCTACGTCGCGCCCCGCCAGCTTCTTCATGCCGCGAAACTGGCCTTCATCCATCCCCGCACCCGCAGGCGCATGACTTTTGAAGCTCCGCTGCCCGACGATTTTGCTGTCGCCATGGATTTCTTTGGTGTACAAATCAGGCGTCAAACATGAAGCTTGGAACCCTGCGCCTGCAAGCAGGCATCCCGCGGAAGAGCCGGGGATGGCATTCTTTAGGCGATCATGGAATCCTACAAACATTCCTGCCCATTTTGCGGGCAGCATATCGAGTACACAGCCGGGTACTGTGGCAGACAGATGGTGTGTCCGATCTGTGGGAAAACCGTCACCTTCCCGGCCCTCCCGCCGGGCAGTAAAGGAACCTCCCTGCGCATCCATCGTCCCGAGGCGGCTCCCGCCGCAAAATGGGCTTTCGATTTCTTTGGCATCCCTGCCTTCCTCCAGCGCTTCGAGCATTGGAACCTGGTTCTGGTGTGCCTTGTGCCATTTATTATCGTGGGCGCGCTGCTGGCTGGCGCGGCCTTGGTTAGAAAGCAGCTCGGCAACGAGCCTGCCGCGCCCGTTGCGCCACTCATCCGGGCCGATACCAATGCGTGGCAAAAAATGACCGACCTCGCCCGGGCCGATCAGTTGGTGCAGGAACAACTCGCCGCCGTGCGCAGGGCCGGCGTCGCCGTCGCCATGGCGGAACGAAACCGCGCCAATTTGCATGCCTACTACCACGGAAAACAGGCGGCGGACCAGGCCATCTACGACAGCGTCATGGCTCAATACAAGGCCAAAGACGAAGCCGTCGCGAATGCGCACAAGGCCCTTGACTACACCCGTCAATGCTTTGAGAGCGCCTTGCAGAATTATCAAAAGCTGGGCGGCACAACCGATTACCGCCGGCAATTGTACCAGTAGGCATTTTAGCCAAGGATAAACAAAGTGGCAGCGGCGTCCCGCCGCTGTCTGCGCATTGTCGCATATGAAGGCAGAACATGGTGTGCCGGTTATTGTCTCGCCAAAGCTTCTTTTTTCCTTCAGCCTTTAGCCTTTAGCCTTTTAGCTTCAAATGCGCCCGATCGATCTGCAACAAATTGGCTCCGAATTGGCCATCAAATGGGATGATGGCGGGGAAAGTTTCATTCCCGTCGAAAAACTGCGCCGGGCCTGCCCTTGCGCCGGCTGCATCGGCGAACGCGACGTCATGGGAACCCTCCACAAAGGCCCGGACCAGCCCCTTTCCCCCCAATCCTTCCAACTCCGGCGCTTGGATACCGTGGGTGGCTACGCCATTCAGCCGGTCTGGGGCGATGGCCATGCCTCGGGCATCTACTCCTTCGAGTACCTCCGCCGCCTCGCCGGGCAACAGGCTTAAATTTGGACTGCCACCGGCAAGGAATTTAATCAGATTGCGGAACGGGACGCAAAATCAACTGCCAGAGTTGCTATTTGCCACACTTGAGTCGTATGCTCTGCCTGCTCATGCTACTAGACCAAGCATCTCGTCAATTAGGAAAAGGGTCGGTCCTCGGAAGCAAGGAAAAGAGGAAACGGGAAAGTTAACTTTATGGCCAACAGACGTCGAAGGCGTCAAACCATAGTTTTGGGCATTTCTGTTCATTCATGTGCCTTTCTCCAGAAAGGTCAGAGGTCAGAGGGGTCACCCATACTTTTGCCCATTTTGGTGCCTGCCGTCGGTGTTTTTATGGTGTCAATGGCGTCAAAGGCGTCAACCCACAACCGGCTCACTTTTGGGTCCATAGGAATGCATATTCGCGAGGATCCTTTCGCGCAGAGAGCGCGGAGAGCGCAGAGAGAAACCAGGAAACAATTTCAGCAATTTACTTATCTCTGCGGCCTCTGCGACTCTGCGCGCAACATTTCGTTCTGAAAAGGTTTTGGTCGGGGCTTCGCCGCGTTGCGCTATTTGACGAACCTCCAAAACAACTGGGTGAGTCCGGTTCCGGGGTGTGATGTGTTCAAGTTCTCCGTTAGCCTCCCTCCAGTTGCCCAACCCAAGCCGGCCTTGCGCGTGGAAAACCCCGGTGGGCGGTTGAACCTGCCACCTCATTCAGTCTGGGGGAACTCAAACCCAGTCTCCCCAATTTCAACCCAAAACGGCTCCAAATCAGGGTCCTTCAAAGCCATCAGTTTAAGCTGCTTCGCATCTCCCAAGTCGAAAGCCTTTTTTAACCAAGCCCGGGCCTTCTTCTTGTTTCCGAGTTGGCATTCGTAACAGGCCAGGTTGTATGGGATCAGCCACTCCTTGGGGAAAAGCTTCTGCGCCGGCATCAAAACCTCCCTGGCTTGGGGAATCCCGCCGTCCTGTTTCCGCCTCGTGGCGTAAGCGAGGGTGATCCATGCCATCGGTTGATCCGGCTGCAATTTGACGAGTTGAGCGGCATTTTCAGCAGCCAAATCCCATCTCCCGGCTCTGCAGCAAACCTCAAATTTGACTGCCAGGAAAGATGGATCAGCCCGGTTTTTGGCGCTGATTTTCTCCAATTCTTCGTTGGCCTCGGTGTGGCTGCCAAGCCCCAGCCAGCCGATGGCAGCGGAGAGATGGTGGCTGTCGGGTGGTTCCAGTTCCATAATGATTCCGTCCAATATCCCATTCCACCCCCGCTGTAAAGCTCACCCTCATGGCCAAAAGACCGGCGCAAGAAACAGATTCATTAAACCACGACCCAACCACGCGAAAAAGGGAAGGGACGTTCAGCCGCAACCGAATCCAGACTTGCCCGCAGATCACGCAGATTAGCGCTGATCCGGAAAAAGCCTGCTTCATCTGCGTCCATCTGCGAGGGTATGTGTTTTGTCAGCGGAGCGGTCCTGAAACACTCAGGCAGCAATTGCAGTGCGGACGGAAACAGGGTCACCATAAGGACCTGTTGGCTGCTAACCAGCA
>Ga0181526_10000606_pt1 | contig 37383 bp, 24 predicted proteins | sample PEATcosm2014_Bin_35_FD_119750 | JGI IMG/M metagenome (GOLD analysis project Ga0181526, IMG submission 119750) | Peatland microbial communities from MTU Mesocosm Facility, Houghton, MI, USA - PEATcosm2014_Bin06_30_metaG | ecosystem: Environmental > Terrestrial > Soil > Wetlands > Peat | place...
CTTCCCCATGTCCACGGCCGTCTCACCCGATGGACGCTACCTCCTGGTACTCAACGGCGGATACAACCCGCCCACCGTCAGCGTGCTGGAGGCCGCCACGGGGCGCGAGCTCCATCGTGTGCGCGTGGCCGACGGCTGGCTGGGCCTGGCCTTTTCGCCTAAGGGCGACCGCGTGTACGTGAGCGGCGGTTCGCGCGCCGCGGTATTCGAGTTTTCTTTCGCCGACGGCGCCCTGGAACCTACCCGCACCTTTACGGTAGTGCCGCCCGACAAGCGCACGCACGTCGATTTCATCGGCGACGTGGCGCCCACCCCGGACGGCCGCTTGATTTACGCCGCGGATCTTTATCACGACTCGGTGGTAGTGATCAATCCGCAATCCGGTATGCTGATCGATCGCGTCAAAACCGGCCGCCGTCCCTACCGCATCCTCTTCCATCCCGATGGCAAATCGTTCTTCGTCACGAGTTGGACGGATGGCTCCGTGGGCCACTACGACACGGCCTCCGGCAACCAACTCGCCATCGTGCGGCTGGGCCCGCACCCCACCGACATGGTCTGGGCCGCCGGCAAGTCGGAGGCAGCCGAAGGTGAAACGCCCTGGGACGCCCGCCTGTTTATCGCCGCCTCCAACACGAACAGCGTCTACACGCTGGGTGTCTCCGAGGGCAAGGACCTGCGTCTGGTCGAGACTATCAACACGGCCATGACGCCGCGCCAACCAGCCGGCATGACTCCCAGCGCGCTGGCCATCGGCCAGGACGGCAAGCGTCTCTACGTGGTCTGTTCCGACGCCAATGTGGTGGCGGTGGTGGATATCTCCGAAGAACGCAGCCATGTGGCGGGGTTCATTCCCACCGGCTGGTATCCCACCGCTGCGCGCGCGCTGCCGAATGGCGCACTGGTGGTGTTGAATGGCCGCGGCGGCGGCTCGCATCCGAATCCGCACGGGCCGAATCCCACGCGCCGGCCGGAGGCCAGCCACAAAGGCGATGCCGGCATTGTCGAATACGTGGGCCGCATTCAAACCGGCACAGCCTCGTTCATCGACCCCTTTACAGACGAGCAACTCGACGCCTACACCAAGACCGCCACGGCCAATACCGCCTACCGCGACGAAAAGCTGGTTACGCCCAACCCGTTCCCGCCCATCGAGCATGTGATCTACATCGTCAAGGAAAACCGCTCGTACGACCAGGTGCTCGGAGATATGAAGGAAGGCAACGGGGATGCGTCGCTGGTGCTATTCGGCGAAAATGTCACGCCCAACGAACACAAGCTCGCGCGCCAGTTCGTGCTGCTGGACAACTTCTATGTGAACGGCGATGTGAGCGCCGACGGCCACTCCTGGTCGACCGCGGCGATCGGCAACGATTACATCCAGAAGATGTGGCCGAACAGTTACGCCAATCGGCGCAACTACTACGACTACGAGGAACAGGAGCCCACCAGCGTGCCGCCCGCCGGATATCTCTGGTCTAGCGCGGCGGGCGCGGGCATCTCCATGCGCAACTACGGATATATGGCGCAGAACCGCGCCCAGGCCGCCGCGGACGGCACGCAGATCGAGTTGGTGCGCGATCCGGTGCTGAAAAGCGTCACCAACCTGCACTACCGCGACTTCGATCTGGAGTACCCGGACGTGGAGCGGGTTAAAGTATTTCTGGCCGACCTCACGGAGTTTGAGAAATCCGGCGCCATGCCGCGACTCATGTTCATGCGGCTCGGTAACGATCACACCAACGGTACGGCAGGCGGCAAACTGGCCCCTCTGGCCATGAACGCGGATAACGACTATGCGCTGGGGATGCTGGTGGAGGCGGTGTCGAAGAGCCGCTTCTGGCCGAGCACGGCCATCTTCGTGCTGGAGGACGACGCGCAGAACGGCCCCGACCACGTCGATTCGCACCGCTCGCCCGCGTTTCTCATCTCGCCTTACGTGAAGCGTCATGCCGTGGATAGCTCGATGTACAATACCGCATCGATGTTGCGCACCATGGAGATGATCCTGGGGCTGCGGCCCATGACGCAGTTCGACGCGGCGGCGCGGCCCATGTCCGCCGCGTTTCAGGCGGGCGCGGACCCTGCACCTTACGAGGCCGAAAAGCCGCGCGTGCCGTTGGACGAACGCAATCCCCTGCGCTCGGCGACCGCCCAGCGATCGTCGCGGCTGGATTTCAGCGAAGAGGACCGCGCCGACGCCGACGAGTTGAACGATATACTCTGGCTGGCGATCAAAGGGCAACACGCGCCGCCGCCCGCCAGCAGTTTCTTCGCGAAGGGGGGCGGGCTTTAGCCCGCGCGGGACTTCAGTCCCGCTCTGCAATTAGCCATGCCCCGCATCTATCTTTGCTTCCTTTGGCACATGCACCAGCCGTTCTACAAGGATCTGGCGTCCGGCGAGTATAAGCTGCCGTGGACCCGTCTGCATGCCCTGAAAGACTATTACGGCATGGTCGAGATTCTGCGCGAATTCCCCGACGTGCGGCAGACCTTCAACCTGGTGCCCTCCATGATGGCGCAGGTAGACGAGTACGCCCGCGGGGAGGCGCACGACCCCTATCTGGTTGTCGCGTTGAAGCCGGCCGAAACGCTCACCGAGGCGGACCGGACCTTCCTGTTGCAGCAGTTTCTGCAGGCGCATCCGCCGCACATGACCCAGGCGTTGCCGCGGTACGCCGGCCTCTACGAAGCGCGCCACTCCCAAGATAGCCTCGAAACGGCGCGCCGGCGCTTCTCCACGCAGGATTTCCGGGACCTGCAGGTGATCTCGCAATTGATCTGGTTCGACGAGGAGTTCCGGACCGCCGACCCCGAAGTGCGCGGCCTGTTTGCCAAGGGCGCCGACTACACGCTCGACGACCAGCGGTTGGTGGGCCGCAAACAACTGGAAATCCTGGGCAAGGTGATCCCCATCTATCGCGAGATGGCGGGCACGGGCCAGATCGAAGTTTCCACCACGCCGTACTACCATCCCATCCTGCCGCTACTATGCGATTCCAACATTGCCGCGGTTTCGCATCCTGGCGTGCCGTTGCCGCCCGCATTCCGGTATCCGGAAGACGCGCAAAAGCAATTGGAGATGGCCCGGCACTACGTGGAGCGCGAGTTCGGCGTGGCGCCGCTCGGCCTGTGGCCCTCGGAGGGTTCCGTTTCCGACGAGACGTTCGGCATCGCCGCCGAAGTGGGCTTCCGCTGGGCAGCCAGCGACAGCGGCGTGCTGGGGCGCACGCTGAGCCGCGCCATCGGCGTGGACGCCATCTATCGCCCGTACCGCTGGGAACACAACCGCGGCCAGATCGGCGTGGTTTTCCGCGATCACTTCTTAAGCGACCTGATCGGGTTCGTCTATTCGGGAATGGACTCCACGCTGGCCGCGCGCGATTTCCTGCACCGCATCCGCGAGAACTGCCGGGGCATCCTGGCGGGCGGCCGCGATGCGCTGGTGCCGATCATTCTAGACGGGGAAAACGCTTGGGAATACTACGATCGCAACGGACGGCCCTTCCTGCGCTACTTGTATAAGCTGATCTCCGAGGACGGGCAGATGTCCGCCGTCACCGTCAGCGACGCGCTGAGCAAAATGGACCCCGAGCCGCTGTCGCACGTTTTTCCGGGCTCCTGGATCAACGCCAACTTCGACGTCTGGATCGGCGCCGAGGAGGATAACCAGGCCTGGAGCCAACTGCTGCGCGCGCGGGAAACTTACGCGGCCGCGGCCAACGTGCCGGACGACCGGCGCCGTTTGGCCTATGAAGAGTTGCTGATCGCCGAGGGCAGCGATTGGTGCTGGTGGTACGGTCCCGAACACGATTCCGCCAACCGCGTGGAATTCGATCAGCTTTACCGCAGCCATCTGGCCAATGTCTACCGTTTCCTGAACCTCAGCCCGCCGGAAGAGTTATCCCGGCCGATTCTGCGCGTCGCGGTGAGCGCCTTGCACGTCGCGCCCAGCGGGCCGATCCAGCCGGTGATCGACGGCGAAGTCACTTCGTATTTCGAATGGCTGGGCGCAGGCTTGTATCGCGTGGACGAGCGCTCCGGTTCCATGCACGGCAAGAAGTTCCTGGTGCGCGAAGTGTACTACGGCAGCGATGGACAGAACCTGTATCTGCGGGTGGATTTTCACCGCGGATCGGAGCAGACCATTTCGGAAATGGAAGCGCGGCTGAATATCGCGGCGGACGACCCGGCGAAATCCAGCCAGGTGACGGTGCGCTTCGACTACGGCCGCGCCAACGTAACGGAGCTGAAGCTGGCGGCGGCGCCCGAACCCGCTGCACCGGCCGTGGAGTTCGCATTCAAGAATGTGCTGGAGGCGCGTTTGTCGCTGGCCGCATTGGGTGTACGGGGCGGTGCGCCGGTGCGTTTCCAGTTTTCGCTGTGGCAAGGGGGGTTGCCGATGGATGCGGTGCCGCAGCAGGGGTGGATCGAGATGCCGGCGGGGGATCAGACGGATTGGGCGGTGTAAGAGGAACGTTGAACTAAGGGTGGCGTTTTCTCGACATACGTGAGGCTCGACCAATGCTCCGGCCCATTTGCTAAGATAGTGCACAAATGAACGTTTACCGAGATCTCGTGTTCCGCGGCAGCCAGTCGGCGCTTGACCAGTTCATTTCCGAGATCGAACAACGTCTGACGGACGGTTGGGCCAGACACCACGCCCGCGAAAGCGAGGTTCGCAGATCTGTCCTTGGCGCCATGTACTGCTTCTCATGCACGGCGGCAGGCGAGCGCCCAGCCAGTGAGCTTTGGATAGCATCTCAGGCTGACGGTGCCTTGTGTGTGACCAACGTCCTTGCAAACGAGTATTCCTCGCTCACCTATGACCAGTACAACGCGATCGTGCAAGAGTTTCATGATCGCTTCGCCCTGCCGGCCGCAAACGCTACAGGCGTTGAGGTCGAACTCGGCAAGGCTGATACACAAATCGAGGATTTTCTCAATGCGCCCACGGCGAGGCTGTTGCGCAGCTTCTCGGCATGCGCTAATCGATCAATCCTTCACCCACTCGACCGTGAACGGTGGAACAAATTCTTGACGGCGGCCCATCGGGAAAGCGCCCCGCTCAGCTCTTCGATGCTACGACGCTGGCTAATGGAAGTGCATTGGCCAGAGGATGAGGCGAGCGATCTGGCCATTGAATACGAGCAGGCTCGCGGTCTACTCGAAGTCTACGAGTCTCGACCGGCCTGATGCCGCCTTCACTACCTTGTGCCGACCTCGCCGCCGCAATGGTCGCGCAACCGTGCGCGTTGCTCTTTCTTGACACGGCAGCAATTCTCGACATATTGCGGGTTCCATTCAGGCATGAGCTACAGGTCGACATCATCGATTCGGCTGCGATAATCGTGGACGAAGCGCTCGCGGAACCGAGGCGGGTTTGGCTTGTCGCCAGCGCCAATGTTATACAAGAGTTCGAGGGGCGCCGGGCCCAAGTTGTAGACGAATTGAACGCCCGCATACGCGATCTGAGCCTATCGATAGCCCGTGTCTCGAGTGTCGCCAAGATAGCTTTCCCTGAACGGCGATTCAATCCGCTCAACCTGCTTGAGTTGAAGCTCGAACAGCGAGTCCAGGGGATCATGGATCGGCTCGTCAACTCGATGGTGATCTTCCGTGGTACCCCGATGTGTGTGGGGAGAGCAAGGGACCGGCTGTGGGCGGGACGGCCTCCCGCAAGCAAGGCAAGGCAGGAGTTCAAAGACTGCGAGATCTTCGAAGAATTTCTGGAACTGCTTTCCGCAATTCGACATATGGGTTTTGAGCCGCCTGCCATCTTCATCACACCCAACAAGGGGGACTACGGTCCCCCTTCCCGATGGGCACCCACAAATTGCATCGGAGATGTCGGCTTTCGGGGCATTGTATGCCGCCAACTTGTCGCGGGCGCGGGCTTTGCTTCGGACTCGATCCAAGTGACGCCCGGCACCTCGTGACACTTCGGAGATCCAAGCGGGCGCCCAAGCCAAGGTTGGGAGTCGATCGCGACGCACCCGAGCTAGGGCGCACCGCATTCAGTTCTTACTTCGCCCCGCCCTTCGCCGGCGTCAGCAGCAAATCCTGAAAGTCGAAGCTGAAATCCGTCGCCGGCGACACCGGGACCATGTTGACCTGCCGGATGGTCCCGTCCGCATTGAGTGCGAACGTTACGAAGGCATCCGCCGCCAGGCTGCGGTCGCGCCAGCGCGCTTTGAACGTGTCGTATTGCCAGTGTTCCAAATCGCCCGTCAGCGCCGGAGTGTGGCTGAACCGCATGACCAGCTTCTGCTGTTCCAAGGCGATGGCGATGTCGCCATACCAGGCGTCCGTGTAGCGACCGGCGTACTTTTCGAGCGGCAGCGACGGCTTGGAATCCGCCGCGCGCGCGGACGCCGCCTGTTTGACCGTCTCATCGGCTTTTGCCCGCTGCTGTTGCGCCAGGTCGTTATAGGCTTTCAGCCAGTCCGTGCCCGGCGCATTCATATAGTTATCCAAAACTCTGTAAGTCACGGAGCTGAACATGCCGCCGGATTCCTGGTTCGTCAGCACAACTACCGCCAGCTTCATATCCGGAATCAGTGTGACCTGCGAGACGTAGCCCGGCAGGCCGCCGGTATGACCCACCAGCTTGTGTCCGCGATACTCGCGCAGAAACCAGCCCAGCCCGTACGCGGCGAAATCCGTGTGGAGAGCGGCCAGCGCGGGCGGCGGATCGGGCGCGGGCAAGATCGTTTGCGGCGACCACATCTCCTTGCCCTGGCGCTCGCTGAACAGCCGCTTCTCCGTTCCGGGTATGGCGCCGCCATTCAACTGCACGGGCACCCACTTGGCCATATCGGCAACGCTCGAATTGATAGCGCCCGCCGGCGCGGTATTATCGATCCTGGCCGGCTCCAAGGCCGTAAGCTTGCCTTCCACTTCCGAGTGCGGCGTGGCATAGTTATCGCCCGCATGATAGCCGGCCACGCTGGTGTTACTGTCGGTCATCCCCAGCGGATGGAAGATCCGGTCGCGGATGAAATCCTCCCCTTGTTGACCGGTGACCGCGAGGATGATCTGTCCGGCGGCGAGATACAGCAAGTTATCGTAGGCATAGTGGCTGCGAAAGCTGGAGGCCGGTTTCATGAAGCGCAGCCTGTGCAGGATCTCGTCGCGCGAGTAACTCGAAGGCGGAAAGAACAGCAGGTCGCCCTCGCCCAACCCCATGCCGCTGCGGCGCGTCAGCAGATCGCGCATGGCGATCTCGTGCGTTACGTAGGGATCGTACATCTGAAACCATTGCAGATGGTCGATCACCGGATCGTCCCACTTCAGCTTGCCTTCGTCCACCAGAATGGGGAGGTAAACGCCTTGCTGTTGGACGCGATGCCGAACAGGGCATGCTCATCGACGCGCGCCGGCTCGCCCATGCGCCGCACGCCATAGCCCTTGGCCAGCGCGACCTCGCCCTTGTGCACCGCGGCGACCGCCACGCCCGGCACATCGAAGGTCTTCATAGCCTGTGCCACATATTCGTCCAGCCCTTTCAGGGGGCCGGTTTGCGACCGCAGCAGAGAGAGGCAACTGAGCAGGAGGATGCAGATCGCGCCATGCGCGCAATTCTATCGCGCATGGCCTGGCTACACCTCCAGTCCCACCGACCGCATCAACTCCAGCGCATTGCTTTTCTCCACCACGCCCGCATGCAGGCGGTAATCGAACGTCATGCGCCCATTCTCGAACTGGTCCTCGAAATGCACGTTGGCGGCCCGCGGCGCGAGCGTTTCGACCACCTGTGCGAGCGCCAGGTCGTGCGTGGTTACCAAGCCCATGGCGCCGCGTTCGACCAGGCCGCGCACGATGGCTTCCGCGCCGATGCGCCGGTCGTGCGAATTGGTCCCGTGCAGCAGCTCATCCAACAGGAACAGCACCGTCAGCGGACCGCCGGTCAATTCCATGATCTGGTGCAGGCGCGTGATTTCGGCATAGAAGCGGGAGGTGCCGTCCTGCAACGAATCCATGGTGCGGATGGACGCGCCCAGCGTGAGCGGCGACAGGCGCAGACTGCGCGCGCACACGGGCGCTCCGGCCTGCGCCAGCACCGCGTTGACCCCCACCGTGCGCAGCAGCGTGCTCTTGCCGGACATGTTAGAACCGCTGACGATCAGCACGCGCAAGCCGCCGCCCAGGCGCACAGTGTTGCGCACCACGCGCGATGGATCGAGCAGCGGATGCGCCATGCCGTCGCCTTCGAAGCAGGCTGCGCCGGATGCGAATTCCGGGAACACATCGGCCGGATGTTCAAACGCGTAAGCCGCCAGACAGCACAGCGCTTCGATTTCGCCGACCGCGGCGAGCCAGCGCCGCAGCGCGGGCCCCGACACGCGCCGCCAGGCTTCGATGGCGAAGGCCAGTTGTTCGGTCCACAGCATCAGCGGCCCCACGACTTTCATGAACGGGTTGTCGCCCGAGTCCAACATCTCGATCAGCCGGCTCAGCTTCGCGATACGCGCCGAGGGCGGCAGACCGGCGACGTCCAAAGCGGCGCGCAGATCCACCAACCGCGCGGATGTGAAGCGGTCGCGCTCCAGCCGGGCAAGCACTTTCGCCAGCAAGCGAAGATCGTGCGCCGGCTGTTCCACCGCTTCAACCACGCGTGTGACCACGCGGCGGTAGCGCGCGATGAAGATGGCCACTGCCGCGAGCATCGCGAAGAATGGATCGCGCCAGCCTTTGACGCCCCAGAGCACGGCGGAGGCGGCCACCAGACAGGGGATGGCGAATGCCACGGCGCGGGCGGCGCGCGATTCCAGCAACGGAGGCTGTTCGCCCCAGGCTGCCAGTTCCGCCGGATGCACACCGCTGCGCACATCCTCGCCCAACACGGCCAGATCTTCCCGCAAGTCCAGCATGGGACGCAGTTCGGCGATGGCCGCGTGCCGCGCCCGCAGCACGGCCGGCTCCGCGGATTGGAGCAGCCAGTGCGCCAGAGTATCTTCGCCCATGCGGGTGCGCGCGGTCGACAGAAGTTCGAACAACGACGCCGGACCGAACAGGTCTAAATCCGCCGCGTATGCGTGCGCGTGATCCAGGAATCGCTCGCCCGTCTCGCCGTGCCCGGCCCACTGTCCCTCCAATCGCGCCAGCGCGCGTTCGCAGTGCGCCACGGCCCGTCCGGCGGCGCGGCGCGCCCGGAGCACGCGCTCATGCGCCACGATCAGGCAGACAAACACCGCCGCGGGCAGCCCCAGCCAGAACGGGCTCAGCAGGCCGCGTCCCCAGGCAAGCCAAGCCAGAACGGCCGCGGCCAGGAAGACCAGCAGCCGCAGGTTGCCGATCGAGCGGTGGCGTTTATCGTGTTGAGCGACTGCGGCGCGGCGCGCCTCCAATCGTTCCGTATATGCGCCGCGTGGGTCCATGTGCATGCTTGAACCATGATATATTCGTGGCCATGCCGAGCGGTTACATACCGATCTTCATCTTCCTGGCAATCGCCATCGCGTTCCCGGTGGTGACCATTATCCTCGCCAAGCTTGTCCGGCCGTCCTCTCCCTTCGCCGCCAAGCTGGAAGCCTACGAATGCGGCATCAAGGCCGCCTCGGATTCGCGCGGGCGCTACACCGTGCGCTTCTACATCATCGCCATCCTGTTCGTGATCTTCGACGTGGAAACCATCTTTCTGTTTCCGTGGGCCGTCCGGTATAAGTCGTTGGGCTGGTTCGGCGTGGCCGAGGTGGTGGTGTTCCTGCTCATCCTGGTGGTGGGTTACATCTGGGCCTACAAAAAGGGCGCTTTGGACTGGGTCTAAAAGCACCCGCAGGTTACAACATTTTGCCCACCTCGCACGTCTAATCAGTGTTGTCATGGGTACGCTTGTGCATTTCCCGAAACTCGAGGAGCTCCGCGCCCGCACGGACCGCGACCTGGTGCGCATTCTGAATGCGGATCTGGAGCGGGGCCTCGCTTTGGCCGGCGTGGCAGCGACACGGCACTCCGTATTTCGAACGCAAGCCGAAGCCATATACAACCGCGCGAAGGCATTGCTGCCCAACCTCTCCGGATTGACCGCGGACGAACTGGCCGAGCTCCAGGCCAAGTTGAAGGATCTGGCGATGGCGCTGGATCTGGTACCGGGTACAATGGATCTGGAAGAGGGAACCGCCGTTCTCCGCGGCGGAAACGCGCATGCCAACTAGACGTCATTTTCTGCAAGCATCCACAGTCGCGGGCCTGGCCGCATCCGCATTGGCCGCCCAGGGCGGGCAAGAGAACGAAGGGAAAAAGATCTCCCCCAACGACCGCATCCGGGTCGCGCTGATCGGCGCGGGCGGCATGGGCTCGAGCGACGCGGAATCGTCGCAGCAGGTGCCGGGAGTGGAACTGGTGGCGGTGTCCGACATCTACGAAGGGCGGCTGACGCGCGCCAAGGAGCGCTGGGGCAAGCAGCTTTTCACCACGCGCGATTATCGCGAGGTGCTGGCGCGCGGCGATATCGACGCGGTGCTGATCGCCACGCCGGACCACTGGCATGCGAAGATCTCCATCGACGCCATGAACGCGGGCAAAGACGTCTACTGCGAGAAGCCCATGGTGCAGCAGGTGGGCGACGGCCGCGGCGTGGTGGAGGCGCAGAAAATGACCGGACGCATCATGCAAGTGGGCAGCCAGCGGGTGAGTTCCATCGTTTATAAGAAGGCGCAGGAGTTGCTGCAGTCGGGCGCCATCGGCGAACTGAACATGGTGGAAGCGTGGTGGGACCGCAACGACGCCATCGGCGCATGGCAGTATTCCATTCCGCCCGACGCTACGCCCGAGAACATCGATTGGAACACTTTCCTGGGCCGCGCGCCCAAGGTGCCATTCGAGCCGGTGCGCCTGTTCCGCTGGCGCAACTATCGCGATTACGGCACGGGCGTGGCCGGCGATCTGTTCGTGCATCTGTTCAGCGGTATGCATTTCGTGACCGGCGCCATCGGACCCACGCGCGTGTTTGCCACCGGCGGGCTGCGTTTCTGGAAGGACGGCCGCGACGTGCCCGACGTGTTTCTGGGGCTCTACGATTACCCGGCCACCGATCGGCACGCGGCGTTTAACCTGGCGCTGCGGGTGAACTTCGTGTCGGGCGCGGGCGATAATTCCGGATTCCGGTTCGTGGGTTCGGAAGGCATTCTGACGATCGGCGGCGGCGTGACCGTGTCGAAGACGCCGCGCGACACCGAGCCCGGCTACACCATCGACACGTTCCCCAAAGCGGTGCAGGCGGAGTTTCTGGAGGAATACCACAAGAAGTATCCGCCGCGGACGCCCAATGCGGACAGCATGCGCCCGAATGTGGAAGACAAGTACCAGGCGCCGCATGGCTACAGCGATCATCTGGATCACCATCGCAACTTCATCGCCGCCGTACGCAGCCGCAAGCCGGTAGTGGAAGATCCGGCATTCGGATTCCGCGCGGCGGGTCCGGCGTTGCTGTCGAATGTAAGCTACTTCGAGCGGCGCGTTTGCGAGTGGAATCCGGAAACCATGACGTTGAAGTCGTAGGGTATGCGCTGGCTCCGCTTGCTGTTCTTCGCCTGGCTCAGCGCAACTGTATCCGCAACGACGCACCGGTCGATTTTCGCCGATCTGACCGATCGCGCGCGGTCGCTGCCTCCCGAATTCGCCGCTGACGCATTACTGCGGACCGCAGGCTCGTCCACGGTTACGGATGTTAAGTGGAAGCGCGAGATCCTGGAGGACGCGTTCAACCTGGCGGCCAGTGCACAAGAGCCGTTTGCGCGCCGCAACTGGACGGGATCGCCGGGCAGCGTGTTCCGACAAAACCTACGCGCAGGGCCTGGATGCGTGCACACTGCAATGCCGGGGCAGTGCATGCGATGTTCGCCATAGATTACAAGAAGGCGCGCGAGCTGTTTGGCGAGATTCCGGCGCCACGGATTCCGCGGCTTTCTTGCGAAGATGCGCTGGTCTACGATCCATCCATTTTCTATGCCACGGCGGGTGAAGTGGCGGCGCGGGCATTCAGCGCCAAGGAGGCGGCCGACGAAGAGCCGTTCCAACTGCTGCTCGGTTACACTACCGGAATGTCGTCGCCGGCGCAGGTAGCGCCCGTCGCGCGCATGCTGGCCGGCACATCGTTGAAACCGGCGCAGTTCGAGGCACTGGTGGATTCGTTCGTGGGCGCGCTGACGCAGCTTACGGGCGACGATCGCTCGTTTTCCGGCAGGCCAATGCGAATCGCCGCAGTGCCGGCAGCTTGCCGCGCAGTTCAGGGATTTGATTGTGGGGCCGAACGGTTACGGCCTGACTGCCGAGCAGAAAGCGTCGAGCGAATGGAGCGGCAAACTGCGGCAATACCTGGCGGAGCCGTTTCTATAGCGACCTGTTCAGCGTGGCTCCCATCGGTCCGGAGCGCGACCACCGCGTGGAGTGGTTCTATCCGGTGCACACGTTGATCATCCACAGCTTTGGCGATGCGGCGGGGATGCAGGCGACGGTGCGCGAGTTGCGGCGTTCCGCGGACCCGGTGATTGCGATGTATGCGCATTTGGAGGAGTTGTTGTGATGAGGGCGCGGCGGAGGCAGCGCATGGCGCTGCCCTACCCGAAAAGAGGCGGGCGGAATTATTGGGATGGAGCGTTTGGTTTCAGCGCCGTGGGCGATTCTGGCGATGCGTGAACGGTGGCGGATTCGAGTTGCTTGAGCATGGCCGCTTCCCACTCCGCATCCGGAACCGCGGGTGCGCCGGTCCAGCGCCACTCGCCTTTTGCATCCACGATCCAGTTCTGCGGTATGGCTACCACATCCAGGAGTCCGGTGACGAAGGTGTACGCCGGCAGCACGGGAAAGTTGTAGCCCCTCTCCTGCATGAACGGAGCTACCGCGCCGAGATCTTCGTCGATGGTGAGCGTCAGGATCTGCAGGTCCGAACGGTCTTTCACCTTCTCATACAGCTTTTCGAGGTGCGGCAATTCCCTTTGGCAGGGACCGCACCAGGTGGCCCACACATTGATCAGGACGGCCCGGCCGGCGAGATCCTTGAGGCGCCAGGTCTTGCCGGAGAGATCCGCCAGTTCGAACGCAGGCATGGTCTTCCCAGGATTCTTAAACCCGCTTTCGGCTTGCTCCTGGATTTTGGCGGCGGGCGGTGTGCTCCAGAGTTTCCAGGCGGTCTCGGTGCCGCCCAATTGTTGCCACAGCGCACGGGCTTCGTCCATCAGGGCATCGTGGACACGATGCCCCTGGTAAAATTCCGGAGGACCCTTGCGGGCGTGCAGGGCCTTCTGGTAATAGGTCAACGCGTCGGCTTTACTCCCTTGGAGTGCCGCCAAACTGCCGCGGTTCTGCCAATATAGGGGCTGGATCCATGGCGAACTCTTAGGCGGAAGCTCGCGCTCGACGAACGCCTGCACGCGGTCGGCTGCATGCGGTTGTTCGGCAAGCCTGGCGGCTACCAGCACATAGCCGGCCGCGGCCTGCCGCCGGATCGCTTCGTTATACGTCCACATCTCCTCTAGCTCGGCCGTGAGATTGTCGCTCCACACGAGCGCGTGCCACTGGTCCATCAGCTTGTCAAAACCCCGCAAAAGGTCGAGCGCGCGTTGCGGCTGCCACTTGTGGTCGACCAGAAACTCAGCGGCCTGGAGATAGGTACTGAAGGAGGGCGGCTGGTAGTCGCCTACATACTTGAGGTAATCGTCCAACGCGCGCAGTCCTGCTTCCGCCGGCACGTCGGGCTCATCGCATATAGCGTCGAAGGGGACTACGTGCTGCAGTTCCCGGGAATCCGTGAACCGGGCCACCCACCCTTTGAGCGCCTCATCGTACTCACGATTGTATTTGTCCCATGCAACCGTGTCCTTCCGATCCTCCGGTTCCTTGTGGGACTTATCCCAGTGATCGCTCACGATGCGGTAAGCCTCGTCGGAATGCGGGAACGCCTGGATCACGCGGTCTTCCATGGCTGTGACGGTTTCGGGCGATGCGCCACTTTGCTTGGCGCCGTCCTTCAGGAAAACCAGCCACGCGGCATCGGGCTCGTGATTGAGCGATTCGAGCCGCTGCAGGTCGGCGGCGACTTGCTTGCGCAGGGCGGCGTGCTCGGCCGGAGGGATGGTACGGAATTCGAGTCCCCAAAGCGTCTTGTAGTCCTTCAGCCGATCCGCATCGGTTTCCGTGGCGAGCCGCGCGCGGAGGGCAGCCGCGACGCGCGCCTGCAGTTCCTTCGAGCCGGCGCGATCCAGGCGCCGCTGCGCTTCGGCGTCGGTGGATGACGGGCAGGCCGCAAAGAAGGCGGTAATCTCGCCGGCCGCTTTGTTCTGGTCCACCCGCTTGGCGCCCGGCGAATAGATATGCGCCAATTCCAGCGCCGGCCAGGGGAAACCCGGGGATCGGGAGCGGGACTGTTCCAGGAGCCGGATACTTTGCGGAGTGTCCGTGCCGGATAGGGAGAGTCCGGCGATGTAGAGCGCCAGGGGGTCGCCGGGACGCTGTTCGGCTTGTTTCCGATAGCGATCCACGAGTGCCGGATAGCTATCGATGTCTTCTTGTTTGGTGACTTGGATGAGGCGGCGATACGGCTCTACTTCCCGTGGGTATTTGGCGATCAGTTCTTCCAGGACTTGGCGGCGGAAGGCCACGCGGACGGTGAACTTCATTTCCTGGAGCGCTTTTTCGGAGAGCTTATCCCGCAAGATCCGGCGGACTTCGGGGCTCGGCTCGCATTGGGCGTACAGCGCCGGGCAGAGGGCGATGAGCAGCGGGGCTAAAGCCCAGCGATGGCGGCGCATGGCGCCGCCCCACGATTTCATTGGACAGCTCCGAGCTTGGCGAGCACGGTGTCGGCCCATTGCGCGTCGGAGGCGTCGAAGCCCAATTGACTCCACCGCCAGGCGCCCTTCGGATCGAGAATCCAGTTTTGCGGAATGGCGATCCCATCGAGCAGCGCCAGCACAAAACTGTAGGCCGGCAGCACCGGGAAGGTGAAGCCCTTCTCCTTTACGAACGGCGCGACTAAGCCGAGATCCTGGTCGATGTTGAACGTCACAATCTGCAAGCCGGATTTGTCCTTGGTGTTCTCATACAGCTTTTGCAGATGGGGCAATTCCGACTGGCAGGGGCCGCACCAGGTGGCCCAGACATTGATCAACACGGATTTCCCTTCGAGGTTCTTCAGACGCCACGTTTTGCCCGCGAGGTCGGCCAGTTCGAAGGACGGCATGGTTTTGGTGGCTTTCTCCCAGCGGCCTTCCGCGAGTTCCTGGACTTTGCCGGCGGGAGGTGTCTTCCAGACATTCCAGGCCGCGTCGGTACCGCCGGTATCCTTCCACACGGCGCTGGCTTCGTCGATCAGATCGTCGGTGAGGCGGCCGTGATACGGCCGCGGAGTTTGCTGGCGGGTGAAGAGGGCCTGTTGATAGAAAGTCAGGGCGTCGGCTTTGCGGCCCTCGAGCGCCGCGAGTCGGGCGCGATTCACCCAGTAATCCGACAGGTATTTGACGTCGTCCGGGGGCGGGCCTTCGACGGAGGCTTTCCAGGGGTTAGCCTCTTCGGGCTTGCCAGCCAGGCGGGCGGCGCGCAGGATCACTCCGGCCATCGTTTGTTCTTGAGAGATGGCTTGCTCCTTACGCATCTTGGCGTCATCCTCCGAGTCGTTGTCGCTGCTGTTGATCCGGCGCTGGATGGCGGCCCACTTCCCGCCTTGGCGAGCCAGTTCGATGGCGCGCTCGGGTTGCCATTTGTGCTCCACCAGGAAGCCCGCCGCACCAAGATAACCCCACGAGGAAGGCTGTTCATATTCTTGGGTAATCTCCGCGACGTGGTCGTCGAATGCCTGCAGCAGTTCCTTTTCGGATAGGTCGCGATCGCCGGAAATGGTGTAGAACCAAAGGTCGTGTTGCACAAACCGGTTTTCGGTGAACTGCGTCATCCAACCCTTGACTGCCGCATAGTGTTCGGCGTTGTACTTGTTCCAGGCCGCCGCGTCGCTTTGGTCTTCAGGTTCTTTGTGGCCTTTCTTCCACCGGTCAGTGGCGATGTCATAGGCTTCCTCGGAATGCGGAAACGCCTGCATGACGCGGTCTTCCATGGCGGCGACCGTTTCCGCCGTTGCGCCGCTTTGCTTGTAGCCATCCTTGAGGAAGGCGAGCCACTCAGCATCGGGTTTCGGGTTCATGGATTCCAGACGCTTCAGATCCTCGGCCACCTGCTTGCGGAGCGCGTCGTGTTCCTGGGGCGGGCGGGTGCGGAATTCCAGGCCCCATAATGTGGAGTAACTCTCGAGTTGTTTTGGGTCGGTCTCTCTTGCCAGCCGCGCGCGCATGGCGACGGCGACGCGTGCTTGCAGTTCCACGCCGCCGGCCTGGTTCAACGTCCATTGGGCGCGGCCGTCGGCAGAGGATGGGCAGATGGTGAAGAACGCCGCGATTTCCGCCGCCGCTTTCTTCTTGTCGACGAGTTTTCCTCCGGCGTGGATGCCGGCCAGGGTGGCGTCGGGCCAGGCAAAATCCGGCGCTTTGGATTTGGCTCGTTCGAGCAACTGAATGCCGCGCGGCGTGTCTTTGCCGTTCAACACCACGGCCGCCAGATACAGGGCCACGGGATCGTCGGGGTGTTGCTCGGCCTGTTTGACGTAACTGTCAACTAAAGCCGGATAGGCCTCGGGGTCCATCCAGCGGGTGTCCTGGATCAGGCGGCGGTGGGGCGCCAGCTCAAGCGGATAGCGGGCGATCAGATCGCCGAGGACCTGGCGTTCGAGCGGCCTTTGGTCGGCGCCCTTCATATTTTCGACAACTCTGTTGCCGAGCTTGTCTTCGAGCTCCCGACGGACCTGGGGCAGAGTTTCACAGCCCGGGACTGGGGGCGGCGATTGGGCAAACAGCGCCGGGAAAAGGGCGGCTAGCAGGACAGCGGCTAGGTTGCGCATGCGGAGTCTCCTTGTATTGCAGTGTACACCCGGGGGAGCGGGGATCGCCTTTCACAGGCTAAGCCTGTGCCTGGAGTTCTACATTTGCTGGAGCTGGAATTGGAGGGCGGGCTTTAGCCGGCGCGGGGCTTCAGCCCCGCTGGTAGCCTGTGCGGAGCACAGGCTAAAGCCTGTGCTGGGCGAGCTACGCTCGCCAGGAGCGGGTTCTGGAGAACCCGCGCAGGACTGGAGTCCTGCCCCACCACGTCGAGTGAAAGCTGGTCTCTGCGATAATGTGTCCATGCACCGCCTGTTAGCCGTGCCGGCGTTGGCCGCATGCGCCGCACAGGCCGCGCCCATCGCGTTCTACAAACAGATCGCGCCGATTGTTTACCGCGCGTGCGCGCCGTGTCATCGTCCGGGCGAGCCGGGCCCATTCTCGCTGCTCACTTACTCCGACGTGCGCAAGCGTGGCTCGCAGATCGTCGCGGTCACCAAGCGGCGATATATGCCGCCCTGGCTGCCCGAGGCGGGCTACGGAGATTTTCAGGAAGAGCGCCGCCTGACGGACGAGCAGATCCGGACCATCGAGGAGTGGGTGCGGCAAGGCGCACCCGCCGGCGCCCCGGCCGACGCGCCTCCCCTTCCGACGTTCGTTCCCGGCTGGCAGCTCGGCGAGCCGGATCAGGTCATCGAAGCCGCCACCCCTTACCAGCTATCCGCCGGTGGTCCGGACGAATATTGGAACTTCGTGCTGCCGCTGAAGGCCACATGTGGGGCAGCGCCATGCGCTGCCAGGTGGGTGAAAGCCATCGAGATCCGGCCGGGCAACATCCGCGCCGTACATCACGCGAACGTGCTCATCGATCGCAGCCATTCCGCGCGCATCCAGGAAAAGACGCGCGGCGGGGGATTCCCCGGCATGGACCTGAACATCGAGTCGGACACTTTCGATCCCGACAGCCATTTTCTGTTCTGGAAACCCGGCGCGATTCCCTGGGTCGAACCCGCCGGCATGGCCTGGCGCGCGGACCCCGGCGCCGATCTCGTCCTGAACGTCCACATGCAACCGACCGGCAAGCCCGAGCTGGTGCGGCCCTCCGTCGGTTTGTACTTCACGGATCAGCCCGCCACAAAATACCCCATGCTGTTGCAACTCGAGCGCGACGGCGCGCTGGATATTCCGGCGGGCGATGCGGACTTCCCGGTCGGTGACGACTTCGTAGCGCCCATGGACATGGATGTGCTCGCAGTCTACCCGCATGCCCACTATCTGGGCCACTTGTTGGAAGGCTACGCGACACTGCCCGGCGGGACTCGCCACTGGCTCATCCGCATTCCCGATTGGGACCCCAATTGGCAAGCCGTCTACCGCTATAAAGAACCCGTATTTCTGCCCAAGGGAACCGTGGTTTCGATGCGCTACCATTACGATAACTCGGCCGCGAATCCGCGCAATCCCAATCAACCTCCCAGGCGCGTGCGCGGCGGGAACCAGGCTACCGACGAGATGGCGCATCTTTGGCTCCAGGTTCTGCCGCGCGGCGCCGAGGACCGCCGGATGGAGCTGCAGGAAGCCATCATGCATCGTCGGCTGGAAAAATATCCAGGGGAGTTCACGTCGCAATTCAACCTGGGCGCAGTCATGCTGGCCCGCGGCGATCGCGCGGACGCCGTGCCCTACCTACGCGGCGCGGTCGCGGCGCGGCCCGATCATCCGGTGGCGCTGAATACGCTGGGCGCGGCGCTGCTGTCGGCAGGCAATGTGGCCGAGGCAGCCGGCTACTTTGAACGCGCCCTGAAAGCGAATCCGCGCTACACCAACGCGCGCTACAACCTGGCCAACGCGCTCGCCGAACAACGGCTCTGGAAACAAGCTGCGGACGAGTTTCGTCAAGTGCTGTCCGAGAATCCGAACGACCCGGGCGCACGGCAGCACCTGGGAGAAGTGCTGCGGCTGTGGGGCGACGAGCGCACTAAACAGGGCAGTCTCGAAGAGGCGGCCGCTCACCTGCGCCAGTCGTTGGACTTCCGCCAAGACGACGCCGTGCTGCATAGCGATCTAGGTGCAGTGCTCGGCCGCCTCGGCCGTTTCCGGGAAGCGGTGTCCGAATTCGAGGCCGCCCTGCGCCTCGATCCGAATCTGGAGACGGCCAGGCACAATCTGCAGGCCGCCCGCGCGCACTTGGAGAAGTTGGAGCACTAAGCATGGGACCGCTGCTGCTCTTTTTCTTACAGGCGAGCGCATACCAGTCGGGCGTGCAGGCGTACAGCGAGCGTCGCTACGCGGAAGCCATCCCATTTTTTGAAAAGGCTGCGTCCGGCGGCTCCCAGGCGCTGGTGGCGCAGTACATGCTGGGAAATGCCTGCCTGCAGGCGCACCAGGACGCGAAAGCCATACAGACCTTCGCGGCCCTCTTTCAGGTTGCGCCCGATTCCGCGGCGGCGCACTTACTGGCCGCCGGGATGATGCTGCGGGCGAAGCTGGCGCCGGGCGCGGCAACGGAAGCCGGCCACGCACTGGAAATGGACCCGCACATCCCGCAGGCGCACTACGTTCTAGGCGAGGCGCTGTCCGGAGGTGACGACGCTTCCGCTGTTGCCGAATTGCAGAAAGAGATCGATATCAATCCCAGCTTCTCGATGGCCTACTACCGGCTCGGCGATGCGTACGAGAAGCGCGGCGATTGGGATCGTGCGATCGCGGTCCTGGAGCGCTCGATCTGGTTGAATCCCAACCACAGCGGGCCTTACACGCTGATCGGCAAGGCATATCTCAAGCGTGGCGACGCGGGCGACGCGGAGGGGGCCCTGCGCCATGCGCTCCAAATGGACCCGCAAGATCGGGCCATTCGGCAGCTATTGGAGCAGGCGGCGCCGAAACGCGAGCCAGCGCCCACGTTACCGTCCGCGTCACCACCCGCGTTACCGTCCGCGCCACCACCCGCGTTACCGAGCCGCGACCGTCAGGGAGCGGTAGCTCCAGCACCCAGCCCCGCCTACCTTCGCGGCTTGGCGAGCTACCGCAGGCACGACTACGCCGCGGCGGCACTGGCTCTAAAAGAAGCCCTGAAAGAGGCCATGCCAGCCATGCCCGAGGCCAGCCCGCAATATCGCGAAACTCTGCAGATGATCGGGCGCAGCGAGTATCTGGCGGGGCACATCCCCGAGGCCATCCCCTGGCTCGAGAAAGCAAGCGCGGCCGGCGCCCGTAATAACGAGCTGTCTTTCGTGCTCGGAAACAGCTACCTGCAAACGCAGCAGGTTCCTAAGTCGCGGGCCGCGTTTGCCGATCTATACGGCGTGGCGCCAGAGTCCGGCGCGGCCCGCCTGGTCACGGCACATATGCTGATCCGGCTGGAGCTGGAAGACGAGGCGCAAGCCGAGCTGGAGACGGCCCTGGCGCGCGAGCCGAAACTTCCGGAAGCGCACCATATGCTCGGCGAAATCGCCATCTATCGCGCCCAAATCGACCGCGCCGTGGCTGAGTTCAATCGGGAGATCGCGATCAACCCCGGTTTTGCGATGGCCTACTACCGGCTGGGCGACGCCTACACCCGGCGCGAGGACTGGGAACACGCCGTTCCCCCGCTGCAGCGCGCGGTGTGGCTGGACCCGACCTATAGTGGGCCGTATATCCTGTTGGGCAAGACATATCTGAAGCAGGGGGACTTGCCCGAAGCCGAACGCATGTTGCGCCGTGCCTTGCAGATGGACCCGAACAACGCCTCGGCGCATTATCTGCTAGGCCGCACGCTCATCCAATCCGGCCACGAAGAAGAAGGCAAGAAACTGTTGCGGCGATGGGAGGAATTGCGGCAGGAAAAGTAGACCTTCTTGAAATCGGCCTTGAAATCGGCCTCACCGTTTACCCACGTTCGGATCGATCTTCGCGGCCAGCGTCAATTCCGCCTCGGCTTCGGCGGTCTTCTTCGTCTGCTCCAATGCCAGACCCAGGCTGTAGTGCAGAGAGGCGAATAGCGGGTTTACGTCGATGCCTTGGCGATAAATCTTAATCGCCTCTTCGTATTGGCCTTTCTCATAAAGCGAGGCGCCCCAATTCAGATAAGCCAAAACATAATCGGGATCGATTTCTATGGTGCGCCGGTATTCGGGAATCTCCTCCGGGTTGCCCGTCGCGCCATAGGCGAGTGCGAGGTTAAAGTGTGCGCCGGCGTCCCGCGGATAGAGCCGGGTTGCAATCGTCAGAACTCCCGCACTAACCGTCGGATTGCCGCCCTGCCCGTAAATCGCGCCTAGCCAGGTCATGGCGCGCAGAAGGTGCGGATAGATTTTCAACGCTTCGAGCAATTCGTTGGCGCATTCCTGCGGCTTGCCTTGCTTCCGCAGATCCATCGCTTTGTTGAATACCACTTCGGCATCTTCGCGGAAGGTCCGCGGCATGCGCTGCAGGATGACGTACTTTCCGTTTGCTTCGACAATGTCGGAGATCTCTCCGGGCTGTAGTTTCAGCGCCGTGGCGGACCATGCCGGATCGAGCTGGCTCTGGTCGAGGTCCCCCGCATAGCCGCCGTTGACTCCCGTGGCGCGGTCGACCGATTTGGCTGAGGCAAGTTCGAAGAAAGATCCGCCCGATAGAAGCTGCGCCCGCATTGCCGCCGCTTTTTCCCGGTCGTCTAAAACAATCGTGCGCAGAAACAGGTGCGTGGGAGTAATCGTGCTTCGCCATGCCGGATTCCGCGCGGGCACTTCGACCTTCTGCTCGGGATGGACGCGAATCCAGTGTTCCGCTATCGTAAACGCGCCGCGTATCTCGTTCGCCATGTGACACCCGACGCAGCCCGTGGTTCGATTTACCGGGCACAAAGCCGCACGATTCGTTACGGCCGCGCTATGGCATCGCAAACAAGTTTTTTCGGACCTGGCCTGCAGCACGGCGGCGGGCGCATCCTGGTGCGGGTTGTGACAGTTTATGCACGTGATCTCACCGGCGGTCTGACGCCAACACTCGCTGTTTTTCAACGCCGTCACTTGATCGGAGATCAGCACGTCGTCCGGCATGGGGTCTTCGACGATACTGGAGCCTGCATGGCATTGCGTGCAAGGCGCCATCCGATCGGCAATGGGCAGCTTGCCGGGGTTCAAGATGCGCAGGTTTCGCGAATGGGAGCGGACTGCGGCCACATGGGGCTGGCCCGGGCCGTGGCAGTTCTCGCAAGCGACGCCCGTCTCCACGCGCGTGCCATGAGTTCGCGGCGCGCCGTGACAACCCAGGCACCGTTTCTCCAAATACGGAGTCAGTACCCGGCCCAAGGCTGTTTCATAATTGACCGGCTTCTCTTCGGGAAAGCCGAGTGAGAACGCCAGCTTGTCCTGTTCCGCATAGTGGAAGTAACGGGCTTCGACCAGACGTACGGGCGCCAGCGGCACGCCTTCCACAGCGGGAACGCGGAACAGAAAACTGATGCCATGGCGGTCCCCGCCGACCATGGTTTCCACTGGAAAATCGACCGCGGGCTGCCCCGGCATTTGCACTCGATATTGCAGGTTCTCGGCGGTTCTCTTGAGCGCGTACGCAATCTCAGGCGCCGGTCCCTCCGCATGCGTCTGGGAATAATTCGCCGGGAGTTGCCGGTTAATCGCCACGCCCTGCCAGGTGCGCGCCATGTTCGTGCGCAGGTGTGTGATAAAGATGTTCTTATGGCAGCCGGCGCAGGCATCGCGCCCCAGAAAGCCGCTGCCGCCGGCGCTGCCGAGCGGGGTAATCGTCAGCAACAGGCAGACCGGACGCACGGCTCTAGATGCCTTCACGCCCACAATTCTATCTCGTGTCGGACGAGCGCAGCGGGCGTCTTCCTAACGTCCACCGCCGCCCGCCGTCTCACCGTAGAGGAACCTTCGCCATGCACGTATTGCTGCAGGACTCGATTTTCGCCCTCCGGCAGTTGCGGAAGAGCTTGGGCTTCGCCCTCACCGCCATCCTTTCGCTCGCGCTGGGCATCGGCGCCACCACGGCCGTGTTTAGCGTGGTTTATGGCGTCCTGATGAATCCGTATCCGTATAAGGACCCGGACCGCATGGCGCACCTGGTGCTCAAGGATAAGGCCGGCAACAAAAACTGGCCCTCACTGACCGGTCCGCAAATTCGCCAGATCCGCCAGGCGCGATGCATTGAAAGCGTGGTGGGCGAGAATGAATGGAACCTGACCACCACGGACGAAGACCTTCCCGAAGATGTGGCCGGCGATTATCTGACGCCCAATGCGACCACCCACTTCGGCGTGCCGGCGCTGATCGGCCGCGGTTTTATTCCGTCGGATGCGCCTTTTGGCCAGGACCCGCAGCCCGTGGTCGTGCTCAGCTATAAGTTCTGGCAGCGGCATTACCTCGGAAGGCCCGATGTGCTGGGGCGCACGCTGCGGCTGGTCCACAAGAGCTATACGATTGTCGGCGTCATGCCTCCGCGCTTTACTTGGGGCGACGGCGACGTCTATCTGCCGCTCAAGCTGACCGAAGATCCGGGGATGCAGTATGGCGCTTATCTGCGGCTCAAGCCCGGCGTCAGCCGCGCCGCCGCCAATGGCGAGCTGCAGGCGTTGCTCCAGCAGTTCGCGAAGGATACGCCCGCGCATTTTCCAAAGGCCTTTCACGTGGCGTTGCAAGGATTGAACGATCAATTCGTGGAGCGGCTGGGACCCACGCTGTTCCTGCTTTTTGGAGCTGTAGGGCTGCTGCTGGCGATCGGCTGCGCCAACGTCTCCATTTTGCTGCTGGCCCGCGGCACCGCGCGCCAGCACGAGTTGGCGGTACGCGCCGCCATGGGCGCCGGCCGCGGCCGCATTCTGCGTCAATTGTTGACCGAGTCGCTGCTGCTCTCCATCGCCGGCGCGGCGCTGGGTGTTCTGCTGGCGTATCAGGGCGTGAGTCTGATCGTGAAATGGCTGCCGGAGAATTCTTTTCCGCATGAAGCCGCCATCAGCATCAACCTGCCCGTGCTGATCTTCAGCGTCGCCCTGGCGATTGGGACCGGCGTGCTCTTCGGTCTGTCGCCGGCGCTGCGCCTCTCGCGCCCCGACCTGGCCGCCGTGATGCAGGCCAGCACCCGCAGAATGACGGCCGGTGTGCGCGGCAAACGCACGCATGGCGCGCTGGTGGCCGCCCAGGTGGCACTTACGCTGCTGCTGCTGGCGAGCGCCGGCGGCGCCATTCGCGGATTCGTTCGCCTGATGCATACCAACCTGGGCTACGATCCGCACAACGCCATGTCGGCGCCCATTCCCGTCCACGACAACACGTACATGACGTGGGAATCGCGCGCGCAGTTCTTCGAGCAGCTCCGCGAGAAAATCGCCGCGATGCCAGAGGTGGTTTCCGCCGGCATCTCCACCAACGCGACGCCGCCCAGCAACGGCTGGAACACGCACTTCGAAATTCTGGGCAAGCCTGTGCCGGAAGAGCGGGAACTGCGCACCAACTTCGTCAGCCCGGAGTATTTCACGGTGCTGCACATTCCTCTGGTACAGGGCCGCCTGTTCGACCACGCGGAGACCATGCGCGGCGCGCGCCTGGCCCTGGTCAACCAGACCATGGCGCATCGGTATTGGCCGCTGGGCGAGGCCATTGGACAGCAGGTTCGCGTGCCGCAGCTCAAGAGCGAGCCGCCTTATTCCCCGGCCGCCCCCGATAGCGACGGCTGGCTGCAAATCGTCGGTGTGGTGGCGGATGCGCGCGACGATGGCTTGCGCGAGCCGGTGAAGCCGGCCATCTACGTGCCCTATACGATGAAAATGCCGATGTTCACGCAGATCCTCGTCCGCACGCGCGTTGAGCCGCTTTCCGTGTTGCGCGCAGTACGCGCGCAAGTGCACGCGGTCAACCCGGATCAGCAGGTGATGGGACACGTGCGCAACCTCGAGCAGTGGATCTCCACGCAACCGGAGTGGGCGCAGGAGCGCCTGGTGGCCACGCTGTTCGGCGCCTTCGCCATCCTGGCGCTGGCGCTATCGGTGCTGGGCCTCTATAGCGTGGTGTCTTATATCGTGGCGCAGCGCACCAATGAGTTCGGTATCCGCATGGCGCTGGGCGCTGGCCCGACGCATGTGCTCCGGCTGGTGTTCGCGTCGACTGCGATCAGCGTGGGAGGCGGCCTCCTCGCCGGTCTGGTGCTGAGCCTGGCGCTCAAGGGCGTGTTGAGCAGGTGGGCGCAAGGCAGTTCCATGGATGCGGCTGTAGTGCTGGCGGTGGTGGCAATCTTGATGGCGGCCGCCACCGTCGCTTGTGTGCTGCCCGCGTACCGGGCTTCCTCGATTGATCCGGTGACGGCCTTGCGCTACGAGTAACCAGTGGGGCGGCGCCATGCGCCGCCTGAGGGCGAGTTGAAAGCCGCGCCACGGCGGCGCCATGCGCCGCCTGAGGGCGAGCTTCGCTCGCCCAAACGGAGCTGAAAGCCGCGCCACGGCGGCGCATGGCGCCGCCCTACCAAAAGGCCAATGTCCCCGGAGTGAGCGAAGCCCGCCCGCTCCCCGTCCCCCGCTGTAGAATGACAGCATATGCGAACCCGCATCGCCCTACTCTTCCCACTGGCCGCCGCCCTGGCCCTGCCGGCTGATCTGACCTACCAAAAGCCGCCGCAGGAGATCCTGGACGTTCTGAATGCGCCGCCGCCACCCTCGATCTCCGTCAGTCCCTCGCGCGACTACGCCATTCTGATGCAGCCGTTGCGCTATCCCCCGATCGCGGAAGTCGCGCAGCCCATGCTGCGTCTCGCCGGGCTGCGCATCGATATCCGCACCAACGGTCCGCACCTGCCGTCCTACAGCACCGCCCTCACCATCAAACGCCTCTCGGACGCATCCGATATTGTGGTTGCGATCCCACCAGGCGCCAAACTGGGCACGCCCGTCTGGAGCCCCGATGGCCGGCAGTTCGCCTTCACCAACACCACCGCCAACGCCATTGAGCCGTGGATCGGGAATACGGCCACCGGACGGACCCGGCGCGTAGCCGGCGTTCGCCTGAATGCCGTGATCGGTCAGCCGATGGTCTGGCTGGCGGATAACCGCACTCTCTTACTGCGCACCATTCCCGAACATCGCGGCAATCCGCCCGCCGATCCGGCCGCGCCCACCGGGCCGCATGTGCAGGAAAGCTCCGGCCGCTCCGGCCCCGTCGTTACCTACGAAGACATGCTCAGTACCCCGCGCGACGAGGATTTGTTCGATTACTACGCGACTGCACAGCTCGTCTATCTGGACACCTCCACTGGTAAGATCGCACCAGCCGGCACGCCGGGCATTTTCGAAACCGCGGAGCCGTCGCCCGATGGCTTGTACCTATTGGCTTCCCGCGTACATAGGCCCTACTCGTACCTGCACCCGGTGTTTCTTTTTCCGGAGACGGTCGAGGTGTGGAACAGAAACGGCGAGAAACTCTACCAACTGGCCGACCTTCCCCTCGCGGACCGTATTCCGGTGCAAGGTGTGCGCACCGGCCCGCGCGATTATGCGTGGCGTCCCGACGAGCCCGCATCGCTGGTTTGGGTGGATGCCATGGACGGAGGCAATCCCAAGGAGAAGGTGCCGCATCGCGACCGCATCCTGACGCTGGCCGCGCCGTTTCAGTCGCAGCCTCGCGAGGTCTTCGAAACAGTCGAGCGTTTCATGGGCCTGGAAGCCATGGCCACCGGCGGCCAAGCCCTGGTAACCGACTACGACCGCGACAAGCGCTGGGCGCGCACTATCGAGATCGGCTGGAACGCGCCGAATCGGGAAGGCCGCGTGATCTTCAGCCGTAACGTGCAGGACCGGTATCACGACCCCGGCCGTCCTGTGATGGGAACTTTGCCCAACGGGCAGGATGCCATTCTGCAACACGGCGACGACATCTACCTCACCGCGGTAGGCGCCAGTCCGTCGGGCGATCGTCCTTTCCTCGACCGCTATAACCTGGCGGCGCAGAAATCCGAGCGTCTGTTTCAGTCCGGCAAAGGCAGCTACGAAACGGTGGTCGCGATACTCGACGACAACGGCGCGCGCTTGTTGACAAGGCGCGAAGGCCCCGCCGAATTTCCGAACTATTACATCCGGGCCGGCGAATCCCTGACGCCGCTTACAAAAATAGCGGATCCTACGCCGCAAGTACACGGCATCCAAAAGCAAATCGTAACTTATAAGCGCGAGGACGGCGTGCCTCTGTCGTTTACCCTCTACCTGCCCCCTAACTATAAAGAAGGCACGCGGCTACCTACTTTGCTGTGGGCGTATCCGCTGGAATACAACGATGCGGGCACCGCCGGGCAAGTAACCGGTTCGACGGATCGGTTCACGCAGTTTACCGGCGCGGCGCTCCACTTACTCTTCCTGCTGCACGGATACGCGGTGCTGGATAACGCGGCCATGCCGGTGATCGGCGATCCCGAAACGGTGAACAACACCTATGTCCAGCAGATTGTGATGGACGCCAAGGCGGCTATCGACAAGGCCGTCGAGATGGGCGTCGCGGACCGGGACCGCGTGGGCGTGGGCGGCCACAGCTACGGCGCCTTCATGACCGCCAATCTGCTGGCGCATGCCGAACTGTTCCACGCGGGAGTGGCCGAAAGCGGCGCCTACAATCGCACACTCACGCCGTTTGGGTTTCAAACCGAGCGCCGCTCGCTGTGGGAAGCGCAGGATATCTATCTGCGGATGTCGCCATTCATGCTCGCCGATAAGATCAAGACACCCATCTTACTCATTCACGGCGAGGCGGACAATAATACGGGCACGTTTCCGATTCAATCCGAGCGGCTGTATCAGGCGATTCGCGGCAATGGCGGAACGGTGCGGCTGGTGATGCTGCCGCTGGAGTCGCACGGTTACGGCGGCCGTGAATCCATCGAGCACGTACTGTGGGAGGAACTGAACTGGTTCGACAAATATTTGAAGCCATGGTAGGACAGGCTTTAGCCGGTCAACGGCGAACACAGCTCGCCGCGCGGTACTTCAGTCCCGTCAAACGGGCTCTCCCCTTGTTAACCTTGGCGGCCCTCTGCCTATGGGCCGAACCAGTCCGCCTAACCCCGCAGCCGCAGAAATTTCGAACCTTCTACTCCCTCGCCGACCCGCGAGTTCCCGCGGCGTTGCAACAGTCCGGCCCGGCCCGGGCCGTCTCATCCGACGGCGCCGTATGGACCGGCTCGGCGCACGGGGCGACGCGCATCGACCCCAAAGCCCCGCCCCGCGACCGCACGCAATACTTCGCCGGAAAACGTTACCTGCCCGACGACGACGTGCAGCAACTCGCCGCCGACCAGGCCGCCGGCATGTGGGTGCGCACCAAGACCGGAGTGTCGCACATCGAACTCCGCACCATGACGCTGGCCGCGAAGGCGGCGCTCTTCGAAGATCGCGTACACGCCCGGCACGACCGGCACGGCCTGGTGTCGCCCTCGAATCTACGCGTGCCCGGCGACCTTTCGACGAATCAAATGCGCGACGACGACAACGATGGCTTGTGGACCTCCATGTACGCCGCGGCCGAATGTTTTCGCTACGCTGTCACGCATTCTCCCGAAGCGTTGGCGAACGCCACCAAGTCCGCCGAGGCGGCGCTGTTTCTGGAAGAAGTGGCCGGCAAGCGCGGATTCCCGGCGCGGTCGTACATCCGCAAAGGAGAACCCATGCCGGGCGATGGCGAATGGCACTGGACGCCGGACGGCCAATATTACTGGAAAGGCGGCACCAGCTCGGATGAAATTGTCGGCCACTTCTTTCTGTACGGCGTGGCCACCGATCTGTTGCCGGACGCCGCGCTCAAAAAACGCATCGCCCTAACCGCCGCGCGAATCATGGATCATATCCTCGACCACGGCTATTATTTGATCGACGTTACCGGCAAGCCGACTACCTGGGGCCGCTGGTCGCGGACTTACTTCCACCAGAATCCCGGCGACAGCGCCCTGAACGCCATGGAGCTGCTCAGCTTTCTGAAGACCGCGGCCCACATCACGGGAAATCCCAGATACGCGCGGGAATATAGAAAGGCGGCGAACGATTTGGAATACGCCCGTCTCGCCAACCGTTACAAAGAAATGCGCGAAGAGATCAACTACTCCGACGAAGAGCTGGCCATGCTATCTTTCTATAACCTTTTCCGATATGAAACCGGTCGGGACTTATTAAACCGCTACTACCGGCCGGCATTGAATGGGTGGTGGGAAAACATAGTTCGTGAAGAGAATCCCCTATGGACATTCATCTACGCAATGGCCCAACCCCACGCGCCCGCGGACATACAGGCCGCGGCCCGCACGCTCTACCGAATGCCCATCGATACCATTGAATGGACAGTGCGGAATTCGAATCGTGAGGGATTGATAATGGATCCCGCGGCCGACCGCTTCGAGCGGCGGCAGGCAAGAAACCTGCTGCCTCCCGACGAACGGCCGGTTATGAAATGGAACTCTAATCCATTCGATATCGACGGCGGTTCCGATGGCCGCGGCGAAGACGATGGCGCAGCGTTTCTATTGCCCTATTGGATGGGCCGCTATCACGGTTTCCTGCTGGACGAGTGATTTCGCACACTCGATAACCCACAGGAGTATTGACAGTCCCGCGAACCCGGAGTACAGTGCCATTGGGTGAACCCCGTGTTAACTAGACTAAGTGGCGCCCGCGTTGCGCTTCTGCTCGCAGTCGCCGCGCTAACCTTCGCGCAGAATCCGGCCACGTACGTCGCCGTGGACGCGAATGCCGACCGCCACCCCATCAGTCCGGACATCTACGGTCTGGCCTTTGCCGCCACCAGCGACCTCGTCGCGTTGAACTGCCCTCTAAACCGCAGCGGCGGCGATTCCGAGACCAGCTACAACTGGCTGCTGAACTCCGACAATCGCGGCAACGACTGGTACTTCGAAAGCATCGCCGATTCGGATTCCACGCCCGGCTACCGCGGCGACAACTTCATCGCCACCACCCGGGCCGCCGACGTTGGCGCGCAGGCCATGCTCACCATCCCGATGATCGGTTACATCGGCAATTTGGGCCCCAGCCGCTCCACCGTTTGGTCCTTTTCGATCGCCAAGTACGGTCCGCAGACCGGATGGGATCCGTACAATCCGGACGCCGGGAACGGCGTCGGCACGGCGCCGGGCAATCCATACATCACCGGCAACAATCCCGCGGACGCCAGCACCCCGAACAGTCCCTCCATCCAGCAGGGATGGGTTCAGCACCTGATCGGCACATGGGGACTGGCCGCCGCCGGCGGACTTAAATACTATCTGATGGATAATGAGCCATCCATCTGGTACAGCACCCATCGCGACGTGGCCCCCGTTGGCGCGGATTACAATCAGATCTACAACGATTACCTCAGTTACGCCGGAACCGTGCGCGCGCTGGACCCCACCGCGACCATCGTCGGACCCGAGGAATGGGGATGGCTGGCGCTCTTCTACAGCGGCTTCGACCAGCAGAACGGCACCGGCCCCGGGTCCGACTATGCTACTCACAACGACACTTACTACTACCCCTGGCTGATGCAGCAGCTTGCCGCCTACCGACAAACCACCGGTACGCAGCTTTTGGATGTCCTCAGCGTTCATTACTACCCTCAGGACGGCTCCTACAGCGATAACGATTCGCTGTCGGCGCAGCTCATTCGCAACCAGTCCACCCGTTCGCTCTGGGACCCGAACTATGTGGACCAATCCTGGATCGCTACCGTCGGAATCGATAATGGCATCGTCGACTTGATCCCTAACTTGAAAAGTTGGGTGAAGCAATACTATCCCGGACTCAAGACCGCAGTTACCGAGTACAACTGGGGCGACGAAGCAAATCTGAATGGCGCCACCACGCAAGCCGACGTGCTGGGCATTTTCGGCCGCCAGGCGCTGGATATGGGCTCTCGCTGGACGGTTCCCCTCAACCCTTCGCCGACCTATCTTTCCATGCAGATTTACCGTAACTACGATAGCGATAATTCCACGTTTGGAAACACCAGCGTATCCGCCGGAGTGGCCGATCCGGACTACCTTTCGTCGTTTGCGGCCGTGCGCTCCACCGACAATGCGCTGACCGTGATGGTCGTCAACAAGCAGCAGGGCAGCACGCCGGTTTCCGTCAGCCTGGCGAACTTTGCGACCACCGGCACGGCCCAGGCCTGGCAAATCGCCTCCGCCACCCAAACCGCGATTACCCCGCTCGGCAACGTCGCCATCGCCAACAATTCGATTACCACGACCCTCCCGTCACAAAGCGTCACCCTGTTTGTCATCCCGGCCGGTAACGTGGTTTCGCCGCCCACGGCGCCCACCGGTTTGGCTGCGACTGTGGGCAACGGCATCGTGCATCTGACGTGGCAGGCAGGCGGCGGTGCGACAAGCTATACGGTCAGCCGTGGCGCCGCCAGCGGTGGTCCGTATACGAAAGTCGGTACCGTCACCAGCCCCGCGCCGACGGCTTTCAAAGATACCGGCCTGACCAACGGAACGACTTACTTCTATGTTGTGTCAGGCTCGAATTCGGCGGGTACGAGTCCCAACTCCACGCCACTCGCCGCGACGCCGATCGTGCCCCCTACGTTTACGTCGTCCGCCACGGCTTCGCCGAACCCGGTAACACAGGGCGCAAGTACCACGGTTACCGCGAAAGTCGTCTGCACGGCCCACTCGCTCACCAACGGGATTGTTCAAATCCTGGTAATCGATCCTAGCGGCAATACCGCCGCCACGCAGAACTTCACCGCGCAGAATTTTGCCAAAAGCCAGTCCCATAGTTACTCGCTGACTCTGCAGCCCGCCCTGGCTGGCACATATACCATCGAGGTGGGCGTTTTCAGCGCCACGTGGCAGCAATGGAATTGGAACGCGTCGGCTGGGACCATCACGGTCAACTCATCGACCACGTTCACTTCCTCGGCGACCGCGAATCCATCCACCATCGCCGTCGGCGGCACGTCCAATATTTCGGCTACCGTCACCGAAACCGGCCCTACGGGCCTGACCAATGCCATCGTCGAACTGCAGATCTTCAGTCAATCGGGCATCGCCGTCGCCACCACCTACTGGACTGGCCAGAACTTAAACGCCGGCCAGGCTCTACCGTACTCATACAGTTGGACGCCGAACGGCAGCGTGTCGCCGGGAGTCTATAACGTCGCGATCGGCGTCTTCAATTCCACTTGGACATACGATTATTACTGGAACGGCAGTGCCGCGACGATTACCGTGACCCAGTAAATAGTGGGGCAGGCTCGTAGCTTGCGCGGGCCTCGCAGGCCCGCTCCGAAGCCCGTATCACTCATACCTCAGCGCCACCAGCGGATCGATCCGCGTAGCCTTCCGCGCCGGCACATAGCTGGCCAGCACCGAAACGGCGATGAGCACCAGCGGCACCCCGGCAAACACCAGCGGATCTCGCGCCGCAACGCCATACAGCATGCCCGACAACCCGCGCGTCAACACCAGCGCCGCGCCCACCCCAATCGCCGCCCCCATCGTCGAAGTGACCAGCTCGCGCCCCACCACCAGGCGCAGAATCTGCCGCTGGCTGGCTCCCAGCGCCACGCGCAGTCCGATCTCGTGCGTTCGCCGGCTCACCGCATATGCCGTCAACCCGTAGATCCCGACGGTGGCCAACGTCAGCGCCAGCGCCGCGAATACGGTGATCAACAGCATCGACACGCGGCGCAGCATCAGCGAATCCGAGAGTACTTTCTCCATGGTGCGCACGTTGGAGATAGGCTGTTCGGGGTCCAGCTTCAGGATTTCGCGGCGCACCGCGGACGCCATAGCCCCAGGATCGCCTGCGGTCCGTACCACGACGGCCATCGACGACCCGCCGGGGTGCTGCCCGTGCGGCACATAAATGGCCGGTTCCACCGGCGCATCCAACCCGTACAGTTTGGCGTCCGCCACCACGCCTACGATTTCCAGGCGCTGGCCCATCGCCAGGTGTTGCCCCAATGGGTTCTGGTGCGGGAAGTATTTCCGCACCAGGGCTTCATTCACCAGGGCCACGCGTTTGGCATCCAGGTCGTCGTGTGGGTCGAAGAGGCGGCCCTGCCGCAATGCGATCCCCATGGTATTGAAGTAGCCGGGCGTCGCCATTCGGAAGTCCGCCAGCGGTTGCTTATCCTGCGAAACAGGCGGCTGCCCTTCGATCGTGAAACCGTTCACGCCGATGCGAAACGAGAGTATCGAAACCCGCAACGGAAGAAACATCACCGCGCCCGCGGAACGCACGCCCGGTAGCGCCTCCACGCGTTCCACCAGGTTCTTGTAGAAGGTCGCGCGCTTCAGCGGTGTATCGTATTTCACCTCGGGCAGGCTCACATTCATGGTCAGGATATTGGCGGTGCGCACCCCGGGGTCGACCGCTGTCACCCGCGCGAAACTGCGCAGCAACAGTCCCGCGCTTACCGACAGCAACACCGCCAGCGCCACTTCCCCAGCCAGCAGGAAGCTGCGAATACGATGCGATCCGCCGGAGCTTTCCGAGCGCCCCGCCGCTTCCTTCAGCGTGGTATTCAGATCGGTGCGCGACGATCTCCAGGCGGGCGCCAAGCCGAACAGCAGGCCGGTCAGAATCGAGGCGCCGAACGTGAACGCCAGCACCGGCACATCCACGCGCATGTGTTGCAGCATGGGGAACATATCGGGCACTATGCTGCGCAGCAGGCGTACGCCCCACGCTGCCAACACCAGTCCCAGGGCCCCTCCCGCCAGGGCCAGCACCAGGCTCTCGGTCAGCAGTTGGCGGACGATGCGGCGGCGCCCCGCGCCTAGCGCGCCGCGAATGGCGATCTCCTTCTCGCGCGTGGCGGCCCGCGCCAGCAACAGGTTCGCCAGGTTGGCGCACGCGATCAGCAGCAGCAGTCCCACGGCCGCCAGCAGGATCAGCAACACCGGGCGGATGCGGCCAGTGAACATCTCCGCCATCGGAAATAGCGTGATGCCCCATCCCGTGTTGGTGGCCGGATAGGCGCTCTCCAAACGCCGCGCGATTACCATCATTTCGGCGCGCGCCTGCGCCACGCTCACACCCGGCTTCAGCCGCGCCACTACGCCATAGTTGTGATTCTGCCGCTCCGGTTTATTGGGATCGATGGCCGTAGGCAGCCACAGGTCCGCCGCCACCATTTCGCCGAGCTCGTGCGGAACCACGCCCACAACCGTGCGCGGAATACCGTCCACCGTCAGCGTGCGCCCCACCGCCGCCGGATCGGAATGAAAGCGCCGTTGCCACAGCGCGTTGCCGATCAGCACGGCGGGCGCCCCGCCGGGCCGGTCTTCTTCGGGCAGGAAATTGCGGCCCACCATGGGCTTGATGCCCAGCGCCGGCAGAAACTCCTTCGACGCCAGGGCCGCCGCCACCCTTTCAGGCTCGCCCGCGCCGCTTACATTCAGGCCGAATTCGGGGATGGCGAAAGCCGCCGACATCTGGTCGAACGAGTGAGCCTGCTGTTTCCAGTCCAGATAATCCGCCGCGCTCACCGGCATCTGGTCGAAGCCGGATTTCAGCAGCGTCCCCCAGATCATCACCACCCGGTTGGGCTCGGGAACGGGCAGCGGCTTCAGCAGTACCGCGTTCACCATCGTGAAGATGGCGGTGTTGGGGCCGATCCCCAAGGCCAGAGCCACAATGGCGACCGCGCAAAAGCCCGGATTCCGCAGCAGGGTGCGAAACCCGTAACGAAGGTCTTGCCAGAAAAATTGCATCGGCACTCCTTATTAGATGAGAAACGCACGCCCGCGCCCATTTGTTCCCACTAAGCTGCCATTGGTCCGTGCCGCAGGCACCCTGCCTGCCGCGCTGACACTCATGTCAGCGCGGGCGAGCGCAGCTCGCCTGAGCCGGCTGACAGCCGGCTGCGGGCAAAGTTATGGGGTCCAAGTGGATCGCTGCCAACCGTGTCCGCCCATCGCACTAAACCCAGTTCGGCAGGTCTCGCAGATGCCGGTACACCAGCGCCACCGGCAACCCCATCACATTGAAATAGCACCCCTCGATGCGCCGCACGAACTTTGAAGCCAGGCCCTGGATCGCGTAACCGCCGGCCTTGTCCATGGGCTCCCCGCTGGCGGCGTATTCCGCGATCTCCTCGCGCGATAGCTCCGCGAACCACACGCTGGTTTCCGCGCAGTCCTCAATCGTGCGATGCGCCGCCCGCAGGCAGATGCCCGTCAGCACCTCGTGCCGCTGCCCCGACAGCATCCGCAGCATGCGCCGCGCGTCGGCTTCGTCCAGAGGCTTGGCCAGTATTTCGCCCTGGATCGCGACCGTGGTGTCCGCGGCCAGCACGATCTCGCCATGCCCCGCCGCGGCCGCACGGGCCTTCTCCCGCGCGATGCGTGTCACGTATTCGCGCGCCGCCTCGCCCGGCTGCGGCGTTTCATCCACGTCCATCGGCCGGACCACGAACGGAATTCCGGCCTGTTGCAGGATGTCTCGGCGGCGCGGCGAGCGGGAGGCTAACACGAGCATCTTTTCATGTTATGCCATGTTATGCGATCTATCGGCAACGGCGCATCCCGGTTTAGGTGCTTAATCGTTTTGGGGACACTGACCGATAGAAACCGCTCCCTGACGGTCGCGGCTCAGTAAGCGTGCGCAATCTACGCGAGTTTTACCGAGCCGCGACCCGTGGTACATGCTGCAGCCTTGGCGGAGCCTCGAACGGACGACCGTAGTCTGCGCGCCCCGCGAGCCACAACCGGCGGCCAGCATGACCAGGGCAAGCGTCTCACTCACCGGTCTGTTCATTCCGTTCTCCTCGGATCTGAATTACAGCGCGGTTAACTCGCCGTTTCTTGATTCTGACCCAACCGCCACAAAACTTATGTCCGATTATATTTGTCTAGTCAAGGGTTATTTGAAATAGCTTGGAATTACTGTCGGGTGATGGATCGCGGAAACGCCGATAAAACACTGATACGGACGTTGGACGGATGCTAGCGAGACGAACCCGCGGCAGCGCCTGCTTAGCCGCACCTTCGGCGCCCGGCCAGCCACGCCGGGGCGCGGAGGCCCGGTCACCGGCCTCCAACTACCCTTCCCCATTTCCGCTCGTCTAAAATGAGTCGTCATGACCAAGCCTCTGTCCCTCCTCCTCCTGCTCCCCGCGCTTCTTCCGGCCCAATCCGCCGCCGTTGCCGGACGATGGTTCGCCGCCGCCGACTTCTACGGCACCCCCATCGCCTTTCCGATGCAGCTCAGCCAACAGGGAGACCAGATCGCCGGCGACTTCGACGGCGACAAACTGGAGGGCGCCGTCACCGGCAATGCCCTCCACTTTCTGGCCAAAGGCGAGCGCGGCGGTAGTGAGGAACTCACCGCTACCGTCCAGTCCGGCGCCATCTCCGGGAGCATCGTCTTCGTCGACAGCGACGATAAGGAGCATCCCACCACCCACCGGTTCACGGCCACGCTCGTTCCAACGCGCCGCGCCGGCGCGCCACAACGCTTCGACTTCACGCCGTCCACATTCCATCGCCAGTTCTCGGCCGCGAACCAGCCCGTGCTCACCGTCTTCCCCGGCGACACCATTCACACCACCACCGGCGATGCCGGCGGTACCGACGAAAAAGGCGTCACGCGCGTGCTCGGCGGCAATCCTGAAACCGGGCCGTTCTACATCGAAACCGCGGCGCCGGGAGACATCTTAGTGGTGCACCTCACGCGCCTGCGTCTCAATCGCGATTGGGCCGTCAGCGACGATGGCATCGTGGATCGCGGCGTGGATAGCGACCTTGCCGTAAGAATGAAGGATGGCTTCAAGAATGTGCGCTGGCATCTCGATGTGCAGCGCGGCGTAGCTACTTCCGAAAAGCCCGGCGACCACCTGGCGCGCTATACCGTGCCTCTCCGGCCCATGTTGGGATGCGTCGCCACGGCGCCGCGCTCCACGCAAGCGCCTCCCGGCACCGGCGATTCCGGCCGCTGGGGCGGCAACATGGATTTCAATGAAATCGTGGAGGGCGCCACAGTCTACCTGCCCGTCAACGTCCCCGGCGCTCTCCTATATGTCGGCGATGGCCACGCGGCGCAAGGCGACGGCGAGCTCAACGGCAACGCCCTGGAAACGTCCATGGACGTGGAGTTCTCCGTGGATGTGATTTCGCACAAAGGCATCCTGAGCCCGCGCGTGGAGTCCGCCACTCACATCATGGCCATGGGCCTCGCCGGATCGCTCGACGACGCCTTCCGCGCCGCCACCGCCAATATGGCGCAATGGCTTGCGGACGACTATAAACTTACTCCCTCCGAGATCGCCCAAGTCCTCGGCACTGCCTCGGAATACAAAGTGAGCGAAGTCGCCGATCGCAACGCCGGCATCGTCCTCAAGATTGCCAAGGACCGCCTGGCGCCACTAACTCCCGCAAAGTAACTTGTGGGGCAGGCTCGCAGCCTGGGCGGGCCTCGCAGGCCCGCTCTCCCAACGCCGCCCATGGTAACTCAGCGACGCCACATACACCACCGCCACCACCACTAACACCACCAATCCCCGCTCATACTCCACAAACCCCAGCGCCATCCCGCCCACCGCCTGCAGCGCGCCCACCGGCAACA
>Ga0181526_10000607_pt1 | contig 37381 bp, 28 predicted proteins | sample PEATcosm2014_Bin_35_FD_119750 | JGI IMG/M metagenome (GOLD analysis project Ga0181526, IMG submission 119750) | Peatland microbial communities from MTU Mesocosm Facility, Houghton, MI, USA - PEATcosm2014_Bin06_30_metaG | ecosystem: Environmental > Terrestrial > Soil > Wetlands > Peat | place...
GTATGCAGCCTGGCGAGGGATTTCCGTTTACCGCGGCGACAGCCAGGACAAAGAGCTAGCCGCGGAGGTTGTGGACGCGCATCTGCGGTCGCTGCAGCCCGGACATCTCACCGACGTCGTCTCCACCGATCAGCACACGGTAAAACCATGGTTCGACGGAAAACTGGCCTTCGCACCCCCCGTGCGGGATTTTGCGGGTGAGGGATTTTCGCTGCAGGGCGGGCGGCTAGACATTGTGCACGGGCGCACCACCGCGGCGTTGGTTTACGGGCGGCGCAAACATCTGGTGAACGTTTTCATCTGGCCGACGAGCGAGGTGGACGAGTCACCGCGCAAAGGGTCGAGTCAAGGGTATCAATGGATCGAATGGCGCAAGGGTGGGATGGAATTCTGGGTGGTCTCCGACGCGGCGTTCAGTGACCTCGAACAGCTTCAGAGACTTTTCGCCGAATAATCAAGAAGAAAAGCGCAATGGGACACTCGGTTTGCGCTTTGGTCTCAATAGGCATTCTTGTTCATGAAACCGCGGAAAAAGGTGAGGAGGATAATCAGGAGATCGAAAGCCGGAGTCCAGTGGCGGACATAATAAAGATCGTACTCGACGCGTTTTTCGATGGAAGTGTCGCCGCGCCAGCCATTGACCTGGGCCCAGCCGGTAATACCAACCTTCAGATAGTGACGCATGTTGTAGTCGCCGACGGACTGCATGAAGCGTTGTACGAGGATGGGGCGTTCGGGCCGAGGGCCAACGACACTCATATCTCCTTTGAGCACATTGACGAATTGGGGGAGCTCATCGAGCCCGGTTTGCCGAAGAATCTTGCCAAACCCGGTGCAGCGAGGATCGCCCTTTACGGTCCAGCGCGTGTCGCTATCCCGCGGTGAAGTCACTCGCATGGTTCGAAATTTGTACATGCGGAAGAGTTTGCCGTTCAAGCCGACCCGGTCTTGCGCAAAGATAATTGGCCCCGGGGAACTTAGGCGCACTGCCAGAGCGATGAGGACAAGCACCGGCGCAGTGAGAAGTAGCACAAGAGCGGAAAAAACAAGATCAAAGGCGCGCTTCAAAATCATGTAGAGCGCCGACTCCGCCGGAGTGAGCTGGAGATCGAGCATTAACAAGCTGCCGAAATGAAACAGGCGCTGGCCTGTCTGGATGTCGTCGCCGACATCGAGCACCAGGCGCATCGGCACGCAAAGAGGGGCGAGTTGGGAGCGCAGGCTTGGCAAATCCGCTAAGCGATCCGGAGGAACAGCGAGGATCACGTCGGTGAAACCTTCCCCAACGGCGAGTTTTTCCACCTCGAAGAGTTCGAAGACGGGACGATTGTGGATGACGGAAGCTTGGCCGGGCAGGCGAATGTGCCCTCTGATGCGGCAAGGAGCGATGCGGCTGGAAACAAAAGAGTCCGCAACGCGTGCGGCGAATGCATCCGCGCCGACGATCAAGAGGAGACCCGAATTGGTTTGAGGGGAGGCGCTTCGATACCACAATTTCCGGAACAGAACAGAAACCAGAAGGGCCAAAAGAACAAGGTTCATGCTGCTGAGCCAGATGAAGACGCGGGAAAAAGAAGTGTCACGATAGAAAAAGGTTACGGAAAGAACGGTGACATACGTGGAGAGACAGGCAAGCAGGATGCGACGGAGATTGCCCTGAGGATGTAGATGATTCTCGACGGAAGTGAGCCCATAGTATTCGGCGCCGAGGGCCCAGAGAATGGTGGTTAAGACCAGCAATCCGAAGTAGGGCCGCGGCTCTGCGTCGGTCGAATAGCGAGGCAGCACCCGCGTGGCGAATCGCAGAACAGCGGACACGACGAACGAGGCCAGCGGCACGGAAAACACCGCGAGGGTGAGAAAGAATTGCGCGCGTTTGAGTTGGCCACGAATCATGGTTCCAGACCATCGGCGTGAAATTCGCGCAATTTCTGTGACAAGAAGCTTTCGAGGTTCTCGCGAAAATACGACACGTCGAACCGCTCCGCGCTGCGCTTAATGAGCAAGGGAGAGAATTCGTCCTCGACATTTTCAAATGCGAGGATCGCTTCACTGAGCGATTCCGGCGACTGCTGGCGGAAGAATATGCCGGAAGAATCAGCGGCGGGAAAAGGGCCGCCGGGATAAAAACCATTGACGGTTTCGGTTGCCCCGCCGCGACCGTAAGCAAGGACCGGGCGGCCAAATGACAAAGCTTCGACGGGCACAATTCCAAAGTCCTCTTCGGCGGGAAAGAGCAGAGCGCGACAGTGAGCGTACTGTTCTCTGAGATCGTGGTCGGAAAGCGGACCGCAGAGGACAATCGATGGGCCGGCTAGCCGCCGGAGTCTGCGGTATTGTTCGCCTTCGCCGACGACATGAAGGCGGCGGCCAAGGCGATTACAGACCTCGATCGCGAGGTCGGCTCGTTTATAGTCGACAAGTTCTCCTACGAAGAGGTAGTAATCGTCGATACGGTTTGAGAGGTGGCCAGCGCGCACATGGACCGGGGGATGAATGACCGGGGCCTCCCGGCGGTAGTGTTTGCGGATACGGGCCGCGACATTCCTGGAATTTGCCACGAAATAATCCACACGCTGCGCGGAAGCGGCATCCCACAAACGTAAATAGTGCGAAGCAAGCGAGAAAACCGGGCGTGAGAATATTCCCAGGCTTTGACCGTCGCGGTAACCATGGTAGGAGTCCCAGAGATAACGCATAGGGGAGTGGCAATAACACACGTGGCAGGTGCGGGAATGGGTGAGAACACCTTTCGCCGGACCGGACTCGGAGCTGAGGACAAGATCGTAGCCGTTGAGGTCGAATTGTTCCAATGCCATGGGGTAAAGAGGAAGCAAATGGCGGTGCCAGCGATTGCTTCCCGGGAGTTTCTGCAAGAAAGAAGTTTTGATGCCGCGTTCACGAAGAACGGGGGGAGCCTTTTCGGGATTTACGATCAAGGAGAAGAGGTCAGCCTGCGGAAACATCTCGGCCAGGACTTCTACGACTCGCTCGCCGCCTCTGCGATTGACGAACCAATAGTGCACGATGGCAATGCGCAATTTCCGCAAGGAGGCAATCGCCTGCGGCGAACCGCTGACAGGAGAGGAAACCATTTCTTGCGGAAAGGGAAGATTCATGACGTGAATGCCCCCTTGGAGGCCCTCCAAAGTGTGTAACGGGGATAGATGGTGGAGTAACAACTCACGCCTGCTCCTCCGCGACTGGGAGCAAGGACGCGACAAGCGAAGCCACGCGGTACTTCCACCCGACAAGATTCAAGAACAAGCCGAGAAGCGTAAAAATCGTGAGCGAACTGACCGCTGTTCCCATCATGTGCTCGGTCATACTCATCAAAAATTGCAGGACGATGCACGCTTGGAGGGCCTGAGCGAGGCAATAGCCGAAAGTCCCGTCGACAAATATCTTCTTCTTGAGGCTGACCCAACGAAGCGCGGAAATCCAAACCGCGAGCATGAGACCGGTGCCGAGGACTCCTCCTTCGGCGAGGAAGTGGAGATAGGAATTGTGGGCGTGCGAGGGGTCATTCACGACGGTGGCTGAGGTGACGAAGTAAACGAGGTGAGGTATGCCCGAATACACTTTCAATTCGTCGTTGAACCGCCCAAAGCCAGTGCCGACAATCGGACTCTGAATAAAATCGTTCCAGGCGCGCTGGTAATAGAGAAACCGGATGACCACATTGGGATCCTCAAGGTTGGAGACCGCTTCCGTGCGGTGGTTGACCGCGGGTTGCACTAAGAGAAAGCAAAGAAGCGGCGCGAGGATGAAGGAGCCAAACTTGAGGGTTTTCCACAAGACTTTGCGGCTGCGGAAAAAAACGAGAAGAAGCGTGATGAGAAAGGCGACGTAGGCGGTACGCGATTGCGTTAGAACAAGGCCAATGAAGTTGCAGCCGAGCCAGAAAGCGCGTAGGGACAAAAAAGAGGAGTCGTTGCCGAGGACGAGCAGAGCGAAGGCAAGAAGCGTTGCCATCGCGTAAATGGCCCCAGCCGCGTTGTGCGCCTGAAAAAATCCATGAAAGATGTCCGTGGCGAGAGGACCATTGTGAATGAGTTGGAAAGGCTCCGGCAGGGCGGATAGGCCAAGAGGAAGGACCGAAGCGTCAACGAACTCCGCGAGCCCAAGGAGAGCCACAGCCGACAAGATGGCCAGAAAAAGGCCAATGGTCTGGCGAACGAAGGCAGGTTCAAGTCGGAAATCCGTGAGAAACAAGAGTGGGAGATAGGCAATCAGGAGAGCACCGTCGTAACGGAGAAATTCGAAAGAAAAAAGATTGTTAAGAGGCGCGCCAGTTGCCACGTAGCTGAGCAGCCAGTAGGAACAAGCAAGGAGAAGATAAAATCTGGCGCGGACCGGACCGTAGGGAGTAGTTCCGGGAATCGAGGTTTCCCGGCTGCCGAGGAAAAGCGAAAAGAGGCTGGAAATGGCAAGGATATTGAGGAGCGGGAAAATATTCCCGGTGAGACTGACGACCGTGAGGGTAGTTACGAACTTTTTCATAAGGCGAACGGCAAGATGGCCATGATTCCTTTCACGTGTTCCCCACTTCGGCGAGATCTGAACTTGATGTAAAGGGCGCGACTGGTTGACGGAACTTCGCAGGCAGAGTTCTCAGTCGAACAAACGCGAGAGTAATGGCCATTTCTCTAAGAACGATGGAGACGGCAATGCCGGCAATTCCAAAGCGCCAACCGAGTAAGAAGTTAAGTGCCAACGAAAGAGCAGCGGCGGCAACGTAGACAGTTAAATATATGGAAGCGGCACTGCACGCGACGGCACGGCTAAGAAAGGCGGCGTTCAAGAAAATAAAGGGGACTGCCACGCACATGATCGCTGCCGGCAAGCCCGCGGCGGCAAAACTCATTCCATAAAGCAGGCGAATGGCAGGAGAAGCAAACAGCATGGCTGCTACAGCCAACGGAACGCAGAGTACAAGGATTGCAAGGACGCACTTGCGGAATTCTGCATCGAACTCATCCGGCGATGAACTAAGCCGGCCGAGATCCGCAAGAAGAACGCCACTGAACAGCCAAGCAACAACGTAGACCATGACCAACCCATTGTCCGCAGCGGAAAAAGTGCCAAGCAAAGAGACCGTGGCCAGGAGGGAGAGGACGAGAACATCTCCGCGGAGCATGAGTGTCGATAATGTGTAGGTGAGACCGATCGGAGTGGAGCGCCGAGCGAGATTCCAACAAAGTTGCGAAGAAGCGGCGTCGAAGTGGACCCCGAGGATCCGCACATTGTGGAGAGAGAACAGAAATTCCATGAACTGGGCCACAAGCAAACAGACCAAAAGAAGCGCGAGACTCCGTCCACGCAAATAAACAAAACCAATTGCGAAGCAAAGAACCAAGCAATGCATGGATTGCATGCGAGCGATCAGAGGGGCCCTGCCCAGGGCTTTCAAGAGACCGTTATTTAACCGACAGTAGGAATAGAGAAAGGTCCGCAGAGTGAGAATAGAGGCAATCAACCAGTGGCTGCGAGAAAGTCCGGTAGCCCAGCCGAGGGCCGCCAGGGCGCTGATCGCGACGAGGGAGAAAATGGTTTTGTTGATGTACAGGGCGGTTGCGGTGCGACTACGATTTGCGGGATGGCGGCTGGTTTCCGCGATTCCGGCGATTTCCAAACCATTGTCGGAAAGGCGCTCGGCAAGCGTGGCGACGGCCAGGATTGCAGCATAAAGACCCAAACTCCCGGCGCCAAAGACACGGGCGATGAGAACGGCAACACCGAAGTTCGCAAGGCGAAGCAGCACTTCGCCGCCAATCACGTGCAACAAGTTGCGCGGGGTATTTCGGAGACGGTCCATGGGAGACAAGTGTTCGTGATTCCCTTCTATTGTTTGGTTTCGGCCGGGGAAATATCCCCGGCAAAGCGTTCCACGAACTTCCTGGTACGCATGGCGAACGTGACGCGACGGTGCGCAACGTATTCAAGCTGCGGTTTCACACTGCGCACCATATCCAAAACCAGAAGTTTCCCTGGGTCCTGCGGATCAATTTTTTTCCAGTCATCCGTCAGCAGAATCCACGCCACGCCGATGTTGATGGAGAGGATGGCACCTGCAAGGACAAACAGGAGACGCGGCGGGAACACTTTTTTCTCCGGAATGTCCGGGGGATCCAAGACCTTCACACTGGGAATTTCCTTGGCTTCCTGGACTTTGGCGAGCTCGTACTGACGGGTGAGTGTTTCGAACACGGCCTCTTCGACTTTTGTATGGCGAAAGAGATCCGCATAGGTCACGCCGAGGAGAGGAAGTTTGCGAATGGAGGGATAGAGCTGATTGTCCGGGGAGGCAGCGATCTCTTCTGTTTCACCGGCGCCGCCCATTTTGCGGAGTTGGTTTTCCAGTTCGTTCACGCGCGCCTGCATGGAACGAACGCGTACATTATTATCCGTATAGATTTGGCGCAGACCCTGGACTTCCGTGCGGGCGGCGATCAATTGGCCCTCAAGGAGCGCAGCGGCTTCGACCATGGCTTTGCCTTGCTCATGGATATCGATCGTCCCATTTTTGCTGGCGAATTGACTGAACTCCTTTTCCGCCGATTCCAATTCTTTTTTCACCTCGGAAATGCGTTCCTCGAGAAAGACACGCTCGCGATGAGCGGAAGAAGTGTTGAGCTGGGTCACGACGTCGTTCAGTTGAACGACGTATTCCTGGGCCATAGCGCTGGCGCGATGTGGATCGTGATCTGTCACCTGGATTGTCAGCACACCGCTCTTGCGATCGATGGAGATATCCGTCTGACGGGTTAACTCTCTTCTGGCATCCACCCAACGCCGCTCTTTATAGACTTTGCGTAGTTCGAATTTGTTGATTAGCTGGTCTTGGACGGTTCGGCTTAGCAGAACTTCAGAAAAAAGATCGGCCGAAGTATTCATGCCAAGCAGACTGCTGCCGAGTGAGCCGAGACTTCCGCCGACGGCGCCCGAGAGCGCGGCGACCATGGCCATGCCCTGCCCTTGAGACGAATCTGGCGGCATCAAACGAGTTGTCGACGCGTAACGTGAGGGAATCAAGAATGCAATCAGTAGAGAGACGGGAGCCCCCCAGGCGGCGAATTTACCTAAGAGCTTTCTGTGCATCCAAAGATGGCCGGCCCGCGCAATTCTGCGGACGCGAATCTGCTCCTGATCCTGACGCAGCCGATGTGTGAGCAGTTGATCGATATCCACTTCACGCAGGACTTCTGGAATCGATTTTACCTCGGTGGAATTCATGGGGACGGCTCCTGTGACTCCGAATTGAGCGGGGTAGCGCTAGTAGAGGAGGCGTTTCGTTGGCGGCCCCATTGCGGAAGAAATCCAACTTCGATGGAAGCGACGAGATTGTTCCGGGAACCGGGGAAAAGCAATGGAAAGGAGTAGATATGTTCGAATTGCACGAGGCTCTTCAGGTACAAGCCGGAACGCGACGCGTAAGAATAGCCAGCTTGATAGTCCTGCCATTTGGCTCCGCCAGGTATGTAATCCTGAAGGACGATGCTTTGTTTCCAGGAGAGATCCAGCGTTTTGCGAGAGGAAATCCAAAAACGTGTCCAAACTTGCAGGGTGACGCCCTCTCGACCGACGGTGTTGCCCATCAGACCGCCGTCGTTGGTGTAGCCGTTGGGATATTCCAGGTTCCAGTAGTTGAGATCGCCGTGATTCTGAAAGGAAGCGCGGCCGGGCGTGGTGGAGCTGGTGTACTCAAAATGGAGATCCCACTTCGGAAAGAGGGGCAGCCGGGGAAGGTAGAGGCCGGGACGAAGAACGTTTTTTGTGAAATTCTGAAAAGGAATCAAATCGTCATCGTCTTCGAGCTCACCGTAGAAGGTCGCCCAATCGTGGATTATGGGAGGCCGCCAGGTCCATTCGACAGCAGTGCGCGAATCACCCGGGACGCTGTTTTCGGCGGCGTTCACACGACCAAGCAAACTCTCGAAGAATAGATCTGTGGTCAGCGGATACTCTGTGCCGCCGATGAGAGTTGTCCGGCCGTAAGCAAACTCGAGCGAGTGAAATGGTTTGAAACTGATTTTCTGTCCGTAAATCCAAGGCTGGGAACGACCGGAAAATCCAATGAGGCGCCCGTAGAACTGTTCGAGGTGGAACGGGCCAAGAATTTTGGAAAGCCCAGGAATCTCCACGGGATTTTCCGAGGACATGCGCACCATCGGAAAGGGAGCAGCATTGTCACTCAGGAGCAGCGAACCCCCGATGCCGGGCGCCCAGGATAGACTCTGATTGCCAAACAAGATTTGCCAACCGTGAAGGTTGATTCCGGCGTAGGCATCGAGGAGCTGAAATTGATTGATCGGAGCGAAGGGTGCATCGGGCGGAGGAGCGGATTTGTCGCGGTCGGCGATAAATTGAATTTCCGCGGAAGAGAGAGCCGGCGCCGCTGGGGCGTGCTGGTATTCACCGCTGACATAGAAGAACAGGCTGCCGTAAGTTGCGCTGGCCGAACCACCGTCGATGAGATTGGTTCCCTGCCGGAAAGGCCGGCCGAAATCGTAAGCGAAGGTCTGACCAAAGTGGTAGCCGTCATCGAGGACGGTACCGCTGGCGCTCAAGATGCGAGTGTACAGGGAGTCGAGCCGGAGGGATGCGTTGTCGCCAAGGGAGATACTCTCTTCCCGGGCAAATTCGTGATGTAAGGTAAAAATAAGCGCACGAGTCTGCGGATCGATGGAAGCGTGGGAGCCTGCATTTCTTCCCAGAAGATCTTCGGCATCCTGGAGGAGGTGAGCGCATTGTTCCCGCGACCAAGGGCGTGTTCCCTGAAACGCGGAGTCTACGTAACCCAGCGCGGCGAGCCGGTCGAAGGCCCGATACACCCAACTATCGAGGGGAACGTAGGTGGAACCGGGATATCGGACGGGGCCCGATGAATCGCCGTGAATCAACGTACCAACGGGATTCCAGGCAGAGCCGCCCAGTTCCGCATGGTGGTGGGCGCGGTAAACATATTCGGAAATGAGCCAGCCCATTCCGCTGCCGATGAAGACATCCGATGCAAAGTGCTGCTTACTTCCAACGTTGGCGATGCTGACAGTGGAGGCGAGTCCATACGCAAGCAGTTTGGTCATCGTTCCCGGATACTCGTGTGCCAGGATTCCGGCAGCGGCCCAAGCAGCGGCTGAGTGTTGCGAGGGGAATGAAGTGCCGCCTTGGAAGAAGGTTCCTTGTCCGTTTGCCTGGTCGGGTCGCTCTCGTCCCGCGACATACTTAACGCCTTCTGCCAGGACCAGGCTGTCGAAAATGGCCTCGCCGGCAAGCAAACCAGTTTCGCGTTGATACGGGTCATGCGTGTGCAGGCTCCAAATGTATAAGCCGGCCGACGCGGCACCAAGGGTGGCAACAGTTCCTGTGCGAGCTTCTTTGAAGAGATTCAACGCGCCAGAGTTGTTGGAGAGGCTATGGCTGAGACTGACATCGGTAAGAATCAATCCGGTTGTGATTCCCGAGACAGGGACGAGCCACTCAGCATCCGACCAGCGGAGGCGCGCCGGACTTGTCCAAATCTCTTTCTGATCGCCGAGAAGCCTCTTGCCCGCGGCCTGCAAAGGCGATTCTGGTTTGAGGAGCCAATCGTTCTGTAGAGTCTGCGCGGTAGTGGATTGAACCGGTTGTGCGGATTCGGTGGAGGTTGCAGTACCGTGAGGTAGCACAGCTAGTTCCTGCAGCTGCTGAGGGGGCGGCGCGGCCGCGAGGCTCGCGGCCAACGACGCGTTCGTGAGCATAAGTCCAACCCATATGGGAATATTCTTCATAACGCCTTTGAAAATTTTCCTCACGGTTTGAGGTACGCGACTGCGAGCGCAACGGATGTCGCAACCTGAGCGGCTTGCATGAGCGGAGCCCAATTCCTGGGGCCGATCTTCGGAGCCTTCTCCGGAACAACGATGGTGTCGCCCGGCAGGAGCACGGCGCTGAGAGGATCACCGGACCACATGGTGCCGTTGTTCTTGGCGGAGAGAATCGAGCCGTTGGCGCGGATAACGAACACTGCGTTCTTGTCCGCCAGCTGCGTCAAGCCACCCGCCTGCCCGAGGTACCACTTGGCGCTTCGTTCGGGGACGTAGCCGACGGCGGTGGCGTTGAAAACCTGGCCGTTGACGAGCACATAGTTAGCCTTTTTCGGCTCTACGATGACATCGCCGTTGCGAAGCGGTGTATCCGTAGCGGCCTTTTCAAAGGTTTTCAAGTCTGGGGAAGACTGAATGACAACGCGACCTACGGGGAGATTGGCTTGAAGCTGCGTAAGAGTGGTGTCGGTTTGCGCGATAGCGGTAAGTTTGGCGTTCTTCTGGTCCTCGTTGGTTTCAGGCAAGGCCTTCAATTGGGTTTCTTCCGCCTTGACGCGCTGGATAAGTTCGTCGTGTGTTTTCAGTTCGAGGTCACGCACATCACGACGGGTGAGAATGGTGCCGTAGGGATATGCCTCAGAAGTAAAGCCTCCGGCTTTGGTCAATACGGCAGCGAGGGACTCCCCTGGGCGAATGCCGTAAGTACCGGGGTGCAAGACTTCGCCGCGAAGGGTAACGCTGGCGCCAAGATTATTCCACCCGGGCGACTGACGAATGGTGAGCACGTCTCCATTGTTCAGCGGTGGATTGTCGGCAGGAACACCTGACATGGCCGCGGCAAGATTGATAGCCAGACTCGACACCGGTGAGTCGTGTGCTGGAGTTTCCCCCTCCTGAGTGAGAATCGCGTCTTGTGAGTCGGCGCTGCGCTTCAGGCCACCTGCCACGCGCACCAAATCCTCGACATGCATGTTCGAAGTCAGAGGATAGCGCCCCGGCTTGGCCACTTCGCCTTTGACATAAACCGTGGGTGGATCAAGATTCGCGGAATTGCGCTGAACAATGATGCGATCGTGGGGGTTCAACAGTAGGTTATCCGCAGTATTTCCGGCCAGCGCTTGCGACAAATTCACACTAAGAATCTTCATGCTTCCGTCTTTAGAGGTACGGAAGAGTTGTGCCGAATCCAGCGCTGCGCCTGAGGTAACTCCTCCGGCGAGATAGATAGCGTCGCGGAGTCTTATCTGGCCGGAAGTTGCATACAGGCCGGGTTGGCGAACTTCGCCGGTGATCCAAACATCGGGTGTGGGCTCGAAATCGTATTTGCTGAAGATCCGCACGGTATCGAGCGGCTTAAGGTGGGGAGCAGACGCGGGGTTTTCTAAAGCCGCGGTGAGGTCGAAACTTTCCACGGTCGGACGAAAATCGGGTGGATTGAGGCGAATGATCTCCGCATATTTGCCGGCAGGCTCGGGAAGCAGATCGGAATACGAGGTGACCAGGTCGCTGAATTTCATGCCTTCGCGGTAAGAGTAGCGCCCTGGACGAAGGACGTGGCCCTGAAGATAAATGGCCTGATCGCTGTATGGGGCGATGGGGTAAATGCGGATGTGATCGCCATCTTGCACGTGAAAGTTACTGAGCTTTGCGGTGATGGCATCAACCCCTTCCACCTGGGACAGATCAAGGCTGAACATGGTGCGCTTCTGATGGGCAACAAGGCGCTCGACTTCCACATGCTGCAAAGAAGCAGCCGGCAGAACGCCACCGGCAAGCTCGAGAGCGTCTTCCAGGGTAGTTTCGCCGCTCAGCTCGTAAATGGCAGGTCGGCGAACCATTCCTTCGAGAGTGACTTGCGGACCCGCGGGAGGAACGAGCAGGGAGTCGCCGGTTTCGAGGCGCTTCTGATCCGAACCTACGCCGCGGAGCAAGAGGTCGTACGCATCTACGACTTCGATGAGTTGATTTCCGCGGTAGTGTCTCAACGAACGAAGAGAGCCGCGCTGGGTTACGCCACCCGCGGCGACGAGTGCGTTGAGCGGCGTCGAGAGCGAGCTAATGTCATAAGCGCCCGGCTCGGCAACTTCGCCGACGACGTACACGCGAATTGTCCGTAAACGCGAAAGGGACACATCCGCGGAAGCATCGCGATACTCCGAACGCAACACTTGCTGGACGGTCGATTGAACATCGCCCAGAGTCCTACCGCTAACGAGGAGTGGGCCAGCTTCGGGAAGAGAAATTCGTCCTTGACGATCGACAACGCGGAGCATGCGCTGTGAAACGCCACCCCAAAGATCAATCGCCAAGCTGTCGCCAGGACCGACAACGTAGTCCGGCCCAACAGGTAAATCCATGGGAATCGCGCCCGGCTCGCGGAGACCTTGACTCAGGATGTTGATCCCGAAACGCTCGGGAGGGTGGTCTCGAGTGGAGACCTGGACGTACAAATCGTAAAGTGAGGGAATATCTGCGTAGGGGTTTTGCTTGTGAAGGATTGCGCCTGGCGAGGAATCTTTGTTGCTATCCATCGAACTGGACGCGCGGCTGCGGTTTTCGAAAGAAGAATTCGACCGCCAGGATTCGAACGCGGGTGCATTCATGGAGCGTGGAGAACTTGAATCCACACCCGCAGATGCGCTGCTTAGGCTGTCCGCAAGGCTTGCGGCATCCGTCAAGGAAGATCGAGAAGGAAAAAGATCGCGCGGAGCAGCCAACGAAGCGAGGCGCATGGAATCGGTCGAATTGTTCAGACCGATCGTGGAGGAATCGGACGAAGCAGAGCTGACTCCCGCGCGCATGAGCGGCGAAGTCATGGAAGGCACACTCGGGGCGGGCTCATCTTGCGTGCCGGGATTCGGGCGAACAGGAGCGTTCGGCCCTCTGATGCTTTGCCGCGAATGCTGAGGCGAACTCTGGTCACAATCTTCTTGCGCGCGCGGATCACACGAGGCCTCACCTTGGGTTGTTTGCTGCATATTTTGGTCGCTGGGCCGCTTGAGGGATTCGGCATCCTCCTGGGCTTCGATCTGGACCAAGCGTCGCGCTCGTTCTTTCAGCACGAGCTGCTGCTGTTTTCCCAGGTCTGAATCCGGGTTCACGCTCGGCAAAAGGTAGCCAAAAGTTTGCAGCAGACGGGTAGCGTTAGAGCGAAAGACCGCATCGTCGTCCAATCGATCGAATATGGCCTGCTCGGTCAGGTCCGCGTCGTCAACAATCTGTCCGTTGGAGGTGGCCTCTTTGGCAACCCAGCGCTTCAATTCGACGAGGAGGCCAGGATCTTTCGCGAGGACAGCGCGAATCTGCTGAGGTGAAGCGGCAACATGATCCGAGTTCTCTTTGTCGAGATCGAACGAATTGGGCTTCTTGGCAGACGACTGGAGTCCGGGATTTGTTGGCGAGGCGGTAGCCTGTGGCGCGCACAGGCCAGTGCAGCAGGTGAGGAGCGCAAAACCAAGCAAGGCTGCGCGGAAACGGAAGTCCAACAAGAATGCCTTTCTCCTCGCGCTGGATACACTCACGAGAGGCTCCTTCCCAGGTCGCTGGGGTTACGAATCGCGTTCAGAATTCCCTGAGGGGAAGCTTCGATATCGTTGGAATGAATATTGAAGGAAGCCCAATAACAAATGGTGCGATCCTCACGCGACGCCACCGCGATGACGCGCACGCCGGGGTATTCGCGCAGCACGCGATCACAAATCTGAGGGCGCATCCCCGTCTCGTCCAGGGCAACGAAAACCAGATCCGGAAGAGTCGCATGAACCCGAGGAAGAATTTCGGTCTCGTCAGACACTTCGCCGACAATTTCAATGCCGGGCTGGTCGGCGAGTGTTGCTACGACCACCTCTCGCATGAGTTTTGGCGTGTTCGCCACCAGGATGCGCGTTGCTTTATCCATCGAGTTGCCCTCGCAAAGCGAGTATCCGCGGATCAGTGGCGGAACTTCAGGTCCAATCGTGGGTGTGCGAAGGGGCTAATTCGCACTAACGGGCGTGTACTCATTCGGACTATTCGTGGGGCGATTCGAACTTTTTCTGAAGTTGGCAAGCAGGAAGGTGACTTCAGTTTGACTTCGCCGTGACAACAAAGGGCAAGCGAAACGATAGGATTGAGTTCGTTACAGGAACAGCGTCCTATATCGATCTGATTGCAGCAAGAAAGCGCAAAGAGGGCCCCTTCGATGAAACTCCACACAATACTGATCACCAGTATTTCCTTCGCGGCGCTGGCAGTGTGCGCCGCGCCGGGAGCAACGCAAGCACCCAAAGAGATCACCATCACCGCGAGCCGATTCGCCTTTGCGCCAAACGAAATCACAGTCAAAAAGGGGGAAGAAGTTAGGCTCCTCATCCATTCGACAGACGTTACCCACGGGCTGGTCGTTGAAGACTTGGGCCTTCGGACTGACATTAAGAAGAAAGAAACAGCGTCCATTACGTTTACTCCGGACATGGTGGGGACGTTTCAAGGCAAATGCGCGCATTTTTGCGGTAAGGGACATGGATCAATGACCTTGGTTGTGCATGTTGTCGAGTGAGGGTCACCGTGAAGTTTCACGCAATTATGATTGGGCTAGTCTTCAGCATGGCAGTCGCTGCATGCAAGGTTTCAACGCCAGGAAAATGGGAAACGGCGACGATGACGCGCATTAAGCATTCCGTGACGATACGCGGGCAGGACGTTCACAATCCACTGGCGGATTCCCTGCAGAATATTGAAAGCGGGAAGGTTGCGTTTTCCCACTATTGCGTGGCATGTCACGGCCTGGACGGACAAAACACGGGCGTACCCTTCTCCGATCAAATGTCGCCTCCGGTACCATCGCTGAAGTCAGCGACGATCCAGTCGTACACCGATGGGCAACTCAATTGGATCGTGGAGAATGGGATTTCGCCCTCAGGGATGCCCGCATCCAAAGGAATTCTGACGGAGAAGGAAATATGGTCGATCGTCGTCTACCTTCGGCATTTGCCGGAAGCCGGGAGTTTGGGAGAGCCGGCAATGTATTCGGGCGACGAGCCCACGCCGTGTGCTACGAGCGCGGATCAGAAACGGTAGTGCAACGAGCAGACGCAGCGATTGCAAATCGGATTGTTGGGAATGTCGAGCGAGGCGCGGAAATCGCTTGCCACTGAACCGTTGATGATGGATTCCAAGCTTTGCTCGTTGAGATTACCTAGAGACTTGTGAAAGAAGCAGGGCCGAACAGTCCCATCGGCTTCAATTACCGCAGACACCCAAGGCGCATTGCAGAGAGGCGACTCCGCTTTTTCCAGACCTAGCTGAACACGAAAGTGTCGCGTAATGCGGCGCAGTTTTTCCGGTGTTTCGACGATGAAGCCGCGTTCCCATTCCTGCGCGGACAAGCGAATCAGCGATTCGATCTCCGTGTCCAGTGCGTTGAGTTCGAGTAAGGACAGGCCAACTTCCTCCTGGCGAGCGACGGGCCAAACCAGAGGCCGGTTAAAGGCTGCAGAAGTGAGATCCGCAGCGAGGAACGAAATGGCATTCAGGCTGAGGAGCCTTGCGCTGCTCGCCGTTTCCCGTAAATGGCAGTGGTTGGCTTTCTGCACCACCGTGCGGGCGGTAATCCGGAAATCCTCGTGTCGCATTCGCAATGCATCGACGCCGTTATGGATGAGCGAAAACGCACCCTGGACGCGGCGGATTCCGTCGTGGATTTCCGGTGGCCCGTCAATCGACACGATCACGTCATCGAAACTTTCCACGACCGCATCCGCATTCTTTTCCAAAAGCAATCCCGTGGTCAGGAGGGTCAAACGAATTTTTTCTTCGCGAAGAATGGAACAGAGTAGGGGAAGCTCAGGATTCAGCAGAGGCTCTCCGCCGGAAAAAACAAGCCAACGAACACCCAGCCGACGAATCGAAGCAAGATGCGGCTTCAAATCCTGGGCCCGGAACGGCTTTCCCGAACGCGTTTTCCAGATGTCACACATCAGGCAGCGACAATTGCATGAACTGTGCGCATGCACGACGAGTACGGGCAGGGCTTGGATTGCGCGGGGATCGCTGCAGTCCCGTTGGGTTTCTATAGTTGCCTCAGTCATGGATTGCAACACTCACCCGCTTTCCTCCGAGAAAGATTCCGCCTGGTTGATGTGGAGCTGTCTCGCGGAACAAGCGATCCAGGGGCGCGCGAATCCAGCGCACAGTGTCTTCCAGCAGGAGGGGCTGCAAGTCCTTGTGCATGTTCGAGGGAAGACGCTGCAACATTTCGTCCGAAGCCAAATGGACGCGCCCACCGATTACCACGAGCTGCACGTCGCGATGGGAAAGACTGGCCAGAGTGGCTGCCGGGGATTGCGCCTTGTCGCGCACGGCCACGAGATCGGCCAAACCTCCCACTCGGAGAGTTCCCTGCCCTTCCTGGAGTCTGAGGAGTTGTGCCGCTCGTCGCGTTGTAAAGTCGTAGAGCAATTCGACAGGAAGTTGCGAAACGCCATGGGCAAAGCGAACTTCGTCGAGCAGATCACCTTCAGCGGTCAAAGATGAATCGCTGCCAACTGCCACCTGGGAGAGGAAGAGAATGTCGCACGGAGCGAGGGTCCGCCCAAAAAGAAACACATTGGAACTGGGACACCAGATTAACCCTGCCCCCGAAGCGCGCAACAACTGCAGGCCTTTTTTGTTCAGCGCGAGGCCGTGGATCACGACTGTTTCTTTGTCCAATGCGCCGGCATTATGAAGCTCGCACGCTTCGTTTTCGGTTTGTTCGTCGATGCCTTCTGCGAGATGGATCAGGAATGGTTGCCCAGAAGAAGTTTGTCGCTTCTTCTCAGCAGCGCTGGCGTCCATCGATAACGAGTGTGCCCAGCCATAGTCGCGCACGACGCGAACAACGAAATCCTCTTCAAAGACATGGGGAACATAGGGGTTATGATGAGAAACCGTTGTCGCCCCGCAAGTAAGATTGCGGATCCCGCCCCACCAGAGACGCACGTCCTTTGGAATCTGTCGATGCTTGGCGATGACGGCCGTCTCCGCTCGATGAATGTCCTCAGCCCAATCATTGCAATTCCTGTAGTTGCCGTTTCCCAGCCGGGGGAAAAGAGCAAATTCGAGATGATCGTGGGCATTCACCAAGCCGGGCAACAATAGATAGCCGTTAAGATCGACAGTGGAATTTGCCCGGTTGGTGCAGAAATCATGATCAGGCTCAGAGCCAAGTGTTTCTATCCTAGCGTTAGAGATTGTGAGTGATCCTCGAATGCATTCCTGCGGACCGATGGCAATACGAGCATTGTGAATGGAGTCGATAGCGACATCGGTTCGATTTTGCGTGATGCGGGAATGCATTTTGGGCAGGGGCCGAAATTGAAGTATGTAGATCGCAGGATGACCGAGGGCCTGCTCAAAGTACTTCGATTTCCCCGCGGCAGCGAATATCTCGCGCTCAGCCTCGCCAAAGCAAGGCTCCAGACGCGCGCAGAGTTGCAGGCCGACGCCTTCGCAGAATGCGATTACGGAATCCACGGAGCGCGGGATTGTGCGAATCTCCTGAAATCCGGCTTTGGCAGGGATGCCTCGCCGCCATTGCAGAGCAGCGCTTGTTTCTGGGTGAACATCGGTGAAGAAGAGTGCCCCATTTTGCCGAAGCGCGATTCGCGCATTGGAAAGAAGTGCGCCTGGGTTCTCGACATAGCTCAGCATAATGTTGCAGAGCACAAGATCGGCGCTGGTTGGTGCGAGTGACACCGTGGCACCATCAGCACGCAGCAGCCTGGCAGCATTTTTCAGTTTTCTTTTTGCTTGCCACAACATCTCACGGGAAGAATCGATGCCCAGCAAACTTCGTGGGGCGGTGGCCTTCAGAATCTCCAGCCACCGCCCCGTGCCGCACCCCAAATCGATCACATCCAACCCACTTACAGGAGGAAGGAGAGGCTCCAGAAAACGCCGTTCCAAGGACAGAATCGGATTCGCCTCCGTATCGTATCTTTGGGCGCCCGAGCGGTATCCTTCGCGAGAAGAGACCACAGGAGTTGGGGAACGGCTGGCCATAATGCGTTGCAACGTGCGCTACAGGCTTTCCTGCTTCGGCTTACGAAGCGTGATGAACTGCTGCGCCCAGCGAAGTTCTTTTGGAAACGCGTAGATCCGCGCGGCATAGCGCCAGGCGCTGAGCGTTTGCAGTAAGGTGCGGCTCCAGCGCGGCGCGCGAATGTCTTGCACCGTCGGCCAGCGGGAATTGATAACGACTTCAAAATTATCGATCAGCTTTTTGGTTTTGCGGGTCAACCAGGGCGTGTTCGGGTCGATGCGTAGCGTGAAGTCCATCCACCGTTTGGTCGCCCACTCTTCGGGACTGGAAGGAAACGACACTTTGCCGTCAATTTCCCCATACATCGAAGTTCGCTGCGGCACAGGCGTGTAGTGATAGATGATGATTTCAGATTTTACGTTTATTCTTTTCAGCTTGCGGATGAATTGCAGGGTCTCGCGGGTATCACGTTCCGGATCTCGGGGATTTCCGATGACGAAGGAGAACTCCGGAATAATTCCGAATTGCCGGATGCGCTGGGCCACAGCTACCGTTTGCTCCGTAGTGATGTCCTTCTGCATTTCCTTCAAGACCCAATCGGAGCCCGACTCCGCGCCGAAAAAGATCATCGCGCACCCCGCGCGCTTCAGTGCCTCGAGTGCTGCGTCGGAATAACGGTTGAAGATATCCACGCGCGCTTCGCACCACCAGCGCATGCGCAGGGGTTCGATGCGACCGGCAAGCTCTCGCGCGTGGTTTTCTCCCATCAGGAAGTTCATGTCATAAAACTGAACGGAATCGGCGCCATATTCGGTTTTTAGATGGCGAAGGATCGCCTCCGTCCGCGCTGGGCTTTCCAGAAGTTCCCGGGTACCGTAAGCAGCATGAACGCCGCAAAAACTGCAGCGAAAGGGACAGCCAATACTGGCGTGATGAGCGGCCGTGCGCTTCCCAAAGAAGGAGGGTCGCAGGTATTTCTCGGCAGGAACGCGGTGGAAAGGCGACCATGGAAATGCATCGGGCCCCTTCATCAGGCGCTCTGGATTGTGCCGATGCAATCCGAAAATGTCCTTGTAAGATAGCCCGAGAATTCCTTCGAACGGGCGCTTTCCGCGAAGAGCGTCGATCAATTCGAGCAACGTGTCCTCGCCTTGGCCACGCACAACGTAATCCACATAGCGCGCGTTTAACGCGGCGTCCGTGTAAATGGAAGGAAAATAGCCGCCCCAAACGATCGGGAGTTTCGGATGTTGCTGGCGAATGGCGCGGGAAACGGCGATCGCCGCAGCCATTTGCGGGCCCGGCATGACGGAAACCCCGAGCAATTCCACATTTCGAGTGCGGATCAGATCAAGGATGGTTTGCGTAGGATTCTCGTCGATATTCCCATCTACAATTTCGTACTCTTCACGGCCTTCCAAGACAGCGCCGAGAGCCATCACGGATAGGGGAAAGCGGCGATTGCGCGGCTTTGTCGCGCGAGGATTCAGAAGGATGATCATTGCTCTTTCACCTCAGCTGTGTAGAGAACAAACTGAGAAGGTTCACGCCGCTTTTTCCATTTCGCCAGCCACGGGCGGCACGCCCAACGCAAGCCGTACCAGATGCGGTGGGAGCTCCACTCCAGGTCGTGGCGAACCTCGAGCGCCATCAAGCGCTCTGGGGTCAGGTATTCGCAACTGTCCAGTGCGTCCGAGCGAAACCCAAATCGTTTCAGGAAATTATCCTGGCGCTCCCGTCGCATCTGCTGACCGTTAGACTCGGTTGAGTACGTCGGCGAATCCGCGATGAGAATCGTGCCGCCTGGACGCAGGCAACGAACCGCTTCAGCCAGCGTGCGATCGTAGTCTTCCGAATAGTGGAAGGACGCGTTAAAGATCGCGCAGTCAAACTGCCCGTCGGCGAAGGGGAGATTGTCGAGTTCTCCATGAAAACGCGGGAAGAGCTCCGGCAAGACGCGCTGGTAATGGAAAGCGGCGCCTAGACCATCATGGGAATTGGTAAGCAGATCAACGGCAACGGGGTGATGCCCCAAACACGCGAGGCGATGAGACATCCAACCGTTCCCTGCTCCGAGGTCGAGAATCGTTAAAGGAGCGTTTGCAATCCGGCTTAAATTGGGCAGAATCGTTTGTTGGATGTAGCGAAAGGTCTTCCCGCGGATGGCCCACTGCCAGGAGTTGCGGCCGGTAAGATCGCAAAACGGTAAAGCTAGATAGAAATCCGAATCGGTACTGCCTCTGCCTTCCGCTCTTCGGATTTGTTCGTACTCTCTTATAAACCGGGCAAAATGCGCCTGGCGTGACGGCGGTAGGGCGAGCCAAATTCCCTGCTCCTGCCTGAACGTGGTGGAGCATTCGCTGCAGGCGAAGCTCAAAAGCGCTCGCGCGAGGGAGCGATAAGAAATCGAAACGAGGTACTCGTGGCATTCCGGACAAAGCAACTCGATCGACGGAGCTTCTCCGAGCCGTGGAGTGATCTCAGGCATTCCAGAGATTCCCGCATGCGATAACGTGACGCTCAGTGACGGCATCGTGTGAACTCCAGAAGGACGTGATCGCCGACATCGCGAAAGACAGGCAGACGCGCAAAGAGGCGATCCATTTTTTCGAGATGTCCGAGGGCGCGTCCGCGTTCTCGCACCCAGCCTTCGACATACGATGGCGGGACGAACAGCCCAATGGCGCTGCGCCGTTCCAGCCGAAACCACGGTGAAAAGATTCCTTGCACATCACCGACCGTGGGGTAAGAGACGCTGATGTGGAACTCGCCGATTCTGGCTGACGCCTTCCCAGTGAATCGCCGAAACGCTTTGCTGGCCTGTCCGTGGATCAGATACCAAACGAGTTCTGCCACGCAGACGCGGCTCCATAAACAGAGCAACACGCGTCCACCGGGTCGGACGAGCGAGGCCAGGTTACGCGCAACGGGCTGCAGATCGGCCATGCAGTTCAGCCCCGAAAAATTCGAATACGCACCATCAAAGAGCTTTTGGCGCGACAACACTCCCAAATCCTCATTGGCTATTTGCCGGAATGTGATGTCCGCGCGTTTCGCCTCGTGCTGCGTGCGCGCGCCGGCAATGGCAATCATTCGCGCGGAGGCGTCACATGCGACGATGCTTCTTCCCCGCAGCGCAAGGAACCTCGCGTCCTCGCCAGTGCCGCAATTCAGTTCCAAAATTCGTTTGCCTGGCTCAAACACGCGTAGAAGCCTCCGCCACACCTGCCTGCGTTGCGCCTGACCGATTGCGGTCCGAGTGAACAACTCATCATAAGAATCAGCAACGCGGTCAAAAGCGCTTGCAGCGGTGGACCAATTAACAGTGGTCGCTTCACTCATGCGGACACCTCGCTGGCATAGAGCGATTCACGCAACACACGTACCTCATGCTGCAAATTAAGCTCGGCGACACCACTCCTTCCGGTGCGGCGGAGTCGCGCGAGTTGCACTTCGCGTTGCAAGAGACGGTCCGCATTTTCATAGAACTGAGTGGAACGGCGGCCACGCAGAGCAAGCTCGCGGTCTGACGAAATACCCCAAGGCTTCAGTTGCACTAGTGAGCCAGACACGCGCTCATAGTACGGAGTGCCCTTGATGGGATACGACACCGTGGTAAAGAAAATGTCCGGATCTGTGCGCTTCACGTGCTCGATGGTCGCCTCGATGTCTTCGAGCTCTTCTCCTTCGTAGCCCCACATCAGGAACATGCCCGTTTGAATGCCGCGCTCTTTGCAAAGATCCACCGCGGCGTGCACTTGCTCCACGGTTACGCCACGCTCCATTGCGTCCAGGATTCTTTGAGAACCACTTTCCGAACCGATCCACAAACGAAAACAGCCAAGCTGTGCTAACAGATCGGCCGCTTCCGGATTCAGGCGATCCGCGCGAGAAATGCATTCAAAGGGCACACGCAAGCCGCGCCTGCGCATTTCAACGGTGTACTTGCGGAGCCATCCGTGATGGATGGTGAAGACATCATCGGCGATCCAAACCATGTCGGGCTGATACTGGGAGAGAAGCCATTCCACTTCGTCGACCACTTTGATTGGGTTGCGCCGTCGATGGGTCATGCCAAATACCTGATGGCTACACCAACGGCAGCGATACGGGCAGCCGCGCGCGGTGATGAACGAGAGAGAACTTTTCCCATGGGCTTCGCGCCACGTTTGCAAGTAGCGACGGATGTCCACGGTCTCACGCGCCGGCCAGGGTTGGGAGTCAATATCGGTGATTTGCGGCCGTTCGCCCGTACGATGAATACGCCCGTCTTCGTCTTGAAATGCAATTCCACGCACGCTATGCAGACAAGCACGCGAGCCCGCACTTAAAGCGGGGAGAAGTTCCTCCATGGTTTCTTCGCCTTCGCCAACCACAACCACGTCGGCGCCTGCGTCGAGATATTCGGTGATGTACGCGCCCGGCTCTGGCCCCCCAACTATTGTTTTCCAACCAGCCGCTCGAGCTACAGAAAGAATCTCAATGACTTTTTTGCGAGTCATGAGATTGGCGTAAACTCCTACGACCGAGGGCCGTTCGGTCTGCAAATGTCGGGTCAGATCAGCAGTTGTCGAAAACGTGGTGTCGAAAACGTCCACGGTGAAGCCTCTCTGACGAAGGTGAGAGCAAATATAGAGAATCCCTAGTGGCGCATAGGGTTTACGGATCTGGAGTTCCTTGGTGTCCTCTGCCATGAAATAACCGTGAGTGAGCAGGAGATCACTCATTGATTCCTCCAGCCGGTTCAGGCTGCGCGTGCAGGAAAACGAGTTGTGAAACCGGCATGACCCGAAAATCACAGGCTGTGGTTGAGTCGCCGAGAAATTCCGTGGCATCAGGATTCCGGCAAAGCGCTTCCAGTGCGACAACGTCCTTCCACAAATCCGAACGAGCCTTTTGACCCGCACCTTGTTTCCAGGCCTGCACTTCTTCATGCAAAGCGTCACGCACGGCTCGGTAAAACTGGTCTGTGTACGCACCTTTGAACATGACGCAGAGATCTTCGCTGTCCGACCAGTTCTGTTTAGCGCCGAGTTGCTGTTTCACGCGGTTATAAAACCGCGTATTAGGAAGCGGGTAGGAGAAAGAGACACCCACGTCATCAGGACGTGTCTCAAGAACAAGGGCGATTGTTTTCTGAAGGTCCTCCCAATGCTCGCCGGGGTAACCCAATTGGAGAAAATAGCAGGCACGAATTCCCAAACGCTTGAGGTGCTCGCGTGCAGCGATTACTTCTTCAATCCGGAGCCCTTTCTCCATTGCATCCAACACTTTTTGTGACCCGGACTCCACCCCCATCCACACTTCCGCACACCCCGCGCGTTTCAGAGCCTGCGCGCTTTCCTTTGTCAGCAAATCGGCGCGGGCCTGGATTTTGAACGGGACTGCAGAATCGTACTCATCAACGCAACGCGCAAAATCCTGCACCCAATGGCGATTCAAACCAAAGATGTCATCGGCAAACCACAGGTGTTCCGCGCCGTAGATTTTCTTCAACAGCTTCATCTCCAAAGCTACTTCGGGGGCAGGGCGCAGTTGAAAGGCGTCTCCGAAAATGGGTTTCGCACACCAGTTGCACCGGAACGGACATCCCCGGCTGGCAATGAGATTCAATGAGAATGGACGACCCGTACTCTTCCAGGCAGAGCGATAGAGCGAGATATCGATCAGGTCGCGTGCCGGAAAGGGCAGGTTTTTGGACAGCGGCGGGGCCCTGCGCGTACTGGCCACCTCTGAAATAGAGTTCGCATTGTGCTTCAGCCATTTCACCCCGGGAACGACTGTGGGATCGCCCCCATTCAGCATCGCCTTCACAACATTCAGCAGGGTGTACTCGGCTTCGCCCTCCAAAACGAAGTCGCAACCGTGGCGCAGATACTCTGCGGCATGATCCGTGGCGTCGGAACCATGAACAATAATTCTTGCGCCTGCGTGACGGGCGGTTTCGATCATTTGCCATGCCACTTCCCGCATGCGGGTCAAGCACATCTTTGTGAGGAAATTGAAATCGTCCTCATAAATGACGACGATCCGAGGCTGGTGCTCCTGGAGCGCTTGCTGAAATCCGGCGTACGGCTCTTGCAGCATAGTGTCGAACACCGCGACCGAATGCCCGTTCGTACGCAGCAGGCCCGCGGCATAAAGCGTGCCGAGCGGCGGATACGGCTCCATCTTCCGTGATTGCTTGCGGTCGAATGGCAAGTGGTAGGAATGGGTCAGGAGGACGTCAAGCATAGTTCCCTCCCCCACGGCGTGGCCAGGAATCAAGAAAAAAAAGGTTCAGCATGCTTCGGCACCCTCCGGCTTCAGAGGCTGACCGGTTACCAGCGACCTCCGGGTGATAATCTTTTCGAATTTTTTGGCGATCCACAACTCCCACGGAAAGGAGTAGCGGTTCGATCGGATTCGCCAGCGCAATGGCACGCCCAGTGCCCGCCTGAGTCCAGTGCGAAGCTTTGGATGATTTTTGGTGGCTTTGCGCAATTGATTGTTTAGAAGGAAAAAATCGAGCATTCTTTGCAGGCGGTGTAATTCTTCTCCTTTCAGCCACGGCAGAGTGTTGCGGCCCAACGGCAATTCGGCCCACTCTTGCAAGGATTGCGGTTCGCGAAGGCCCATGGCGCGAAGTTCCGGCCAAATGGGGATTCCCGGATAAGGGGTGAAAATATTCGGAGAAAAACTCACGTTCCAGAAGTGACGGGCGATATCACTCATGGTGCGAAGCGTGTGGACGCGATCGGTTTCCGTTTCTCCCGGATATCCGAAAATCAGGTTGAAGGTGACGTGAATTCCGCCGAGGCTCGCCTTCCGTGCGGTCTCATACATTTCATCGACGCGCTGATGTCGCTTGTTCATCAGCTTCAGTACGGTACTCGACGTGGATTCCGTGCCAAAGCCCATGTGAGAGACGCCGCTTTGACCGAGGAGCCTCACGTCGTCGTCGCTCATGCGGCAAAGAAAATCGGTGGAAGCTTGGAACGTCCATCGAAATGAGGTTTTTGCTTCAACGAATCCTCTCGCAATTTCGAGAGCGCGGCGCCAATCGACGGGCAGGTTGGAGTCAAGCATGGCAACTTCGTCGATGCGGTAGCGGGTTGCCAATTCCGCAACTTCGCTGACGACACGGCTCGGCGCGAGCGCGTTAAATCGACGTTTGTAAAAAACCATGTCCGTGCAGTAATTGCAGGCGTACGGGCAACCCACGCTCGTGGCATAGGCGAGCTTTCTTTCCCCCGAGACGCGTTCGTAGGCATCAAAATCGGCGAGTTCAAAGGCAGGAGTGGGCAGATCATCGAGCAGAGCGACGCGCCGTTCGGGAGAATGCCGCGGCATTCCAAATTGTTGGGTGGACACTCCAGCGACGCCGCGAAAATCCTTTCCTGTGGCCAGCGTGTCCGCTATTTCAAGCAGGGTAAGTTCTCCTTGTCCACGGACGACCGCGTCGATATAGGTTTCCTGCAGGGTTTGCGCGGGCGAGAGACTCGCGTGCCAGCCACCGAAAATCACGGGAACGCGCGGAACTTCCTTCTTAACGGCCTTTGCCATGCGGATGGCGCCGACGATCATAGGGCCCGTGAGAACAGAAATCCCAAGGCACAGCGCATCGCGCACTTCGCGGAGAACTGTGTGAAACCATTGCGGATCGATCGCCGCATCGATCAGCGCCACTTCGAACCCAGCCTGGAGAAGCGGTGAGGCCAAGCTGAGGAGACAAAGGGGAGCGCCCAACGGCGGCCCGTCGTACGGCGGATAGAAAAGCACGACTTTGCGTTTCTTCAGCACGCCGCCTCGCTCGGTGCGGTCTCCAGACGCTTTGCGTCAACAGCGGGCTTGCGCGCCGCCATTTTTCGCTTCAAGCGCTCGTTGATCCACAGTTCCGCGGGAAAACGGTACGCATCGTGGTCGAGCCTCCAGCGCGCCGGAAGAGAGATCACTCTTTGGATGATGCGGGTCGAGCGCTTGCGCGTGTCTACGGCTATGGGGACACGGTCAAAGGCGATGCGCAGATACTCGCGCATGACCTGAAGGCGCTTGTGTTCAGTGCCACTCAACCATGGGAGAACTGTGTAACGGGGGAAGAAATCCGCCCAGCCTTCGAAGGAGGATGGCACGCGAATGCCAAGTTCCTCGGCATGATCCATGATTGGAGAGCCGGGATAGGGAGTGAAAATGTTCGTCCAGAACTCCGCGCCCGGAAACCGGCGGCAAACATCCATCATGAAATCGATGGTTTCGCGACGCTCTTTGGTGCCTTCCCCAGGGTAGGCAAAAATGATGTTGAAGGAGGGCCGAATTCCGGCCTGCAGACAGCGAGTGGCACTTTCATAGATCGAGTCAAAGTCTTGAAACGTCTTATTCATCAACTTCAAGATTTTTTCAGAACCGGAATCCACACCTTGGCAAATTTGGTGTAGGCCGCCTCGCCGCAATAGCTTCAAATCCTCCAGGCTGAGGCGCGCTGTCAAGTTGGTTGTGGCTTGAATGCTCCACTTAAAGTCTGCTCCGGCGCGCACCAGTCCCTCGGCGATGACGCGGGCGCGGTCGAGATCGACCAGAAAGTTGTCGTCGACAACCCAAAGCATTTCCAAACCGTAGCGCTTGGTGAGGTCGACGGTTTCTTCGACAAATTGCTCCGGCGGCAGCGCATTCCATTTCCGCCCGTACACCGCGGCATTTGTGCAGTAGGCGCAATTGAAGGGGCAAGCGAGGCTGGAAATGTACATGGCCCATCGCCTTCCACAACTCCGTTCGTAGGCATCGAAATCGGCGAGATGATAGGCCTTCGGTGGCAGGTCCACGATGGGCCGTAACGGACGCTCCGTCGTGAAAACCAATTTGCCGTTTCTCTTGAAGCCCAGACCGGGAACCAGATCGAGGGGAGCGCGATCTTCGAGATGGCGCACAAGTTCGAGGAATGTTTCTTCCCCTTGGCCGCGGACAACGAAGTCGATGTAGGGGGCTTCCAGCGTCTGCTTAGACAGGAGAGAGGGATGCCAGCCACCTAGAATAATCGGGAATTCGGGGTTCCAAGCTTTCACGGCGCGGGCGATCTCGACGGTCTCGCGGATCATCGGACCGGTTACCAGGGAAATCGCGAGGCACAAAGCATCTTTGACCTCATTTAAAACGCGCTGTTTGAAATGTGGCGTGATTGTGGAATCGACAAGCGTAACGGAATATCCGTTGCGAAGAAGCGGCGTGGCAACGGCAAGGATGCCCAGGGGAGCGGTAGCTTCCGAACTGGCAAACGAAGGAAAAAAGAAAACTACTTTCTTGGACATCGGCCTCGTCTCAAAACCGCACGAGTTACGTTAGCCGAGCTCGCGGAGGAAAATTGTCACGGCCATGTCACATGCCTGTCATTTCTTCGGCCAGGACGATTTGTACGCTCGATTTTGAGCTACAGTGAACAACATTGTGACTGCAACTCTTGTTTACGATCGAAGAACGCTCCCGTTTCGTACGGAGTTCTCGCTCGCGGGAACGCGCTGCCTGCTCTCCACAAATTCGCATCACATCCTGCGCCTCTCGATGCCGTGGCAATATGTGCTGAATGGATGTGGTACAGACTTCCTTCAAATGAAAATCATTGAGAGCGCAACTTTTGAATCGGATGCGCCCGCGCTTCCGCATTTTCGCGGGCTTGGCCATCTGGTGTTTGCGATGCTTGGATCGAGAGGTTTTTTTAATTTCGATTTGTTGCGAAGGCGCGCCATTGGCCTGCTTTCTCCAGCAGCGGCGCGGGATGCGCATTTTTGGAATACGCAATTGCTGCCCATCACGATCGGCTTGCTGGGAACGACGGTAGGGGTCGCCCCCCTTCACTGCGCATGCCTGGATCGGGACGGCAGCGGGCTGCTGGTTGCGGGCAGTTCGGGCGCAGGAAAGTCCACACTTACTGTGGCGTTAGCGAAGCGCGGGTTCGCAGTGGTGTCTGACGATTGGACGTACGTTCGCTGCCAAGCGGACAAGCTGTTGGCGCATGGGATGTTCGCCCCTGTCAAGTTGCTCCCGGATTCCATTAGGTACTTCCCGGAGCTGCGTCATGCAGTGCCAAAGAAAACCATGAACGGTGAGATTGCGCACGAGGTTGATCCCACAAAGTTGTTTCGTTCAAAAGTGAAAGCACAATCTGATCCCAAATGGGTTTTCATTCTGGAACGCACGCGGGTAGCTGGTTGCTCCTTTGTACCCTGCCGCCCGGAAAATCTCGCGCAGCTTTTTGAGAAGAATGCCGAAAAACTTCCGCAAGAGTTACCGGAAGCAATCCACTTGCGTTCCGGGATCATCCGGCAACTCTCAGCCTGCGATTGCTGGGTTCTTCGCACTGGAGAGGATCCGATGCAGACAGCCGCAGCGATCGATACATTTCTTTCGGAGATGTGAAATGCCCCTTGATTCGGCAAATTATCAGGACCCACTCGATCTTTTGCGGCGCTTTATTCCCACGCCATACCGGACCCGCTTCCGCATTGGCGGCGCATTGGTAGTGGTTGAGACAAATGATTTTGCCCTGTTGCCAGAACTCCCTTTGGAAACAGTATTGAACGAGTCTTTTCCGTCAAATCTTTCCTGGAAACTGGTGCGCGACCACGATGAGCATGGTCTTTTGCAGGAACCCTCGCACCTGATATGCGGTGGACTCACCGTAGTCGCGATGGGCGCGGCGTGCCTGCTAGGTGTGGATCGAGAGCGCGGTGAGTTGCTCGGCTTCATTGGGGCGGAAATCGACCCGCGGACATTCCAGGAATCGCTGGTTCCTTTGCTTTGCCGGTTGTCATTGGAAGCAATGGAAACGAATGCAGAGGAATGGTTTGACGGTTGGAACGAGGAAGCTGCAGATGCCTAACAGCCGCGAAAAACGAGCCGTGCTTCGCGCGCTGCAGAGCGAACCTGGTTTTTCTGGTCTGGACGCGATGCCCTCAGTTCATGGCAGAGGGGGCGCGAAGTTGTTGCGTTGGTTGGACCAGAGTGGGCTGGCCCTGAGTTTTCTGAGGCACATTTCCATCAAGGGAGAAGGCGCCGGCATCCCGAGGGCATGGCGGGATGCACTGGAACGAAGAAGGGAGCGAAACGCGACCAGGATGAGGGATATGTTAGAAGAGTTCCGGCGCCTGAACGAGGCGTTTCGCGCGCGAAATATCCTGGCCATTACGTTGAAGGGGTTTTCTCTCGTACCGGACTTTTGTGAAGATCCACGCGATCGCCATCAAACGGATTTTGATCTCCTGGTCGAACCGGCCAACGTCGAAGGCGCTGCGGAAGTTCTCCAATCGCTCGGATACTCGACGGCCCGCCTGTCTCGATGTGAAGAATCGTGCTTCACCACGCCACTTCGCCACATCCCGTCGCACAAAGACGATCTCTACGCGGTTCAACACCACCGGCAAGTGGATTTGCACGTTTCGCTGTCGGAAAGCACCAGCTGGATCGAGCTAGATGTTCCCGGCGACTGCATGCTGCACCCCGAACCGTTGACTTTATGCGGCGTGGACTTCCACGCATTGCCGCTCGCTGATCGCTTTCTTGGGCAAGTTCTGCACGTGTTTCGACATTCGTTTCGTTCCTGGATTCGGCTGTCGTGGTTGATGGAGATCGGGCGATGTATGGAGGTTCATGGGGAAAATCAGGCTTTGTGGGCGCGGGTAGTCGAGCGAACAGGCGATCGGCTCCTGACAAGGCGCGTCTTTGCATTCGTTCTGTTCCTCACCAATCGCCTCTTTCGATACCGAATTCCCTTGGAGCTCCGCTCCTGGGCTCTGGAAGGCATGACCCTGTCCATGCGCACCTGGCTGGATCATTTTTCTGTGAGCTGGGCAATCGCCGACTGGCCAGGAGATCTCAGTAACCTGTTTTTGGCAGCTGAGTTCATTCCCGACAGAAAGCTGCGAAAACAATATGTAGCTAGTCGGTTGTTGCCCAAAAGGACACAAATGTCGATCGCTACGATGGCAAAGGGGGAAAGGAATAAATCCATTGTATGGAATTTTAAGAGGTGGCAATACGTCGCATGCCGGTCAAGGGTGCATTGCCGGGACTTGTTCCGGCTGCCATGGAATCAGCTACGTTGGAAACGGGCGTTGGCCGCTGGCAATGCAAACCGGTGCGGGTTGGAATCATGAAGTGTCCGCGATTCGTGGAGGAGTATTATGGATCAGGGTCAGTAGCACTTCTAACTGGAAGGACGCTCTGTTACCTAGCACGGACATTCGACGAGGAGAGGCAAGGACGATGACGGCAGACACGGTCCTGGTCGTGGAAGACAGTCGGCCAATGCAGCGCACGCTTCAGCGATTGTTCGAAGCTGACTCGCTTCAGGTGCAAATAGCGTCCGACGGGCCGAGCGGACTGGAACTCTTCCGCAAGCAACTCCCCTGTGTAGTCGTGCTCGACCTGAAACTTCCTGGCATATCGGGGAAAGAACTCTGCCGAGAGTTTAAAACGATTGCGGCGTCAGTGCCAATTGTAATTCTGAGCGCCAATTCCGAGGTCGAGGACAAGGTACTTTTGCTGGAGCTCGGCGCAGACGATTACGTAACGAAGCCATTTAGCCCCAAAGAACTCCTGGCCCGCGTGCGCCGGGCGATGCGCCGTACGGAGGCGGTCCCCTCGGCCACAACGCAAGTGCCGTCAAAGTCTGTAAGCCACGAAATTCTTACGTTTGGCGATGCCCGAATCGACTTCACCAGCATGGAAACGACGAGAGCGGGAAAGCCCATTACTTTAACCTCTCAGGAATTCAAACTGTTGAAATATCTGGCCGCGTCCGCGGGACGTGTTGTTTCCCGGGAAGAACTGCTCAACGAAGTGTGGGGCTATCAAAACTATCCTTCCACGCGAACCGTGGACAATCATATCCTTCGGCTGCGGCAAAAACTCGAGCCGGACCCAGCTTCGCCCCGTTACCTGATGACCATGAAGGGTGCCGGCTACAAGTTTTCTCCTGGAGGTTCTGCCCACACCTGAAATGCTTGAACGCGTGCATGGGCGGTGCTTATCTGGGGACAGAATCTTGACATGCTTTTGACATGGGGAAGATTGACCATCACGCGACGTCCACGTAAGGTCTTAGCATCCGCTGATGAACAATTGGACTAATTTCACCAGCGGCCGCCCTAAACCATGAGAACGCTCAGAGAGACGCACGCGACGCCGGCCACAAGGCTGTTTCTTGTAATCGAGAATCGCATGCTGCGTGAAGCGATGACCTCCATCTTTCACAAGCAATCTGAATTCTCGGTCGTCGGCTCAATCCGATACGGCGCTGACGCGTACGGGTTAGCCACCGCGTCCCAATGCGATATTTTTCTTGCGGACCAGGCGTCCGCCACTGCCTTCCCCAACAATTTCATAGGTGATCTCTTGCGCGGGGCGGAGGGAAGAAAAGCCGTGCTCTTCGGCATGGAGGATGATCCGGAGATTTTCTTGCAAGCTGTCCGGTCGGGTGTCAGCGGCTATCTTCTGGGAGAAGCAAGCGCGGAAGACATGATCGCGACGGTGCGTCGGGTGGCCGCGGGCGAGGCGGCTTGCCCGCCCAAGTTGTGCCATCACCTTTTTCAATTTGTGGCACGCGCAACACGTGAAGGTTCCATGATCCTGAACCAGCGCCTGTGCATGAAGCTTGGTTTGACGGCGCGGCAGCAGCAAATCGTGGCACTTCTCGCTCGTGGTTTCACAAATAAGGAGATTGCTGAGAGCATGAGCCTCTCAGAATTCACAATTAAAAATCACGTGCATCGGATTATGCGGCAAGTAAACGCGGATAGCCGCCACGCGGCCGTGCAAACCGTGTGTGATCGAAACCCGGCCGTGGCGCTATAGTCCTGGCAAGAAAATCGCAGATCTTCGCCATGTCAGGTGTTTACTGCCTGTGTTGAGTCGCTCGAGACGCGTACGGCTCGTGGCAATTTGACGAGAAAAGTCGTTCCGGAAGGGGACGTTTCCTCAACAGTCACGGAGCCGCCATGGTCATGAATCACTTTGTTCACAATGGCAAGTCCCAGCCCTGTTCCATTGGATTTTCCGAAGCTGACGAAAGGATCAAACAACGTATTGCGAATGGGCGCCGGCACTCCAGACCCACGATCGATAACGCGTATCTCGAACTGACCCGAGAGCGATCGAATATCGATTACAGTTTCACCCTGCGTTTGTGCCGACGCTTCGCACGCATTCAGGATGAGATTAAAGAAAGCCCGTTCGATTTTTTGCGGATCAAACGTGCCTGACAGTTCTCCTGACGAATGCATCGAGATTACACGGCTTCTCATTTCAGGTCGCGCACGGACGGTGTCTACCGCGTGACAAATAGTCTGATCGATTGCGGCGGGTCGCGGAGAGATGGAGCCTTCGGCTTTTGACAGTTCTCTCAGGGAATCCAGCAGGTCGGTCATTTGCTCGGAGGCAGTCTTGATTTCACCGTAGATTTCGTCGCGATTGAGTTTCAGTTTCTCCGCTTCATACAGGAATTCCGCATTGGCCACCACGGCAGCAAGATAATGGCGGAGATCATGGGATATGGAGCTGGCAGCTCTGCCGAAAGCGGCGATTCGTTCCGTCGCGAAGCGTCGTTGCTCGGAAATAAGCAATTCGCCGCGCATTTTGGAAAACGCTTCGCCAAGTTCCGCCACTTCGCTGCTGCCGCGAGGGTTTATAGAGTATGCATAATCGCCTTCAGCCAGCGCTCGAACGCCGGCAACGAGATCGTCGAGAGGGTGGGTGATTGTTCGCGATACAAACCCGAGAAGCAAACCCGCGAACACAATGGCCGAAAGACCTAGAAAAAGAATTGTACGGTTGAATCGCTCGAGGAAGGCATTAGCAGGCTGCAGGGACATGAGTACATAGCATTTCACATTGGCCGGAGGGCCTTCGTGAAGCAAAACAGTGGCAGCCTGATAAGAATCCGCGCCAAGAACAACTTCTCGGGAACTATTGACCGCGTCCCAGTCCGGCTGCATTTTACGCTGCAACTCCTGTTCTTCGGACGGAGAGAGGGTAGTCGCGATAATTTTATCGCTTGTGGCCAGGGCGATCTGGCTGCCCGATGCCAGCGCCAACTGTTCCGCCACTGTGGAATCGATTTGATAGCCGACGGCTATGATGCCGACCTGGCGCTGAGTATTACCACTGCCAGCCAGAATGGTATGTAGAAAGACCCGATAGAGTTGGCCGTTGCCATACCACCAGGCAGAGTCGTCTTCCCGTTCGATGGATTTTTTCAAGTCCGCTTCAGCGAGACTTGCATCCCATCCGGGCTTGGACACATGAAAAGCAAAAACTCGGCCGTCCGGACTGGAAAGCACGAAGAGCTGGCTTCCTGCCAGCTTCCAGAATGGTTCGGATGCATCCTGAATCGTGGGTGCATGGCCTAAAGGCATCATGGCCTTCAACGTGGGCAATTCAGCCAGCAAAGCTGCGGTTCGGGAAAGTTGCAGATCGCGTTCCTTCTGGACATTCTCAAAGGCATGGCGCGACGCGTCTGTGCTTTGCCGCACTCCCTCCACAATTGCCGTTCGCGCGGTATTGCGGACGAACATAAGAAGGGTTCCGAGGAAGCCGCAGATAATCAGGAGCGTGGCAATAAGAAGTTCCGTGCGTAATCGCAGGCGCGCCATGAATCTCCTGGCAGTCTTATTTCCCGGGGGCGAGACCCAGATGTCCGGGCACGAATTTATATCCGGTGCCGTACATCGTAAGAAGGTAACACGGGTTTGCCGGATTGGGCTCCAGCTTCTGCCTCAAGCGAAGGACGTGATTATCCACCGTGCGCGTAGATGGATAGTTTTCGTACCCCCAAATCTCATTCAGCAATTCCTCTCTGGAGATAACGCGGCAGGGAGAATTTGCGAAGTACTTCAGGAGTTTAAACTCCTGAGCGGTAAAGCTCAGGGGCCTTGAGCCACAAGTAGCCTCCATGCTCGTGAAGTCGATGCGGACTTCGTCGAAAGCCAGGACGTCATGTTGGACACCGCGACCTGGGAGGCTCGTGACGTTAGCCGTTTGGCCGGTGCGCCGCATCGCACGTCGCACCCGTGCCAGCAGTTCCTTGGGGCTGAATGGCTTCGTGACGTAATCATCCGCACCGAGCTCAAGCAAGAGTACTTTGTCTTCCACTTCATTGTCCGCACTCAGGATAACCACGGGCACCGATGCGGCATGGGCTTTGAAGGCTCGGCAGACTTCTTTGCCAGGCAAGCGCGGAAGCTTTAAGTCCAGCACGGCAACGCTAGGAGTTTGCTTTCGAAAACTTTCAACACCTGCGACGCCGTCCGCAGCAATTTCGACATGGAGACCGCCCGCCTCGAACAAGCGCTGGAGAGTGCGCTGCATCGGCCGGCTGTCTTCCACAACTAATACTGTGTTCATGTGATTCCTTCGGATTGAAAAGCATATTTTCTATCGAGCAGATTTCCTTGGCCAAACACTGTACCGTTATTTTATCGCCGCCCCGCTGCGGCAATTCTTGGGGTCCATTGCACGCAGCAGGGCCGGCGCTCGTGGTTCAGAGATCATTCCTAGTGAAGAAGGTTCAGCGTATTTGTGACGTCGTCCACAAACACGACTCCGCGGCCAGGTACGTAGATAAGCCCGAATAAAGCACCGGATCCCGGCGGCGTGCCGGTATTGTCGAGCAGGGTTTTGGCGATCTGCGCACCCTCGGGTGTTATTTCCGTGATGAAGCCGTCGCCGCCATTGACGGTGAGGATGTGTCCGCCTTCCGTAACGGTCAGCCCGAGTGGACCATTCAAACTTCCAGCCTTTGTCAGCGTGGTTCCATTTCCCGCGGAGTTAGTCCGCGAGATGGCATGTGGAATCGCGGTAATGCGATTGTTGAGAGTGTCCGCCACATACAACGCAGGTTCACCCTGGCTTCCCCAACCGTCACCGCAGTCATCCGCATTCGAATCGGCGCAATTCGGGCTAAGCCCGACTCCCGTCGGCCCAATGACCAACGCCGCCGGATCCGTGCGCTCAGAGAAGCCTGATCCAATCAGAGTCATAGATTCGATCCAAGGCATCTGCTTCGCGGAGACGCCGAGATTTATACGTACTACGGTCCCTTGATTTATTACGGAGCCGTTCGCCGCTACCGTCCCGTTGAGTACATTCGTGACGAAGAGCGATGCCTGATATCCACCGTCAAAGGCCGTCATGTCCCAGGGACCGTTGATCAACGAGCCGTAGAAGGTTTCCACGGGAGTGCCCGTGCTGTTGAGAACGATCAAGCAGCCGGCCTGCGCCGTTGCGGAGGTACCGTCTGAAGTCGGCAAACTACCCACGACCACCCATCCGGAACGAAGAACAACTAGAGCGGTAGTCAGCCCAACGCCTCCGGGACACGGACCAGGGAGCGTGGCCTCATTGATTTGGGAGAAGAGACTGACTGAACCGTTGGGCGCCACGTCGACGATGGTGGTGCCTGTGCCTTGTAAATTATAAACATTGTTGAAGTTGCTTACCAGGATGTGTCCCTCGGTGAGGTTTCCAACCGTGTGCTTTACCTTTGCCACGCCGTAGGGGTTCACATCCTGGTTCGAAGGAACAGTGGATGCGATCGTGGATACCGTGTGCAGATTTTTCAGAATATCGTCATCGCCAGCTGCAACAGCAAGCGAGCTTGCTGCAAAAGTAGCCAGCAAGACAAACAAGAGCCAATGTAGAACGCGCAAGTTTCTCCGCATCTAAATCTCCTTGAAGTTCAAAAGTCGAATTCGTGGACCCATGCGTAAGCATTGAGGGACCATGCCTAGCCAATTGTTCCGGGGAAAGAATCGAGAACTCAGCGGAAGTCGTGAGGCGACTCACGTTTGCTGGATTCCGAATATGTCCCCAAGGAAAGGTAAAGGAGTCCGAAACTGGCCATGTCAGGGAGCTGTCTACTCATTGTCAATTGTAGGTAAAATCAACGGCTACCGGCAGAATAAGCCACAGACGCTGAGAGCCGGCTAAATCATCCTCGCTGACATGAACCGCTGGAACAATTTTAGGGGCGATCGTAATCGCGGTTCGGCGGGGGGACGTAGTCCAAGCCGTACTTGTTTTTGTGAGTGGGCGTGAAATTAGGATTCTCGAGAACGCGAATTTGCCCCAAACTACGAGGGGAGCTCGATATCTGCACTACTCGTGTCAATCCTTTCAGGAATTCCGGCATGCTACGTTCATACCAAACATTCAATTGATAGCGCCCATTCGGAACATTGGGAATGATCACACTTCCGGAGCGATCCGAAAGACCAAAATAAGGGGTATCGACCGAGAGCACTACGGCGCTCATTTCCGCGTGAATGTTGCAGAAGAGAAAGCTCACGCCGGGGCGGTCGAAAAGAACGGAGCGCGTAGATCCGGCTTCGTAAAGGCCAAGATCGAAGCGCCGCCCATCGTAGAGAGAAAAAATATTGTGGAAGAATGGATCCTTGTTCGGGAATTCAACCCTTGTACCTACGCGCACGATGAGAATGTGCGGCTCGAAGGTTTTGTTCCGTTGAAGCAGCTCGGGCAGCTTCTCCGATGAAACCGGGCCAGAAGCATTGGTTACGGGACGATCGAGAGGAGTGAGCCAGACCGCGACATTGGATGCGTCCGGCAACTTTCTAGCCGCTTTCTTGGCATTTGTTCTCTCCGTTTCAGTAATGAATACATTCAGGGACACAGACCTTTCTTGCGCGCGAATTTGCGCCCCAATGTTGCAGGTAGCTAAGAGAAGCAGGTAGCTCGCAATTTGAAAACTTCGGTTCATCGGATCTCACACATCAAAACATATAACCCAAATTGATGCCAATCTGGTTGGCGATATTGGCGTTGCTGTCGAGCACATAGGTCTGCAGCCTTCGGTATTCGACAGAAAAGAGCACATCGGAGCGTACTCGATAAATGAAATTCACAAATGGGCTGAAGTTTCGCGAGAGTGAGGAGGAATAATAATAAGCACTTGCAGGATACGCTCTCAGTTCACTGGCAAAGGGGTTATCCTGCCCGAAGGCAAAATTCACTTCGAAATTGGTCTTCGGTTTGTACTTGAGTTGGACCCAGCCTCCCATGGAATCGAGGCCATGAATCGAAGTGGTTGGATCTGTGATGGCCCCCGAGAGAAGGATGCTTTGGCCAATTCCACCACCCAGTCCTCCAATTGCCCGCCCGCGATAAAATTCGCCCGTCAGGTCGAATTGGTTTCCCAGTGGGAAGGTTGCATCGGTTGTGCCAGCCCAACCGTCGAGATATCTGCCGCTTCCCCAGTTCTGGCGCCCGTAATAACCGCCAAGACCAATGGTCAGTTCCCTGCCAAACGTGCGGCGGTTCCAGGCAATACGCGCCGCGTACGCTGGTTGACCGGATTGCTCGCCCACCGTTGGATATCTGTAATCGCCGTAAGGAAGGTCTCCGGTCAGTGAGTCCATAATGCCCGCTTGCATCAGTAAACTGGAATTGTCGGATAGTGCCAGACGATGCTCGATGCGGATTTGCGGTGTCCAGCTCCACAGGTTACCGGCATAGGAGAGTGCCGGAATCGCGAGAGAGGACAACGAAGTTGGGGTGAGGGGAGCAAAGAAAATAGAGTCTTGCCCCACGACGA
>Ga0181526_10000608_pt1 | contig 37353 bp, 29 predicted proteins | sample PEATcosm2014_Bin_35_FD_119750 | JGI IMG/M metagenome (GOLD analysis project Ga0181526, IMG submission 119750) | Peatland microbial communities from MTU Mesocosm Facility, Houghton, MI, USA - PEATcosm2014_Bin06_30_metaG | ecosystem: Environmental > Terrestrial > Soil > Wetlands > Peat | place...
CTCTCCTCGATGCCGGTGCCGACGAACGGCGCCTCCGACTGGAGGAGCGGCACGCCCTGGCGCTGCATGTTCGAGCCCATGAGTGCGCGGTTCGCGTCGTCGTGCTCAAGGAAGGGGATCATCCCGGCGGCGATCGAGATCACCTGCTTCGGGGAGACGTCCATGTAGTCGACCTCGGAGGCGCTCACCTCGAGGAACTCGCCGTCCTTGCGGACGGTAACCTTGCCGATGAAGTGCCCCTTGTCGTCGATCTCGGAGTTGGCCTGGGCTATCACCTTGGCCTCCTCCTGGTCCGCCGTCAGGTAGTCGATCTTGTCGGTCGCGCGGCCGTCCTTGACGGTGCGGTAGGGCGTCTCGATGAAGCCGAACTCGTTCACGCGGGCGTAGGTCGAGAGGGAGTTGATGAGCCCGATGTTCGGGCCCTCGGGCGTCTCGATCGGGCAGATGCGCCCGTAGTGGGACGGGTGGACGTCGCGCACCTCGAAGCCCGCGCGCTCGCGGTTGAGGCCCCCCGGCCCGAGGGCGGAAAGGCGGCGCTTGTGCGTCACCTCGGCCAGCGGGTTGATCTGGTCCATGAACTGGGAGAGCTGGCTGCGCGCGAAGAAGTCGCGGATGACCGTCGTCAGCGCCTTGGGGTTGATCAGCTTCTGCGGCGTGATCGAGTCGACGCTCTGGTCGTACATGGTCATCCGCTCGCGGACGAGGCGCTCCGTGCGGGCGAGGCCCACGCGGCACTGGTTGGCGAGGAGCTCGCCCACGGTGCGCACGCGGCGGCTGCCGAGGTGGTCGATGTCGTCGACGACGCCCTCGCCCTTGCGAAGGCGCACAAGGTACTTTGTCGCGGCGACGATGTCGGCGCTCTCTAGGATGCGCTGCTCGAGCTCGGCCTTGAGGCCCAGCTTCTGGTTCACCTTGTAGCGGCCGACGCGGCCGAGGTCGTAGCGCTTAGGGTCGAAGAAGAGCCTCTTCAGGAGCGCCTTCGCGTTCGCCGTCGTCGGCGGCTCGCCGGGGCGCAGCCGCTTGTAGATCTCCTTCAGGGCCTCCTCCTCGTTGCGGGTCGGGTCCTTCTTGAGCGCGCGGATGAGGGCACCCTCGTCGACCGCCGTGTCGATGACGCGTATGGACGCGATGTCGTGCTTCTCGAACGTGCGCACGATCTGCTTGGTCAGCGGCTCGAATGCGCGCGCCAGGACGACGCCCTTCTGGGCGTCGATGGCGTCCTCGACGAGCACCAGCGTGGAGACGTTCTCCAGGTCCAGGGCCTTCGAGACCTTCAGGTCCTTAATCTCGTAGAAGAGGTTCAGGATGTCGATGTCGCTCGAGTAGCCGATCGACCGGAGCAGCGTCGTGATCAGGAACTTCCTGCGCCGGCGGCGCCTGTCGAGGTAGACGTAGAGGAGGTCGTTGTTGTCGAACTGGACCTCGAGCCACGTGCCGCGGTCGGGGATGATGCGGAAGCTGTGCAGCAGCTTGCCGTTCGGGTGCGGGGAGACCTCGAACGCGATTCCGGGCGAGCGGTGGAGCTGGGAAACGACGACGCGCTCGGCGCCGTTGATGATGAAGGAGCCGCGCTCGGTCACCATCGGGATCTCGCCCATGTAGATGTCCTCGTCCTTGATGAAGTCCTCCTCGCGCAGGCGCAGCTTCACGTAGAGGGGGACCGAGTAGGTGATGCCCTCGCGGATGCACTCGATCTCGGAATTCTTGGGCTCGCCGAGCGTGTAGGAGACGTACTCGAGCGTCAGGCGCTCGTCGTACGACTGGATCGGGAACACCTCACGGAACACGGCCTCGAGGCCCTGCGGCTTGCGCTGCTTCTCGGGGATGCCCTTCTGAAGGAACTCGAGGTACGAGTTGATCTGTATCTCGATCAGGTTGGGCGGCTGGATGACTTCGCGGAGCTTGCCGAAGTTGATGCGTTCAGTGGAGATGCGGTCGGCCATGGAAATTCCCGTTGGGATTAAGGAAGCAAAGAATCAAAGCGCTGCCCCGGACTGGAAGGGCTGCGGAGCTAGCATGTCTGTGATTTGGAAAAAGGCAAAGGACAGGCCGTGCGTGAGCGCGGCCTGCCCCGGGTGACCCGAATTGTGTAAATGGCTGATCGCCAAGCGTCGGGGCCCAAGTTACTTGAGCTCTACCTTGGCGCCCGCGGCCTCGAGCTTTTTCTTGATTTCCTCGGCCTCGGCCTTGTTGACGCCCTCCTTGACGGGCTTCGGCGCGCCCTCGACGAGGTCCTTGGCCTCCTTCAGGCCCAGGCCCGTGATGGCGCGAACTTCCTTGATCGCGCCGATCTTGTTCGGGCCGCTCTCGAGGAGCACGACGGTGAACTCCGTCTTCTCCTCTGCGGGCGCGGCTGCCGCGGCGGCTGCCGCGGGGGCTGCGGCCGCCGCGACGGGCGCGGCGGCTGATACGCCCCACTTGGACTCGAGGTCCTTGACGAGGCCGGATATTTCGAGGACCGACTGGCTCGAAAGCCACTCGATGACTTGGTCTTTTGTGATGTCGCTCATGGTGATCTTTTGCTGCCGGTTAGCGGCCTGGGTTTTGAGGCGCGTTTAAGGGACGAATCCCCTAGCCTGCTGCGTTTGATTTTGGCTTTCGTCGGGGCCTTTGGGGCCCCTTGAAATGGGTTGGGTTTGAGGTTGGGTGTTAGCTGGGGCCGGCCGCGCGGACCTTTGCCTGGAGGACGTTCACCAGCCCCTGGGGGACGGCGTTGACGACGCGGACAAACGCGCTGGCGGGCTGGCTCATGAGGCCGAGCAGCTGGGCCCGGAGGACGTCCAGCGAGGGCATGTCGGCAAGGCGTTCGACGTCCTTGGGGGATATGAGCTTCTTGCTGAGGACGCCCGCCTTGACCTCGACCTTCTGCTTGTCCTTGAAAAACTGCTTCAGTATCTTGGCGACGCCGGCGGAGTTCTTGCCGCCGACCACGATGGCCGTCGGCCCGACAAGGGCGCCCTCGATGTCGGGCAGGCCGAGCGACTTGGCGGCGACGCGCAGCGAGCTGTTCTTCACCACGTGGTACTCGGCCTTCTCGGCAGCGAGCTTCGCGCGGAGCTCCGCGGCGTCGGCCACGGTGACGCCGGTGAAGTTGGCCAGGATGACGTAGTCGGACTTCTTGAGGTGCGTCTCGACCTCGTCGATGAGGTATTTTTTCTCGGCTCTCATGGGTCGTGGCTCCGGGTTTAGTATTTGCCGTACTCGGTGGACGCGATCCGCACGGAGGGGCTCTGCGAGGATGAAATGGCGACGTTCTTAATGTAGTGGCCCTTGAACGAGGCGGGCTTGGCCTTGCCGACCGCATCGAGCACCGCCTTCGCGTTCTCGAGGATCTGCGCCGCCGTGAACGAGCGCTTGCCGATGCCGACGCCGATGTTGCAGGTCTTGTCCATCTTGAACTCAACGCGGCCCGCCTTGACGGCCTTGATGCCGGACACGATGTCGTCGGTCACGGTGCCGCTCTTCGGGTTGGGCATGAGGCCCTTGGGTCCGAGGACGCGGGCGATCGTGCGCACGGTCTTCATCGCCTCGGTCGTCGCGATGGCGACGTCGAAGTCGAGCCAGCCCTCGTTGATCTTGGCCATGACGTCCTGGAGGCCGGCGTGGTCCGCGCCGGCGTCGATGGCGGCCTTCGCGTTGTCGGTGAACACAAGCACGCGCACCTTCTTTCCCGACCCGTTCGGGAGGGGCGTCGTGCCGCGGATCATCTGGTCGCCCGCCGTCGGGTCGACGCCCAGGCGGAGCGAAATCTCGACGGTCTCGTCGAACTTGGCCTTCGGGAACTTCGATAGTATCTCGACGGCCTCGGGAAGGGGGTAGTCCTTCGCGAGATCGGCGACCACCAGCGCGCTCCGATAACGTTTGCTTTGTTTTTCCATGTTTTTCTCCTTGCGGTGCGAACGTCCCCGGGGGGACTCCCGCTTCAAATTTTATTGGTCAGGGTCAGTCGACAACCTCGATGCCCATGTTGCGGGCGGTTCCTGCGATGATCCGAATCCCGGCCTCGTCGCTCTTGGCGTTCAGGTCCTTCTGCTTCAAGCGGTAGATGTCGAGCAGCTGCTTGCGGCTCACCTTGCCGACCTTGTCCTGGTTGGGCCTCGCCGAGCCGCTCGCTATGTTGGCGGCCTTCTTGAGGAGCACCGAGGCCGGGGGCGACTTCAGGATGAAGGTGAAGCTCTTGTCCGAGAAGACCGTGATTATCACGGGCAGGATCATCCCGTTCTGATCCTTAGTCTTGGCGTTGAACTCCTTGCAGAACGCCATGATGTTGACGCCCTGGGCTCCCAATGCCGGGCCGACCGGGGGCGCCGGATTGGCTGCGCCTGCGGGGAGCTGAAGACGGATGTAGCCTTGGATTTTCTTGGCCATTATTAAGGTGGGTTCCGGTCGACCGGGGTTATTCCGCGCTCCTCTGGACCTGCCAGTATTCGAGCTCGACCGGGGTGAACCGGCCGAAGATGGAGACGGAAATCTTCAGCTTGCCGCGGTCGGGATCGATCTCGTCGATCCGGCCGTTCAGGTTGGCGAACGGCCCGTCGTTGATCTTGACCTCCTCGCCGACCGTGTACTGCACCTTCGGGACCTCCTTGCCGTTGGCGGCCTCGATCCGGGCCCGGATCTCGTCGATCTCGACCTGGCGCAGCGGCGCCGGGTGCTCCCCCCCGACGAAGCCGATCACGCCCGCGACCTCCTTCACGAAATACCAGGGCTTGTTCAGCAGCTTCTTCTCCTCGTCGAAGAGGTTCATCTGGATGAAGACGTAGCCGGGATAGAGCTTGCGGACCTTGGAGGTCTTCTTGCCGTTCTTGACCTCGGAGACCACCTCGGTCGGCAGGAGCACCTCAAAGATCGCGTCGTCGAGCTCCTCGGCCGCCTTGAACCTCTCAATGTAGTTCTTCACCTTGTTCTCCTGGCCGGAGAGCGTGTGAAGGGCGAACCACTGGGCGCCCGCCGGGGCGGTAGTTTTCGTGGACATGGGGTCAGCGGCTGACAAGCGAGGTGAACAGGTCGACGGCCTGGTAGAGCGAGAAGTCGCTTACGGCGGTAAAGATCCCGAGGAGCGCGCTCGCGGCGATGACGACAATCGTCGAGTCCCGCAGCTCCGTCCTCGTGGGCCAGCTCGCCTTCTGGAGCTCGCCCACCATCTCGCCGACGAAGATGCGCGTGCTTTGGAACGGGTTTTTCATGGGCTGTCTTGGGAACCTTCTTAAGTGGCAGGGGCGGAGGGAATCGAACCCCCAACCAACGGTTTTGGAGACCGCTACTCTACCAATTGAGCTACACCCCTATAGTCGTGGAATTGTTGAGACGACGACGCCGAGGCCCCCGCATGCGGAACCTCGGCGAGCCGGGTTAAGTGGTTCGGGACGAAAGATTACTCAGTGATCTCCGTGATGCGACCCGCACCGATCGTCCGGCCGCCCTCGCGGATGGCGAAGCGCTGCGTCTTCTCCATGGCGATCGGAACGATCAGCTCGACATCGATGTTGATATTGTCCCCGGGCATGATCATCTCCACGCCCTTCGGCAGCTGGATGACCCCCGTCACGTCCGTCGTCCTGAAGTAGAACTGCGGACGATAGCCGTTGAAGAACGGCGTGTGGCGGCCGCCCTCGTCCTTCGACAGGACGTAGATCTCGGCCTTGGCCTTCTTGTGGGGGGTGATGGACTTTGGCGCCGCCAGGACCTGGCCGCGCTCGATCCCCTCCTTCTCGATGCCCCGCAGGAGCACGCCCACATTGTCGCCCGCCTGGCCCTGGTCGAGGAGCTTGCGGAACATCTCGATGCCGGTGACGACCGTGTTGGTCGTGTCCCTGAGGCCGACGATCTCGACGGTCTCGTTGAGCTTGACGACGCCGCGCTCGATGCGGCCCGTGGCGACCGTGCCGCGGCCCGTGATCGAGAACACGTCCTCGACGGACATCAGGAAGGGCTTGTCGACCTCGCGGACGGGCTCCGGGATCTCGGAGTCGATCGCGTCCATGAGCTCGGTGATCGCCTTGACCCCCTCGGGCTTGCCGTCGAGCGCGGCCGTCGCCGAGCCCCGGATGATCTTCGCCGTCTTGCCGTCGAACTTGTACTTGGTGAGGAGGTCGCGGATCTCCTCCTCGACCAGGTCGAGGAGCTCCTTGTCGTCGATCAGGTCGACCTTGTTGAGGAAGACGACGATCTTCGGGACGCCCACCTGGTAGGCGAGCAGGATGTGCTCGCGGGTCTGGGGCATCGGGCCGTCGGCCGCGGAGACGACCAGGATCGCGCCGTCCATCTGCGCCGCGCCGGTGATCATGTTCTTGACGAAGTCCGCGTGCCCGGGGCAGTCGACGTGCGCGTAGTGGCGCTTGGCGGTCTCGTACTCGACGTGCGCGACCGAAATCGTGACGATCTTGGAGGCGTCGCGGAATGTTCCGCCCTTCGCGATGTCCGCATACGACTTGAATTCGGCGAGCCCCTTGTCTGCCTGGACCTTTAGGATCGCAGTCGTGAGCGTGGTCTTGCCGTGGTCGACGTGACCAATCGTGCCGACGTTGACGTGCGGTTTCTTGCGTTCGAATGTTCCTTTAGCCATAACGGTTCCAGATCTTTAGACGTGTGTGGGTTTGATAAGAATGGTGGCGGTTCGCCTCTTGCATGGAGCCCAGAACCGGATTTGAACCGGCGACCTCGTCCTTACCAAGGACGTGCTCTGCCAACTGAGCTATCTGGGCAGACCAAGACTGCGTTGCAAGAAACGAAAAAGAGCGAAGAAAGTGCATGTTGTAAATTGTTGCGTCAACAGAAAATTGCGCCTCCCGCGAAAAATCGGGCGGGTCGCGCCCGAAGGCCCGTTTTCAGTCGGAAATCAGGGTCCGACGCGGATCCGGTAGAAGCCCGGATCGAGCCTCTGGCCGATCCTCAGGTTTTCGGCAAGATACCGGCCAAAATAGGCGTCCACGTCGGCCACGTCGGACTGGACCGTGAGCACCGGGGGCCCGACCAGCCCCGCCGGATCCACCGCCGCCATGAATTCCATCGGCTTCCAGCCGGACGACGGCGGGTGCGCGTCCCCGACCGCCTGGCTGAACACTTTCCGGCCCGATCCGGCCTCGGTGATTTCGACGTAGGCTGCACGCGGAGCAAGGGGTTCCAAACTTATGTCAACGCGGCCAAAGCCGATGAATGGGGCCCCGGGAGGGTCGCCGACGAGGGCCTCGGCGGGTGATGCGGGCATCGCGGTCGGTGGCGGCAGGTGCAGCGCGATCTGCGAGTCCGAAAACGTCGGCTTGTATGGAAAACCGGCAAACGAGCCCCCGGGCTCCGTGGGCACATAGTCCTTCCTGGAGCTGTTGAACTCGGTCGGCAGGAAGAGCGGGGTCAGGTCGAAAAGCATCGTTCCCTTGATGACGACGGGGTCCACGAGCCCGACGGAGGGACGCGGGAGCGACGGGGCTGGCAGGATCACAATTGGGGCGCGGATATGGAATGTAAGCCACACAACTACAACGACTCCCGAAATTGAAGCCCAGGTCCAGGCCCTGCCGATGCCCTGTCCCCTGTTTTTCACTTGGAATCCGCCGGATTCGGGGCCGTGTCCCTGTCCTCGGCGCCAACCAGGACCTTCCCAAAGCCCGCCGCGCGCGCCTCCCCGCGGATCTCGACCAGCTCGGAGAGGCTCACCTGGGAGCTCGCGCGTATGAGCAGCGTCGGCTGGGCCTCGCGGGCCGCGCGGGCCTTGAGCCAGTTGCGGAGCTGGCCCATGTCCACGAGCCCGTCGTCCGTGAAGATCTGCCCCGACCGCAGGACGTTGATGTAGTACGGGGTCGGCAGGGCACCCGCCCTCGCGCCATCAAGCTCCGGCAGCTCAAAATCGACGCCCAGTCCGGGAGAGAGGACGAACCGGGAGCCGAACAGGGAGAAGAAGATCACGAGGAGCATCACGTTCACGTAGTGGAGCGAGCCCAACCCCTGCGGGGGCGGGCGCAGCCTCGAGGCAAGGTCAAGGGGGCGGGCGATCATCTCGGCGGCGAGCCGGCGCCCGAATGCCTGTATTCGGTGTTCAGATACTTCATGATCTCGTTGCCCGACCACTCCATGTCGCGCACGATCGCGCGCACGCGCCCGTTGAGGAAGTGCAGCGCCAGGTGGGCGGTGATCGCCAGCATGAGCCCCCCGGCCGTGCAGAAGAGGGCCTCCCACATCCCCCTCGCAAGCGCACTCGCGGTCGCGTAGTCGCGCTGGAAGGCGGCGAAGGTCGCGATCATCCCGATGACCGTGCCCAGGAGGCCGAGGAGCGGCGCCACCTGCGCGATCGCCCCGATCGCGCCGATCCTGCGCTCGAGCGCGGGTAGCTCGACCACCGCCGCCTCCTGCACGTGGAAGCGCATCGCCTCCGCATCCTCGTCCGCGTGGAGGAGAGCGGCCTTGACGACGGCCGCGACCGGGCCGGGGGTCTCCTCGCACACCGTGAGGGCCTCCACGAGCCGGCGCTTCGCGAGGATGTTCTTTATCCCGCTCACGAACGCGGTCGAGCGGATCTGGCCGCGGTGCAGGTAAAGGGCCCGCTCGATGAACAGGACGACGAGGGCCAGGCCAAAGGCGAGGAGAACCCACATCATGGGTCCGCCTCGGGCGAGCAGGCTGGGTTCCAGGGCGGTCATGCGTCCGGGACTACATCAGGTCTTCGCCGCGGGCAAGTGGAAGCGGGCGAGCCGCTCGCGCGCGATCGCGCCGTCGGGAAGCCCCGAGTCGACCCAGAGCAGCCACGCGCGCTTGGCGTCGTCGAGCCTGCCCTCCTTCTCGTAGAGCAGCCCCACGTCGAGGAGGGTCCGCGCGATCCACCAGCGGCCCTTCGGGCCGAGGCCGCCGGGTCCGCCCGGTTTCACGAGGAACGCGTCCACCACGTCGTTCCACCAGACCTCCTGCGCCTTCCCGGGGTCGGTGCGCGAGAGCACCTTGCCAAGGTTGTAGCCCGCCTCCACCCGCTCGTCCGCCGTCGCGTCCACCCGCTCGACCAGGTCCTCGAATATCCTCGCCGCGCTGTCGGCGTGCGAGGGGCTGTCGGCGGACTGGGCCTCGTGGCACTCGGCCAGCGCCAGCTGGGCGAGGATCACGTCATCCTTGTTCTGGGAGGACGCCGGGTTGTTGACGAGCGACTCGTAGACCTGCTGCGCCTGGGGAAACTGGTTCAGCTCGCGCAGGAGGTCGCCCTGCCTCATCCGCGCGGGGAAGATCAGCTCGCTCCCGGAGTACTTCGGGTTCGTGACCAGGCTCTCGAGGAGCCGGTAGGCCTCGTTGAGGTTGTTGTCCGTGCCGAGCCGCTCGGCCTGGAGCGCCGCCTGGTAGAGGGCGTACGGGGCGTACGTGCTGCCCGGGAAGTCGTCCGCGAGCTTCGTCAGGAGGCGCTGGGCGTCCACCACCCTGTCCTGCTGCGCGAAACGATTCGCCTCGACGATGTAGGAGTAGACGGCCGACTCGGAGCGCGGGAAGGCGGAGCGCAGCCTCTGGAGCGTCCCCTCGGCGGCGGCGTCGCGGCCGAGCTCGAACTGGGCCTCGGCCTGCAGGAGCTCTCCCGTGCTCGCAATGTCGGTGCCCAGCGGCTGCGGCAGCGCCCCCGTGGTGGCAAGGAGGGCATCGACCAGCCGGAGCGTCTCCATGGGCTTCTTCGCGTCAAAGGAGAGCCTCGCCTGGAGCCACGCCATCCTCGCCCTCAGGTCCGCCCCGAGGGACCCGGGCGGCGTGCCGCGCAGGAGCCGGCTCACCCGCCCATAGGCCTCCGCGGTCTCGCCGCGGAGCTCGAGGTTGCGGGCCAGGTTCCACTCCGCCTCCCAGCGGTCCACCGGCTCGAATCCCGGGTCGTTGGAGAGCTCGTCCATGACCGAGGCCGCGTCCGAGAGCGCGCCGGCCTCTATCTCCGACTGGACCCTCTGGAACATGAGGAGGGAGGGCCGAATCCCCTCCGGCCTGGACTGGAGGGCCGCGGCGTACGCGTCAGCGGCGTTCCTGAAGTCCCCGGGGTCCCTTCCCTGCAGGCCCGCGCGGAACCACGACTCAGCCACAAGGACGCCGAATTCCGCGCGGACCGGGCCGGGCGCCGTCTCCGCTCCCGCCTTGGAGGCGTAGCTGGCCGCGGTCCGGTAGCGTTTCTGCTCCCAGGCGGAGCTTGCGAGCACCGCGTAGGCCTGGGCCTTGAGCGACGAGCCGGGGAACTTCTCGAGGAGCGCGTGGGCGTCGTCCTCGGCGCGGGCGTAAAGGTCGGCGGACTCGTTGAGCCCGAGGTGCGCCTCGCCGAGGCCCAGCTGGGCCCTGCAGAGGAGCAGGCTCTCCAGGATGGGGTGCGGCCTGGCCTCGGATATCAGCCGGTCGAGGCGCTCGCCGAGCTCGGTCCGAAGGGCGGCGGAGTCGGAGCTTCGGACGAGCAGCTGGAGGGCGATCCGCTGGCGGTCCGGGTCGCTCCCGGACTCCAGCAGCTCAAAGAGCTCATGGCGCCCGACCCCCGACCCCGCTCCCGCCACAAGCCCCAGGAGGAGCCGGAAGTGGTCGGTCTCCGAGCGCTCCTCCGGGGGGACGGCCTTCAGCTCGCCCTGGAGCACGTCGACCGCCTGCTGCGTGCGGCCGAGAGAGTTGAGCGCGATCGCGTACTCGCGGGCGAATCCGTATCCTATCTTCTGGTACTGATAGGTCGCGGCGTTCTTCCGGTCCGCATCCAGCTGGGCCTCGTTCACGCCGCCGACGCGCAGGCGCACCTGTTCCGCCGCCAGGAGGAACCGGGCGCGCTGCAGGCTGTCGACCGCCGACGACACGGCCTGCTGGTAGAGGCCGGCGGCGCGCAGGGGCTCGCCGCCGGCGTCGGCGATCATGCCGTCGAGGAAGAAGCGCCAGCCCCGCTCGGCGGGGGTGAGCTCGTCCGGGCGCGCGGCGGAAAGGTCGGCCTTGGCCTGTTCCATCCGCCGGCCGTAGGCGGCGACGAGGCCGCTCCTCAGGTGCCAGCCGGCCCCCCTGGGCCCCGGGTAGGCGTCAAGCGCCCTCCCCGCCCCTGCCACGTCGCCGTCGTCGAGCAGAGCCGAGGCGAGCGCCAGCGTCAGGCCGGCGCTGTCAGCGCCGGGCGCGGCCAGCATCGATCGGTAGAGGGAGACGGCGGTGGAGGGGAAACCCATGGCCTGCGCGCGCCTGGCGGATTCGAGGGAGAGGGCGGCCTGCCCTGGCGACTCGGCGGGGGGTGCGGGCGCCAGCGGCACGGGGGGGTTCAGCGCCTCCTGCGCGCCCATCGACGCGGACACGGCGAGCAGCGAAGCGAGGGCGGTCGTGAGTCGCATGGAGGGCGGTTAAACCTTGCCAGGCAACGGGCAACAAGCAACCCGGGAGTGGGGCATTTGAAGCGCCATTGACCCGACCGACCCCGCGTTTCAACCTCGGGTTCCCATGATACCACTCATCATCCTTGCGGGGCTTCTTGTGGTGGCGGTCGTCGTCGCCCTCTCGATAGTGGGGATTTACAATTCCCTGGTCTCGCTTCGAAACAGGTTCAAGAACGCGTTCGCCCAGATAGACGTCCAGCTCAAGCGCCGGTACGACCTGATACCCAACCTGGTCGAAACGGCGAAGGGCTACCTGAAGCACGAGCACGGCACTCTCGAGGACGTGACCAAGGCACGAAACATCGCCTACGCCGCCTCGCAGGCCGCCGCCGCCAACCCGGCCGACTCGAATGCGGTCAAGGGACTAGTGTCCGCGGAGGGCGGCCTGACGGGCGCCCTCGGCAGGCTCATGGTGGTTGCCGAGCAGTACCCCGACCTGAAGGCCAACCAGAACATGATGCAGCTGACCGAGGAGCTCACCTCCACCGAGAACAAGGTGGCATTCGCCCGGCAGGCGTACAACGACTCGGTCATGGCCTACAACACCTCGCGCGAGACGTTTCCGAACGTCGTCCTGGCGGGGATGTTCGGCTTCCTCCCGGCGGAGCTGTTCCACGTCGAGGATCCGTCGGAGCGCAATGCGCCGAAGGTCTCGTTCGGCTGATGGACTTTTTTGCCGCCGAGCAACGCGCGCGGAAGCGCACGACGCGGCTGCTGGTCCTCTTCGGCTTGGCGGTGGCTGGAACGATCGCGGCCGGATACGCCGCGACGATCCTCGGCCTGCGCGCGACGCAGTCGGGGCCGTTTGGCCGGCAGGGGTATTCGGAGTACGCGGAGCGGCCGCCCGGCGAGCTCGAGGCCGTCTCCTACTGGCAGCCCGGTGTCTTCGCCCTTGTCACGACCGCGACCCTGGCCGTGGTCGGGCTGGCGTCCCTCTACAAGTGGTCCCAGTTCAGCGGGGGGGGCTCGGCTGTCGCGGAAAGCGTCGGGGGAAGGCGGGTTGACCCCCACACGACGGACCCGGCCGAGCACCGGCTGCTCAACATCGTCGAGGAGATGGCGATCGCCTCGGGCCTGCCCGTTCCCGCGGTCTACATCCTGGACGGGGAGCCTGCGATCAACTCGTTTGCCGCGGGCCTGACGTCGGGAGACGCGGTTGTCACGGTCACCAGGGGGACCCTCCAGAAGCTCGACCGCGACGAGCTTCAGGGCGTGGTCGCCCATGAGTTCAGCCACATCCTGAACGGCGACATGCGCATGAACGTGCGCATTTCCGCGGTGATCTTCGGGATCCTGGTGATCGGGCTGGCCGGCAGGGGCGTCCTCACGAGCATGCGCTACGGGCGCTTCGGCTCCGCCCGCGGAAGGGGCGGCGGCGGCATCGCGCTCGTGATCGGAGCCGGGGTCGCGCTGCTCGTCATCGGCTACGTCGGCTATTTCTTCGGCAGGCTGATACAGGCCTCGGTGTCGCGCCAGCGGGAGTTCCTTGCCGACGCCTCCGCGGTCCAGTTCACGCGCAATCCGGGCGGGATCACCGGCGCCCTGAAGAAGATCGGAGGCTACGCGATCGGCTCCAACCTTGACACGCACCGTGCGGCCGAGATCGGCCATTTCTTCTTTGCGCAGGCGTTCGTCTCGAACTTCGGGGGCCTTTGGGCCACCCACCCGCCCCTCGGCGCCAGGATCCTCGCCATCGACCCCGGCTTCGACGGGAAGTTCTTCGACCCCCCGGACATAGTTGACGTCGCCAGGGAGCCGTGGTCCTCGGTGGCCAGCATGCCCAAGGCGGCGCCCTCCCCCTCCCCTCGGCAGGCCGTCGCCTTCGGCGCGGCGCTCGCCGCGGCCGCGGGGACGCTCACGCCCGAGGGGGCCGCGGATGCGCAGGCCATCCTTGCGGACATACCGGCGGCCCTGCGCACGGCCGCCCGGTCGCAGCACGATTCTCCCATCCTGGTCTTCGGCCTCCTCCTGAGCGACGACGAGTCGGTCCGGGCACGGCAGATGTCCCTTGTGGCGGGCTCGAGCGGCGGCGACGCCCTCCAGACACTCAGCCAGCTCGACCCGTTGCTGCGCCAGCTGAGGCCCGCAAACAGGCTGCCCCTTCTCCAGCTGGCCCTTCCCGCCCTGAAGGCGCTGCCGCAGACGTCGCTCGGGTCGTTCGCGGGCATCCTGGACGGCCTTGTTGCGGCCAACGGGAGGGTGTCGACGTTTGAATTCGCGCTCCAGCGCCTGGTCCTCACGGAGCTCGCCCTGAGCCGGTCCCCATCGGGCTCGGTTGCGCAGATCTTTTCATTTCAGGCAGTTACAAATGAAATCTCAATCGTGCTCTCGGCACTCGCCCATGCGTCGAGCGAAAACGCGGACCAGGCCGAACGGGCGTTCGCCGAGGGCGCCTCCCAGCTGAAGCTCCTCGAGGGCAGGATATCGTTCCTGCCAGAGGCCGAATCCGGCCTGGCCCAGCTCGACGGGGCTCTCGACAGGCTGGCGGGCGCCAGCGGCCCGATCAAGCAGAGGCTGCTGGTTGCCGGTGCCCACGTTGTCAGCGCCGACGGGGTGGTCCTGACGGCCGAGGCCGAGCTCCTCCGGGCCATTGCGGCCTCGCTCAACGTGCCGGTTCCCCCACTATCGGCCGTCGCGACCCCATGACCCCGGAAGCATTTCGCCGTGACTTTTTGCCGGAGATTGCGTCTGTGCTCATGAGGCACCTTCCCGGCGCATCGAACCGCCCGGCCGGTGCCTCTAATTAATTTCAGCTCAAACCGTTAAAATGAACAAATTGCCGATCGAAACGGACCCCCCAAAGGCTGCTCCGAAGCCCTTGCCTGAATTCCCGGCGACCGCGAGGAAGAAGCCAGGCAGGCGCGCGGTGCTGATCGGCTTGCTGGCTTTTGTCGCCCTCGGCGTCGGCGCCGTCGTCTACCACCGGCACAACATGCCCCAGATCCCCGGCATGAGGCCGGGCGGCCTGGCGGGCGGCGGGCGAAGGGGCGGGTTCGGTTTCGGCCTGAACGGGCCCGTGCCCGTCCTCGTCAACCTTGTCCGAAAGGCCGACCTCAATATCATCCTCGACGGCCTGGGCACGGTGACGCCGCTGGCCACGGTCACGGTTCGCACGCAGATCAACGGGCAGCTGACCTCGGTCAACTTCACCGAGGGCCAGCTGGTGCACCAGGGGGACCTCCTCGCGATCATAGATCCCCGCCCCTACCAGGTGCAGCTCGAGCAGGCGCAGGGCCAGCTGCTGGAGGCCCAGGCGCAGTTCAAGGAGGCGCAGATCGACCTCGACAGGTACGTCACGCTCGCGGGGCAGGATTCCATCTCGAAGCAGCAGGTGGACGCCCAGCGCGCCCTCGTTTCCCAGTACGAGGGCATGGTCAAGGTGAACCAGGCGGCCGTCGACAGCGCTCAGCTCAACCTGACCTACTGCCACATAGTCGCACCCTTCTCGGGCCGGATCGGGCTGAGGCTCGTCGACCAGGGCAACTATGTGACGCCCGGCGATTCGAGTGGTCTCGCCATACTGACCCAAGTCAGGCCCATCTCGGTGATCTTCACGCTTCCGGAGGACAACATTCCCGCGGTGCTCAAGCAGGTGCGCGCCGGGGCAAAGATCCGCATCGACGCGTACAACCGGGACAGCACGGTGAAGCTTGCCACGGGCACGCTGGAGACCATCGACAACACGGTCGATCCCACGACGGGGACGTTCAAGCTGCGGGCGGTCTTCCCGAACGACGACGACTCCCTCTTCCCCGACCAGTTCGTGAACGTCTCCATGCTCGTTGATGTCCAGCACGGCGATACCGTGGTGCCGACATCCGCCATCGAGCGCGGCCAGCAGGGATCCTTTGTCTACATCGTCGGTGCCGACAACAAGGTGGCCGCGAAGGCGGTGGTGCTCGGGGCGGTCGACGGCGAGCGTCAGGCCGTGCTCTCGGGCGTTTCGCCGGGCGACAAGGTTGTTGTCGACGGCGCCGACCGGCTCAAGGACGGCCTGGAGGTGGCGCCCTCGTTCCCGACTCCCGGCACGGGCCGGCCGGCGAATTCAGGCCCCCCGGACGGCGAGCGCCGGCATCGCAGACCCCCCGGTGGCAGCAATTGACGGCCCGCCCATGAGCTGGCCCAGGTCAGGGTCCGCCTGATGAGTCCCTCCCGCATTTTCATCCTGAGGCCGGTCGCGACGACGCTTCTCATGGCGGCGATCATGATCGTCGGCATTGTCGCCTACCGCTTCCTGCCCCTTTCGGCGCTGCCCGAGGTCGACTACCCGACGATCCAGGTCCAGACGTTCTACCCCGGGGCCAGCCCGGATGTGATGACGTCGTCGGTCACGGCCCCGCTGGAGCGCCAGCTGGGGCAGATGCCGGGCCTGAAGCAGATGTCGTCCTCGAGCTCCGCGGGAGCCTCGGTGATCACGCTCCAGTTCACTCTGGACCTGAGCCTCGATATCGCCGAGCAGGAGGTCCAGGCCGCGATCAACGGCGCGGGAAACCTGCTGCCGTCGGACCTGCCGGCGCCCCCGATCTACGCCAAGGTGAACCCCGCCGACGCGCCGGTGCTTTCCCTCGCGCTCACCTCGAAGACCCTTCCCCTGACCACGGTCGAGGACCTCGCCGACACGCGCCTCGCCCAGAACATATCGCAGCTGCCCGGGGTCGGGCTCGTGAGCATCGGCGGCGGCCAGCGGCAGTCGGTGCGCATCCGGGCCAACCCGACCGCGCTCGCCGCGTACGGGCTCAACATTGACGACCTGCGCACGACCGTGAACAACGGCAACCAGAACCAGGCCAAGGGCAACTTTGACGGCCCGTCCCGCGCGTTCACCATCAACGCGAACGACCAGCTCAAGACGGCCGGCGACTATGAGAAGCTGGTCGTCGCGTTCAAGAACGGCGCCGCCGTGAGGCTGTCGGACGTTGCGACCGTGGAGTTCGCGCCCGAGAACAACAAGCTGGCCGCCTGGTACAACCGGACGCCCGCGGTCATCCTCAACATCCAGCGCCAGCCTGGCGCAAACGTGATAAAGGTCGTCGAGGGCGTCTACGACCTGCTCCCCACGCTCAAGGCCTCGCTGCCCGCGGCGATAGACGTGAGCGTCCTCACGGACCGGACCGTGACGATCCGGGCATCCATAAAGGACGTGGAGTTCGAGCTAGCGCTCGCCGTCGTCCTCGTCGTCCTCGTCATCTTCGTGTTCCTTCGGAACCTGCCGGCGACGATCATCCCGAGCCTGTCGGTGCCGCTGTCCATCGTGGGGACCTTCGCGGTCATGTACCTGCTGGGGTTCAGCCTGAACAACCTGTCGCTCATGTCGCTGACGATCGCCTCGGGGTTCGTCGTCGACGACGCGATCGTGATGATCGAGAACATCGCCCGCTATGTCGAGAAGGGGGACAGCCCCCTCGAGGCCGCCCTCAAGGGATCGGAGCAGATCGGATTCACGATCATCTCGCTCACGATCTCGCTGATAGCGGTCCTCATCCCGCTGCTTTTCATGGGGGACGTCGTCGGCCGACTCTTCCGCGAATTCGCGATCACGCTCGCCGTCACGATCCTGATCTCCGCCGTCGTCTCGCTGACGCTCGTGCCCATGATGTGCGCCAAGCTCGTTCGCCACCACGATCCCGAGGACGTGCCGGCATGGAGCAGGAAAATCGGCGCGTTCATCGACGGGGTCATCGCACGGTACGGGACAATGCTCACCTGGGTGCTCGACCGCCAGGTGCTCACGCTGGGTGTCGCCTTTGGGACGCTCGTGCTGACGGCGTTCCTCTACATCATAATCCCGAAGGGATTCTTCCCCGTCCAGGACACGGGACTCATCCAGGTGATAACGGAGGGCTCGCAGTCGGCCTCGTACGAGGCCATGTCGAACCGGCAGCAGGCCGCAGCGGACGTCATCCTGAGGGATCCCGCCGTCGAGAGCCTTTCGTCGTTCGTGGGCGTCGACGGCTCCAACACGACGCTCAATTCCGGGCGGATGCTGGTCAACCTGAAGCCGAAGGAGGACCGCTCCGAGACGGCCTCTAACGTCATCAACAGGCTCAATGCCAGCCTATCCGGCGTGACCGGGATCACGGCCTACATGCAGCCCGTCCAGGACCTGACGATCGACGACCGGATCAGCAAGACCCAGTACCAGTTCGTCCTGCAGAGCGCGAATCCGGACGACCTAAACACGTGGGTCCCCAAGCTGACGGACCAGCTCCGGCAGCTGAGCGATGTGAGCGACGTGGCCTCCGACCAGTCCAACGGCGGGCTCGGCGTCTACATCAACATCGACCGGGACACGGCCGCCAGGTTCGGGATAACGGCGGCCACGATTGACAACGCGCTCTACGACGCCTTCGGCCAGCGGGAGGTGTCCACCATTTTCACCGAGTCCAACACTTACCGCGTCATCATGGAGGCCGACCCGGCGCTTCAACGCGCGCCGGCGTCGCTCGGGATGATCTACGTCCCCTCGGCCTCCGGTGGCCAGGTGCCCCTCTCCTCCATAGCGAAGTTCGAGGAGCGACCCGAGCCCCTCCTCATCAACCACCTGAGCCAGTTCCCGGCGAACACGATTTCCTTCAACGTGCCGCCGGGCGGCTCGCTCGGGACGGCGGTGAAGGCGATCGGGAGGGTCGAGGCGCAGATCGGGATGCCTGAAAGCATACTCACGAGCTTCCAGGGGGCGGCGGACGCGTTCGAACGCTCGCTTTCCAACGAGCTGTTCCTGATCGGCGCCGCGGTCCTGACGATGTATATCATCCTGGGGATCCTCTACGAGAGCTTCATCCATCCGATCACGATCCTCTCGACGCTGCCGTCGGCCGGAATCGGGGCGCTCCTGGCCCTCATGGCGGTAGGCAGCAGCCTCGGGGTAATTGGGATCATAGGGATCATCCTCCTGATCGGAATTGTGAAGAAGAACGCGATCATGATGATCGACTTCGCGCTCGACGCGGAGCGGAACGACGGGATACCTCCCCGCGAGGCGATCTACCAGGCGTGCCTGCTCAGGTTCCGGCCCATCCTGATGACGACGATGTCGGCGATCCTGGGGGCCGTGCCGCTCATGCTGGGCACCGGCATGGGCTCAGAGCTGCGCCACCCGCTCGGCGTGACGATTGTCGGCGGCCTGATCGTGAGCCAGGTGCTGACGCTTTTCACGACACCCGTCATCTACCTCGCGTTTGACCGCATCGCCGTGCGTTTTCGGGAGCGGGGCGCGTCGGTTGTACCGGCCGGGGAGGCGGCAACATGAACTTGTCGGAGACCTTCGTGCGCCGCCCCGTGGCGACGACGCTGTTCACGGCCGGGATCGTGCTAGCGGGCGCGGCGGGCTACTCGAGGCTCGCCGTGTCGCCGTTTCCCCAGGTCGACTCGGCCACGATCACGGTCTCCGCGGGCATGGCGGGGGCGAGCCCGGAGACGATGGCGACGACCGTCGCGACGCCCCTCGAGCGCCACCTGGGCACGATTGCCGATGTGACCGAGATGACCTCATCGAGCTCCGTTGGCAGCACCAACATCACGCTGCAGTTCGGGCTCAACCGCGACATTGACGGCGCGGCGCGCGACGTCCAGGCGGCGATCGTCGCTGCCCGGGTCGACCTCCCCCAGACGGGCCTCAAGTCAAACCCCACCTATCGCAAACAGAACCCTGCCGACGCGCCCATCCTGATCATGGCGCTGACTTCGAAGACGATGACCTCCGGCCAGCTCTACGACGAGGCATCCACGAAGCTCGCGCAGAAGCTCTCGCAGGTGGCGGGCGTCGGAAACGTCGGCGTGTTCGGGAGCTCGCTTCCGGCCGTGCGCGTGGAGCTCAATCCGTCGGCGCTCTTCAAATACGGGGTTGGCCTCGAGGACGTCCGCGCGGCGCTCGCAGCCGCGAACGCCAACAGCCCGAAGGGGGCGATCGAGAACGAGACCACCCACTGGCAGATCTACGACAATGACCAGTCGAGGGCCGCGAAGGACTACACGAACCTCGTCGTTGCCTTCAGGAACGGCGCGCCCATCCGCCTGAAGGACGTGGCCGTTGTCTCGGATTCGGTCGAGGACACCCGAAACCTTGGCCTGTCCAAGGGCAATACCGCCGTCCTGATCTCGGTAAGCAGGCAGCCCCAGGCCAACATCATCGAGACCGTCGACCTCATCCGCTCGATGCTCCCGCAGCTGCGCGCACAGCTCCCGCCCGCGACCCAGCTCGACGTCGCCGTGGATCGGAGCACGACGATCCGGGCCTCGCTTCGCGACGTCGGGCGGTCGCTCGCGATGGCCATCGGGCTCGTCGTCCTCGTCGTGTACCTCTTCCTTCGGGACGGGCGCGCCACGCTCATCCCCGCCGTCGCGGTGCCGGTCTCCCTCGTCGGGACGTTCGCCATCATGTACCTGCTCAACTTCAGCGTGGACAACCTGTCGCTGATGGCGCTCACGATCGCGACCGGCTTCGTCGTGGACGACGCGATCGTCGTCATGGAGAACATCACCCGCCACATGGAATCCGGCACGCCCCGCTTCGAGGCGACGCTCATCGGCGTTAGGCAGGTCTCCTTCACCGTCCTGTCGATGAGCCTCTCCCTCATTGCGGTGTTCATTCCCATCCTGCTCATGGGCGGGCAGGTCGGCCGCTCGTTCCGCGAGTTCGCGGTGACGCTCTCGATCGCGATCCTCATCTCGATGGTGGTCTCGCTCACCACGACGCCCATGATGTGCGCGCGCCTCCTCGCGGTCCGCCACCCGGGGGAGGTCCGGGCTCGGTTCCACATGTGGACCGAGGCCGCCTACGAGGCGCTCCTCGACCTCTACCGGGACACGCTTGAATGGACCCTGCGCCACTCGTTCCTGATGATCATGGTCCTCGCATGCACCGTGGCGCTGAACATCTGGCTGTTCACGATCATCCCGAAGGGCTTCTTTCCCGAGGAGGACACCGGAAGGCTGCAGGGGGGGATCCAGGCCGACCAGACCGCCTCGTTTCAGAGGATGTCCCAGAAGCTGAGGGATTTCACGCAGATCGTCCAGGCCGACCCGGACATCGACGACGTCGTGGGCTTTACCGGTGCCGGCGGGCGCGGCGGAAACACCGGGCAGATGTTCATTTCGGCGAAGCCGCTGAGCGAGCGCAAGGCGTCCTCCGAGCAGATAATCGCCCGCCTCAGGCCCAAGCTGGCAAGGGTGCCCGGCGCCCAGCTCTTTCTTTTTCCGCAGCAGGAGACGCCCCATGCCGGCGGGCGCGTGACCAACTCCGCCTGGCAGTACACGCTCCAGTCGGACAACCTGGCGGACCTGCGGGAGTGGACACCGAAGCTGCTTGACGCTCTTAAGAATGAGCCGGCCCTTCTGGATCTCAATTCCGACCAGCAGGACCGGGGACTCGAGACCGACCTGGTTATCGACCGGGACACCGCATCGCGCCTCAAGCTCACGGCCGCCCAGATCGACAGCACCCTTTCCGACGCTTTCGGACAGAGGCAGGTGTCGACGATCTACGAGTCCCTGAACCAGTACCACGTCGTCATGGTCGTTGCGCAGCGATTCTGGCAGGAGCCCTCGGCGCTAAGGGACATCTACGTGAGCTCAACGGGGGGCGTCGTGACCGGCACGCAGTCGTCAAACGCCGTGGCCGGCACGGTCTCGGTCTCCCCGGTCCCCGGGACCTCATCCTCCGCATCGGCCGCGAGCACGGCCTCGGCGTCGGTCGCAGCCGACACGGCCCGCAACGCGAGCATAAACTCGATCGCGTCGACCGGGCACGGCGGGGCCTCGACGGGCCAGGCGGTCAGCACGGTCCACGAGAACATGGTGCCCCTTTCGGCATTCGCCCACTACCAGCTCGGGACCACACCCCTGTCGGTCAACCACCAGAATTCGTCGGTAGCGGCGACCATCTCGTTCAACCTGGATCCGGACGCGTCCCTTTCGGACGCGGTGACCGCCGTTCAAAGGGAGACCGCCGCGATCCACATGCCAACCTCGATCCACGGGGCCTTCCAGGGCACGGCGAAGACTTTCCAGGACACGGTGAGCAGCGAGCTCGTGCTTATCCTGGCCGCAATAATAGCAATCTACCTGGTCCTCGGGATACTCTACGAGAGCTACGCCCACCCATTCACCATCCTCTCGACGCTGCCCTCGGCGGGCATAGGCGCCGTCCTCGCGCTGATGATGTTTAACCTCGCGTTCAGCCTGATCGCCTTGATCGGCGTCCTCCTCCTCATAGGCATCGTCAAGAAGAACGCGATCATGATGATCGACTTCGCGATCGAGGCGGAGCGGAACGAGGGTCTGAGCCCCCGCGATGCGATCTTCAAGGCCTGCCAGCTGCGCTTCAGGCCGATCCTCATGACGACAATGGCCGCCATCCTCGGGGCAATCCCGCTGGCCGTCGGCTACGGCGACGGCGCCGAGCTGCGCCAGCCGCTCGGGATCTCGATCGTGGGCGGCCTCGTGGTCAGCCAGCTGCTGACCCTCTACACGACACCCGTCGTTTACCTCTATGTCGACCGAGCCCGTTTCTGGTTCATGAGGACATCGGTCAGGCTGGGAATCGCCCCCGGGGGCGAGGAGCACGAGATGGTGCCCATTTGACGCTCATGGCAAACGACCCAATGGAAATCGCGACCAGACGCCGCCGGGACGGAAATCGAGCCCCGGCGCTCCTCGCATGCTGCGCCGCCGGCCTCCTGGCGGGATGCGCGGTCGGACCCAACTTCAAGCGGCCCGTGATGGCCGTTCCCGCCGCGTTCAAGGAGAACGCGGGCTGGACAAGCGCGGCGCCGGGCGACGGCTCCGACCGCGGCCCGTGGTGGGAGGTCTTCGGCGATCCCGTGCTGAACAATCTCGAGACTAGGCTCGGAACCTCGAACGAGTCGATCATCCAGGCCGCGGCGAACTACGAGGAGGCAATGGAGATCGCGCGTTCCGACAGGACGTCCTTCCTGCCGTTCGTTTCGGTCGCCGGCTCCGCGGACAGGTCCCGGGCGACCGACGCCTCGTCGTCGACGGGGCACGGCCCGACCACGTCGAGCTACAATGCGCAGCTGCAGGCATCGTGGCAGCCCGACTTCTGGGGCAAGGTCCGCCGCACGGTCGAGGCCGATGTCGCGGGCGCCCAGGCCAGCGCGGCCGACCTCGCGTCGGCCCGACTTTCCTCACAGGGAGCCCTCGCCCAGGACTATGTGGAACTGCGCGCGGCGGACGACAAGATAAGGCTGCTTGAGGACGCCGTCGCCGCATACGCGCGCACGGTCAAGATCACGCAGAACAAATATTCGGTCGGGGTGGCCGCCCGCAGCGACGTCATCACGGCCCAGACGCAGCTCGACAGCGCCAGGGCCGAGCTCATCAACGGAGGCGTCGTGCGGGCCCAGCTTGAGCACGCGATCGCGGTCCTCGTGGGCGTGGCGCCGTCCGAATTCTCCGTCGCACGGCGCCCCGGCCTAGGCCTCACGATCCCCGAGATTCCCGCGCAGATGGCGTCGACGCTCCTTGAGCGCAGGCCCGACATCGCCGCGGCGGAGCGCCAGGCCGCGGAGGCAAACGCGAGGATTGGCATACAGACGGCGGCCTACTTTCCGGATTTCACGATAACAGGTTCGGGCGGATACGAGGGCGGGACCCTGAGCCACCTCATCTCCGACCCGTTCCGGTTCTGGACGCTGGGAGCCCAGGCATCCGACGCCCTGCTGGACTGGGGCCAACGGCACGACTTGGTGCTCTCGGCCAAGGCCGCCTACGAGGCAAGCGCGGCAAACTACCGCCTGACGGTCCTGACGGCGCTCCAGCAGGTGGAGGACAACCTTGCCGGCCTGAGGATCCTCAAGGATGAGGCGACGGTCGAGGATGTCGCCGTCACCGAGGCGGCGCAGGCGGCCCAGATCGCCATTAATGAATACAACGCCGGGACAGTCGACTTCACGACAGTGGCCGCCGCGCAGGTCACCGAACTGAGCAACCGCGAGACCGCGCTGGCTATCCACCAGGAACAGCTGACCTCGAGCATCGCCCTGATCCAGGCGTTGGGAGGCGGCTGGACGACGGCCGATCTACCCCGGCCCTGACACTCGCAGGGGCGGCCTAGAGGGGCGGCAGGACGCGCATGATCTGGGCCCGCTGGGACTCATACTGGGCGGGCAGCATGAGTTTCTCGCCCAGCGACTCCCGAGGCTCGTCGGTCGCGAACCCGGGGTTGTCGGTCGCGATCTCGAACAGCACGCCGCCGGGCTCGCGGTAGTAGATCGAGTGAAAGTAGCTGCGGTCCATGACCGGGCTCACGACGAGGCCGGCGCGCTGCAGCCTCTCGCGCCAACCAAGCTGGGCCGTGTCGTCCTCGACCCGAAAGGCGATGTGGTGGACTGTGCCGACACCCTGAAGTCCCGGGCGGCCTCCCGGCCGCGCCACGATATCCAGCAGGGCGGCGCCGGCGGACCCCGGCGCCCGGTACCGAAGGCGTCCGTCCTCCCCGCCGAGCGGCTGGTAGCCCATCTGCGCGGACACAAGCGTGCCGGTGGGCTCATGGGACGCCTCGTGAAGCGTGACAGTGTGGAATCCCCTCAACGCGTGCTCCGGCGGTACGGGTGACTTCGCCCACCCGGCGGCAGGCGGCGCACCTGGCGCCGCCACGATCTCAAGGCCGAGGCCGTCGGGATCCCGGAATTCAAGATAGCTCTCGTCGAACCTGCGCAACGGGCCGCGGACAGCCGCCTTGTATTCCTCCAGGCGCCGCTTCCACCACTCGAGCGACGAATCGCCCGTCCGGAACGCCGTCGAAACCGCCTGGCCCGTCCCCGGGCGCCCGCCGGGCATGCCCATCCATGGGAAGAACGTCATGATGGTGCCGGGTGTGCCTGCGCCGTCGCCATAATAGAGGTGATAGGTCCCAGGATCGTCAAAGTTCACCGTCCGCTTGACCATCCTCAGCCCGAGGACGCCCGTGTAGAAGCGGTGGTTGGCCCGAGGGTCGCCGCAGATGGCGGTCACGTGGTGGAGGCCCTTGATGGATGATCTAACCATGGGGGACAAAGCCTGTCAGGAGCTTGCCGCGACCTTCTGCACGATCTTCCGCAGCACGTCCAGTTCCTCGTCGTTCACGGCGTGGCCCAGCCCCCTGAAGATCGTCTTTGTGACCTGGGCCCCGAGCGCGGTGAAGATCTCCGCGCTCTCCTCGACGCTCGCCAGCGGGATATGGGCGTCCAACTCGTCGCAGCCCAGGTAGACCGGGGTGGCGTCCATGCTGCCGGACAGGCGGCGCGGCGCCCGCGGGGGGCCGATGAGTGCGCCGCTCAACCCCACGACCCCGCCGTACCTGCGCGCGTTCCTGGCCGCGAACTCCAGGGCAAGGCACGCGCCCTGGGAGAAGCCGGCAAGAACAACCCGGTCGTACCGGATCCGGTTCTCCGACGCCTCGGCCAGCAGGTTTGCGATGACGCCCAGCGCCGAGGACAGGTACGGCTCGTTCCGGGCCGTCGGCGCGAGAAACCGCTGCGGGTACCACGAGTTGCCGGCGGCCTGCGGGGCCACGAGCGCCACGTCGGGCGAATCCGCGCAGGCGGCCTCCCCGAGCGAATAGATGTCCTCGGCCGAGGCCCCGCGGCCGTGCAGCAGCACAAGCGCAGCGCGCGCCTTCGTTAGCGGGGCGCCGCCCCTCAGGGTTGCCTGCCGGTCATGGAGAATCACGCTGGGCGCACCCTACCGCGAAGGCCCCCGGGTGCAAATCCGGCGTTCGTCGCCCCGGGCGGCGGGTCAATGCCCGCCGGCCTGCTGCGTCGCCGCGTCGAGCGCCTGCTGCGCCGCGGCATTGCCCGGCGAGAGGCTCAGCTCCCGGCGGAAGGCCGCGGCCGCATCGGTCGGGTCCCCGGAGCGCATTAGCGCGATTCCCAGCATGTGCCAGCCCGGCGCAAAATCGGGATCCAGCCGCACCGACTCCTTGAACTCGCCTATCGAGTCTTCCAGCCGCCCCGGTGTCATGAGGAGGGCGATTCCAAGGTTTCCGTGCGCGCCCGCGAAATCCGGCGCGAGGCGCAGAGCCTCCCTGAACTCGGCCATCGCGTCATCCAGACGCCCCGGCATCTGCGCCAGGGTAAGCCCGAGGCCGTTGTGGGCCTGGGCGAAATCGGGCTTCAGACGCAGAGCCTCGTCGAACTCGTTAATGGCGTCGTTCAGCCGCCCCGGCATCCTCCTAAACACGTTACCGAGGTTGTTATGGGCCTCGGCGAAGTCGGGCTTGTAACGGAGTGCCGCCTCGAACTCCGCCTCGGCCTCGCCGAGCCGGCCCGGGTCCTGCATCAGATCTATGCCTAGGAGATTGTGGACCACCGGGTCCTTGGGGTCGATTTCCAGGGAGGCCTGGTACTGCGCGATAGCGTCGGGCAGACGGCCGGGAAGGTCCGATAATGCGGCGGCAAGCTTGTCGTGGGTCGACTTCCTGCCGGGCCTGAGACGCAGCGCGGCCTCGAGGTGGACCGCGGCCTCCGCGTGGCGCGCCGGGTCCTTCAGCAGCGCCGTGCCCAGGTTCTCCTCCCCCTCGGGGGCGTTGGGCCCGAGTCGCAGGGCCTCCTCGTATTGGGCAATGGCCTCGGGCAGGCGCCCGGGCAGCTTGTCCAGAACGGTCCCGAGGTTGTTGTGGGCCGCCGCGGAGGACGGGTTGTTCTCCAGCGCGGCCCTGTAAAAGGCTTCCGGGTCCGCGTAGCGGCCGCATTGCAGCCATGTCAGCGTCCCTAGCGTGGCGACCAGCGCCGCGGCGGCGGCCGGCGCGAGCCTGCGCAGGGGGTCCGGCAGGCGATCGACCCCCGTCGCCAGGCCCGCGGCCAGCGGAATGACGACGCAGAGGATGGAAAGGTACTGCAGGTGGTCCGCGACATAGGAGAAGACAAACCACTCCACGTTGAAGAACCCGAGGATCGGGACCAGCGTCCCCGCAAAGCACAGGAAGGCCGCAAGCGGTCCGCGGCGGCGGCGCGCCAGGACCCAGAGCCACGCCGCGAGCGCCGCCGCGGCCAGCGGATAGAGGTACTGCCACCAGGCCCCGCCCGTCACCTCCCACTTCGGATAGTAGAAGGTCAGCCCCACCGGCCAGAAGAGCTCCCCCAGGTAGAACCAGAACGCCCTGCCGGCCAGCAAGATGCGCTCTACCGGCGTCAGCGTGAATGCGGCGCCGACCCCGGCGAGCAGCGTTCCCTCAACCGAGATCGTGATGAGGCTGACCGCGCCGCCGAGCGCGAACCAGGGAAGCAGCGGCCGCACGTCCTGGCGAAAGTCGAGCCGTGCGCGCCGCCACCAGGCGACGACGAGGAGCACGGCCGGCAGGGTGAAGACAACGGTCTTGCTCAGGAGCGCCAATGCGAACAATCCGAGCGCGAGCCAGTACCTCGAGGGTCGGCGCTCCCGGTCGAAGTCCAGGTAGGCGATCGCGGCGCCCAGGGCGAACACGGTCGACAGGGTGTTCTTCTGCTCGGCGATCCAGGCGACGGACTCGACGCACACCGGATGCAGGGCGAACACGAACGCCGCAAGCCATGCCCCGGGCAGGCGCAGCTGCCTCATGAGCACCACGACCAGGCCGGCGGCGCACGCGTGCTCCAGGACGTTGATCAGGTGGTAGCCCACCAGCGAGTCGCCCCACAGCCGGTGCTCGACCCAGAACGCCGTGTGGAGCACGGGGTAATACTGCTGGGTGGCCCCAATCTCGAACCAGATTCGCCAGAGGCCCCCCAGGGACCGCAGCTGCGGCAGCGTTATGTGGAGATCATCGTCGAGGATCCTGCCGCCGCCGCGCGCCGGGAAGTAGGCGATCAGGGCCGCCGCGAAGAGGAGCGCGGTCAGCAGCAGGTCCCTCAGGCGACCCGGCGGGATCAATGCGTCAGGTGCGCGACGCCCGGGCTCCATGCCTGAAAGGGGAAAAGGACCGGTTCACCGTTGCAAATCCTAATAAAGTGGTGGCAAGACCCGGAATCGAACCGGGGACACAAGGATTTTCAGTCCTCTGCTCTACCAACTGAGCTATCTTGCCGTGAGTGAAGATGAGCGGTGAGTACTAACGATTTAGGCAATGGGGCGACAAGCAATTTCGTGGCAGTCCAGCTCCCACGGCTTCATCTTTGTCTTAAAACAACTTAATCGATTTCACGTTCGATAGATCCGCGACCTCGACTGGGCAAGCTTCGCGGCAATTCGATCGCCATGAAGTTGGCCAAACGTGGGAGCTTCGTAAAATCATTTATCGTCGGCATGACCGCATGGAAATTGAAGCTGTATTCCTTGGCGAGAGCCTGGGCTTCGCAAGATTGCCCGACTTCGATCGCGTAGCGCATTGCGCTCAAAAGTGGCTTTTCTCCGGTAAGGCCCGCCCGGACAGCCTCAGTTCTCTCGTTGAGGAAAGCGCTCGTGATAGGAATGAGGAGTCGAATATGCCGTTCGTCATTCGGACGCTGCGCTGCACCCAATTGGAGCAACGTCGAAATCTTGCCCTTGAGTAATGCTGCCGGGTCCAAGAGGCGCACTTGGCGCCCGGCAGCCGTTGTGACAACCGTTGAGTATTCAAAATCCGTAGGAGTCAAGCCGTGCACGTCTTTCAGCACCTCTATCCGAAGGGGATCTTGGCCAGGAATCTCTTTGGTTAGAATTGCAACCGCATGCGTTCGGGGTTCATCAAAGAGTTTGCAATGCCATCCCGTGCGGTCGCGGAGGGCGATGGCCGTATTGCGGGTGGCCCATAGGTCGCCATCCCTGCTCACAAACGGGCCGAACGAGGCCAGCTCATTTGCCTTATCGAAAAACCTTTCGGCCCATTGGTAGACGGCTTGGCCGCCTATTACCGTTGGAAGCTCAGGACCCGAAAAGACCTCAGCGAACGCTTCGGGCGGAAAAGCCGGCATAGTCGGAGTATTTGACCACCCGGGATTCCTTCATATTGAGGCTCGCCCGAGTATTCTCCTCAGTGATCTCTGCCGGAGTCCTGATCTTCAATTGAACCAAAGCATCATCAAAAGCGCGGATGCGCTGCTTCCAAAGCCTTACGTCGTCAGGCTTTGTCGCGTTATCGACATGAAGCTGCGGCGCCCGACGTGCCGGATTGGCACGAAGGAGCTGGACGTAACGAGCAACTTTATGGTTGTGAGCCATAGGCTCAAACATAGGCCCCAGTCGTTGGGCGTCAATTCTTGGGCTGCGGGCTATGGAGCTGAGTTTGGCACGTCCAAACGAATCGAATTCTTGTCACCCATGTTTTCACCCGACCAAGATATTTGGGTGCATTCAGGATGACTCAGGATGAAATCGCCATCCGGTCTCGTCGTTGCCAAATAGCGATTTGCTCCCACCAGATGGCCCTGGCCAACTCTGGCAAATAATGCCAGTTCGTCTTTTCAGTCCCCTGCCCTACCAGCTGAGCTATCTTGCCGTGTTGGAAAGGGTTTGAGTACGGGCTTCGCAAAGGGGTCGCAGGGGGAATTTCGGCTACTCCTCGCCGTCGTGGTAATCGAGGGGCTCGGAGCGGATGAGCGCCCGCCCGGGCGACCGCACCATCCATTTTCCGCTGTCGGGATAGTGGCATGACTCGCCGATCGGGTTGTCGGCCACGACGTAGAGGACCAGGTCGGCAGGGCCGTCGTTGAGGATCTGATGGGGGCTGCCGGGCTCGAAGATGAACGCGTCCCCCTCCTCCACCGCGGTCCTCCCGTCCTTGTCACGGACCACCCCCTCCCCCGATATCACGTGGTAGAACTCCCATTGGGCGCTGTGCGAGTGATACGGGCAGGCGCTCTTGCCCGGGGGGATGCGGCAGATCTCCACGTCAAACGGATGGCGCCGGAGCAGGTCGGTAGAGTTTGGGTCGCGGCCCAGGCTGACCGATATGTTCCTGTCCGAGCTCGCGAACTTTCCCTTGGGCGAGGACCAGGACTCCTCGGGGACGTCCCTCGTGTTGATCTTGTTCATCGTTGTATGGTCGCCCTGGCCCCGAATTGCGCCCTCCCACCGGGGTCAGCCGCGGTTGTCATCGAGATGGAAGGCGTGCAGTATCCTGTGAAAGATGGGGGAGAGCACGATGCCCACCGCCGAGAGGAACACGACGCCGCTGAACAGGGCGTACGCCGAGGCGAAGAGTTTCGCCGCCGTGGTGGTCATGGGGTCGACGGGCCCCATCCCCGTCAGGATCATGGATGCGTTGAGCACCGAGTCCACCCAGCCCAGCCCGGCTATGCGGTGGTAGCCCATGACCCCGGCAAACAGGGCGACCGAGACGATTGCTGAGGCCAGGAGGCCCGACAGGGCCATTCGCCGCAGGAACCGCGGCCACGGGAGCAGCCCTTCGCTCTTCCTCTCGAACATTGCCCCTGACTAGACGGGTAGGGCGGCCGTGTCCATGGCCGACTCTCGGCCCCGGCCGCAGGGACAATCCATTGGAGCCCCACGGCTAGGCCGCCCGGCCCGGCCTCCGGCTCCCGAGCTGGACCAGGAGGCTCCCGAGGTAGGCGACGATCACCAGCACCGAGAGCAGGTGGTTGCCAATAGCCATCGTCAGGTATTCCAAAAACCCGCCGATCATCGCGCCGATCAGGTTGGCGCCGAATGCGGCCGACGGGGACTCGGCGTCCCGGAACGTCGTCGAGAAAATGATGCCCGCGAAGAAGACGGGGAGCGGCACCACGAGCAACGTCCAAAGCAGGCGGCCGGCGAAGCCGTATTCAAGGACAAGCTCCCGGGGCACGACGATGAGAATCGCGAGGATGGCGAAGAGCGGCGCATACATCCACAATGAGAAGCCCCTTGCGCGCTCGGCCGCCAGGTTGGCGCCGATCACCATGAGCAGGATGGCGGACACGACGAGCATCGTCACAAACCAAGTGGCTCCAAAGAAAAGGGTGCAATCGCTGATGTTCTTTGTCTCGAGCAGCATGAATCCCATGCCGAGGAGCCCAAAATGGACGTCCGAGCCCCCGAATGCCCCCCGTCGAAGGAGTCCGACGGCGGCGACCGAAAATGCCAGCATGCTGCCTATCGCGATCAGGTAGTCGGAAGGGATGGTCTTCTGGACCAGATAGAGAAAGGGCCAGTCGTCAGTCGGAAGCTCCATGGGCGCGGACGCCCCGTAGTCCGACCGGTAGAAACGGTCGGGCTTGTCGGGCAAGGGCGCGTTGGGATCCTTGGAAACGCAGATGATCACCTCATCGCCAAAGGGGTCGCGGTAGGTCGTCGGCGCCCTCCCGGTCGCCTTCTCGACGAGCTGGCTCAGCTTTGGCCCGAGCCAGGGCCTGCCGAGGACAAACGTCAGGGTCAGCATGCCGTGGCTGTCGAGGAGCCGGAACGCCGACCGGATGCTCTCGACCGTGTACACGTACCCGTCGAGCCGGACGTTGTTCATCGCGCTGAAGAGCGCCTGCGAGTCAAGGAACCCGAACACCACCATGTCGCATCCCGGCTTCGCCTTCGCCAGGTAGGATCGGGCGTCGTCGATGTGGACCGACACGCGCGGGTCCGAATAGGGCGCGCCCGCGTTGAACCGAAGCGACGTGTCGATGATCACCGGGTCTATCTCAACGGCGTCCACATGCCGCGCCCCCGACGCAAGGGCGGCCTCGACGTCGCATCCGCCGCCCGCTCCAACCACGATGATGCGGTCGCGACCGGGGCAAAGCGCATAGGGAAGGGTGTATTGGGGGGCGATCCAGGCGATCTCGCGGGCCGCCTCCGATCCGGGGTTGTAGCGCAAAGCGTCGAGCGCCGCGTCAAAGTGATATCCGAACTGGTTCACCCTGACGAGGTACCTCGGCGGGTTGCGCATGGTCCGCAGCTGGGGAGGCGGCGCGGATTCGGTCACTCCGGGCGACTTAACGCGGTTGATGGTTATGTAGTAGTACGGGGACCAGATGGCGTTGGGGTCGCTGCACCAGACGATCGCCGCGAGGACGGCGGCAAACACCGGGATGTCGAGCAGCCAGCGTCTCCTCGCGGAGACCAGCAGGTAAATGACCATGACGAACGCCATTCCGTACACCGGCGAAAACAGCTTCAGGGAGAAGAGGCCGAAGCACAGTGTGCCGCCCAGGCTTCCGGCAAGGTCCCAGGCGTATGCGGTCAGGCGCGGCAGTGCATTGAAGAGCCTGCCCATCCTCTGGCCCAGCGGGGCGAAGAGCAGGGCGTTCATTGCGAAGATCCTGATAAGGATGAACGCGTTGAGCGTGATGGCAGGCAGGGCGTAGAAATGGGCCTCGGATGCCGAGGTCCCGACGACGGCATTGCGGCTCATCAGGAGCATCCCGATGTCGCAGGCCAGGAACGCGGGGAACCAGCCGAACAAGCTCCACTTTCGCCCGCTCGCGAGCGCGCCGGCGCCCAATCCAAGGAACGAACTCAGCAGCATCAGGTTCGCGTAGTAGGCGACGAGGTGCACGACCGAGGGCACCCAGCGGATCACCATCATCTCGAGGAAGAGTGCGGTGAACGAAAGGGCGAACATCTCCCGCTTCATGCGGCTAGCACCTGCCGTCGGCCCGTTCATCGGGAAGTACTATCCGCGGGGAAAGCGGGAACAAACAAATATTCGGTGCGCCAGGCGGGCGGGAGGATCCCCACGCAGGCACTGAACCAGGCGCCAGACAGCGGCCGCTCACTCGCGTGTTCCCTGGGCCGCGGCCGCCTCGCGGCACAGCTGGATCCTCTTGCGCTGGTGCAACACCGGCCCCTCGAACCAGCGGTAGATGGCGGCGCTCACCGCGAAGGCGACGGAGAAAAAGAGGACCTCCCCGCACAGGACGCCAACCGGGCCGCCCCCCAGCGCCGGCATCAGGTAAAGGGCGATGGCCACGCTCACCATGAAGTTCACGAGGTAGAGCGAATAGGACCAGCGCGCGACGGCGGCGACACAGGCCCCAAAGAAGGCTCCCGGGAGGCGCGCGCAGGCGGCCGCCCAGGGCAGTATGAGCGCCCAGCCGAGTGCCATCACGGTGGGAAAGAGGGAGCGAGCGAGGAGGGAGGCTCCCAGGTCGTGACCCTGCTGGAAGGCGAAGCAGCCCGATGCGAGAAGGAGCCCGGCAACCGCCGCCGGCCGGCGTACGCGCGGCCAGATCGAGGGCCAGACCCGCACGGCCGCGGCGGCCATTGCGCCCCACCCGAGCGCGTCGAACCGGTAGACGACCACCATGGTGATGTCCAGGCCCCAGTCCTTGGGGGCCGGCGCGGCCATCCGCAGGCCGATGGACGCCATCATCATCATGAGCACCGTCGCCCAGAAGGTGCGCCCGAAGCGCTGCCCGATGGCCAGGCCCGCCCAGAGCGCCAGCGGAAAGATGACGTAAAACCACTCCTCGACGCACAGCGACCAGCTCTCGACGAAGAACCAGTCCGGCCGGTGACCAAAGTTCTGGAGGAACACCAGGTACGGCGGGACGACGTGCCTCACCACATTGGGGCGGTAAAACGGCAGCCACACGAGGATGTTTATTCCCAGGAACAGATAGTAGTTCGGGAGCGTGCGCAGCCAGCGCCTCAGCCAGAATCCCAGCACGATGCGGGGCCGGCTCAGGTTATCGCCCATGTCGAAGAGGATCCCGCCGATCAGGAATCCGCTCAGCACGAAGAAGAGGTCGACGCCCGCCCCGCCCGTCGGGGTGCGAAGGCCCGAGATCAGCTCCTGGTGCCCGATTAGGACGAGCGAGATCGCGGCCGCCCGAAGGAGGTCCAGCCCCGGGACGCGGTCGCTCCCCTGGGGGTTCCGCCCCGCGCGCGGCCCCTGAGCCTCACTCATCGGAGCCGACGGCGGCCTCCGGGGATTCGCGCCTCGCTGTCATTGCGCCGAGTAAGCAGCCGCGCGGTGGCAAGGCAAAGCCAAATGGCCTGCCGGACCACCCGGCTCCTCCTTCTCGCTTCCGCGCCCCAACGAAACGTGCCCGGAGCGGAGATCGAACCCACACGGCTTGCGTCGGCCGAAATTGAGCCACACCGCCAAAGTCGCCCAGATGATCGTGTGCAGCGACTCGTTGCGCGGGAGATTTGCGTCAGACTTGGCCGTGTCAGCTTGCGCACCTGCCAGGCGAAAACAGCCGACGCCCCCCTGGGCCTCGTTTCGTGAAACGTGCCTCACCGGCCACTGCCGGAATCATCAATTCTTTCTTCTGCCGTACATTAACTCCGCCTCGAACAGTCTCGGGTCATTCAGGTTCTGCTTGATGAATTCCTGGATCGCAGTCTGGTCCTTGACCGTTTCGGGTATGAACTTGGGGTCAACACACCTCAATCCGAGCTTAGTACCATCACTTGATATCTGATAGACGAGGTAGAGGTATTTGCCGGGACCCGGCTGCAAATCCTGAACGCTGATGAATGCCTCGCCCGCGAAGTCCGAGTGAAAGGCGCGATACAACTCGCCGTCGCACGAGACAACAAAAGTCGAATCATCAAGCTTTCGAATGTTCAGGTGTTCTATCCTCTGCCCGTCGACGTCCACGTAGACCCAGTCGCCAATCAGGCGACTATCAACCAGACGAGTTGGCTTCGCTGTCAGGGGAAAATCAAAATGACACCCGGCAACAAGCAAACCGATGCCAACGAAAAGACCGATTGCAGGGATCCTTGATTTCATGCTGCGAGTGTAACGTTCCCTAGCTGATTGAAAAATGCCTGAGCGGCCCGAGCAGGCATCAGAGGGGCCGTTCCGCGTGGTGCCCAGGGTGGGGATCGAACCCACACGCCTTTCGGCGGCAGATTTTGAGTCTGCTGCGTCTGCCAATTCCGCCACCCGGGCGATGGTCCGCGAATCCGATGGGAAGGGCCGCCGCGAGGCAAGTCCGCAGTGCGGGGCCCTAAACGGGCGAAGTTGACATGGCCGGCCGCTGCAATCTGCTCCTTGGCGATGCCTGACTTTCGCGTGCACTGCCTGCCATCCGTCGCGGACCCCTCCGAGATCGTGCTGGCCGAGGGTGAATCCCACCACCTGGTCGCGGTCAACAGGGCCGGCGCGGGCGACACGGTCGTCGCCTTCGACGGCAGGGGATCCGAGTGGATCTGCGAGCTTGCCGATGCCGACAGGCGGTCGGCCCGCCTCAAGGTCCGGTTTTCCCAGAAGGCCAAGCCCCTGCCCTGGCGGATAACGCTCGGCCAGGCGCTTCCCCTGGGCGGCGCCATGGACTCGATCGTGCGAAAGGCCACCGAGATCGGGGTCTCAAGGATTGTCCCGCTCGAGAGCGAGCGCACGCAGGTCCACCTCGACGGCGAGCGCTCGGACAGGAAGATCGGCAAATGGCAGACCGCCGCGCTCGAGGCGGCGAAGCAGTGCGGCAACCCGTGGCTCCCGGAGATCGGGCCCGTGACGGCCGCCGCAGCGTTCATGGAGTCGGCGAAGGGGTACGACCTTAAGCTGATCGCGAGCCTGCAGCCGGGCGCAAGGCCCCTCAGGTCGGTGCTGGCCTCGTACCGCGCCTCCCACGGCCGCGCGCCCAGTAACGTGCTCTGGCTCGTCGGGCCGGAGGGCGACTTCACGCCCGCCGAGATGAGCCGCTCGAGCGCCGCCGGATTCGAGCCGGTTTCCCTCGGCCCGCTCGTCCTGCGCTGCGAGACGGCGGCGGTGTACGCCCTGAGCGTCCTCAGCTACGAGCTGACCGGCTGAGCGAAACGGGTCACCAGACCAGGAGGCCGCCCGCGAATGTCAGGCCGGCGCCGACGCTGCAGAAGATTATCCGGTCCCCCGGCGTGAAGATGCCCTCCTCCGCGGCCCACCCGAGGGCCATCGAGACGCTGGCCGCGCTCGAGTTGCCGTACTTGGCTATTGTCACGACGAACTTCTCGTAGGGGATCCCAACGCGCTTGCTGACGGCCCTCAGTATCCGGGCGTTCGCCTGGTGCGGGACGACCCACGCGATGTCCTCCGCCCGGAGCCTCTCGCGGACAAGCGTCTCCTCTATCTTCTCGACGAAGCCGTTGACCGCGTGCTTGAAGACGGCGACGCCGTCCATCTGGATGTAGAAGTTCTGGAGGTCCGCGTGGCCCTCCGGCCATGGCTTGCGGGCGCCCCCGCCGGTGCGCTGGATGACGCTGAACTGGTCGGCGTCGCCGGAGAGCAGCATCCGGTGGAGCCTGTGCCCGTCCGGCGCGCCCGTGAGGATCGCGGCCCCCGCGCCGTCGCCAAAGAGAAACGCGGTCTCGTGGTCCATCGGGTTGGTGATGCGCGATATGAGCTCCGCGGTGGCCACGATCACCCTGCTGGCGGTCCCCCCGCGGATCAGGGCGCGCCCGACCTCAAGCGCGTAGAGCCAGCCCGAGCAGGCCGCATTGAGGTCGAAGGCCGTCGCGCGGGGGATCCCCAGACGCGCCGCCAGCGCGCTCGCCATGGCGGGCACCGGCTGGTCCGGGATCATCGTCGCCATGATGATCGTGTCGATATCGGACACCTTCAGGCCCGCCTGCAGGAGCGCGTGCTCCACGGCGATGACGGCGAACGAGGTGGCGCTCTCGTCGTCCGCGGCGTACCGGCGCTCCTTGATTCCGGTAAGCCGGACAATCTCCTCCTCCGTCCTGTTGGGGAAGGCCTTTAGTATCTCGCTGTTCGCACGTATGTTCTTCGGAACGGCAAAGCCCACTCCCGCGATGCAGACGGTGTCCGCCGACGTCGTTTTCGCGGCGGTCATGGCCGTCGCTTCTCCAGGTAGCGCGCGACGTCGTCCCCCGAAACCCTCCCTCCCGGGCCCGTCGCCTCGATGTCGGTCAGCTTCGACGGGTCCAGCCCCGCCTCAAGCGCCAGCTTGGTCGCCCTGGGGGTCCAGACCGCCGCGGCGGCCGGCGCCGAGGGGGCGGCCGGCTGCACGGGGGCCGGCCCCTGCCCGCTCCTCAGGTGCTGGAGGCTGGCGTCGGAGGTCTCCATCTGAAGGAAAGCCGAGCCGGAGGGCTTCACGTCCCCGGGCCTCGCGTGGACGGCCCGGATGGTGCCGTCGCAGGGCGCCTCGAAGTCGAAGATAGACTTGTCGCTCTCCAGCTCGCCGATCTTCTGGCCCTTTGTCACGCGGGCGCCAGCCTGGACCTTTAGGGAGATGACGGTCAGCTCGTTCACGGTCGCGCCCATGGATGGCATGGGCACGTCGATCAGGAAGGTATCCATCAGGGGTTTGTTCGCCTCAAATCGTGGGTGCCGGGGAGGATGCGGTCAACCTTGCAGCCCGGGGCGGTGGGAGCCGTCAGGCGCCATGCAGGGAACGCGCGGTCTTCCAGACGGCGATGCATCCGGCCACGAGCCCCGGGAGCTCCTTTAGCGGGATCATGCTGGGGCCGTCGCTCGGCGCGCTTTCCGGGTCGGGGTGCGTCTCGATGAAGAGCCCGTCGGCGCCCGCTGCAAGCGCGGCCATGGCGAGCGGCGCGGCGAATTCACGCTGGCCGCCGCTCTTGCCCCCTGCAGCGCTGGGAAGCTGCACGCTGTGCGTCACGTCAAACACCGTCGGGTATCCGTTGCGCCGCATGATGGGGAACGAGCGCATGTCGACGACAAGGTTCTGGTAGCCGAATGTCGTCCCCCGCTCCGTCTGCCATATCTCGGCCGCCCCACCCTTCCTCAGCTTGCCGGTCACGTGCTCCATGTCCTGCGGCGCCAGGAACTGGCCCTTCTTCACGTTGACCGCCCTGCCGGTCGCCGCGGCTGCGAGCAGGAGGTCGGTCTGGCGCGACAGGAACGCGGGGATCTGCAGGACGTCGCAGACCTCCGCGACGGGCCCGACCTGGGCGCATTCGTGGACGTCGGTCAGAACCGGAAAGCCAAACTCCCTCCTGACCAGCGAAAGGAGCGCGAGCCCGTCCTTAAGCCCGGTGCCCCGCGGGCCGGTCACGGAGGTCCGGTTCGCCTTGTCAAAAGAGCCCTTGAAGACGATCCGCAGCTCCGGGTGGGCTCTGCCAAGCTTCACAAGCGCGCCGGCGACCGCCCGGCAGACGCGCTCGCTCTCAAGCGAACACGGGCCCGAGATCAGGAGCAGCTTAGAGCGGTTGAAGATCTTCATGCCCGGCCGCCCTTCCGAGCCCTCCGGCGCCCGGCCGACTGCCGCCGGTGCCGGATGGCCGC
>Ga0181526_10000613_pt1 | contig 37130 bp, 34 predicted proteins | sample PEATcosm2014_Bin_35_FD_119750 | JGI IMG/M metagenome (GOLD analysis project Ga0181526, IMG submission 119750) | Peatland microbial communities from MTU Mesocosm Facility, Houghton, MI, USA - PEATcosm2014_Bin06_30_metaG | ecosystem: Environmental > Terrestrial > Soil > Wetlands > Peat | place...
CGCAGGATGAGCTCGTCGAGAAGGGCCTCCGTCAGCGCTCCCCTGCGGTTCGCGTCGAGGATCGCCTCCTTGACCTCGCCGCGCCTCACGGAGCGCAACGCCGACATGAGCCCGTAGAACGCCACTTCCGCCGTGTTCGGGACGAATCCGAAGACCGTGTCGGCCCAGTTGTGGTCGATCGCCTTGAGAACCTGCACGGCCAGCCTCCCGCCGAGCGCCTGCCTCTCCCGATAGATGTCCGGGTCGTTGCCGCGCGAGAAGTAGATCCGCTCGAACGAGCACGACGCCCGGGGGAGCGCCGGCAGGAACGCCTGCTCCGAGACGGTCCCCCGCCGCTTGATCACGACCGCGTGCCCCGGCCTGACCTCCCCCACGTCGCCAGCGGCAAGGTCGAAGACGGTCATGAGCGGGGCCCGCTCGGAGGCGAACGCGACGACCTCTTCATTCTGGAACCAGTGGCAGGGCCTGATCCCGGAGGGGTCGCGGGCGACGAACGCGTCGCCGTTGCCGATCAGCCCGCAGAGGACGTATCCGCCGTCCCAGTCCTTCGAGGCCCGCGCCAGGACGCGGGCGAGGTCGAGGTCTTCGCTGACCCTTCGCGACAGCTCCTCCCCGGCGACGCTCTGCGCGCTTAGCGAGCGGTGGATGTCCTCGTGCTCCTCGTCGAGGAAGTAGCCGATCTTCTCCAGGATCGCCTGCGTGTCCGTCGCGAAGACCGGATGCTGCCCCATCGCTATCAGCGACTGGTTAAGCTCGGCGGTGTTGGTGAGGTTGAAGTTCCCGCACAGCGCCAGGTTGCGCGTGGCCCAAGGGCTTCGCCTGAAGAACGGGTGGCACGCGCTCAGGTTGTAGCCCCCGCTGGTCCCGTACCGCAGGTGGCCGAGGAGGAGCTCGCCGCCAAAGTCGAAGTTCCTCCTCACCGTCTCCGGGAACTCCGGGTGGATCACGCCGGCCGCCACCTTGTCCTTGTAGCCGCCGAGGAGCATCTTGAATATCCTGTCGAGCGGGTTGGACTTCACGTTCCTCTCCCGGAACATGAACGGCTCTCCCGCCGGGACGTTCAGCTTGACGCAGGCGACGCCGGCGCCGTCCTGGCCGCGGTTGTGCTGCTTCTCCATCAGGAGAAACAGCTTGGTGAAGCCCCAGAGCGGCGTCCCGTACTTCTCCTGGTAGTAGGACAGGGGCTTGAGCAGCCTCACCAGGGCCACGCCGCACTCGTGCGAGATGAAATCGCTCATGCCTTCCCCTCAGCCGAGTCCGGGCCGCTTCATGGCCGTCTCTATGCTGGTTTCCCAGCCCGTTCGCAACTCGGCCACGGGCCATTCGAGCGGGCCGAGCGCCGTCTTTACCGAAAGTCTTCCGCCCGCGGTGACTTCCCCGATGGGGGCGGCGGGCACTTCGGCCGCGCGCGCCGCGGCAAGCAGGGCCGCCTCGTCGCCAGGCGCCGCGCAGACCACCGCGCGGCCCTGGCTCTCCCCGAACAGGAGCGAGTCGAGCCGGGGCATCCGCATCGGGGACAGGTCAAGGTCCGCGCCCGGGCTCCCCGGGCCGAAGAGCATCTCGCACACCGCCACGAGGAGCCCGCCCTCGCTGAGGTCGTGCGCGGCGCCCACCCTGCCCGCCCTGATCTGGCCGATGAGGAGGCCCTGCAGTCTCCTCTCGGCCGCCAGGTCCACCGAGGGCGCGTCGCCCGTCTTCTTCCCGTGGATGACGCCGAGGAACTGGCTGCCCCGATCTCGTCCGGGGCCCCGCCGAGCAGGATCAGCCGCCCGCCGCCCGCCGGCGCGAACTGGCGCGTTATGTGGGACTCCCTCTCGATGAGCCCGACAACGGAGACCGTGGGCGTCGGGTCGATGGCGCCCTCCGGGGACTCGTTGTAGAGCGAGACGTTCCCGCCGACGACCGGCACGTCGAAGAAGCGGCACGCCTCGGCTAGCCCGGCCACGCATTCCCGGAGCTGGTAGAAGACCTCCGGCTTGTAGGGGTTGCCGAAGTTGAGGTTGTCAGTCATCGCAAGCGGCGTCGCCCCCGCGCACGCGAGGTTCCTCAGGCACTCGGCCACTGCGATGGTCGCGCCGCGCCTCGGGTTCAGGTAGCAGTACCGCCCGTTGCAGTCGTTGCTGATCGCGATGAACTTCTCGCCGTGGCCGAGACGGAGCCGCACGACGCCGGCGTCGCTCCCCGGCCCGACGGCTGTCCCGTGCTGCACCATGTGGTCGAACTGGCGGTAGATCCACCTCTTCGACGCGATCGTCGGGTGCGAAAGGAGCCTGGGCAGGGCCGCCCGCGCCTCGGCGAGGTCGAGATCGGCCAGGCCCGAGCCCTCGGCCGTCCAGCGCGAAGTCTCGTCGAGGTAGGCCGGCCGCCTAGCCTCCCTCTGGTAGACGGGCGCCCCGTCGGTCAGGGCCGGCGCCGGAATGTCCGCCACGGGGACGCCGTGGTGGGTGACCAGCATCCGGCCCGTGTCCGTCACCCGGCCCACGCGGGCCGCGTGCAGGTCCCACTTTGCAAATATCCCCTCGATCTCCGCCTCGCGCCCCGCCTGGACGATGACGAGCATCCGCTCCTGCGACTCGGACAGCATGATCTCGTAGGAGTTCATCCCGGCCTCGCGCTGGGGAACGCGGTCGAGCTCTATCTCGATCCCCGCGCCGCCCCGGCTGGCGGTCTCGCACGTCGAGCAGGTGAGGCCGGCCGCCCCCATGTCCTGGATCCCGACGACGAGGCCCGGGACCGCCATCATCTCGAGGCAGGCCTCGATGAGCAGCTTCTCCATGAACGGGTCGCCCTTCTGGACCGCCGGCCGGTCCGACGAGCTCTCGGCGCTCAGCTCCTTCGACGCGAACGACGCGCCGCCGAGGCCGTCCCGCCCCGTGGCGGCGCCCACGTAGTACACCGGATTGCCCAGCCCCGTCGCCTTTCCCCTGCGGATCTGCTCGTGGCGCAGCGTCCCCAGGCAGAGCGCGTTCACCAGCGGGTTGCCCTCGTACGAGCGGTCGAAGTAGACGTCGCCCGCGACGTTCGGGACGCCGACGCAGTTGCCGTAGTGGGCGATCCCCGCCACGACGCCCCTCAGGAGCCTCCTCGTCGACGGGGAGTCGAGCTCGCCAAACCGCAGCGAGTTCGTGACGAGGACCGGCCGCGCCCCCATCGTGAATATGTCGCGGATGATGCCGCCGACCCCTGTCGCCGCGCCCTCGAACGGCTCGACGGCGCTCGGGTGGTTGTGCGACTCGATCTTGAAGGCGATCGCCCAGCCGTCGCCGATGTCTATGATGCCCGCGTTCTCCTCGCCCGCCCTGACGAGGACGCGCCCGAACTCCCCGGTTGCCCCGGCCCTCTCCGTCGGGAACCCCTTCAGCAGCGGGCGCGTGTTCTTGTACGAGCAGTGCTCGGACCACATCACGGAGAAGATTCCGAGCTCCGTCAGGGTCGGATCGCGGCCCAGGTGGGCGCGAACCCGCTCGTACTCCTCGGGAAGCAAGCCGTGCTGCCTGACCAGGTCCAGCGTGACCGGCCGGTTGAGCGCCGGATCGGGGTTGGGCGGAAGTCCCGCTCTCATCATGCGCTCTTCCTGGCGAACTCGGCAGACCCGGCGGCAAGGACCGCCCGCGCCACCGAAAGCCCGTCCTGGCTCGGGTGAAACCGCTCGAACGCGCGGTCCGGGTGGGGCATCATCCCGAAGACGTTGCCGCCCTCGCTGCGCACGCCCGCGATGTCGTCGAAAGAGCCGTTGGGGTTGTCGCAATACCGGAGTATCACCTGCCGGTTCGCCTCGAGCGCGGCCCGCCCCGCCTCGTCTATCCTGTAGTTGCCCTCCCCGTGGCCGATCGGCAGCCGGATCCGGGCCCCGAGCGCCCCGGGGTTGAACGCCGGCCCGGCGTCCTCCACCCGGAGCTCGCACGTCATGCAGCGGTATTCGAGGGAGCTGTTCCGGATCAGCGCGCCGGGCAGGAGTCCAGCCTCGCAGAGGATCTGGAACCCGTTGCAGATCCCGAGGACAAGGCCGCCCCTCTGGGCGTGCTCGCGGACGGCTCCCATGACGGGCGAGAAGCGGGCGATAGCGCCGCACCGCAGGTAGTCCCCGTACGAGAACCCGCCGGGAAGCACCACCAGATCGGCCTCTCCCAGGCGCGTGTCCTTGTGCCAGACGTAGCGCGTCGCGAGCCCGAGGCCGCTGGCGAATAGCTGGAACGCGTCCTGGTCGCAGTTTGAGCCGGGGAACTGCACCACCGCGATGTTCGTCGTGGCGGGGGTCACGAGGCGGCGATCTCGTAGTGGTAGTCCTCGATCACCGGATTGCTCAGGAGATCTCGGCACAGCTTGTCCAGCTGGGCGCGGAGCTGCGGCGTGTCGGCGGCCTCGACTTCCAGCTCGACGACCTTGCCCACCCGCGTGCCCCTGAGCCCGGAGAGCCCCAGGCTCTCGAGCGCGTGGCCGACGGCCACGCCCTGGGGGTCGAGGACGTTCCTCTTGGGAGTTACAAAGACTTTGATCTTCACGGAGAGGAAAGGCGCAGGATGACGCCCCGAGTGCCGGACCGGCAAGGGTATTTGGCCCTCCTGCGCTCAGACCCCGCGGTTCCTCGGGTGGAACCGGGCGTGCTGCTCGAGGAGCCGCCTTGCCTCGACTGCCGTGTAGATCTGCGTGGTCGAGATGCTGGCATGGCCCAGCATCTCCTGGATTGCGCGCAGGTCGGCCCCCCCGGAAAGCAGATGGGTCGCGAACGAGTGGCGCAGGAGGTGGGGCTTCACGCTCTTCCTGATCCCGGCGAGCCTCGCGTGCTTCTTGACGATCGACCAGAGCGACACCCTCGACAGGCCGGTACCGCGGCTGCCCAGGAAGAGCTCGCTGCGCGTGCGCGCCTTGACGTAATGGGGCCGGCCCGAGGTTATCCATGCCTCCAGCGCTCCGCGGGCCTTCGCGCCTATGGGCACGACCCGCTCCTTGGAACCCTTGCCGAAGACCCGGGCGAGCCCGCTCCCGAGATCGACCTGCTGCAGCGTCAGGGCGGCCAGCTCCGAGACGCGAAGGCCGCTAGAGTAGAAGAGCTCGAGCAGGGCGCGGTCGCGCAGGGAAGCGGGGTCGCCCCCTGAGGGAGACGCGACGAGCCGACCCGCCTCCGACTCCGACAGGGACTGCGGAAGCCGTCGCACGAGCCTCGGCCCGGACAACAGCTCCGTGAAGTCGTCCGGGCGCCGCCCCTCCCGGACCAGGAACCGGGCGAACATCCTGAGCGCCGTCAGCTTGCGCGCCTGGCTGGACACGGCCGCGCGCCGGCTGAGCGACCTGACCCAGGCCCCCGCGTGCCCGGCCGTGACGCCCCGCCAGTCGGCGGCCCCCCTGCCCGCGGCGAACGCCGCGCACTGCTCCAGGTCGCGGCGGTAGCTCTCGCGCGTGTTGCGCGACAGCCCGCGCTCGAGGTCGATGTACGCGAGATATGCGTCGATGTCCGACGCGAATGCGCTTGCCTGCATGGGGCCCGCCGGCCCGCCTCAGTAGCGGCGGCGCGGGGGCGGGGCGGGCGGGGCGCCCTGCTCCTTCATCCGGAACGTTATCCGCGCCTTCTCGAGGTCGTACGGGCTCATCTCCATCTTCACCGTGTCCCCGGCGGCTATCTTGATGAAATTCTTCCTAAGCTTGCCCGATATGTGCGCCAGGACCACGTGGCCGGGGCTCTTGAGCAGCTCGACCTTGAACATCGTCCCGGGGAGCACGGCCACGACCTTGCCCTCGACCTCGATCGCGTCGTTGTCAGGCATGGTTTTCTCGGGCGCCGCTCAGGGGGGCTTGGGTCATTGGTCGTTCTTTGCCGGGGATGAAGACGAACAGTCTAAAGGCGTGATCCGCTTCGTCGAGTCAAGGATTTACGTCCGGCGCGCCTAGCTGGCGCCGATCTGGGTCCTCATGTACGTCTTCATCTGGGCGGGGGCGAAAATGGGATACCTGAGCACGTGCGTCTTCCCGTCCTGGAGCTTCACGGTGAACCGGTAGACCTGGACGGTGTTGTCGAGCGTCATCATCCACTTGATGAGCACGTCAGACTTGTCGTGCGCGGGGGACAGCGCGCGCCAGGTGTTGTTCTTCCCGAGCACGGGCGCGTTGTCGACGAACACGTTCATGATGGGCGCGTCGCTCACGTCGTCGACCGTTATCGCGACCGGCCTGGCGCCCTCCCTGAAATGCACCTCGAAGCCGAAGGCCACGCCCTTTCCGCCGTCCATCCTAACGACGGGGAACTGGAACCTGTTGATGCTCACCACGCCGTCGTCGACCGCCACAGCCTCCTTGCTGAGCGGCACCTCGATCAGCACGCCGTCCGCCGTCGTGATATTCGCGGAGTAGCTCGCCTGCATGAGGCACCCGGCCACCCCGAGCGAGGCCGCTGACAGGAGGCCAGCCAGCCCACGGCGCCCGGGGCGCAGCGCCGTCCATCGGTTCTTGAATCGTCGCATCCCCCCATCATCTCGCGCGCCGCCCTCTCATCAAGCAACAACGGCGAGCCACCAAGGGTTTGCCCACCGGGGCGATTTCCGATTGATCGGGGCCCGTGGCCCCGCAGGAGACCCCCGACTGCCCCTTCGAGAAGCGGTTCCCGTCGCAGCTCAAGCGCGACGACGCCTTCTTCATGAGCCTGGCCTATAACCAGGCGATCGACGCGTGGCGCGAGGACGAGGTGCCGGTCGGCGCGGTGATCGAGGCCGGGGGCGAGGTCATCGCCGCCGAGCACAACCGCGTGGAGGCATCGCGGGACCCGACGGCCCACGCCGAGATGCTCGCGATCACCCAGGCGGCGTCGCGGCTCGGCGGCTGGCGCCTCGAGGGCGCCACCGTCTTCGTGACCAAGGAGCCGTGCCCGATGTGCTCGGGCGCTATGGTGATGGCGCGCGTCAAGCGGGTCTGCTTCGCGGTGGCCGACCCCAGGATGGGCTGCCTCGGGGGCGCCGCCAACCTGAACGAGCTCCCCGGGTCGAACCACCGCTTCGAGGTGGCTGCGGGAGGGCCCCTTGAGGCCGAATGCCGCGAGCTCATCCAGGCGTTCTTCAAGGCCAGGCGAGCCGACGCGGAGGGGCCCTGAGCGGGACGGCGCCCGCCGAGCCCGCGGGCGCATTTTCGGGCCAAGGCAGTTGACGGTTGCGCGCTTGAGTGCAAAGTTCGCGCCATGGCCTACGAACTTCCGAAACTGCCCTACGCATACGACGCCCTTGCCCCCCACATCGACGCAAGGACGATGGAGATCCACTACACGAAGCACCACCAGGCTTACATCACGAACGCCAACAAGCTCCTCGCGGACCAGCCCTCCCTCGCGGCGATGGACGTGAACGCCCTGATCGCGGACCTGTCGAAGGTCCCCGAGGCGATCCGAGCGGGCCTGCGCAACAACGCCGGCGGCCACAGCAACCACTCGTTCTTCTGGACCGTCCTCGGACCGGGCAAGGGCGGCGCGCCGAAGGGCGCCCTCGCCGCGGCAATCAACTCCGCGTTCGCCTCCTTCGACAAGTTCAAGGAGGAGTTCGCGAAGGCGGCGGCCGGCCGGTTCGGATCCGGCTGGGCCTGGCTCTACGTCGCGCCGGACAAGAAGCTGGCGATCGGCTCGACGGCCAACCAGGACAGCCCCCTCATGGGCAAGGCGGTCGCCGGGATCGAGGGCAAGCCCGTCATCGGGCTCGATGTCTGGGAGCACGCCTACTACCTGAACTACCAGAACCGCCGCCCGGACTACGTCGCGGCCTGGTGGAACGTGGCGAACTGGGACGCGGCCGAGGCGAACTTCGCCGCGGCAACGAGGTAGCCTAGCGCGACCAGACGTTCGCCTGGAGCGCCGGCCCGAAGCTCGCCGGGCTGATCGGCGTGCTCTTGCCCGTGACCGTGTCCAGGATGCAGACGCGGCTCGTCGTGGCCGTGCGGGCCGTGTAGACGGCGTGCCGTCCGTCCGGCAGCCAGCACGCCTCGACGCCGTCAAAGGGCGCCTTGGACACCTGCTCGCCGTGCCTCGTCGACAGGTCGAGGACCCCGATCTGGTAGTTGTCGTCCACCTTCATGGTGAAGATGACCTTGTTCGGGTCGGCCCGGCTCCAGTCGGGCTCGGCGCAGTACTTGGCCACGCCGTACGTCACCCGCTCGGGAGTCCCCCCCGCGGCCGGCATCACGTACAGCTGGGGGCCCGGGCTCATCGCGAAGATGAGGCGGGTGCCGTCTGGCGACCAGCAGGGCGACGCCTTCACCGTGTCCGAGTACGTCCGGCGCGAGACCCCGCGGCCGTACGCGTTGCACACGTAGATCTCGGGCTCGCCCTCGCCCGACAGGACCATCGCCACCTGCCGGCCGTCGGGGCTGAAGTGCGCCCCGCTGTTCGTCCCCTTGAAGCTGACGAACGTCGTGCGCTGGTAGCCGCCGAGGTCGATCTCGAAGATGTCCGGAAACCCGGACCTGAAGTAGCTCGTGTAGAGGATCCTCTCGCCGTCCGGCGACCAGCGGGGCGTCATCGCGATGGCCCGGTCGCGGGTGACCTGCGTCACGTCCCCGAAGAGCACATCGGACGTGTAGATCTCCTGGTGGCCGGTGCGCTCGCCGATGAAGACGAGCCTCGACGTGAAGAACCCGCGCAGCCCGAGGCCGTTGGTCTTTGCGACCGCCGCGTCGGCCGCCGCGAGGAAGGCGCTGCGCTGGCTCGACCCGGACGCGACCTCGGAGGCGACGGGGGATCCCGAGGGGCCGCGCGAGATGTCGACGCGCACCTGCCCCGACCCCGCCGGGGAGAAGCGGATGTCGAACACGTACCCCGCGCCGCCCGGCACGACGTGGTACCTGCCGTGGACGCCGAAGGCCTGGAGGGCGAGGGCCTGCAATTCGGCGGTCGCTCCCGACACGCGCACGGGGATCATCCTGTTGTCCGCCGCGACATCGACCTCCCCGATGTACCGCTGGGCGAGCGCCGGGGCGCAGATTGAAAGTGAAATTAGGAGGGCTCGGATTATTCTATGCATGGCTGCATTTGCTTATGATTCATTTCTATTTGCGCGCAAGCGGCGCTTAACAACTCTTATCGGCCACGTTGAACAACGAAGACCTGATCGAGCAGCTTAAAAAGGTGAAGTATCCCGGATTCAGCCGGGACATCGTCTCGTTCGGCCTCGTCAAGTCGACCGGCTTCGAGGGCGGCGTCGCCCACGTGGCGCTCGCGATCACGACGAGCGACCCGAAGGTGCCCAAGCAGCTCAAGGATGACGTCGAGCGCAGCCTGCTCTCGCTCCCGGGCGTCACCCACGCGATCGTCGAGGTCTCCGTGCAGGCGGCCCGAGCGCCGGCCGCGCCCGCCCCCGGCGGCGCCCAGCCCGGCGCCGCGCGGGGAATCAGGAGCTCCGTGGCGATCGCCTCGGGCAAGGGCGGGGTCGGCAAGAGCACGTTCGCGGTCAACCTCGCCTGCGCTCTGGCCCAGGTCCTCACCGCGCGCGGGCGCCCCGGCCGTGTCGGCATCATGGACATCGACATCTACGGGCCGAGCGTCCCGCTGATGATCGGGCTCAGCGGCCGGCCCGAGATCGAGGGCGAGGGCGCGGGCTCCGTCCTTGTCCCGATGGAGAGGTTCGGGGTGAAGGTGATGAGCATGGGTTTTCTGGTGGACGACGACACGCCCGTCGTATGGCGCGGCCCCATGGTCATGAAGACGGTCCAGCAGTTCGTCCAGAACGTGAAGTGGGGCGAGCTCGATATTCTCCTGGTCGACCTGCCGCCCGGCACCGGGGACGCGCAGCTCTCGCTCGTGCAGACCCTGCCCCTCGACGGCGCCGTGATCGTCACCACCCCCCAGCCCGCCGCGACGCGGGTGGCGACCAAGGGCGGCCTCATGTTCCAGAAGGTGAACGTGCCGCTCCTCGGCGTCGCAGAGAACATGAGCCATTTCGTCGACTCGGCGGGCCAGAGGCACCTGCTCTTCGGATCGGGCGGAGGCGCCGCCACCGCCGAGAGGCTGGGCACGGCGTTCCTGGGGCAGGTTCCCCTCATCCAGGAGATCCGCGAGGGCGGCGACCGGGGAACGCCCATCGTGGTGAGCGCTCCGGACGGACCCGCCGCGGGCGTGTTCCGCGGGATCGCCGAAACGCTGCTCAAGCAGCTCGAGAAGGCAGGAAAAGCGCCAATGTGACGATTGGGAGACATGGTCGGCATTGACAGGCCCGCCACCGTTGCTCACATCTTTGATTTCAACGGACGCGTTGAATGACTTCTCCCAACAAAGAGCCTGTGGTCGCGTCGTCCCGCGAGTTCGTGAAGCAGTCGAGCCTCTACCAGGAGTTCCTGGCGGAGCGGGAGGAGATATTGAAGCACAAGTGGCTGGAATCAGAGCGTTTGGGCTATGACATCGGGTTCGAGCGCGCCCTGCTGGACTGGATCCGCAAGCACCGCGAAGGCTGGCGCGCCGCCCGCCGCCAGAGCCTCTCGCAGGCGCCCGCCGGCGCCTCGGCCATTCCCTTCACCGGTCCCGGCGAGAAGCAGCCCTGACGCGGCTGCCGCAAGGCCCTCTACTTGATCTCCTTGTGAAGCGTGTGGCGCTTCAGGTGGGGGTTGTACTTCTTCTTCTCGATGCGCTCGGTGACGGTCTTCTTGTTGCGCGTTGTCAGGTAGCGGGAAACGGGTTTGCCCTCCTTGCGGGCCTCGGTGCACTCCAGCGTTACAAGTTCTTGCATGGGGATTGATCGATTGAACGGTCAGAAGGAACGCGCCGGCGCCGGCGCGCAATCCCAAACTTCCGGCGGGGGCGGGCCTAATGGCGCCTCTCCGTCAGGGGGAGCATGACCCCCCGCCGGAAGAGCGTGACCTGGCCCGTGCTCGACGACACCGCGATGGAGATGCAGTTCGCCGCGACGCTTATGGCCGCGGCGGCCGCGTGGCGGCTGCCGAGCCCGCTGGGCAGCGTCACGGCGTTGCCGGTGGCCTGAACCAGGCTTCCGGCCGCTTCGACGACCCCGTCGCCCCGGATCACGAACGCCCCATCGATCGAGGAGAACTCCTTGACGGTCTCGTCCATGAACGGGTTGAGGATGTTGCGGTCCTCCTCCTTGTACCCGAAGAACGGGTTCAGGACGAGGGGCTTGGTGTACTCCTCGACCTTGGCCGTGTCCCCGACGACGAAGAGGCAGCCGACAGGGCGGCCCTCCCTGCCCTCGACCGCCAGCTCGGTGGCGACGGCTAGCACCCGCTCAAGGACCTCGGGCTTCACGTCCTCGGGAAGGAGGTCTGTCGAGGGGCCAGAGAGCAGCGTCTGGAACTCGCGCTCGATCTCCGCGACCACGATCGTGTCGAACTGGTTGCTGCCCGTGATCCCGCCGACGCAGCAGATCCTGTCGTTGAAGGAAATCAGGCCGCGCGTGAGGGCGACCAGGAGCGCGCTTCGCAGCTGCGCCAGCCGCTGGCTCGAGAACGAGCGCACCTGGATCGTGTCCGTGAAATGGCTCCCGTCCTCGCCCGGCTCGATGGGGTTGCGCGTCACCAGGATCGTCTTGAGCTTGGGCCGCAGGACGCCCGGCTCTATCCCCCCGATGAACGTGTCGCCGAAGACCATGGTTGCGCTGCAGCCGGCCCCGCGCGCGACGTGCTCCGCCTGCCGGAACATGAGCCGGTTGACGCGGTTCTGCTGCGCCTGGATGGGCCTCATCCCCCCGAATCCGCCGAGAAGCCGCTCATAGAGCGTGTCCAGGTCGGGGGCGTTCACGAAGCTGTCCACGATCTCGCGCTCGCGCACGAGGCGGCCGATCGTCGCCAGGACCTGCAGAGTGTCGCGCGCCGACTCGCCCGCGATCAGCATGATGATCAGGTGCACCCGCTCGCCCGACATCGCCCCCTGGTGGCGCATGCCGGCCCGGCTGCGCCCGATCGCCAGGATGTAGCGCCTTGCCGTCTTCACCCGGACGTGCGGAAGGGCGACCCCGAGCCCGAGGTAGGTCGTCATCGTGCTCTCGCGCGCGAGCAATCCCTTGAGGATCGACTCCCGCTTCAGGTCTGGAAACCTGGCGATGCTGACGTCGAGCAGCTCGCCCAATGCGGCCTCAAGAGTCGAGCTGCGCAGGTCGATGATGCGGCTCCTGGCTATGATCTTGTCGAGCCGCATGGCCGGATCGAAGGGTCAGCGCTCCCACTCGAGCGCGCCCTTCCTGATCTCGTAGGCCAGGCCGAGCACGATGACGAATATGAAGAACAGGATGGGGCCCAGGATGGGGATGTGCTGGTGCAGGAACTCCCTGTAGACGAAGACCCAGGGCACCAGGATCACGATCTCCAGGTCGAAGAGCATGAAGAGGAGCGCGGTGAGGTAGAACTTGACGGAGAAGCGCGCGCGGACGACGCCGTCGCCGGGCACGCCGCACTCGTATGCCGAATCCTTGATCCGGGTGTGCCTGGCCCGCTGGCCCAGGAGCGCGCTGACGCAGATGATGGTGCCGGCCAGGGCCGCGGCGAGGATCGCCTGGATTACGAAGGGAAGGTACGAGGCCGATGCCATCGGGGAAACGGGAATCGTGCGTCCGGCCCCCGCCGGAGACAAGGCGTTTGTGTCGGCCGGCCGGTCAGTTCACGTCGATCATCTTGGCGCTCTTGACGATCGTCGAGCCGACGCCGAGCGTCTCGGCGAACTCCAGCGTGCGGATCTCGTCCGATATCGGCTCGAACCCGTCCTTCCTGCGGCACAGGTTGATCCGGGCGCGCATGAGCGCGTCGAGCATCACGGGGTCCGTGGCCAGCCAGACGAGGGGCTCCGAGCGGGTGTACAGGGAATTGAAGTAGGGCCCGCCGATGAACTGGTAGTGCTCGAGGCTCGCGATGGTGAAGAGCCAGGTCTGGCGGAGCTCGGGGATCGCGCTCATCTCGGCGACTGCGGCCGGCGCCGTGGCCGGCGAGCGGAAGAAGCGCGCGGTGTTCGACGCATTCCAGAGCGTCGCGTTCACGAGCGCGCCGTTCACGCCCAATACCTGGTGGTCGGTGTAGGAGGGAAGGTTGATCCAGAAGTCCGTGTCGAGGAAGAGCGGGGTCGCGAGGAAGCTCTTGCGGTCCTCCTCCTTTGTCGACGTGTTCGGCACCCCCTCGGTCTGGTGGGCGGCGAAGATCGGGTCGAAGCGCTCGGGCAGCGGGCTGTCGTAGAACCACACGGGGTCGTAGTACCGGTTCGACTCGAGCACGTAGACCGGGTTGCCCTTGAAGGGCGTCTCGCCCGTCACGAGCGACGGCAGGTAGCCCGTCATCCTCAGGCGCAGCTGGTTCAGCCCGACGAGGAAGATGTTCTTGTTGGAGTACCCGCGCTTCTGCAGGGCGGCGATGACGCCCCTGACGAGGGGAACCGGGGTCGCCATTCCGGGGCCCGAGTCGGAGTAGATCTTGAGCCCGACCTTCTTCTTCGCCCCCGGCACTATCGGGCGCCCCCGGGACTTCTCGAACGCCGCAATCAGCTTCTCGACGGCCGCGGCGTAGTCGGCGTCGGTGAACGCCTGCAGGTGCGCCTGCCAGACGGGCTCCTTGGGCTCCCGCTGCACCTCCGGCGTGAACTCGGCCCGGCAGACGGTGGCCCCGGTCGAGGCAAGGCAGGCGGCTATTGCGGCGAGCGGAAGGATGCGCATGAAGTGTCTGTTAGTATGTCGCCTGCGGCGGGACAAAGTTTCCTCAAAATCCTGCCAGCCGGGACGAAGTGGTGCGCAAACTTGACAGCCCCGCGCCGCGGTTGAAAGTGGATTCTTTGCACGCGCGGTAGGGCCCGTCCGCTGAGCCGAGCGCAGTCCATGGCAGTCATCAAACCCACCTGTGTCCGCGACCTGAAGCTCCGCGTCAACCTCGCCGAGGTCGTCTCGCGGGTCGTGTCGCTGCGCAAGGCCGGCGGCACGCGGCTCAAGGGGCTGTGCCCTTTCCACGCCGAGAAGACGCCGTCGTTCAACGTCGACGCGGACAAGGGATTCTACAAGTGCTTCGGCTGCGGCAAGGCGGGCGACGTGATATCGTTCGTGCGGGAGACGGAGCAGCTGTCCTTCACGGAGGCCGTCGAGGCGCTCGGCCAGCGCTACGGCGTCGCGATCGAGTACGAGGCCGGATCGGGGCCGAGCCGCGAGGAGAGGTCTCTGCGCCAGGAGCTCTTCGACCTGCACGACCAGGCGGCCGCCCATTTCCACGAGTCGTTCAAGGCGGCCGGGCCCGCGGGCGACTTCATGAGGGCGTACTGGATCAACGAGCGCCGCTTCTCGCCCGAGCTCGCCGAGGAGTTCGGCATAGGCGCCGCCGCTCCCGACGGCGGCGGCCTCGGCGCCGCGATCCTCCGGCGGAAGTACTCCGAGGACGCGATTCGCCAGTGCGGGCTGTTCTTCGTCCGGGACGACGCGATGATCACCACCGGGGCGCTCAGGGCCCGCTTCAGGGGGAGGCTCATGATCCCCATCAGGGACCACCAGGGCCGCGTCGTCGCGTTCACGGCGAGGCAGACGGCGCTCACGCCCGAGGACGATCCGGCCAGGGACGCGAAGTATGTCAACTCCCCGGAGACGCCCATATTCACGAAGGGAAACCTCCTGTTCAACCTGGACCGCGCCCGCACGGCCGTCGGCGAGGGCCGTCCCTTCGTCATGGTCGAGGGCCAGCTCGACGCCCTCAGGTGCTGGTCCGTCGGCATCAGGACCGCCGTCGCACCCCAGGGGACGTCGATCACGGACGGGCAGATCGCCCTCCTGCGCCGCTACCACTTCGAGGTGGAGTGCTTCTTCGACAGCGACGAGGCCGGCCAGAAGGCGGCCCTGCGGATGCTGCCGATGGCGCTGAAGGCGGGCCTGGAGGTGCGCTTCCTGACCCTCGACGGCGACGCCAAGGTCGATCCGGACCTGCTCTTCCTCGAGCGCGGCATCGCGGCATACGAGGAGGTCCGCAGGACGTCGCTATCGGCGATGGCGTTCGCGTGCCGGGCCTCGCTTCGCGCGCCCGCAACGGCTTCGTCCGAGCAGAGGTCCCGCGCCGCGCAGGCCGTCCTGGGGATCATCGCGGCGGCGGATAGCGAGGTCTCGCGCTCGGCCTTCGTGTCCGAGGCCGCGGAGTTCCTGCGCCTCCCCTCCCCCGCGCTCCAGAGCGACCTGAGGCGTCTCTTGGGGCGCGCCGGCCCAGCGCCCGCAAGGCCGGCGGCTGCCGCGCCGGCGAAGCGGTCCCCGGCGGCCGTCACACCCGAGCACGACCTCCTGCGGCTGTGTCTGCACTACGAGGCGCTCGGCCGCCCGCTCAGCGCGGCCATTCCCCACGACTGGATAGACCGCGGCCATACGGCGGGCGTCCTCCTGAACCGGTTCCTCGGTGAGCTTGAGAGCGGGAGCTGGCCTGGCCGCGACCACCTTGAGACACTGATGGAAAGCGATGATGAAAAGTCGCTTATCGCCTCGTTGCTCTTTGACTCGCCCGGCGTCGAGGATCCGTTCAAGGTCGCCCGAGAGGGGGTCCGCAGGCTCAGGGACCGGGCCCTCGAGCCGCGAATACGCCAAATAGAACTTGCATTAGCCAAGTCCACAACGGACTTTAATGATGACTCAACGTCACTATTAAGGGAGTTGTCCGATCTGCAGCGCCAGCTCCGGCAGCCGGTATCCCTGACCGGCGCCGTTTGACGCGGCGCCTCCGCCATCCCCTAGCCATACCATTCATGTCGAGAAAAGCCAAACCGGGCGACACCAACAACAACTCCGCCGCCGTCGAGGGCGCGCTAGCCAACGCCCCGCAGGCGCCGGCGGAGGCCGGCGACGCCGCGGCCCCGATCGGGGGCATAAACGAAAAGATCCGCCAGCTCATCCGCCTCTCGAAGGAACAGGGGTACCTGACGTTCGACGACATCAACGAGGCGCTGCCCGAGTCGATCGAGAACCAGGAGGAGATCGATAACGTCCTGTCTATCCTCCAGAACCTCGAGATCGAGATCCTGGAGCCCGACCAGGTCGAGGACTACAAGCTGCGCCAGGAGGAGGCCGAGGAGGAGGAGTCGCGCTCGTCGCAGAACGACATCCTCGACGACCCGGTGCGCATGTACCTGAAGCAGATGGGCCAGGTGCCGCTGCTGACGCGCGAGCAGGAGGTCGAGATCTCGAAGCGCATCGAGAACGCGGAGCTTAAGGCGCAGGAGGCGCTGTTCCACGCGTCGGTCGTGGGCGGCCACATCGCCGCCCTCGGCGCCAAGCTGCTCAACCGGGAGGAGCGGTTCGACAGGATCGTCATCGACAAGAAGATCGAGAGCCGCGACGCCTACTTCAGGACGCTGCCCAAGCTGGTCGAGTCGACGAGGAAGTCCGAGGCGGGCGTGGCCGAGGCCTGGATCGAGCACGCGAAGGCCCGGACCGAGCCGGACAAGAAGAGGGCGCTCGCGAAGTTCCGCAGGCGCGAGACCGCGCTCAGGGCCAACTTCCCGAAGTTCTACTTCAAGCTGAAGGTCTACGAGGAGTACCTCGAGCAGCTGCGCCCCGTCCTCGAGGAGATCGAGACCTACTACTTCCAGCTGGAGCGCGCCAAGCACCCGAAGACAAAGAAGGACGCCTCGATCGACACCCGGGCGATCAACAACCGGCTGCGCCACATCGAGCTCGATCAGAGGATCGCGCCGGCCAGCCTGCTCGAGGTCTACCAGCGCACGATGACCCACGTGCGGGAGGCCCACCGCGCCAAGACCGAGATGGTGGAGGCCAACCTGCGCCTGGTGATATCGATAGCCAAGAAGTACACCAACCGCGGCCTCTCGTTCCTCGACCTGATCCAGGAGGGCAACATGGGCCTCATGAAGGCGGTGGAGAAGTTCGAGTACCGCCGGGGCTACAAGTTCTCGACGTACGCGACGTGGTGGATCCGCCAGGCGATCACGCGCTCCATCGCGGACCAGGCCCGGACGATCCGGATCCCGGTCCACATGATCGAGACGCTCAACAAGGTGATGCAGGTCCAGAAGCAGCTTCTCCAGGAGTACGGCCACGAGCCCACGCCGGACGAGGTGGCCGACGAGATGAACCTGCCCGTCGACCGGGTCCAGCAGATCATGAAGATGGCGCAGCAGCCGATCTCGCTCCAGTCGCCGGTCGGCGACGGCGACGACACCTCGTTCGGGGACTTTATCGAGGACAAGTCCGCGGAGAACCCGTACGACATGACCGCGTACTCGCTCCTGCGCGAGAAGATCATCGACGTCCTCGACACGCTCACCGAGCGCGAGCGGCGCGTGCTCTCGCTGCGCTTCGGCCTCGTCGACGGATACAGCCGGACGCTCGAGGAGGTCGGCAAGCAGTTCAAGGTGACCCGGGAGAGGATCCGCCAGATCGAGGCGAAGGCGCTGCGCAAGATGCGCCACCCGACGCGCATCCGCCAGCTTCACGGCTTCTTCGACGCCGAGCAGATCGACAACGCCCAGAACCTGCTCAAGGTGGCCGCGTCGCTGCGGCCGCCGCGGCCGTAGGGCGCCGAACGCACTTGCCTAGGGGTGATTCCGGGCTAGATTGGTGCCATGGCACCCTTTGACGTCCAGTTTGCCGGGTTGATTCCCAGTGGCGGCGGGGAGTGGGTCCTTATCCTTCTCGTCCTCCTCCTGCTCTTCGGCGGCACGAAGCTGCCGGCCCTCGCAAAGGGCCTCGGGCAGTCCATGAAGGAGTTCAAGAAGGCAGCGAGGGACGACGAGCCCCCGCCGGCCCCTGCCAAGGAGGAGCCGAAGAAGCCCGACGCCCCCGGGTCGAACTAGGGGGCGGGGGCGCACCGTCCGCGTGTCGGCGAGGCTGAACCGAGCGCCGGAAGCCCGTCGCGGGGCGCGGCACCTTCCGCAAGCCGAACCTTTGGATTCGAGGCTGCGCGCCGGAGGCGCGCGAGGGCCCCGACCGGCGTATTTCCTTCGTTGACAGGTGCCTGCGACGCCCATTCGATTCCATCGGCGGAAACGCCACTGACTCCAGCCCCACGGCAGCACGCGATCATGGCCAACCTTTTCGGTTATTTCTCCAACGATATCGGCATCGATCTCGGAACGGCGAACACGCTCGTATACGTCAAGGACAAGGGGATCGTGCTTCGCGAGCCCTCGGTGGTGGCCCTGGACACGGTGACCCGGAAGGTGCGCGCGGTGGGTGACGAGGCCAAGCGCATGCTCGGCCGCACGCCGGGCAACATCACGGCAATCCGCCCGATGAAGGACGGCGTCATCGCCGACTTCGACGTGACCGAGGCGATGCTGCGCTACTTCATCCAGAAGGCGAGCCAGAGCTTCCGCGCCCCCCCGCGCGTCGTCATAGCGATCCCCTCGGGGATCACCGCCGTCGAGAAGCGCGCTGTCATGGACAGCGCGACCCACGCCGGCGCGCGCAAGGTGATCACCATCCCCGAGCCGATGGCGGCGGCGATCGGCGTCGGCCTCCCGATAGACGAGCCCGCGGCGAACATGATCGTCGACATCGGCGGGGGCACCACGGAGATCGCCATCATATCGCTAAACGGCATCGTGTTCTCCAAGTCGATCCGCGTCGCGGGCGACGAGATGGACTCCGCCGTGATCAACTACATGAAGCGGGCGTACAACCTGCTTGTCGGCGAGCGCACCGCGGAGGAGATCAAGATGCGCATAGGCTCGGCCTACCCCCTCGACGAGGAGCTCTCGATGGAGGTGAAGGGGCGCGACTCCATAGCGGGCCTCCCGAAGACGATTCACATCACCTCCCAGGAGGTGCGCGAGGCCCTGTCCGACACGGTCGCCGCTGTGGTGGACGCCGTCCGAACGACGCTCGAGCGCTGCCCCCCCGAGCTCTCAGCCGACCTCGTGGACCGGGGCTTTGTCATGGCAGGCGGCGGATCGCTCCTGCGCGGCATAGACCGGCTGCTCAGCGACAAGACGGGCCTGCCCGTCACCGTAGCCGACGACCCCCTCTCCGCGGTGGCCAACGGGACCGGAGCCGTTCTGAACGACCTGTCCTGGCTCATGCATAACGCGTGAGGATTGGGCAATCCCAACGCTTTGACCAAGCCAGACCCTTCGTCGCGCTAGGCGCGGCGCTTGCGGCTTGGCTCGTCGCGCCGGTCGCCTTCAAGGCGATCGCCCGCGCGAGCTTCTTCGAGATGACGGCGCCGATCACGGCGACGGCGTCCTACGCGAGCGACCTAAGGAGCTTCTGGGCGCTGCGGCTCCATTCGAAGGAGGAGCTGATAGAGGCCGGCCGCGACCTGGCCCGCCTCGACGCGTCGTACTCCCTGGCCGTCAAGCAGAACACCGAGCTCCAGGCCGAGGTGGAGCGCCTCCAGGGCCTGCTGCACATGCCGCCGCCGGAGCACTTCCGCTTCGAGCACGCACGCGTGGCCCAGCGCGACTTCTCGGGCTGGTGGCAGCGCATGGTGATCCGCAAGGGCAAGGATTACGGCATTCCCAACGGGGCGCCCGTCGTCTACAGCGGCGGCGTGGTGGGGCGCGTGGCCGAGGTGCACGCCTACACCTCGGTCGTGGAGCTGATCAGCAACCCGGGGCTACGGATCGCCGCGGTCGTCGTGGGAGACACGCGCCCGATCAGCTTCCAAGGCGCGGAGAACCCCCTGTTCGGCGTCGCAAAGGGCGTCGTCGAGTTCCTTCCCCTGGACGTGTACGCAAGCGCCGCGGCGCCCAAGGTGCTCGCTACCTCGGGCCTCGGCGGCGTCTATCCGGCCGGCCTCACGATCGGCCGGATCGTCCACGTAGAGTCGAGCGCGGACGGTCTTTTCAAGACGGGCGAGGTCGCCCTCGACCCGCGGCTCGCGGAGCTGACGGAGGTGACCGTGCTCGTGCCGGCCAATCCGGGCTGAAGGGGGGCCCCGTATGCGAGGAGCCTCCGCCGTGTTCCTGACGCTCTACCTCCTTCACGCGCTGGTGGCGGAGGCGAACAACGCGCTGTCCGGGGCGCATGTCTGGCTGTTCGCCGGCGGCCTCTACGTCGCCTACTCGGCGCTCATGATGCCGCTGCGCCAGGGCCTGGCCGCCACCATACTGGCCGGCCTGCTCTGCGACGCCGCGGCCCCGGTCGCGTTCGGGACCCACGCGGCGCTGTTCGCTGCGGCCCACGTGGCGGTCTACGCCGTCAGGGAGCGCCTCCAGCGCGACGAGATGGCCGTCAGGGTGGCGGCGGCGCTCATCCTTAACCTTGCCTTCTTCCTCGCGCTCTCGTTCGCGCGCCTGCGACTTGCCCCGGCGATGTCGACAGCCTGGCCTCGGATGCTGTCGGACCTGCTGAGCTCGGAGGCCGCCGTCGCGCTGATCGCGCCCTGGTTCTTCGCGCTCCAGATTCGCACCCTCGAATTGGCGCGTGCCCTGCCGCCCCGCATAGCCTAGGATCCGCCCCCGGACCGAGATGGCCACGCCCCCAAACGAGCGCTCCGGCAGCCTCGTCGAATCCAAGACTGGATTCGACCCCAGGATCCTAGCCTTTCACGGCATCGTTGCGCTCATGCTGCTCGTGCTCGTGTGCGGCCTGGCCTACCAGCAGCTCATCAAGGACGCGCTCCATCACGAGCGGGAGCGCCAGCAGAACGAGCGGCGGGTAATCGTGCCCGGGCCGCGGGGCAACATCTACGACCGTTTCGGCCGGCTCCTTGTCGGCAACAGGCCCCGCTTCGCCGTCGTGCTCAACCTCGACGAGCTGCGCCCGGAGTTCCGCAGGGAGTACCTGCGGATCCTTGGCAACTACAAGACGGCGGGCGAAAGGGATATCCCCGATGCGGACCAGCTGGAGCAGATCGCCCACGCGAGCGTCGTGCAGCGCTATATGGACCAGGTCAACTCCCTGCTCGGGCGGTTCGGTACCGTGGACAGCGGGCGCCTGAGAAGCCACCTCCACCGGCAGCTCCTGCTGCCGTACACGCTCGTGGACGACCTAAAGCCGGAGGAATTCGCCCGCCTCATCGAGCACCTGCCCGTGAACTCTCCGCTGCAGGTGTACACGTCGAACACGCGGTTCTATCCGTTCGGAGCGGCCGCCGCTCACGTGCTCGGCTACGTCGGCGCGAACGAGGGAGCGGACGACGAGGAGTTCCCTGGGGAGGACCTCACGACCCTGAAGATAAAGGGCACGGTAGGCCGCGACGGCCTCGAAAAGCAGTTCGACTCGCAGCTGCAGGGCGAGGCGGGCTACACGATCCTCCGGGTGGATCCGGCGGGCTACAAGGTCAACCCGCCGATCGAGCACCGGCTGCCGGTCCAGGGCCGCAGCCTCTCTTGCAGCCTCGACATAGACCTCCAGACCGCCGCCGAGGACGTGCTCGGCGACGTGACCGGCGCGGCGGTCGCCATGGACGTGCGCACGGGCGAGGTCCTCGTGATGGCGTCCGAGCCCGGCTACGACCTCAACGCGTTCTCGCCGCGCCTGAGCGTCGCAGCGGCGGCCGACATCGAGGCGCGCAGGGCCTGGACAAACATAGCCCTGAACGGGGTCTACTCGCCTGGCTCCACGTTCAAGATCGTGGTGGCGACGGCGGCGCTCCTGACGGGCGCGATCACGCCCGAGGACAAGCCCGCGGACTGCGAAGGGTCGATGATGGTGGGCAACCGGCGCTTCACGTGCGGCAACGGGCTGGAGCAGCACGGGAGGCTGGCCCTGTCCGACGCCATTTCCGAGAGCTGCGACATCTACTTCTACACGGTCGGGCTGAAGACCTCGGCCGAGGCGATCGCCGCCGAGGCGCGCCGCTTCCGCCTCGACCGTCCCACCGGGATCAACCTGCCCGGCGAGACGCGCCGGATGCTGATCCCTGACCCGCAGTGGAAGAAGCGCGCGCGCGACGAGAACTGGACGCCGGGCGACACGGCCAACATGGCGATCGGCCAGGGCGACGTGCAGATGACCCCGCTCGTGATGGCCTGCTTCGCCGCCTCGTTCGCCCGGGGCGAGCTTTCGACCGTCCCGACGCTGCTCCACGATCCCGGGCGGCGGGCCCAGCACACCGAGGCGATCGGCCTGTCGCGGTATCAGATGGCCGCGATCCTAAAGGGGATGGAGGGAGCCACCATGGGGGAGGGAACGGCCCATATCCTGACGAGCCTCGACGTCCTGCGCGTGCCGGGCGTCAGGATCGCCGGCAAGACGGGCACGGCCCAGATCAAGAGGCCCCAGGGCGAGCTCGACGAGGCCTGGTTCATCTGCTTTGCCCCGATCGAGGACCCGGAGATCGCGGTGGCCGTCGCCGTCGAGGGCGACGTGCCCGGGGAGACCTTTGCCGGGGGGCGCTACGCGGTGCCGGTCGCCTCGGCGATCCTCAAGAAATACTTCGAGAAGAGACGGGGCGGTGCCGGCGTGAACGCGCCGCCTGCCGGGCCTTCCTGAACACGTCAGAGGGACGTGGCCAGGTGTAGGCCGGCCCGAAGCGCAGGCGCTGCAGGTCGGCGACGAGCGCCGCGGGGCCGCCGATCTTGACCAGCCAGCGGCCCGCCTCCCGCCTCACCGGGTCCACCCTCCTGGCCCGCCCAGGCATGACAATGCGCAACCGGCCCGTCGCGAGAACCCACCAGGCCGCCGCCGCAGCTGCCGCGGCTCCTACCAGCCGGGCGAGGCGCGCCCCGTCCCACGGTCCCTTGAACCATTCCTTCACGGCGCGCGCCGCCCGCACGATCCCCGACTGGATCCACTTGCCCGAGTTGTCCGTCGCGCCCCGGACGGCCCTTAGCGCGTCGACCTGGTCCTGCTGGTCGAAGTTAACGATGCGCCGGTACCAGAAGACGCGCAGGCTGCTGAGCCGGGCGGACCAACTGCGGTCCACCCTGCCGGCGAGCGCCCCCTCGCCCGCCTCCTCGGACGCGCTCCCGCGGGCGGCGATCGCGAGCGGATCCTCCCTGAGCCACACCTTCCTTTGCCCGTCCCAGACCTCGGCCCATGCGTGGGCGTCCGAGTTGCGGATGGTGTAGTTGCCCGAATAGGCGTTCCAGGTCCCCCCCTTGAACCCCGTGACGACCCGGGCAGGGAAGCCCGCCGACCGGGCCATGATGACGAGGGCGCCTGCAAACAGCTCGCAATGTCCCGGCTCGCGCGACGCCATCCACCTGACCAGGGGATCGCCGGGCCCGCTCGGAATCCTCGGCGACAGAGAGTAGAGGTGCTGGCTCCTGAGGAGGCTGCTCGCACCCTGCGCGAACGCCGCGGCGTCGGAGCCGGCGGGCGCCGCCGCGGACGCGATCCGCGCGAGTGTGGCCCTGTCTTCCCCCGAAAGCTCGAGGCCGAGCTGCAGGGGCAGCGTGCTCGGCACGGCCCGGTTCCTCCAGCGGCCGGCGAACGTGGAGTCGCCAAGCTCGGGCGAGTCCGGAGCCATGCCCTCGACCCTGTAGGCCGTCATCGTCGCGGGCTCGTCGCGCAGGGCGACCAGCATGAGCTCCCCCGAATACCTGAAGTTCTGCGCCTCGCGGAACCGGAGCACGTCGAAGCGCCCCAGAATGGGAAGGTAGCGGCTGACGCCCGACTCCAGGTAAAAGGTCCAAGCCGGCGCCCCCCGCACGCCGTGGCCAGGGTTCCTGATATTCGCCCCGGTGTTCTCGCTGCCAAAGACCAGCCTCGACTTCATCCCCGCCGAAAGCGTGAACCCGCCGTTTTGGTACCGGTCGAGCACGACCATCCTCCAGTACGGGTTTGCCGGCGCTCGCGCGGTGTCCGAGACATCCACGAAGAACGCGACGCTGTCGTCCTGCGCGATCTCGGTTATGTCGCCGAATTTGATCGAGTCGCTGAAGCCCGTCATCGCCTTCCTCGTCACGAATCGCTCGAGAAACAGGCTGTTCTCGAGCTGGAAGCGCGGAATCATGAGGAACAGCAGGCCCGACAGCGCGATTACGCCGAGGAAAAGGGCCGCGGCGGAGGCGTTGAGCCGCCAGTCGGAGACCTCGTGAAGCCGGCGCGCGAGCCGGCGCCAGTCCGCGTGCGCGGCCCAGAGCGGAACCACCCCGCGCACGGCCAGTTTCGGCGCCTGCCCTCCCTCGGCCGAGGACGCGATCGTCACCGCCATGAGAAGGCCGAGGGCGCACGCCGTGAACACGAGGATCTGCGCCGCGAAGACGAGCGAAACGGTCAGGACGCCAGCCACCACGACCAGGAAGAGCCCGAGGACGATGATCTGCAGGTCGTCGCGCCGGGCCCGGTGGCTCACGCCGCGGTACAGGAGCAGCAGGAGGTCGAGCCGGACGACGGCCGGCAGGAGCTGGCCCGAGCGCCAGAGGTCCGCCGCGAAGAAGAGCGCGATCGCGGGGAACGCGAGCCGGTGGACCCAAACGGGCACGCGCGCGGGAAGGACGGGCACCGCCAGGGCTAGCAGGACGCCCGCGGCGGCGAAGGCGGCCATCGCCTCGGAACCGATGTCGAGGTAGAACACCGTCGCGATCGACAGCAGCATGAGCACGCCCCCGAGAAGCCACCTCAGGAGCTGGACCTCGTCGGGACTAAGCCGCTGCCGCCCTGCTTCCATTGATGAATGCCGCGACGCCCCTGGGGCCGTCGGGTCCGAATGTAATGACGTTCACACCCTGCCTCCACCGCTCCTCGGCCGCTGCCGCCGCGTCGCGAGCCGCCGGCAGCGGGCGCGCCTCGGCAAGCCGGTCGAGGAACGACTCGAGGTCCGCCACCCGCCTCATCGCGACCCGAGGGCCGGCGTCGATCGCGGCAGCCTGCAGGCGGCCCGCCCGGAAAAGATCCTGCGCGAGCGTCGCCGCGAGGCTCATCAGCAGCTCGAACTGCTCCGGCCGGCTCCACACCGCAGCGTCGGTCACGAGCCAGATCGAGCACGCCTCCGAGCTCTGGGCGGAGAATTGCCGGATGAGGAGCCGGCCCATGCGGGCGCTCGCCTTCCAGTGGATCAGCCTGTGGGAGTCCCCGGGCTCGTAGCGCCGGAGCGCTATCATGTCGCCCTCGTCGCCGGCCCGCGCCTGGCGGAGCTCGCCGGACGGGCGCCTGGGCCCGGCCGCGGCGAAGCGCCGGTATTCCACAGGAGCCGGCCAGACCGGCACCTCCCTGTGGAGGTCGATGGCCGTCAGCTTGCTCAGGAACCCGAACGGGAAGAGCGATCCGATACCCAGGAGCTCGATCCTGAGGAGGCCCCGGCGCGCCGGCGTGAACGCCCAGTCGAGCCTCCCTTCGCCCCCGGGGTCGAGGCGGGTGCGCAGGTGGACGGTCCCCCGTGCGCCGGCCTCCTCCACCCTCGCGAGCGCGGCCCGGACGTCGATCCCCCTCGCGGTGAACGTCGACTGCGGCCGCGCGGGCTCGCCGCGCTCAAAGGGCCTCGCGGCGAATTCGAACCAGAGCGCGTAGGTGGGCATGAACCTCTTCCCGTTGCGCAGCAGCAGGCCCACCTCGGTCTCCTGGCCCGCCCTGAGCGGCGGCATTATCTCGATCTGCCACTCCAGGCGCCGCAGGTTGAGCCACGAGAGGACGCCGCTGAGTATGAGGCACGCCAGGAGCAGCGACAGGGCGATGAACAGGATGTTGCTCGCCGAGTTGTAGGCCGCGGTCCCGATCCCGAGCGAGAGCCCGATCAGCACCATCCCGGAAAGCGTCGGCTGGATCCTCTCGTGGCGCCTCGGCCATAGTAGGCTCCACAGGACGCGCCGCCAGAAATAGCGCCGGCCGCTCGCCGCAGTCGCTCTCACACGGGCGGCGGCAGCGCCGAGAGGATGCGCCTGAGGTGCGCGCCCACCGCCCGCCTTTCCTCGAGCGAGTCCCCGGTCTGGCGCGCCAGCGAGAGGCGGTGGGCGAACACGAGGGGGACGAGCTCGGTCACGTCGTCGGGAAGGACGAAGTCGCGGCCGCTGACAAGGGCCCTCGCCTGGGCCGCCGTGCGCAGGGCGAGCCCGCCCCTGACGCTCGCCCCCGCCTTGAACTCGGACTCCGTGCGCGTGGCCGAGACGATGCGGAAGATGAAGTCGAGGATGCTGTCCTCGATGAACACCTCGGGCACGAGGGCCTGCAGGTCGGCCACGTCGGCCCGCGACGCAACCGGGTTGAGCGAGATCGAGTCGTAGCCGCTGCGCGAGGTCCGCAGTATCTCTATCTCGTCCTCGTGCTGCGGGTAGCCCATGCGCAGCCGCATCAGGAACCGGTCCATCTGGCTCTCGGGAAGAGGGAACGTCCCCTCGTAGTCCACGGGGTTCTGCGTCGCGAAGACCATGAACGGCACCCCGACGGCGTGCGACTTGCCGTCGACCGTGACCTTGGCCCTGTCCATGACCTCGAGGAGCGCGGACTGCGTCTTCGGCGGGGCCCGGTTGATCTCGTCCGCAAGGACGATGTTCGCAAACACCGGCCCCTTCTTGAAGACGAACTCCCTTGTCGACTCGTCGTAGATCGCGACCCCGGTGACATCCGACGGCAGCAGGTCACTCGTGAACTGGATCCTAGAGAACGCGCAGTCGGTCGATCGTGCGAGGGCGTACGCGAGCGTGGTCTTGCCCACGCCGGGAAGGTCCTCGATGAGCAGGTGCCCGCCGGCCGCCAGGCAGATGAGCAGCTGCTCGATCACGTCGTCCTTGCCGAGGATGGCGAGGCGCATGTTGGCCCTGAGGCGGTCGAGCGCCGCCTTGGCGTCCGCGATCCTGTCCGACTGGAGGAACTCGCTCATTGGTGGGTCCGTGGCGCCGTCAGGCCAGAATCTCGAGCATCCGGGTGAAAAGCCTGTTCACCCTCTCCTGGTTCGTCTTCACGAGGTCCTTGAAGCGGACGAAATCGATCTCGGTGCCTTCGAGCCCATTCGCGTAGTTGTCTATGATGGCGAGGCTATTGTAGTTGAGACCGGCCTCGCTGCACAAGTCCGCCTCGTTGGCCGCCGTCATTCCGATGACGTCGCCCCATCCGCGCACAGCCCGGATCTCCGCCTTGGTTTCAAAGCGCGGGCCGCGCATCTGCACGTATACCTTGCCCGTCGCGATCTCGAACTCCGGAGCGAGCTTGGTCACAAGAAGCGGTATCAGGTTGTTGGAAATCACTGGGGCGCCGCCTTTTAGCTCCTTGTCAAAGAAGGTGGCCGGGCCCTGCTGGAGGCTCACGTAGTCCGAGCAGGAGACTATCGATCCGGGCGGGATCTCCCTCCTCAGCGAGCCCACCGAATTCAAAGAGACGATGTCCCTGAACCCGAGGTCCGCGAGCGCGCGGATGTTGGCCCGGTAGTTTATCGAATGCGGCGGCAGGGGAACCCCGTACCCATGGCGGTTGATCAGGGCGTGGTCGCCGCGCGCCTTGTAGGAGACCGCGCCGTAGGCGGTCTCGACCCCGCGCACCTCCCAGGACGAGAAGAGCGTGGAATTGACTATGCTTGTGCCGCTTAGAAACGCGACTCTCATGAAGGGGCCGATTCTCTCCCGCCCTTCCACCTTGTCAAATCCGGCGGCGGAGACGTACCCTAGCCGGACCGACATGATCCGAGCCAGCCATGCGCCCCCTGACCACGGCACCGTGCCGCGCCACGTCGCCATCATCATGGATGGCAACGGGCGCTGGGCGAAGCAGCGCGGCCTTCCGAGGATCGAGGGCCACCGGCGCGGGGTCGAGACCGTGCGGACAGTCACGTACGCGGCCCGCGACCTCGGCGTGCGCATGCTCACCCTGTACGCGTTCTCAGCCGAGAACTGGAACCGGCCCAGGGACGAGGTCGGCGCGCTCATGGGCCTCCTCGAGCGCTACCTGAAGAGGGAGCTCAGGACGTTCGTTCGCGACCGAGTTCGCCTGCTGACGATCGGCCGCGTTGACGAGCTGCCTCCGGGCGTGCGCCGGCACCTGGCCGTGACGGTCGAGGAGACGAAGTCGTTCACGGACTACACGCTCGTGCTCGCGCTCAACTACGGGTCGCGAACCGAGGTTGTGGACGCGGCCCGCAGCTATGCGGCCGCCGTCGCCGCCGGGCGCCAGAAGCTGAACGACGCATCCTGGGAGGCCTTCGCCAGGCACCTGTACACGTCCGGCATGCCCGACCCCGACCTGGTGATCCGGACCTCGGGCGAGACGCGCGTGAGCAACTTCCTCCTGATGCAGGCGGCCTACGCCGAGTTCTTTTTCACGCCCGTCCTCTGGCCCGACTTCACGAAGGCCGACCTCGCGGCGGCCATCGCGGACTACGCGCGGCGCGAGCGGCGGTACGGCCAGACGAGCGAGCAGGTGAGGCCCCCGGTGGTGGCGGCCGGCTGAGGCACGGCGGGCGAAAACCGTGGCAAAACGCATCGCAAGCACCATAGCGCTCTGGCTGGTAGTCTTCGCGGTGCTTTGGTTCTTCCGGACGGCCGGGGCTGTGGCGGCCATAGTCGCGGTGTCCCTTCTGACGCTCAGGGAGTTCTACAAGCTGATGGCGGCCGCGGGCTACGCGCCGTTCCAGCGGCTGGGTCTGCTGTTCGGCGGGCTGATCACGCTCGCCCCGTGGGCCCAGTCCAGGATGAGCCTCTCCGCTCATCAGCTCGTCGCCGTCGCGACCCTCGTGTTCTCGTTCAGGATGCTGCACGAGCGCACTCCCGAGAAGCGGGTGGAGGCGCTCGCGTCTACCCTCCTCGGCCTTGTCTACGTGTCGCTCCTCCTCCAGTACCTCGTCCGGATCGTCACCCCGGTCGCCGGCGACGCCATCGGGCCGGACGGACGTCTCGTCCTGTGCCTCTGGGTTGTCGCCGTCGCGAAGTTCTGCGACGTCGGCGCGCTCCTGACCGGGCTTGCGTTCGGGCGCCACCCGCTGGCGCCCGCCATAAGCCCGAAGAAGACCTGGGAGGGGGCCGCCGGAGGCATCGTCGTCGCGATGGGCGTGGGGGCCCTGACGGCCTGGCTCGGGCGCGGGGTGCTTCCCGCGAGCATGGGCCCGCTCCGCGCGGCGCTCCTCGCGGCGCCGTTGGCGGCCGTCGCGGTCGTCTCCGACCTGGTCGAGTCGGCCTTCAAGCGCAGGGCCGACCTTAAGGATTCAGGGGACGGAGTCCCCGGGATAGGCGGGATCTTCGACCTGTCCGACAGCGTCATCCTCGCGGCGCCGGTCGGGTATTTCCTGCTCGGCCTGCCCTAGCGGCGCGGGCAGACCCCCTGACGATCGTGACCGCATCGCCATCACCGACCTCGGGATCCTCCCCCCGCAAGCGCGTCGTCCTGCTGGGCGCGACCGGCTCCATCGGCTCGAGCGCGCTCCGCGTGCTCGCCGCCCACCGCGACCGCCTCGAGCTCGTCGGCGTCGCAGCGCGGTCCGACTGGCGGCGGCTCGCGAAGATCGCCCGTGACTTCTCCGTCGCCGACGTCGCCCTCACCGACGAGAAGGCGTGCTCTGAGGCGAAGCGGGCCGGCGCACTGGCGCCGGGCACCCGCCTGCTGCAGGGCGCCGCGGGAATCGCCGAGCTTGCGGCCCTGCCCGCCGCCGATCTCGTCCTCGTGGCGACGTCCGGGACATCGGGGCTCGAACCGGCACTTGCGGCCATCGCGGCTGGCAAGCACCTGGCCCTCGCGTCGAAGGAGGTGCTGGTCCTCGCCGGGAAGTTCGTGATGGAGCAGGCGAGGCTGCGCGGGTCGCGGATCCTGCCTGTCGACAGCGAGCACAACGCCGTCTTCCAGTGCATCCAGGGCCACCAGAGCTCGAGCGTCAGGAGGATCATCCTGACGGCGAGCGGCGGCGCGTTCCGGGACTGGCCCGAGGAGGGCCTCCAGCACGCGACCCCGGCCGACGCCCTGAAGCATCCCAACTGGGCAATGGGTCCGAAGATCACCGTCGACAGCGCCACCCTCGCCAACAAGGGGCTGGAGCTCATAGAGGCCCAGTGGCTCTTCGGGCTCAGGCCGGACCAGTGCACCGCCGTCATCCATCCGCAGAGCACCGTCCACTGCCTCGTCGAATTCAACGACTCGGTGATGCTCGCTCAGCTCTCCCCCTCGTCGATGACCTTTCCGATCCAGCACGCGCTGCTCTTCCCCGACCGAGTCGAGGGGGTCGAGCCGCCCCTCGACTTCACGCGGCTGCTGCAGTTTGAGTTCAAGCCGATCAACGAGGACCGGTACCCGATGTTCCGCCTTGCCCGGGAATCCATGGTTGCCGGGGGCGTGGCGCCGGCCGTGTTCAACGCAGCGAACGAGGTGGCCGTGGAGGCGTTCCTGAAGGGGAGGATACCGTTTCTTGCGATTCCAAAGATTGTCGGTCATGCTCTCGACCACTCAGCCAACTTTGAACCCGCCGACCTCAATGCTGTCCTTTCAGCCGACAACGAGGCCCGGCGGCGCGCCACGCTGGGTGTCGATGTATTTACGTAGTTGATGACCAATTAATTACAAACGCGGTGCCATACGAATTGCTTCAATCCGTTTTGTCGAACACCTGGTCGGTATTCCTGATCGTGCTTTTCTTTGGCGGGTCGATCTTTGTGCACGAGCTCGGGCACTACCTCGCCGCGCGCAGGAGCGGCGTGCACGTGGAGAGGTTCTCCATCGGGTTCGGCCCCCCCATATTCTCCTGGAAGGGATCGGACGGGACCCAGTACCAGGTGTCCTGGTTTCCCCTCGGGGGCTACGTTCTCCTCCCGCAGCTCGCCGACCTCGGAGCCATTGAGGGCGCGAGCGAGACGCAAGCGGCGCAGCTGCCGCCCGTCGGCTATTTGACCAAGGTGCTCGTTTTCGTCTCGGGCGCCGCGTTCAACATGCTCTTCGCCTTCGCGCTCGCCTGCGTGATCTGGAGGGTCGGCCAGCCGGCGAACGACGAGACGACGTCGACGCGCGTGGGCTACATCCTGAAGACGATGGAGCTCCCGGACGGCTCCCGGATCGTGAGCCCCGCCGCCGCGAGCGGATTGCGCGTAGGGGACGTCGTCAAGGCGATCGACGGAAACTCCGTGTCCGACTGGGATGAGCTCTTCCAGACCCTGATGACGAGCTCAGGGCGCGACCCGGACGGGAACCCGCGCGCCGTGTTCACCGTGGAGCGCGCCGGCCAGACCCTCAATATCGTGCTTCGCCCCCGCCTCGCCGGCGACGAGCGAACGCGCCGGATTGGCATCAGCCCGGGGTACGACCTGAACGTGGGCGCGGTCGCGCGCGACTCGGTCGCCTTCAGGGCCGGGCTGCGCGCGGGCGACCGGATCGTCAAGGTCAACGGCGAGCCCGTCATGAACGCAGCCGGGCTTGCCGAGGAGCTCTCCGCCGACCCGACGCTGCCCGCCCGCCTGTCTGTCGAGCGCAAGGGAAAGGCGGTCGAGGTCGACATGGGCCCGCGCGCCGCGGCGGACCCTGTGGCGGGGATCGAGATTCAGATCGGCTACCACCTGATCCATCCGTCCCCGTTTGCGCAGGTCGCCGGGGAGGTGACCATGACCCTCCGCACCCTGGGAGGGCTGCTCAACCCGCATTCGGACATAGGCTTGTCCAAGCTGACCGGCCCAGTGGGGATCGTTCACATCCTCCACGAGGCGGCCGACGCCGGGATGCGCTACGTCCTCATGATCACGATCCTGGTCAACGTTAACCTCGCGATCCTGAACCTCCTGCCGATTCCGGTGCTCGACGGGGGCCAGATCGTGTTCGCCACGGTCGCGCAGCTGCGCGGAGAGGCGCTGCCCGTCAGGTTCATCTCGGCCGCACAGGGCCTCTTCTTCGTCTTGTTGATATCGATGATACTCTACGTGAGCATCTTCGACGTGCGCCGCTGGGCGCGCGACTCGCGCGAGGAGCGCGCGGCAGCGGCGCCTGCGTCCACCAAACCCTGACACCATCCGCCATGGCCTACTGCGTTTCACGCTTCCACACCGTCCGCCGGCCCACCCGAGAGGTCAGGGTGGGTTCCGTCGCCGTCGGTGGACCAAATCCTATCCGGGTCCAGTCGATGACGACCAGCGACACGCAGGACGTTGCGGCGACCGTCCGCCAGTCCGTCGCCCTCGCCGAGGTCGGGTGCGAGATCGTCCGGGTGACGGCGCCAAACGTCCAGGCCGCCCGCTGCCTGAGGGAAATCCGCGCCAGGCTCAGCGCCGCCGGCTGGGGCGCCGTTCCGATCGTGGCCGACATCCACTTCCTGCCCCAGGCGGCCATGGAGGCGGTGGAGCATGTTGAGAAGGTCCGCGTGAATCCGGGTAACTACGCCGACAAGAAGAAGTTCGCCGTGCGCGACTACAGCGACGCGGATTACGAGCGCGAGCTCCAGAGGCTCCATGACGCCTTCTCTCCGCTCGTCAAGAGGAGCAAGGAGCTCGGGAGGGCGATGCGCATCGGCACAAACCACGGGTCGCTGAGCGACCGGATCATGAACCGATACGGGGACTCGCCCCTCGGTATGGTGGAGAGCGCCCTCGAGTTCCTGCGGATCGCCGAGTCGCACGGCTACAGGGAGATCGTCCTCTCGATGAAATCCTCCAACCCGAAGATCATGATCGAGGCGTACCGGCTGCTTGTGGAGAGGATGGACGCCGAGGACATGCACTACCCCCTTCATCTCGGGGTGACCGAAGCGGGCGACGGGGACGACGGGCGCATCAAGGGCTCCATCGGGATCGGCTCGCTCCTTCTCGACGGGCTGGGCGACACCATCCGCGTCTCCCTCACCGAGGACAGCGTGTACGAGATCCCGGTCGCCAGGGCGATCGCCGAGAAGGCGATGAGCCTGTGGCGCACCGGGGAGGCCGACGGCCTGGGCAGCGACTCGATAAACCCGTTCCATTTCGCGCGTCGCGAGACCGCGGCGCTCCACCTGGGAGCCGCGGTGGATGTCGGCCCGGAGCAGCCGCCGCGGGTGATCGTAAGGATCGCCGGGGCGGACAAGGCCGCGGGCGCCCTCAGGGAACTCGCCTCGCTCCAACTGAAGGACACGCCGGCTGAAGGGCTCCTCGTGCCGGTCGGCGCCGCGTGCGAGATCGGCGCGCTGCGCCAGGCGGTCCGCGCGGCGCCGGCGGCCGTGAGCTTTCTGGTGATCGAGCTCGCTCCCGGCCTCAGGGGCGCCGAGGTCGAGCCGTTCCTCGCCCAGGGGCCGGAGAGGATTGTTCTCCTGAGGCGTTTCGGAGCCGGTGAGGGCGCGTCCCTCGAGGAATGGGCCGGGCTGGCGCGCAGGACCGGCAGTCTCATCGCGGTGGACACGCCGCCGTCGGACGTCGCGGGCCTCGCCGGCGCCATGAAGGCCGTCGGCGACGACCGCCTGATCGTGACCTTCTCCGGCCTCCCTCCCCCGGGGATCGACCATCCCGTCGGCGCCTACCGCAAGATCGTCGAGGGGCTGCGCGCAGAGGGCATCCGGGCTCCCATCTGGATCCGCAATACGGGCGCCACCGCGGTGCGCGGGGACAACAGCTTCCTCTCCCGGCTGATCGAGGCCAGCTTCCTCACGGGCAGCCTCCTTTGCGACGGGGTGGGCGACCTCGTCAGCATCGAGACCGAGTCCGACGCGCCGCGCTCGGCGCGGCTCTCCTACAACGTCCTCCAAGGCGCGGGCGCGCGGGTTTCAAAGGCCGAGTTCGTCGCATGCCCGAGCTGCGGCCGGACGCTCTTCGACCTGCAGACGACCACCCAGAGGATCCGGGCGCAGACCGCGCACCTGAAGGGGGTGAAGATCGCGATCATGGGATGCATCGTCAACGGGCCGGGCGAGATGGCGGACGCCGACTTTGGCTACGTGGGGGGCGCCCCTGGGAAGATCAACCTCTATGTCGGAAAGCAGTGCGTGCAGTACAACATCCCGCAGGATGACGCCGACGCGCGGCTGATTGCACTCATCAAGGAACATAATAAATGGGCCGAGCCGGAGCCCGCGCACGCATGATCGCGACCACCGCAGTGTATCGAAAAAGTCCACGCACCGTCACGAGTGCGTAACATCACTGTAACCTGAAACAGGCTATGAAAGCCTGATTCAGGGCGATGTAATATTCCGGTTATTACGCGTCGCGCGGTGGGTGATTTCGACGCCTAAATTTGTGTGACGGATGCAATGAAAAAAACCAAAAAAGTTATGCCCACCCCCCCTGTGAACAACTTGTCAGAAAGTTGACCTTGTAATGGATTTGGCGTTCATCGTTACTCATCCCTCGTCCAAGCATTTTTGCTCCCCGGATGTTCTTTGCCGCGCCACGAAAGCCGCCCGTTATGGGCCCCGCAGTGACACCCTACCCTACTCCCTGGTCAACAATACTTTACGTATACACGCCCCTCTAGGGCGCCAGCGCTGGCCAGGATCGAACTTTTGTCGCAGCGAACGGACCCACAAGCGGCTCGAAATGACGTGCCGAAGCACCCCGCCGGTGTGCAATGTGAATAAGAGCCGACTTCTGCCGATCCATGCCTTCTTTGTCCCTGCCCCACAACCTGTGGGAAACCGTCAAATGTGACTTCAAGTCACTGTTCCCGGAGGATGTCTTCCAGATGTGGTTTGAACCCGTCGTTTGCCTCGAAACGTCCGAGGATTCTATCACCTTGGGTGTCCCCAACGACTTCGCAGCCATCTGGATCCACGACAACTACCTGGACCTGATCACTCAGCGGCTCCGTCTCACCGCGGGCAGGGCGGTCAGCGTGGAACTCCAGAAGATTGAAGGGGCTCCGCGGGGAATGGGCGCACACCGATCCTCCGATTCCGCGCCTCCGGTTTCGAAGGCGCGCACGGCAGCCGTGCGCCGGCCGGCCCGCAGCGAGGACCGCGGGCCCGCGCCGGGCACGCTGAACACACGCAACACGTTCGAGTCGTTCGTCGTCGGCGCGAACAACCAGATGGCCCACGCCGCCGCGCTGGCCGTGGCCCAGGCCCCCGCCCAGGCCTACAACCCGCTCTTCATCTACGGGGACACCGGACTGGGGAAGACGCACCTGATGCACGCGATCGGGCACGCTATCCTTCGCAACAACCCCGAGGCGCGGGTCGCCTACCTCTCGACCGAGAAGTTCACGAACGACTTCATCCAGGCGTTGCAGGAGAACAGCATGGTCAAGTTCCGCCAGCGGTACCGCAACGCCGACGTGATGCTGCTCGACGACGTCCAGTTCCTTGCCGGCAAGGAGCGCATCCAGGAGGAGTTCTTCCACACGTTCAACGACCTTTTCGAGTCGGGAAAGCAGATCGTCCTTTCCAGCGATCGGCGGGCGAGCGAGATCCAGAAGCTCGAGGCGCGCCTGGTCTCCCGCTTCGAGTGGGGCCTGCCGGCGGACATCCAGGCGCCGGACCTCGAGACGCGGATCGCGATTCTGCGGACAAAGGCGTCCACGCTCAAGTGCCCGCTGCCCGAGCCGGTCATGGCATTCATTGCCCAGAACATCACCAAGAACGTCCGGAGGCTCGAGGGGGCGATGATCAAGGTTGCGAGCTACGCGGCCCTGAGCAACAAGCCGCTGGACCTCGCGACGACCGAGCGGCTTCTGCACGACATGATGGTCGAGCAGGCCCAGAGCATCCTGACCATCGAGACCATACAGAAGCGCGTCGCCGACCATTTCCAGATCCGTCACAGCGACATGACAAGCAAGCGGCGCCCGAACAACATCGCGATCCCGCGCCAGGCCGCCATGTACCTTGCGCGCACGCTGACCAAGCATTCGCTCCAGGAAATCGGCGACGCGTTCGGCGGCCGGGACCACGGCACCGTCATCCACGCCTGCAAGGCCGTGGACAACATGATGGAGCAGGACGCCTCGATGCGGGGAAGCATCGAGTTCCTTAAGAACCAGCTCGCTCGCTGACCGCGCTCAGGCCGACACGGCTTGAGTTGTCGGCCATGCCTGGCTAGCTTGGCGGACCAATCCATGACCCTCACCGCCGACCAGAAGAAAACCGTGTCCGAGTGGGTCGCCTCCGGCGACACCCTGTATGCGGTCCAGAAGAAGCTTTCGGATCAAATGAAGATCCAGATGACCTACATGGACGTTCGATTCCTAGTGGACGACCTCAACCTCCAGTTGAAGGACCCCGAGCCCAAGGCCGACGCGAGCGACGTCAGCAGGGGCGCGCCGGCCGCGGAGCGCAAGGGGTTCCTGGAGAAGGCCAAGGAGAAGCTCGGCCTTTCGGCGGGCGCAGCCCCCGGCCCGGCCGAGGACGACGAGGAGCTCGAGGGGCCGGCTCCCACGTCGGGCGTGCGCGTCACCGTCGACAAGGTGAACCTCAATCCGAACGCGATGGCCAGCGGGACGGTGACTTTCGGCGACGGCGTGACTGGAAAATGGATGGTGGACCACCAGGGCAGGCCGGCTCTCCTGGAGCTTAGCAAGCCCGGCTACCGCCCGTCTCCGGCCGAGGCCCAGGCCTTCATGCAGGAGCTTTCCCTCGCCCTCCAGGGCCTGTGAACGACCTGGCGGTCTTGCTTCAGCCCCGCCTCCTGGGGCGCGCCATGGCGTCGATCGGCATCCCGCGCCCCGAGGCCTTGATGAGCGACTCGAGGCGCCTCAGGCGCGTTTCCTCCCGCTTCGCGCTGATGACCCACCAGCTCGCGGACCTCCGGTAGGAGGGCGCCTGGGCCCTGAAGAACGCCCATGCCTCCGGGCTGGAGCGGAACTGCAGCACATGGGCGGGACCCAGGCGGGCGTTCTTGCGCTGTTCATATGAGTAGACCGCCATGCGCTCGATCCTGAGCCGGCGGAAGGCCAGAAGACCTGCGGGCTCCATGAGTCCTCGCCTCGCGAGCTCGCGAACCCGGGCTATGTTCCTGACGCTCCAGATGCTGCGCGGATTCCGGCGGCTGAAGCGTATGACGTATCGGAGCGGGCCCGCGCTCTTGCGCAGGCCGTCGATCCACCCGAAGCAGAGCGCCGCGTCCACGGCCTCCTCCCAGGTCAGGCTGGGCACGCCCGAGGCCTTCCTGTGGAACCCGACCCACAGCTCGCCCGCCTCCGCATGATGCGCCTTCAGCCACCTGTGGAACGCCGATGGCGACGGGAAGAACTCCGGCTTCACTGGCATGGATGGCGCCACGGCTGGAGACCTCCGCCAAACCGGCGCCGAGTCAAGCAATGTCCGCCGTGCGCGGCGCCCCTCCTGCCCTTGATCCCCCCGGGGTGCGCAGGATCCCCGGAGCGGGGGACCCTGCCGGCGCCGGTTGACTCGGCGGCGCTCTCGGCCACGCTTTGCCCCACCGCGGGGGCACCTCCGCGGGTCCACGGTTTCACCCCAAAACTCGGAAACACCCATGCAGAAGCATGATTTGGCTTCGTGGGCGCAATCGCGCCGGGACCTCTGGCTCGACTGTGTCCGGATCTACCTCGGCCTCGGGCTGTTCGCCC
>Ga0181526_10000614_pt1 | contig 37106 bp, 24 predicted proteins | sample PEATcosm2014_Bin_35_FD_119750 | JGI IMG/M metagenome (GOLD analysis project Ga0181526, IMG submission 119750) | Peatland microbial communities from MTU Mesocosm Facility, Houghton, MI, USA - PEATcosm2014_Bin06_30_metaG | ecosystem: Environmental > Terrestrial > Soil > Wetlands > Peat | place...
AATTCATGCGTCACCTTTATTGCCGCCGAGACGGCAGAGTCGTCGGACTCGACCGGGGACAATCCGCTTATGGCGAGCAGCTGGATGTCGGGTCGAATCTGCGACACGGTGCGGGCGAGCTCAGTGCCGCCGAGACGGGGCATGTCGACATCGGTGATCACGAGGGCGATCTCCTCGGCGCGGGAGATAAACGCGAGGATCGCCTCGACGCCGTCGGCGCAGCTGACGACGCGATAACCGTGTTCCTGCAAAATGGCGGTGCCAATCTCGCGGATGGGCGCGTCGTCGTCCACAAGGAGGATAAGCTCGCCGTTTCCCTTCGGTATCTCGAAGGGCGAGGCGCTGGTGGTCTGGGGTGTGTCGCTTTCAACGGCGGGCAGGAAAACGCGGAAGGTGGTGCCGCGGCCTACCTCTGTGTCCAGTTCGATGAAGCCGTCGTGGTTGAGCACTATGCCGCGAACCGTGGAAAGCCCCAGCCCCGTGCCTTTTGTCAGGCCCTTGGTGGTGAAGAACGGCGTCCACATGCGCTCGAGCACGTCGGGCGGAATGCCGGTGCCGCTGTCGGAGACCTCGAGCACGACCCAGGCGCCGGGCTTGCCGCCCGGGATAGCGCCGGCCTGCGTGGCGTCGAGCCGGCGGTTGGCTGCGGTGATCTTCAGCGTGCCGCCCTGCGGCATGGCGTCGCGGGCGTTGACGCAGAGATTCAGGAGCACCTGGTGGATCTGCGTGGCGTTGCCCATCACCGGCCAAAGGTCGGAGGGTATCGTCTGCTCGAGTTCGATGGCCCTGGGGAACGTCTCCTCGACGACATTGATGATGTCGCGCGCGATGTGTTTTACCTGCGTGGGCTGGAGCTCGCCGGCGGTGGCGTGCACGAATCCGAGAATCTGCCGAACAAGGCCGACGCCGCGCGTGGCGCACTGCTTCAGCGTGTCGAGGATCTTGAGGTCGCGCGGGGTCGACAGGCTCTCGCGCAGCAGCGGCTCGGCAAACATGATCGGGGCGAGGACGTTGTTGAGATCGTGCGCGATGCCCGCGGCTAGCGTGCCGATGCTCTCGAGCCGCTGCGCGTGGAGGAATTTCTCCTCGAGCAGCTTCTTCTCCGTAATGTCGGCGAGGAAGCTCAGGCGGGCGCGGGGCCGGCCCGCCTCGTCCCGTACAAGCGTGACGCGGTTGTCCACGACGAGGCTGCGGCCCTTTCGATCCCTCACCTTCATTTCGCCGTTCCAGAAACCGTCGCGCTCGACGGCTGTGCGCAGCGCCGACACGATCGCCTGGTCCTCGAGTTGAAACAACGCCTCGGGCAGTTGGCCGACCGCCTCGGCGGCGGACCAGCCGAAGATCTCCTCGGCCCCGCGGTTCCAGAGCGCGATCTTGTTGTCGAGATTCACGATCATCACGCCTTCGTGCGACTTGGAAAGGATCTCGTTCTGCTCGCGCACCTGGGCCTCGGCCAGCTTGTGCTCGGTTACGTCGCGGGAGATGCCGACCATCCCGGTGATGCGGCCCTGCGCGTCGCGCACCGGCATCTTGGTGGTCGAGACCCAGGTGACGTGGCCGTCGGGCCACGTTTCCTTCTCCTCGACGCCGATCAAGGGCTTGCCGGTCTCCATGATGCGCTGCTCGTCCGCGAAGGCCTGCTGGGCGTGCTCCGCGCCGAAGATGTCGAAGTCGGTCTTGCCGACCGCTTCCGCGGCGCTGCGCAGCTCGAAGCTTCGCGCCATGGCTTCGTTGATTCGGATGAAGCGGCTCTGGCGGTCCTTGAAATAGATGTGGTCGGGTATCGTGTTGGCCAGGTCCGCGAAAAGGGCCTCCTCCCGTTTCAGCGCCTCCTCAACCCGGCGGCGCCCGGTGATGTCGCTGCCGATGCTCAGGATCTCGTTTGTCTGGCCGTGCTCGTCCAGCACGGGCTTGTTTGTCCAGGCGACCCAGACCTTCTCGCCGTTGCGGCGCGTGTGCTCAAAGACGGTCTGCGCGAACATCTCGGGGCTGGTGCCGATCTGGCTCATCAGCTGGCCGAGGTCCCGGCCGGTGGTCTCGCTTTCCGGGGAGATGATGGTGCCGACCATGTGGCGGCCCTGGATCTCCGCATCCGTGTAGCCGAAGAACTTCTGCCCAAACTCGTTCAGGAACGTGATCACCCCGCCGCGGGTCCAGCGCAGGATAACGCTGTTGGCGTTTTCAACGAGCTCGCGGTACTTCCTCTCGTTTTCCGCCAGCGCCTCCTGCGCCCGCCTGTTCTCGGTGACGTCCTCAACCGTTCCCTCGTAGTGCTCCGTGCCTCGCTTGTCCTTGACCACCTGGATATTGATCCGGGTCCAGATCAGGGTGCCGTCCTTGCGCCGCATCTGCACCTCGAAGTCGGAGATCCTGCCGGACTCCCTCAGCTGGCGCATTATCTCGGAGCGTGTCGTTGCGCTGGCGTAACAGCCGGCGATGCTCGGCATCTCGCGCATGAAGCTGTCGGCCGATTCATAGCCGAAGATCCGCGCCAGCGAGGGATTGGCCGCCACGATGGTTCCGTCGGTCTCCGTCAGGACGATCCCCTCCCTGGCATTCTCAAATATGGCGCGGAACTTGTCCTCGGCCTCGTGGCGTTTCGTGATATCGACGATGACCCCCGCCAGGTTCCACGAATTCGGGCCCTCCGGCCGGATGACGACCTCCTCGCTGAGCCAGTGCGTGCCGTCGAGGCCTATTATTGGAAACTCCTGCTGGTATCCGCTCGCGCCCTCGGAGAGGGCCTTCCTTGAGGTCCGGTCCAGCCGCTCGTGGTCCGGGGACTGGTTGTCGTCCCAGAGCCAGTCCTTCTCGGTCAAGTCCGCCAGCCGGTAGATCGGGTTGTCGCGAAGCTGCGGCGGCGTCCTGATCTTCCAGTTGTATGTCGAGCCTTCCCGCGTGACCCGGCCCCACCAGAGAAGTACATTTGACCGCTCAAGGGTGTCCAGGATCAGCTGGTAGTTCTCGAGCTTGGCGGCGGTGCCCGCAGGAGGCGGCGGCTCGGGTGCGCTCCGCCGCCGGCCCGAGAGAAGATAATACAGGCCGATCCCGACAAGGCCTGCAACGCCAACCGCGCCGAGTGCGAGAGTCGGGGCTGTTAGGGCTGCAAGTAGCACGTTGATGGTGGGATTCTCTCGGCCGATCGCACGAGGATTTGGCGCAAGGTGTGGCCTCGGGACCAATCACGTGATGCCAGCCGTGAATGTGCCTTAGCCTGCAAACACTGTCAACCGCGCCCCCAAAGGGTATTTACGTAATCTGAAGCACTCGCCCTCGATGCGCGCAGGCCGGCATCACTCTTGTCCGCCCCGAGGGCGATTCGCTCCCTGGCGCAGCGCCTCCACTGCGCGCCTCCTCCTTGGTACTCGAGGCGCGGCCCGGCGGCACCACTGGCGTTTATGGCATCGCAAGTGCGGAAGTCCCGTTCCCGCTGCGCCTAGGCGCCTTGTCGTGCAGGGGCTATGACCCGCGGTCCGCGCACCCGCGGTTTCCGGTCCGGGCGTCTATCGAGCCGCCGGGAGCGGTGCCGGCTCAGGGCAACGCCGGAAAGGGCCTCGCGCCACCGGATCCCGGTTGCCTCAACTCGGCCGCCAGCCAGCCGAGGCCGACCTGGTAGTTCCTGAGTGTGACCTCCGCATCGCCGCCCTTCTCCGCAATCAGCCCGATTGGGCCCTTCCACCCGCTGGCCTGGATGGTCCGCATCATCTCGAGTTCGCGGTCGCCCTGGCTCGGATAGATCAGGTTTCCGTCCATCGCCGTCCCGGTGATGTTCACGGCGACCACGTGGCGCCTGATCTTCTCCCATACCGCCGGGAAGTCCGCGGTGTCGTCGTGGAGCTCGTCGCGGGCGTGGCTGAAGTTGTAGACAATTCCGACGCCGGTCACGCCGGTCCCCTTGAGGTATTCTATGATGGCGACCTCGTTATCCATCATCCCGAACCAGCCGTTGTGGTTGTATAGCTCGACCCTGCATCCGTACGGGGCCGCCAGCTTCACAAGTGCGCTGATCCGCTCGCCGTCCCGCCTGACCCGCAGGTCCTGTTCCTGCGGATTCCCAGGGAGGCTCTGGCGCATGAGCCGGATCGACAGCTGATGCCGCTCGTCCGGCGACATCCCCTCGGCATTGCTTGGCATGGCAACTTCTTTGCCCGGCAGGGCGACCCATAGCTGCGGGTGGGCATTGTGGCGCCTGAACAGCTCGAGCGTATTCCTCGCGCCAGGATCGCCAGCATCGAAGGGGAACCACCAGGCCAGCAGGTTGACGCCGTGCCTTCGGAGCGCCTCGATTTCCCGGTCAAATGTCGGGACGTCCTTCTCGCGCCAGTCATAGGCGAAGCTCCTGAAGCCCAGCCTCTCGAGCATCAGCGCCCGCTCCTCCGGGGCGCGCGCTCTCGAGTCGAACGGGACGGCGCACCACGCGACCAGGTTGTCGCGCGCCCAGAGGCCCGCAGGTATTTGGGGATCAGCTGGATCCACCGTGTCGGTCCTGCCGGCGGGCACGCTGAGAGCGCACGCCAGGCAGGTCATGACCGCGCAAATGGCTCCTCCGGGCATCTTGTTCTTCATGGTTCATCCCCCTGGCTCAAGGCGGGCAGCTCGCTCGGCGCATGTCACGTTTTCGATTCCGCCGTGGGACCTCGCCGGCGCCAGTCGCCCGCGCGGCTCGGTCACGCCGCTCGCCTGCCCATGTGATGCGGGGGCCGGTGCGCGGAGCTCAGTTTTCCCAATCCGATGCCAAAATGCCAGGGCGGAAGATTGGCGGTGAAGCCCGGCTGCAGACCTGCCGCCCGGCCCCACTGCAGGATCTGTGCGGGGCGAGGGCGGATCGAGAGTGGAGGCCCGCGCGGCGTCGGGATGTCGGAGCGCCAGTGGATGAGGAGCACATGTCCGCCCGGAATGATGATCCTGGCCGCTTCCCGCAGCACGGTTTCGGGATCCTGGCAGTGCAGCACGTTGAAAAGCAGGCATGCGCTGCAGCTTCCGGCCTCGAGCCCGAAGCCGTCCTCCAGGACGTTCCGGACCTCGCCCCTGACGTTGAGGACGCCGGCGGCCGCGGCGCGCGCCACTGTGCGGGCGATCATGAGAGGCTCGTCGTCAAAGGCGAAGACGGTGCCGCTCACGCGGCGGGCCAGCGGAATGGTGAATGTGCCGTAGCCGCACCCTAGCTCCGCGACATCCTTCACCGACCTGTCGAGCCCGAGGCGCTCCAGCACGAGAGGGACATCGAACAACGATTCCCAGTAGGCTTCCTCCGGCATTGCGCTGTCGGGAACCTTCATTGTCGACTCTATACAGGAAAAACACGCGCACTGCGAGCCTGTCGCGCATCATGGGCGGACCAGCCCCCGCCGCAGCGTCCGCGGCCGGACCCCGCCCTCACTGGACGGTCACGGAAACCGGGTCGTAGCTCTCGCTTGCGATGGCGACGTTCTCGCCGCCGGCGAGCTTCTCGATGTCGAGCGTCGTGCGGCCCGCTATCGTGCCGGACACGGAGCGGGTCGCCTCCGGGCCGGTCACGGTAATGGCCACGGACAGGGGCTCGAGGGAAAGGTTGCTGATGTGGAGCGTGAAACTGACCTTCGAGCTGGCCAATCCGAACAGGCTGCCCTGCGCCCTCTCGACCGACGTCGCAACCGGCATGCGGCGGGCACGATGGACCAGGGGCTGGAGGCCGGCAATCTCGCCCTCGGCCTTCTTGAGCCGCGATTGCAGGTCCGCCGACCTGCCCCTCTCCTGGTCGAGCTGCGAAAGCAGCTGGGAGGACTTGGACGCCGCCTGGTCCAGCCGGCCCTCCAGATCCGCGGACTGGGACTTGGCCTTGTCCAGCTGCGACTGCAGCTCCGCCGACGAGGCCCTGGCCCCGTCCAGCTGCGTTTGCAGATCGGCGGACCGCGCCCTCGCCTTGGCGAGGTCCGATTGCAAGTCGCCTTGGCGGCTCGTGGCCTGGTCCAGCTTCAACTGGAGCTGCGCCAAGGCTCCCTTGGCCTTGTCCAGGTCGGCCAGGGCCTGGGTGTTGTCTGGCTTGGCCGGCGCAGCCTGCTGATGGGTGTCGGCGCCCTTGGTGGCGACCTGCGTCTTGAGGCTGTGGACCCTGAAGCTGAGGACGATGACAAGAATCGCGAGGCCTAGGCAGACGGCGAGGACCGCCAACATCGATCCCCGTTGGCTGCACGTCTCAAGACGCGGAGTGGCCGCGGCGTTCACAGGGTTCCTGGCGTGTGGAGCGTTCACATGATCCGGACGGCCCGGACCCTAACGCCCCGGGGCCGATCTATCAAGAAGCGTCCTCGCGCCGCCCGGTGCGCCGCGCGGGGCCCGTGGCCCGAGTTTGGGCTCGTTCTCCGGGCTTCAGTTCGCCACACAGTCACCCCCGGATGAGCCGCTTCACTCTGTGCGCTGTCTGCCTAGCGGCCCTTGCGGGCACGGCCGCGAGGGCGGAGGACGTCCTTGACGCCGACAAGGAGCGGAAGGTTGCGCAGCTGTTGCGCGAGAGCGGGGTGCCCAGCGTCTCGGTGGCGATCGCCGAGCACGGCGAGGTGGTCTATGCGAAGGCCTTCGGGAAGGCGGCGCTTTCGCCCGACAGGGCGGCCGATGCATCGACCCGTTATTTCGTGGGCTCGGTCAGCAAGCAGTTCACGGCCGCCGCCGTCCTCCTCGCGGCAGAGGGGGGGAAGCTGACCCTGGACGACCGCGTGTCGAAGTACTATCCCGGGCTGACCCGGGCCGCGGACATCACGCTCCGCCAGCTCCTTTCCCATTCCTCCGGCTACGAGGACTACGCCCCCCAGGATTACTCAATTCCGGAGTGGGCCCAACCGACAGACCCCGATTCCGTCATTAAGGCGTGGGCGGGCAGGGCGCTCGACTTCGAGCCGGGGACCCGCTGGGAGTACAGCAACACAAACTATGTCCTGGCCGCCCGGATCTTCGAGAAGGCCGCGGGCGAGTCCCTCGTCCCCTTCCTCAGGCGGACGATCTTCGATCCGCTTGGGATGAAAAGCGCGACGGACGGCTATCTCGAGCGGCGCGCCTCCGACGCGGTGCCCTACACGCGCTACGGCCTGGGCCCGCCGAGGCCGGCCGTCCCGGAGGCTCCGGGCTGGTATCACGGCGCCGCGGAACTGGCGATGACGCCCTCCGACCTCGCCCGCTGGGACATCGCCGTGCTGCACCACCGCATCCTGAGCGAGAGTTCGTACAGGGATTTGACCGGGGCTGTGAGCCTGAAGAACGGGAACCTGACCCACTACGCGCTGGGTCTGGGTGTCGGCGACATCGACGGCATCCCGCAACTCTCGCACAGCGGGGAGGTCTCCGGCTTTCTCACCTTCAACTCCGTCTTTCCTACCCGCGACATCGCCGTCGTCGTCTGCAGCAATGAGGACAGCGTGTTCGTCGCGGCAACCATCGCCCGCCAGCTGGCTCATTGGCTCATGGACGCCGGGGAGGCGGCCGCCCAGGAGGCCTCGCCGGCCGAGCTGAGGCAAGTGGGCTCCATACTCGACGGGCTGCGCCGCGGCGCCGTCGATCGGTCCCTTCTGACGCCAGACACGAGTGCCTACTTCAGCCCCACGGCTCTTGCGGACATCCGGGCGTCCCTAAAGCCGCTCGGCGCCGTGAGGTCGATCGTGCGCACCCGCCAGGAGCACCGCGGCGGCATGACCTACCGGGGCTACAAGGCCGAATTCGAGAAGGGTGCCGTGGAGATCTCGGTCTATGTGACCCCCCGGGGACTCTATGAGCAGTTCCTGGTGGAGCAGGACATCTGAGCCCGGGGAGCCCGCCCTGGCTGCCGGCGAAGTCAGGGTGCCAGCGACGCCAACCCCGCCGGCGCCGGGTTCCGGGAGCCGGCCCCCGCCATGCTGTCCGCGTCGCTGCCCAGGGCCCTCTCGAGGGCCCCCTCGTCGAGGTGGTAGACGAAGTAGACCGGCCCGATCCTCTCGGCCGGCCGAAGCCTCCGGCAGCTCGCCGCCAGCCTCGCCGCCGCAAGCTGCGCGACCCGGTGGGGCAGCGGACCGCGCCATGCGGGCGCCCCCTCGGCGATCCATTCCCGCCTAAGCTGCTCATTCCACTCGCCGTAGAGCTCCGTCGGTCCGCCGACGAGCCGCGTCGCGCCAAACACGAAGTAGCCCGCCCGGACCCGCCCGTTTTCAAAGGCCCAGTCCAGGTTCGTCGCCGGCAGGCCAAAGTGCTCGTGTCCGGGAGGGCCGAGCAGGCAGACGAAGAGGGGCGTGGTGGGGTCGGCCACCCTCAGGCCCCGTTCCCAGGCGATGAGATCGGGAAGGTCGCCTCCCCATTCCAGCGAGGAGTCAACCATGATCCGGTACCCGGACATCGGCCCCCCGGCGAGGGCGTTAAACCAGGCGAGCGGCTGGCGGCGCGCCGAGTAGCCCTCGACGGCAGCCATGAGGGCGACAAGCCCGACGAGCGCGCACTGTCCCCGTCCGCGCTGGGCGAAGCGCGAGAGCGCCACCCCGCCGGCCACCGCGGCGAGCAGGAACAGGGGCAGGATGTGCCGGACCCCGATGTTGAGCGGCGTGAGCATGGCGACGGCCGCGTATCCGAGCGCGCCGGCCACGACGGGGGCGATGCCTAGGGGGGCGCTTCGGTCGGCCGGGGCCGCCGCCGGGCGGACAAAAAGCCAGGCGAGGAGCGCCAGCAGCATCGCCACCGTGCTCTTCGCCAGGAACGCGACCGGAAAGTAGTCCCAGAACCCGCCGGCGCGGAACTCGCCGAGCAGGTATGCGGGCCGCGGCCTCATAATGTCCTCAAGCGTGAATATCTCCCGCAGATAGGGCTGGGGGAGCGCGTGCCACCTGGCGAGGAGCGCGGCGCAGCGCCCGGCAACGCCCGACGGCTCCGACGCGATGTAAGTGAAGCCTCCAGGGCGGAACGACCAGCCGAAGAACGCCCAGATGCTGGCCCAGGCGACGGCGAAGGCGAGCGCGTGCCATGCGGCGATCGGGAGGAAGGGGCACCTGCCGCGCCGGCGCCAGAGGCGCCATGCGAGCAGAAGGACGGCCCCGGACAGCAGCGCGACGAACGAGAACTTCGTAAGGAGCATCATTCCCGCGCAAAGTCCCGCCAGCGCGGCCGCGTGCGCCGAGGGGCGCGCGAGGAGCCAAGCGTAGCTGGCGAGAGCCGCGAGGTACCAGAACGCCGCGGCCGCGTCCGTGGTCGCCAGCACGCCGTTGGCCAGTATCACGGGGCTGGAGGCATAGAGGAGCGCCGCGAGGGCACCCGCACGGGGCCCGGCGAGCCTGGTGGCCCAGCCCCAGACCAGGACGCCCGACAGGATGCACAGCGCGAGGGTCATCCTCCGCGCAGGCTCCAGGATGGCCCGCGGATCCGCCGGGCCCGAGAAGAGCAGCACCTCCCCGATCAGGAGGGGGTTCCACTGCACGTCGCGCTGCAGCGCGGGGTCCGGCGGGCGCAATCCGCTGCGATAGAGCGGCCAGGCCTCCCACTTCTGCGCGAAGAAGAGGTTGCCCGTCGACTGCCGGTAGTCTCCGTCCCTCCAGCCGCTGAGCCCCGCGCTGATGTGGCCCGGCTCGTCGCGGGTGGCCGAGAGGGCGCCCGCCAGGCGCCCCCCGGCCGCCTCCATCCACGCAAGGGCCAGGAGCGAGAGGGCCAGGCTGGAAAGCCACGCGGCCGCTGGTGGCCGAGCGGACGGCTGGGGCGCGCCCGGCGTCTCGAACTCGGCCTGTTCCATGGGAAGGATTCCGCTCAGCCTTCCAGGAGGTATTTCGCGAAGCGCCCGCGCAGGTTGCGGCTCAGCGGGATCCGCGTGCCGTTGCGCAGGAGAATGGTGTAGTCGCCCTGGGGCGAGGGCTGGAGCTCCTTCACCTGGTCGATCCGCACGACGGCGGAGCGATTCACGCGGCTGAAGTGCTCGGGCCCGAGGCGCGCCTCTATGGAAGAGAGCGTCTCACGGGGCATCAGTCGCTCGCCTGCGGTGGTGTGGATGACCACGTAGTTGTCGGCGGCCTCGACCCAGACGACCTCGTCGAGCGTCAGGAAGACGTAGCGGCCGTTGGCCTTCACCGCGAGCCGCTCTGGCTTCGGCGCCGGGACGGCGCCTGAAAGGAGGCCCTCGATCCGGGCTCCCAGGGCGCCCGCCCGGCGCGTGCTCACGTACTCGGCAGCCCGCTCGAGCGCGGTCTCGAGGCGTTCCCGGTCGAACGGCTTGAGCACGTAGTCGACGGCGCGGACGCCGAAGGCGTCCACGGCGAACTTCTCGTGCGCGGTAACGAAGACGATGGCCGGCCGCTCCTCGGGCGCGAGCGCCTCGACAACCTGCAGGCCGTCGCATCCGGGCATCTGCATGTCGAGAAACGCGATGTCGGGCTTGTCCCGGCGGATGGCCTCGACCGCCTCCGTCCCGGTCGCGTACTCGCCGGTCACCTCGATGGAGACGTCCTTCGGCAGCAGCGCGAGCAGGCGTGCGCGGGCCAGCGGCTCGTCGTCCGCGATGATGATGCGGAGCTTGCTCACGGCTCGGAGGGGATGAACGGGATCACCATGCGCACACACAGGCCTCCATCCGGCCGGTTGACCAGTTCGAAATGCTGCTTGTCGCCGTAGAGCTCGGCCAGTCGGGCGCGCGTGTTGGCGAGGCCTATGCCCTCGTGCGGCGGGCCGCCGGCTGGCACGCCGCCCCCGTTGTCGCTGACGGTGAGGACGAGCCGGCCGTTGTCCCGGGCCCCGCGCAGCTCGATCCGGCCCGTGCGGGACTGGGGCTCGATGCCGTGGCGCACCGCGTTCTCGACGATGGGCTGGAGGATCAGGCTCGGCACCCTCGCGTCGATCGCGTCCTCGTCGACGTCGATCGACACCTCGAGGCGGTCGCGGAAGCGTATCCGCTCGATGTCGAGGTACCGCTCGAGGAAGGCGACCTCCTCCCGGAGCGTCGTCTCGGGCGCTCCGGTGTGGGCCATCGTTATCCGCAGCAGCTCGCTCAGCCGGACGAGCATCCGGTCTGCGGCCTCGACGTCCGTGTGCATCAGCGAGGCGATCCCGTTCAGGGTGTTGAAAAGGAAGTGTGGCTTGAGCTGGTGGAGCAGGGCCTGGAGGCGGGCCTCGGTCAGGTGCTTCTCCAGCTCGAGGGTCTGCACGGTGCGCTCGTGGTACTTGCGGTAGTAGTCGAGCGCGTGGCCGGCGGATATGATGACCCCGTAAATGAGGAGGTTGAAGGGAAACGTCCGCACGAGAAGCGGGTCGAAGATCTCCCCGAAGGTGGCGGACTCGCCCACGATCCAGCTGTCGACCTCCCCCACGACGGCGCGAAGCACCACGTAGGAGAGCGAGAAGACGAGCGCCGCCACCAGGTGGATGCAGGCGGCGAGCCACCGGGGCCGGAGCTCGGGCGGGTAGCGCCGGGCCAGCCAGACGACCGGCAGGGACAGGACGCCGTAGACGTACCAGTCCTCCAGAGGCGCGCTGATCGCCTCGCCCCAGGTTATGGGTCGACCGAGCAGGGTGTTCGAAAGGTACAGCTGGCTCGCGAAGGCCAGGCCCACCAGCGACCACAGCGCCAGGAGACCGAGCCCGCGAAGAAGGGTTGGGGCCATGGACCGGGCGCTCATCAATGGGAATGAAATTTACATCGTCGCACGGGAAGTTCAATAGCAGTCCATGCCCGGCCCCGCGGCGAATCCCGAGCGCGCCCGAACGGCGCCGACACCCGCGCGCGCCCCGGCGCCGGCCGATCCGGGCGGGGCCGTCGCCCGTGGCGCCATATCGCCGCTGGTGCCCGTGCTGGCGCCCCTGGCCGTGGCGGCGATCGTCGTCGGCGTCCTCTTCTCGCGGCTGTTCCCGTTCGCGGCGCAGACCGGCTACGCCCCGGCCGTGAGGTTCACCGACGTGACGGAGGAGGCGGGCCTCAACTTCGTGCACGACAACGGGACCAGGGAGGACGAGGGGACGCCGACGACGCTGCCGGGCGCCGTCGCGTTCCTGGACTATGACAACGACGGGCGCCCGGACCTGTTCTTCGTGAGCGGAACAACATGGCCCTGGATTCCCTCCGCGATGGGCGGGCCGCCGACGTGCGCCCTTTACCACAACGACGGTTCCGGGCACTTCACGGACGTGACCCGCGAGGCGGGGCTCGACATAACGATGCTGGGTATGGGCGTCGCGGTGGGGGACTACGACGGCGACGGCTTTGCGGACATCTTCATCACGGGGATCGGCGGCAACCGGCTCTTCCACAACCAGGGAAACGGTAAGTTCGTCGACGTGACCGAATCGGCCGGCGTCGGCGGGGACGACCACGTGTGGAGCACCGGCGCCGTGTGGATCGACATCTTCGGGGAGGGCAGGCTCGACCTGGTGGTGTGCAACTACGCTCGCTGGGCGGGCGAGACCAGCCTGAGGGAGGCCTTCACCGCCGAGAGCGTGGGCCCGTCGTACACGGCGCCCGCGGGCTTCGTCAGCGTGTTCCCCTCCGTGTACCGCAACCTCGGCAACGGGAAGTTTGTCGAGGTCTCGGCGAAGACCGGCCTCGACCTGATCGACCGGCAGACCGGGTTCCCCCGGGCCCTTCCGCTCGCGGTGGCGGCGGTCGACGCAAACGGCGACGGCCGGCTCGATCTCCTGTTCACGTACCAGTCAGGGGAGGACGTCCTCTTCATCAACCAGGGCAACGGCACATTCCGCGAATGGAAGTCCTCCTCGGCGGAGCGGCGCGAGGGAGCGTCGGCGGGCCTGGCGGGGGCGAGCGAGCTGGCGCGCCCGGGACAGGCGACCGACCGGTTGGGCGTGCTGCGCGCGGCCGGGCTCGCGCTCGGCCCGGTGTCGGGCGAGGCCGAGTCCCACTGCGAGCTCAGGGGCAAGCTCGGCGTCGCGCTGCTCGACTACGACCTCGATGGCCGGATGGACATCGTCTCCGGCAACGGCCTCACGGAGCCCGGGCTGAACCGCTTCGAGCACGGCCGCGGCTTCGAGGCCGCCCCGGCGCTGCTCTGGAATGACGGGCACGGCTGGGAACGCGCGCCGGGGGGGGCTGCGGTACTCGGGGGGAAGGTGGTCGCGCGGGGCGTGGCCGTCGCGGACGTCGAGGGAAACGGGAGCCTCGACGTGGTGATCGCCCAGAACGGGGGGCCGCCCCGGCTCCTGCGCAACGACCAGCGCCTCCACCACGCATGGCTGCGGGTCGACCTCGTCGGCACCCACTGCCAGCGCGACGCGGGCGGCGCACGGGTCGAGGTGCATACTCCCCGCGGCGTGCTCGTGCAGACCATGGAGCCGGCCATGGGCTTCATGGCGCAGTCGGAAAAGACGCTCACCTTCGGGCTGGGCGAGGACGACCGTGTCCGCAGTGTCGTGGTCCGCTGGCCGAGCGGCGTGCGCCAGGAGGTCCGTTCGCCCGGGATCAACCGCCGCATCGTCATTACCGAGCCTAATTAGCCGTATGGCCGGATCTACTGCCCCGTGGGCGCCGGCGTCTTTTTCCCCGCCGTTCGCCCCGCAATGCGGGCCCTCGGCCACAAACGCCTTCCCACCCGAGCGCCCATCGGTCCATTTCGCGGGACGCTGAAGCCCAGCGCCATGCACACGACGGAGCCGCTCCCCGCACCCGACCACGATCCCCGTACCCAATGAAGTCATTCCGTTCCGCGCCCTTTCTCTGCGCGATCTGCCTTGCCCTGGTGGCCCGCGCCGACGCAAACGCGGTGCTCGACTGGAACGAGGAGGCCATTGACGCCATCCGCCTCGCCCGGAACCCGCCCCCGCTCGCCGCGCTCCTTTATGCCACCTATCACGTCGCGATCTTCGACGCCGTGAACGGGATCACGCGCACGCATCACGGCTGGCTCGTAAATGACCCGGCGCCCTCGGGCGCCAGCATGGACGCGGCTGTCGCCAGCGCGGCCTACACCGTCCTCAATAACCTCTTTACGGCGACCAATCCCCGCACGATTCAGGCCGCCTACGACAAGGCCCTGGCCGACATTCCCGACGGGCAGGCCAAGGCCGACGGCATCGCCTGGGGGAGGAGGGTGGCCGAGGCGGTGCTGGCCAAGCGCGCGGACAGCGGATACAACAAGCCCGTCCCCGGCACATACACGAGCACCGAGCAGGGAAAGTGGCGGGAGACGCCGCCCGCCTTCCGGCCCCCCCTCCTGCCGTACTGGGGAAGGGTGACGCCGTTCGTCATGACCTCCCAGTCGCAGTTCCGCGCCCCGCCCCCCGAGACGCTGGGGTCCAAGGAATACGCGGAGGAGCTCGCCTTCGTCGCCAGCCACGGCGCGCGCGACGACGCCGACCGCACAGAGTACCAGACCCTGTCCACGCCGTTCTGGTCGGACGACCTCGGCACGGCGACGCCGCCGGGGCACTGGAACGTGATCGCCCAGGACATCGCCCGCCGCCGGAACCTCTCCGTGCCGGAGTGCGCGCGGCTCTTCGCGCTCCTCAACCTGGCCGAGGCGGACGCCGGGATCTCCTGCTGGGAGACGAAGTACTACTACAACTTCTGGCGCCCGGAAACGGCCCTGCGCGAGCTCGACCCGAAGCTCAACCCCAAGGTCGAGCTCAGGCCCGAATTCATCCCGAACATGGCGTCGCCGCCCTTCCCGTCGTACACCTCCGGCCACAGCACGTTCTCGGCCGCGGGCGCGCGCATGATCGCGCTCGTCATCGGCACCGACGATGTCGACTTCAGCGTGACCTCGGACGGCCTGCCGGGCGCCGTGCACACCTTCACGAAGCTGTCGGACGCCCAGCGCGAGGTCGGCATGAGCCGAGTCTGGGGCGGGATCCACACCATGTCGGACAACCTCGAGGCCCAGAAGGTCGGCGTGAAGATCGCGGACTGGGTCTACGCGAACGCGCTGCTCCCGATTTCCAAGTGATTCCCCAGGCTCCAGGCGCGATGCTCAAGAGAATCCTGGCCTGCGCAGCGTCGGGCGCCCTGGCGCTTGCGGCCGCGGCCGAGCCCGCGTACGTGGCGACCCCGCTCCGCCAGCGGGTGCCGGCGGCTCCCGGGGCCAAGCCCTTCGAGGTCCTCTCGCCCGAGTCGACGGGCGTCACCGTGAGCAACCTCTACAGCGATCCCAGGATGTGGGGAGACCGGTTCCGCGAGCTGACGCTCGGCGCCGTCGAGACCGGGATCGCCGTCGCCGACTTCGACCGGGACGGGCTCCTGGACATATTCGTCGTCTCCCGGAACGGCCCCTGCGCACTCTACCGGCAGACCGCCCCGTTCAAGTTCGTCAACGTGGCGGCGGCCGCGGGCGTCGACTGCACCCAGAACGGGCCCGGCAGCGTCACTAGCGCCACCGTGGTCGACATCAACCAGGACGGCTGGCCCGACCTGTACGTTTGCCGCTTCGACGCCCCGAACCTCCTGTTCGTCAACAACGGGGACGGCACCTTCACGGAGAGGGCGCACGAGTACGGCCTGGACGTTAAGGACGCGAGCGTCGAGGCGACGTTCGCCGACTACGACGGTGACGGCTACCTCGACTGCTTCCTCCTCACCAACGTCCTCGACTTCACCAAGAGCCCGACGGGGCGCAGGAACTACCTCTTCCACAACAACGGCAACGGGACGTTCACCGACGTGGCGAAGAAGGCCGGCATCTGGGGCACGACTCAGGGCCACACGGCGCTGTGGTTCGACGCCAACCAGGACGGCTGGCCCGACATCTACGTCGCCAACGACTTCGAGACTCCGGACCGCTTCTACATGAACAACGGCGACGGCACCTTCACGGACGTCGTCGACGAGCGCCTTCCCCACGTCACGTACTTCTCGATGGGAGCTGACTCGGGCGACCTGAACAACGACGGCCTGATCGACTTCATGGTGACGGACATGCGCGACCGCACCCGCGTGGAGTTCATGAGGGGGCTCGAGGAGCAGGGGCGGGGCCTCTGGGAGATGGAGCGCGTGTCCGAGCTGATCCCCCAGTACATGTGGAACGCGACCTACCTCAACACGGGCACCGACAGGTACCAGGAGATCGCGCACCTGATCGGCCTGGACGCCACGGGGTGGACCTGGGCGGTCCGGATGGCCGACCTCACGAACTGCGGCCGCCAGGACCTCTTCTTCACGGGCGGGATGATCCGCAACTTCACGGACCCGGACCTCGTCGACAAGCAGAACGTCGCCCCCAACCTGAACGCGCGGGCGATGGTCTGGAAGAATTCCCCGCAGCGCAGGGAAGGCACGCTCGCGTACCACAACCTGGGCGACCTCAAGTTCGAGAACGTCAGCGCGAAATGGGGCCTGGACCGGGTCGGCGTCTCGTTCGGCTGCGCGATCGTGGACCTGGCCGGCGACGGCGACCTCGACATCGTCTACAACAACTACGAGGGGCCGCCGACGCTGATCCGCAACCACACGTGCGACGGCCACCGGGTCATGATCAAGCTGGCCGGCCGGGCGCCCAACCTCGACGCCATCGGCGCCGAGCTGAGAATCGAGACGGCCTCCGGCGTGCAGGTGCGCCAGGTGTACACCGAGCGGGGGGTTGTGGCCAGCGAGCCCGCAACCGTGCATTTCGGCCTGGGCAACGACACCGCCATCTCGAAGCTCACGATTCACTGGCCGAACGGCCAGGTCCAGGTGCTCGAGGACCTGCCGGTCGACAAGCTGCTTACCATAAGGCAGCCGGCGCTGGCGCCGGGAGAGACGGCCCACCGCCCGCCGGCGCACCTCAACCGCCCGCCCGATCCCTCGGCGCTGTTCGCCGAGAACGCCCGAGCCCGGGGCCTGGACTTCACGAACACGTACCAGCCCACCGATGAGTTCAGGCGCCAGCGGCTGCTGCCCAGGCGCCAGGGAATGAACGGCCCCGCGATCGCCGTCGCCGACGTCAACGGCGACGGCCTGCCCGACGTCTTCGTCAGCGGCACGGACGGCCAGCCCGGCGTGCTCTTTCTCGGCCAGCCCGGCGGCGCCTTCAAGCCCGCGCCCGAGCAGCCGTGGGCCGACGCCGCGAGGGACTCCGACGACGTCGGGGCCCTGTTCTTCGACGCGAGCGGCAAGGGCCGCCCGGACCTGCTCATCGTCGGCGGCGGCGTCCGGCACGACCAGGGCGACCCGGCGCTCCGCAACCGCCTCTACCTGAACGACGGGCATGGGCACTTCGCCCTCGCCCCCCCGGACACGCTTCCCTCGGGCGGCGAGTCCTGCTGCGTCGCGGCGGCCGCCGACTTCGAGGGGACCGGCAGGGCCGGCCTCTTCGTCGGCGGCCGGGTCGTCCCGGGCCACTGGCCCGCGACGCCGCGCAGCTTCCTCTACAGGAACACGGGCGGAAAGTTCGTCGATGTCACGGACGAGCTGGCCCCGGGGCTGCGGAACATCGGGATGGTGACGGCGGCCGTCTGGGCGGACATCGACGGGGACGGCCGGCCCGACCTCGTCCTTGCGGTCGAATGGGGCCCCATCGTCTATTTCCACAACAACGGCCACGGCTTCGACAACTGGACGGAAAAGGCGGGCCTCGCGCGACGAACGGGCTGGTGGAGCTCACTGGCGGTCGCCGACCTGGCTGGCGACGGGCGCCTCGACATCATCGCGGGCAACGTCGGCCTCAACACCAAGTACCACGCGAGCGAGGCCGAACCCACGGTGCTCTTCGCGGGAGACCTCGACGGCAGCGGCAGCGAGCAGTTGGTCGAGGCCCAGTACAGCGACGGGAGGCTCTATCCGGTGCGCGGGCGCAGCAAGCTGTCCTATTCCTTCCCGTGGCTGCGCAGGAAGTTCCCGACATACGAGGCCTACTCGCAGGCCGCGATCGAGGACATCTTTCCGGCCGAGCACCTCTCCAAGGCGCGTCGCCTCGAGGCGAACGAGCTCGCCAGCGGGGTCTACTTCCAAGGGCCCGGCGGGACCTTCGACTTCAGGCGGCTGCCCGCGCCCGCCCAGCTGTCGCCGATCAACGGTCTCGTCGTGCGCGACCTGGACGGGGACGGAATCCTCGACGTCTACTGTGTCGGCAACAACTACGGCCCCGAACCGTCCACGGGGCGCTTCGACGGAAGCGTGAGCATCCTGCTAAAGGGCGACGGCCACGGCGGCCTTACCCCCGTTCCGCCGTGGCGGAGCGGCCTCGTGGCCGGGGGCGACACCCGCTCGGCGGTCGCCGTCTCCCTGCCTGGGCAAAAGGGCGTTCCCCCGATCGCGGTCGCACAGTGCAACGGCCCCGTGCTCCTCTTCACACCGAACCCTAAGCCAAACCCGGACTCCCGACCCGTCGCCCAGCGCTGACCGGCGCCCCTGCTGCAAGCCCGAACATTTTACAATCACGCACCCACCATGCACATACGACAAGGAATCACGCTTATCCTCCTCCTTGCCTCGGCCGCTTCCGCGGCCTTAGCACAGTACAGCCCGCCCTCGCCGGCGGCGCCCGTGCCGGGCGCCATAGACGACTACCTAAAAACTGTCCCTGCGCTGAGCGGCTGGGACTTCGTGGTCAACGAGCGGTTGCGCTTCGAGGACAAGACCGGCGCCGGCACGACCCACGCCGGCTCGAACTTCGACTTCTTCTCGGATTCGCCGACCACCAACAGCAACGAATACTGGCTCAGCCGCCTCATGCCCCGGGTCAGCTACGCCGGCGACCTCATCGCCTTCGTCGTCGAGGCGAGATCAAGCTACTCGTTCGCGGACGACCGCTACACGCCGGCGGCTCCGGGAAAGAACCTCGCCGAGGACGACGGACCGGTGCAGCTCCAGATGGCCTACGTCCTGATTGGGAACCTAAAGGAATTCCCGGTCACGGCGAAGATCGGCCGGCAGGAGCTGACCTACGGCGATCAGCGGCTCGTGGGCAACGCGTTCTGGCTCAACATCCCGCACACCTTTGATGCGGTCAAGGTCAGGTACCAGAACTCCTTTTTCGGCGTCGACCTCTTTGCCTCCAACCTCGTTTACGTAGAGGAGGACCATTTCGAGGAGGGCAATTCGCAGGACACGCTCTCTGGCGCCTACTTCGACTTCCCCGGGTTCTCCAGGGACAACGTGACGGAGCTCTACCTCTTCGCCCGAAACGTCGCCCGCGGCATCGTGACGGACAACTGGTCGCTGGTCCCGGCCCCGTTCCGGTTCACCGCGCCGCAGGACATCTACACGCTCGGGTACCACGAGAAGTCAAAGCCCGGCACGCTGGGCCCGTGGGACTATTCTGTGGAGGCGATGTGGCAGTTCGGCGACAGGACCGCGGTCTTTCCAGCGACAACCGTCGCCGCGGCGAAGGCGGCCCCGCGCCTGGACCAGAACGCATGGGCCTTCATCCTTCAGGGCGGCTACACGTGGAAGGACGTTCCCTGGGCTCCGCGCCTCGCCATGATCGCAAGCTGCGCCTCCGGCGACCAGAACTCCAAGGACAACGACAGCGAGACCTTCCAGAACCTGCTGCCCTCGAACCACGGCCTCTATGGGATCATGGACCTCTCGAGCCTGCAGAACATCGTGGACTACCGCCTGTCGCTCACGTCAAGGCCGAGCGCCACGACGAGCCTCGCCCTCGACGTCCACCAGCAGTACCTCGAGACGACGAACGACTACTGGTACAACGTGGCTGGCGTGCCGCGCAACACGGCCGGTGCCGCGCCCGGAAGCGGCAAGGGCTTTGGGATAAACCCGGGATACAGCTCCGACCTGGGCCAGGAGGTGGACGTCATCGGAGGCTGGACCGTGCACCGCGGCCTTCTGCTCGAGCTGGGGCTCGGCCATTTCTTCCGGGGCGACTATGTCAGGGAATCGTTGCGCGCCGTGGGCTCGAGCGACGCCAGCTACTGCTACGTCCAGGCGACGCTCAACCTCTGACGGTGGGCGATGGGCGCGGCCGGGCATGAAAACACCCCGGGCGGATGCACCCGGGGTGTCGAAGTCCCTAGGCCGGGCCGGGACTCAGGGCAGGACGTAGCGCAGGTCCAGCCACACCATGTTGGCGTTGGCGTTGCTCGGCTGGCCCGCCGCGACGAACCAGGGCTGGCGCTCAATGTGGGAGACCTGGGCGATGAGCTGCAGGGCCCCGTAGCTCGGGTTCTTCCAGAAGGTGTACGTGTTGGCCAGCGTGACCTCGCTGAGCGACTTGTTGTTGCTGTTGGCCGACCCGGGGTAGCCGTAGCCGACGTATGAACCGCTGGACAGCTTGTCGTAGCGCTGGCCGAAGTCGGCGGTGCTCCAGTAGACCGACGCCGTGTCCTGGGGCACGAACGCGTATTCGAGCCCGGCGATCGCGGAGTCCGCCTTGACGAGGCCGATCCCGTAGGCGCCGGTCGGATCCGGCGGCGTGACGACAAAGTCGGGGCCCGAGCCGAAAAGGTAGCGGCCCCCGCCGTAGCTGTAGAAATAGGTGCCAATGACCGAGAGGCCCTTCACGACCTCGAGGTTCACGGCCCCCTGGACCCCCTCGCCCTCGGCGGTCGCGTCCGTGTTGATGGACGAGGTGTAGGTGTTGATCTTGAACGAGCTCAGGAGGCCGGACACCTCGAAGTGCCAGGGCAGGCCGTTGACGGCCTTCGTGTCGAAGGCGGCCTTAGCGATGACGTCGGGGAATATGTTCGGCTGCGTCGTGGCGACGCCCGTGTCGACCTCGGTTGCGGTGAAGGCAGCCGGCAGGACCACAGCGCCGCCAACATACTGGTCGGGGTTCTCGACCGAGAGGCCCAGGGTAAGCTCATCGGTGGCATGGTACATCACGCGAACCTGCGGCTGGCGCGCCCAGGTCAGTCCCAGCTGGTAGTTCGTGTCCATGTCGTTGGAGTAGAAGATGTCCGACGGCATCGGGGAGATCCCGCGGCGGTTGGGGGTCAGCATGCTCCAATCCTGCCCGGCGAGGAATTCCCAGGGGCCGTACTTCAGGTCGGCGAAGTAGACGCGCATGCGCAGCGTGTCCGAATTGCTCGTCACGCCGAGGTTGGTCGGTGCGTTGCCGAGGAAGTCCGTCTCCAAGTAGCCTAGGACCTTGGTGCCGGCGACGGTCGAGTCCACCCTGAGGCCGAGGCGGGAGTTTTGAGCGCTGAACTTCGTCTCCGAGAGTTGCCCGGTGGAGCCGTTGGTGTACGGGATGGCGTTGAAGGTCGTGCCGATCGCGCTGCCCGTGAATTCGTTCCGGTAGACGCCGGTGAAGTCCATGAATCCGAAAGGAGTGAAATCGGCGATGCCGATCCTGAATGAGAGCGGCGAGGTCGCCCCGGCGCTTCCTGGGACGGGTACGCCAGCGGCGGCCGCGCCGCCGAACGCAGGGCCGCCGCCCGCCTGGGCCACCACCGGTCCGACTGTCGGCGCGCCAGCAGAGGCGGCGGCAGGCGCTGCGGAGGGAGCGGCTGGCTGGGCCGCGGCCGCCTGCGCTGCCTGTTCCGCGAGTTCCTTCTGAAGGCTTGCCACGTCGTCGGGCGTCAGGACGCCCTTCTTTACGAGGAGGTCGAGCAACGCCTTGTTGCTATCCTGTGCGAATGCCGCGCCAGTGGCCAGAAATGCGCCGGCCAGCAGCGCGAGACAGATTCGAGTTTTTTTTAGACTCATGATGTTTCGGTGGGTGACTAGTTGCGCCGCTCTTGTAACGGGCCGTTGTTACGGTCGCGTGGCGGTTGAGTGACAAATCGGCAAACCTCTGACAGCCCAATGCGATTACCCTATGCTATCACGGGCTTTGGGAGCATCCCGGATCCCCACGTGAGGCCTCATCCAGGCGGTGTTTGCCGGGGTACCGTTAGGGCCGCCCGCGGAGCCCGGTGGGGGTCGTGTCGGCTTGGTCACAAGCCGGAAGCCCCCTGGGGATTGTCCTTCAGGCTATTGCCGTGCGCCAGCGGGGCAAAGGGGGAAACGCAGGCGCGGGGAGAGGCCCTGCGGGCCGGGCCGGGAGTTTTTTGATGAAGGGAATTTAATGGTTTATTAGGTGCCCCTTAATGTAACTCTGGTAAGTTAGTCCCATGCGCATCCTGGTCGTCGAAGATGAGCGCAAGGTGGCCGAAATGGTTTCGCGTGGCCTGAGGGCCGCGAGGTACGCGGTCGACGTCGCCCCGGACGGGCAGGCCGGATGGGCGATGGTCAACACGTACCCATACGACCTCGTGATCCTCGACCTGTCCCTTCCGGGCATCGACGGCCTGGAGCTCCTCCGGCGAATCCGCCGGACGGACGCGAGGGTGCCGGTGCTCATCCTGACCGCCAAGGACGCCACGGCGAGCAAGGTCGAGAACTTCGAGGCCGGAGCGGACGACTACCTGACGAAGCCGTTCGCCTTCGCCGAACTGGAGGTGAGGGTCAAGTCGCTGCTGCGCCGCGGCCCGGTGAGCCAGGGCGGCACGGTGCGCGTGGCGGACCTCGAGATCGACCGGCTGACCCAGCAGGTCCGCCGGGCGGGGCGGCGCGTGGAACTGACCCCCAAGGAATACGGGCTCCTCGAGTACCTGGCCGCCCAGCCGGGCCGGGTGCTGTCGCGCACGATGATAGTCGAGCACGTCTGGGACGAGAGCTTCGAGGGCCTGACGAACATTGTCGACGTGTATGTCCGCCACCTGCGCGAGAAGGTGGACGCTCCCCATCCGGTGAAGCTGATCCACACGGTCCGCGGCGTCGGATACAGCCTCTCGGAGGATTCCGCGCCGTGACGGTCAGGTCGATCCGGTTCCGGCTGACGGCTTGGTATGCAGGGCTCTTTTCCGTGGTCGCCGTCGCGCTCGGCGCGCTGCTGTTTGTGCACATCAAGAGCTATCTCGAGGGGGTCCTGCTGGAGACCCAGGAGCGCCGCGCCAGGCAGATCTCCGACACGCTGGTTGCAAACGTGGCGAGGACCGGCGAGGCCTACGTCGCCAGGGAGGTCGCCGCGCTCTACGACCCGGAGAAGAGCGACCGGTTCATCCGGATCACAGCCCGCGGCGGCCGCCTCGTCTACGCCTCGGGCCCGCCGATTAGCCAGGCCTTCGATCCGGCTGCGGTGCCGGCCGCGCCCGTCTCTTCACCGGCGGAGTTTACGCGCAAGCAGCCGGTGGAGGGCGCCCCGTCGCTCCTCATTGCCGCGGTCCGGGCGGGGGCCGGCGGCACCTCCTACCTGGTCGAGGTCGGCACGTCGGCGGCGCCCGTCGAGAGCATGTTCCGGCACCTGCTGGCCCTTCTCGGCCTTGGGCTGCCGCTGGTCGCCATCTTGGCGGCCGCTGGCGGCTACATCCTTATCCACCGGACCCTCATGCCGGTGGACCAGATCGCCGGCAAGGCGGAGCAGATCACCCAGCACAACCTGGGCGAGCGGCTCCCGGTGCCGGCCACGGGAGACGAGCTTGAGAGCCTGTCGGTCGCGCTCAACCGCATGATCACGCGCCTCGAAGACGCATTCCTGAACTCGAAACGGTTCGTGGCCGACGCCTCGCACGAGCTGCGCACGCCCCTGACCGTGCTGCGGGGCGAGCTGGAGAGCATGGTCCGGGAGCAGGGCATCCCGGCCTCAGAACGCGAGCGCATAGGGGGGCTCCTTGAGGAGGTCGAGCGGCTGTCGATGATCGTCGAGCGCCTCTTCGCGCTCTCGCGTCTCGACGCGGGCGAGGCCCAGTCGGAGTGGGTCCGCTTCGACCTCGCCGATCTCGCCACGACCACCGCCGGCCAGATGGCGCTCCTCGCGGACGACCGCCGGATCTCGGTCGCTTGCGAGGCGCCGGCGCCCGTCCCCGTGAGCGGGGACCGCTCCCGGCTGAAGCAGGTCGTTGTCAACCTCCTCGACAACGCCATCAAGTACACGCCGGAGGGCGGCGCGGTGCGGATACGCGTCTTTGCGGCCCAGGGCCTTGCCGTCCTCGAGGTGATCGACACCGGGGCCGGCATCCCGAAGGAGGACCTGCCGCGCATCTTCCATCGCTTCTTCCGAGCGAGCCAGACCCGGTCCCAGCATCCCGAGGGCGCCGGCCTCGGACTCGCCATCGTCGAGTCGATCTGCAATGCCAACCGCGGAGAGGTCGAGGTGGAGAGCGTCCTTAACAAGGGGAGCTGCTTCCGCGTCAAGCTGCCGCTGGCCGTCTGAGCGCGTGCCGGCGTTTAGGGGACGGGGCCCCGGTGCAGAGATCCGGCCTGGTTGTCGAGGATCGCCCTCTGAACCAGGGTGTCGAAGCGGCCGTTGGTATCAGTCGTCCAGCCGGCGCGGCCCGCAAAGCTCGACGGTTTCGCAAGTCATCAGGCCGATATCCTTGCGTTCGGCGAGGCGTCGGATCAGGGGCTCGATCTTTCGCGCCACGTCGACAATCTCGACGACTACCGGAAGGTCGGTGGAAAAGAGTACGTCGGCAGTGTGCAGCCGCGTCGAGCGGCCAAAGCCGGCCGCCCCGTGAATCACCGTGGTGCCGGCAATGTGCATCGCCCGGGCCTCCTGCACGATCGACTTGAAGAGCGGCTGATCGACGTCCGCTTTGTCCTCGCCAAGATAGATTGTCAGGCGGCGGATTTCGGATCGGGCTGAGTCCTGCATGGGCATTCGCCTAACTCTCACTGGGCGGCGCCGCTGTCAAACACTCGCCGGAAGGCGGCGACGACCGCGGGCAGCGGCCGCTGAATCGGCGGCAGAGCCTGATAGTCTTCCCAGCCGCCGCCCAGTCCACGGTAGAGCGCCACCAGGGCATCCGCCGCCGTCTGGTTCGCGGCGGCATACTGGTTCTCGAGGTCGAATTCCTGGCGCTGCGCATCCAGCACGTTGAGGTAATCGGTGAGACCGCGCTCGTAGCGCTCCGTGGCTAGAGTCACCGAGCGCTGGCTCGCCACCAGGGCTGTCGAGAGATACGCCAGGCTGTCCTGTTCCGCGGTGTAGACTTGCGCTGCGCTGTCCACCTGCCGCACCGCCTCGAGCACCGTGCGCTTGTAGGTCAGGAGGGATTCCTTGTGCCGGAAATCGGCGACCTCCACGAGGGCATCGAGGGTGCCGAAGTCGAGCACGGACCAGGTCGCCGAGGGACCCACCGCCCAGATCTCATGGCTCGACCCCGGTCCCGGAGGGTTGGGGCCCTGGACGCCGATTGCTCCGCTCACGTCGATGTGCGGGAACAGGTTGCCGATGGCCACGCCGATGCGGGCGTTCGAGGCGGCAAGTTCACGCTCCGCCTCGCGGATGTCGGGCCGGCGGCGCAGAAGTTCGACCGGAAGGCCGATTCCGACGGACGCGGGCAGGGCGGGAATCATCCCTGGTGCCTTCAGCTCCTTGTCGATTGCCTCTGGATATTGGCCGGTCAGCACGGCGATGCTGTAGCGAGCGGCGGCAATCTGGGCGGTCAGGGGCGCGACCTCAAACTGCAGCGTGGCGAGCTCGCGTTGCGCCAGCGTGAGGTCATACTCATTGGTGAGGCCGCGGTCGTAGCGAGCCTGCACATACTTCAGGCCCTGTTGGGCCGCGTCAACATCGTGGCTCAGAGCGGCGAACCGCATCTCCAGGCCGCGCAAATCGAAATAGGCCTGAGCAACTTGCGCGATCACCGTGACGGTCACGTCATTGCGCGCCGCGGCCGCCGCCTGCATGTCATACCTGGCCGCTTCAAGCTCGCGGCGGAGCTGGCCGAAGAGATCTATCTCCATGCCCCCGGCGAGGCCGCCAACCCGCTTGATCGTGCCGCCATTGGTGTTGTCGGCCGATGAGAGCGGCTGCTCGACGCGTCCGCGGGTCAGGTCGGAGCCGGTGCCGGCGCCGGCGGCGCCCGTGGCGTCGGCGGCCGGCAGCAGCGTGCCTAAGACGCCGGCCTCGGTAGCCTCAGCCTCCTGAAGCCGGGCGATGGCCACCTGCAGGTCCAGGTTCGCGTCGATCGCCCGCTTGACGAGGGACGTAAGCTCGGCGTCGTTGAAGGATTCCCACCAATGTGCGAGATCGGGCGGCGGGTTTGCCGGTGTTGTGGCGGCCACGGAGGCGAAAGCCGGCGGAGCGTCGGGATTGGGCGAATGATAATTGGGGCCGACCGCGCAGCCCCCTAGCAAGCCCAGCAGCGGTACTCCGATCCGGCGCCAGCGCATGATCAGCCCTTCTTCTTTCCGTTGGGCGCGGCCGGCTTGCCGTCCACCATCACCACGTCGACCTCGCTGCCATCGGCAATCTGGCTATTGATGTTGAGCACAACCTGGTCGCCCGCGCGGACTCCCGACGCGAGTTTGACGGCCGTGCCGTTGTCCTCGGCGATCACCACCGGCCGATACTGGACGTGGCCGCCCTCGACCACCGCCACCTCGGTTCCCTTGGAGTGGAACATGATCGCCGCCGCTGGCACCTCCGAAACCCCTTCGGTACGCAGGTGGAAAGTGGCATCGACGTAAAGGCCGGGAACGAGGGCGCCGTCCTTGTTGGGAATGTCCGCCTCGACCTTCAACGTTCGCGACTGCGGATCGACCGCGTCCGACGTTCGGGTAATGGTGCCGGAGAAGACACGGCTCCCTGCGCCGCTGGTGACCAAGTCCACCGGGCTGCCCACTTTCATGGAGGGGGCGGCGTCCTGCGGCACATCGACGAACACGCGGATGGGATCGTTCTGCGTCATTCGGTAGAGCACCGCCGTTGAGGCCGTGCTGCCGGCGGTGACCAGGTTGCCGATGTCGATGCGCCGCTGGGTGATGACGCCGGTGAAGGGCGCCGTGACCTTCTTGTATTGCTCGAACGCTAAATACTTGTCGACGCCGCCTTGCGCCTGCTTCACATCGGCCTGCGCCGCCACGAGCGCCGCCTCGGCGCTCTCGTGACCGGCTTTCTTGTCCGCCGTTTCCTGTTCCGATACCACGCCCTTCGGCGAATCGCGCCAGCGGACATAGGTGGTTTCGGCGAAATCGGCTTGGGCCTCGCGCACCTTCACATTGGCCTCGGCCGTCCGCAGCTCGGCCCGGGCGGCCGCGAGCTGGGCGTCGAGGTCGGGCGTGTCGATTACCGCCAGCACCTGCCCGGCGGTGACGTGGTCGCCGATATCAACAAACCAATTGGAGACGTAACCATCCACTCGCGCATAGATTGTCGCCTCGTACCAGGCGGCGGTCTCGCCGGGAAGCGTGAGGGGGCTGGTCGGCGCGGCGGGCTTTACGGTGGCGACATCCACCTCCGCGGGCGCTGCGGCGGCGAGTGCTGTCTCCACTGCGAGCTCATGCGCCTCGAAGGTGCGGATGGAGAACACGATGATGAAGGCCACCAGCAGGGCGCCGAGCACCATGCCCGCCGCGACCTGCGTACGCGTGCCGGTGTCGGCCGCGCTCATGAACGCCACGAACCGCCCCACGGTGTATCTTCGGGGAGTCCCGGCCTTCCCCGGCGGGCCTTCGCGCCTGTCGGGTGCGGAGTTCGGCGCGCCGGTTGGCGAGTGGGCGCGCGTCGCTTTCGCGTCGTGTGGCATTGCTATTCTCTCCTCGTGCGGACGGTGTTTTCAGGCTGTTGCAAGTGGGTCCCCCTGAGAAAGGCCATGTGCTTCCGGCTGCGGCAGCGGGCGGCGGCGCAACAGGCTGTACATCGACGGCACGAACACGAGCGTGGCGAAGGTCGCGAACGTCAGGCCGCCGATGACCGCTCGGGCCAGCGGCGCGTTCTGTTCGCCGCCTTCGCCGACGCCGAGCGCCATGGGAACCATGCCTAGAATCATCGCGCCAGCGGTCATGAGAACGGGGCGCAGCCGGGTGTAGCCGGCATTCAAGGCCGCTTCGAACTGCGAATCGCCCGCCTCCATCCTCTGATTCGCGAATGTCACGACCAGGATGCTATTGGCCGTGGTCAGACCGATGCACATCAGCGTGCCCATGAGCGCGGGAACGCTCAGGTGCGTCTGGGTTGTGTACAGAATCCAAATCACGCCGCTGAGCGCGAAAGGCACCGCCATCAGCACGATGAGGGGATCGATCCAGCTCTGGAAGTTGATGACCAGGAAGAGATAGACGAGCACGACCGCGAGCGCCATGCCTGAGAACAGGCCGGAATAGCTCTCGCGCATGGTGTCGACTTGGCCGCTCAGGGTCACGGTAATGGCGGTGGCAGCCGGAGGCCGATCCTTGGCGATCACCTTGTCGATAGCCGAGGCGGCGGAGGCCAGGTCGCGGCTCTGGACGTCCGCATCGACGTCGAATACGGGGCGAATATTGAGCTGGGACAGCGCAAGCGGCGTGGTGCCACGGCTGACCCTGGAAAGGTTCATCAAGAGCTGGGCGCGGTTTGCCGTGCCCGTCTGCGCCGACATTGGGATCCGCCAGATGTCGTTCAGCGTGTTGATTTTGTACGTCGGGAGCTGCACCGCCAGCGGATAGCTGACCCCATTGCTGGGATCGACCCAGAAGTTCGGCGCGGTCTGGACGCTGTTGTTGGTCGTCACCAGCACGTCGCTGGCCGCCTGGTATTGGCTGAGGCCAACCTCCTGGGCCATCGCGCGGTCGACATCCACGCCGAGCGTCGGCGCATTGGGCACCTGGAACACGTGGGAGTCGACGACCCCCGGAACCCTGTGCAGGTCGCTCGCGATCTTGTCGGCCACCGCGTAGGCCGCGTCGTTGTCGGGGCCGGACACTCTGATGTCGATCGGGGAGGGCTGGCCGAAGTTGAGCACCTGGTCGACGATGTCGGCCGGCTGGAAGAAGAACCGCAGCTCCGCGAAGCGCTTCGGCAGCTCGCGGCGCAGCAGCGCGGTCAGGCGCGCGGTCGGCGTGTGGCGCTCCTTGAGGGAAATGAGGATCTCGCCATCCATTGGGGCCACGGTCGCGGAATCGCTGAGAGCGATGTTCATGCCACTGTAGGGCAGGCCGATGTTATCCAGGATCGTGTCTATCTGCGCCGGGCCCACGAGCCCGCGGATTTCCTGTTCAACCTCCGCGAAATAGGCCTGGGTCTGCTCGATGCGCGTGCCCGGCGGGGCTCGCACGTGAAGGCGCATCTGGCCGGCGTCGACCTGCGGAAAGAAGTCCTCGCCCAGCATCGGGAACAGGGGCAGCGATATCGCGATCAGCACCAGGAAAAATCCCGCGGTGCGGCCGGCGTTTTCCAGCGCCCAGGCCACCGTCGTGCGATAGGCTTCGCGAAACCGCCCGAAGCCGCGCTCGAAGCCCTGGTGAATCGCACTGAATGGATTGCGCGATGCGCGCCGCTCCGCCTGCTCTGCATCGCTATGCCCGTTGCGCTTGGCGGCCATGGACCGCATCAGGTACTTGAACAGCACCGGGACCAGTGTGAAGGACAGCGCAAGGCTCGCGATCAGCGCCATGCAGACTGACAGCGACAGCGGCGAGAACAGATACTTTGCGGTTCCCTGGAGGAGGAAGACCGGAATGAATACCGTGCAGATGCAGAACGTCGCGAGGAACGTCGGTGATCCGACCTCGGCGGCGCCCTGAAGAATCGCCATCTCCAAGGGCTCGCCCTCGTGCGAGTGCCGTTCGATGTTCTCGATTACCACCGTGCCGTTGTCGACTAGGATGCCGACCGCGAGGGCGAAACCGCCGAGCGTCATGGTGTTGAGGGTTTGACCGCCGACGTACATGATGAGAACGGCGGTGACAATCGACAGCGGGATTGAAGCAAGGATGATCAGCGTGAGCCGCCAGTTGCCCAGAAACAATAGGATCATCAGCGCCGTCAGCCCTGCCGCCATCAGGCCGCCCATCTTGACGCTGTTGAGCGAGGCGTTGACGAAGACCGACTGGTCGAACAGCGCGCGGATCCTCACGGTGCTCGGAATGATCCTCTTGATGTAGGGCAGGGCGTCGCGAATGCCGTTGATGACGGCGAGCGTGGATACGCCGCCGGTCTTGCGGATCGTGATTAGTGCGCCGGGCGTGCCCTCGACGGTCACCGAATTGGTCTGGACCTGATAGCCGTCGTGCACGTGCGCGACGTCGCGCATGAACACGATCTTCCCGTTCACCTCCTTGATCGGGAAGGCGTTGATCTTGGAGATCAAGTCGGGGCTGTTGTTCATCGTCAGCGTGTAGTCCTTGGAGCCGATCTTCACGTCGCCGGCGGGAAGGATGACGTTCTCGTGCTGCAAGGCATTGCTGACGTCGCCGGGCGATATGCCACGCGCGTTCAAGGCCCCCTGATCGAGATCGGCCATGATTATGCGCGGCTTTCCGCCGTAGGCCTGCGGCACCTGGGCGCCGTGAACCACGGCAAGAGCGGGACGGATGGCGTTCTGGGCGAGGTCGTTGAGCTTGGTGTCGGGTAGCTCGTTCGACGACAGGCTGAGCTGGATCACCGGCACGTCGGTGGCTCCATAGCGCAGCACGAGCGGCGGCGTGATGCCCGGAGGCAGGTATTTCAACACGACGAGCGCGCTCGATGCCAGCTGCGAGACCGCGCGGCTGACGTCAGCGCCCTCCTGCAGATAGACCTTTTCGACACCGACGCCGGTGTAGCTCGTCGCCTCGATGCGCTCGATATCGTCGACCAGCGCGGCCATCTGGCGCTCGTGCAGCGAGAGAATGCGGTTCTGGATGTCCTGCGCGCTCATCCCGTTATAGGTCCACACGACGCTGACCACCGGGATGTTGATCTCGGGAAAGATGTCGATGGGCATTCGCATGGCAGCGCCAATGCCGAGGATACAGACCAGGATAACGCCGGCGGCCACCGTGTAGGGGTGCTTCAGAACGAAAGCGACGAGCTTCATGCGGAATCCCTTGGTTCTACGCCGCCAGCGCGAGGCGGGGAAGGGTAGCGACTTGGGGTCGGCATCCAGCGCGTTTCATCGGCGAGCATCATAGCAGTCTAAGATTAAAAACCGGCGAGGGGGTGATTAAGATCCGTTAATCTTCGAGAAAAGCCAGCCGCCCGGCCCCGCCGGTGCTGGAAACGGGATGGGCTCCCGCGATGTTAGTCGGGCGGGATCCTAGAACGAGGCGGTCACCGAGAGTGAGGCGATGTTGTCCTCAAAATTCTGGCCGGGCGTGACCGCGGCGGGATAGTGGGAATGGCCGGACGTGGCCGAATAGTCCGCGCTCACCGAGAGATTCCGGGTCAGGGCGTAGGTCACGTCGACCGGCACGGAGGTCGTCCAATCATCCCGTACGGTCGGTGTATCATAGCGGTGCCCGAGCTCGCTCAACCCCACGGAAGCGGACAGCTGCTTCGAGAAGCTGTGTTTGTAGGTCAGGTTCTCCTGCGTCTCCTGGATTGAGGACACACCCGCGCTCGAGACGAAGTGCCAGACCCTCTCGGACGCGGTCAGCGTGTCCGCCGGAGTGAGCGTGGCCGCCAGCTGGCCCTTCAGGTAGAACCAGGTGTGCCGGTCTCCAGTGAGGCCAAGATGGGAGGCATCGCCGTACCGGCGGAAGTCGGGCCCCGTGAGGAGCAGCGCCTGCAGCCATGACAGCGGCTTGCCCTCGAAGCCGAGCAGCGCCCGGTTGTAGGTGCTGTCGTCGCCCACGGGGCTGTAGTAATAGTGGGCCTGAGTCTGCGATCCCAGCCGCCAGCCGGCCAATAATGCAAAATCGGGGGCAACCTTCAGTCCCAGGTCGATCCCGGCGTTGACGTCGTCCCGGTTGACCCAATTGGCGTAACCCTTGTACGCGCCGACGGGGTCGTGCTCATCGATCAAGAGGTTGTAGTAAGATGCGCTGTCCACGGCGCGGACGAACCAGTCCGTCGCATCATAGCGCAGAAAGGACGTGTTGCGCTCCTGGATCTGGTTGCGGCGTTCCCGCACGGCCCCGTAGCCGAGGTTGTTGTAGAAACTGAAGAACTCGTCCTCCCTGCTTCCGTCGACATAGAGCAGCGCGTTGTCCAGGGAGAACGACCAGGGGCCGGACTTGCCCGCAGCCTCGAGCGCCAGGGTGTTTCGCAGGTTGTCCTCGCGCGCCGCAGCGGCGTACTGGGTGTAGTCGGCGGAGTAGGTCAGGGTCAGCGTTTTCAGGAAGCGGCCGTCCTGCGGTCCGGCGGCCGCCAGAAGGTCGAGCGTGAAGCTGGCGCTCAGCGTGGTGAACCCGGACGAGACATTGGCGATCGCGGGATGCCCGGCCAGATTGTCGGAGACTCCGTAGATGCTCGTGTCGTAGCCTTCCTTGACGGAAAGCGAGGCCGCGGTCACCCAGGCCGGCAGGGCGACGCCCCATTCATCGGCGGCCGGCTGCATTGCCGCGGGCGCCGATGTGGCGGACGCCATTGGCACCGTCTGGGCGCGGCCGCTTGTCGCCACGAACAGGGAAACCGTTGCGGCCGCGAATATCGCGCGTGCGCCACCAGGACGAGACGCAGAACGGCTGAACGCATTGATGGACTCACGTGACGGGATGTCTTTCACGGCGGGTGCGTATTGGGTGCTAAAGGGGAGCGGCCTCTGATGCCGGTCTGAGCCCGGCGCGTCTTTGGCGTTCCCCTGATGTTTAGTTAATTGATCGAATTAATCTACATTAAGTGAGTATGAATAAAATCAAGCTCATTTTCCCAGCTTCGTGTCATAAATCCCGTTGTCGGACGATTGCGCACGCGGCTAATGGATAATATGATACAACTTTCCGTTGCCGGGCGACCGAGGTTCTCCACAAGACAACCGGTGAAAAGGCCGATAGGGGTGCATGGCCTCTTGGGCGGACAGTGGAGGAGGGCGGATGCAGGGAACAGACGAGGCCGATTCATGCGGCTCCGTCGGCCTCGGTGTCGCGGCCCCGCCCGGAGTGCGAACTGTGCGGCGTCGGGCCTCGGTTGTTGACACGATGCCGTGGGGTCTTGCGCGGGACCCCGTCAGCGTGCGCTTTATCCAGGCCGAATTTCATCCCTAAAGTATTTCGCTAAAATATCTTATGATCAACCGGTGCGAAAACGCTTGATGGGATATTGGAATGATATCATTTCAATATCCAATTCAACCTCCTCCCTCATGAACTCATCCGCTTCGACTCCCGCAACAACCCACCGAGAGCTGCCGACAACGGCCGCCAGCGGCTGGCTGTTCCTCCTCATCGCTCTCGTGCTCATCGTGCTTGGAGCCCTGGCAATCATCAACGGCGTGCGCGGCGAATCGGTCGCAGTGACCCTTTCCGGCATCGTCCTCCTGATTGCGGCCGTCGTCACGACCGGCGGCTTCTTCACGCTTCAGCCGAACGAATCGGCGGTCCTGACACTCTTCGGGGCCTACCGCGGAACAACCCGGCAGAACGGATTCCTCTGGACCAATCCGTTTTACCGGAAGCAGAAAGTATCTCTTCGAATCCGCAACCTGAACGGCGAGAAGCTCAAGGTGAACGACAAGCGGGGCAACCCCGTTGAGATCGCCGTCGTGATCGTCTGGCGCATCCAGGACACGGCGCAGGCTGTCTTCGACGTGGACAGCTACGAGACCTTCATCCGCATCCAGAGCGAATCCTGCGTGAGGCACATCGCCAGCAGCTACTACTACGACGACGCCGAGCCAAACGAGCTCACGCTGCGCGGCGGGGGAGTCGGGGTTGCGGCCGCGCTTGCCAAGGAGCTTCAGGAGCGCCTCGACCGCGCCGGGATAGGGATCGAGGAGGCGCGGCTGGCTCACCTCGCCTACGCCCCGGAGATTGCCCAGACGATGCTTCGCCGACAGCAGGCCGAGGCGGTGATAGCGGCGCGCCAGAAGATCGTCTACGGGGCCGTGGGAATGGTCGATATGGCCCTGCGGGAGCTTTCTGACAAGGGCGTCGTCAAACTCGACGAGGAGCGCAAGGCCGCGATGGTCTCCAACCTGCTCGTGGTGCTCTGCAGCGAGTCGCAGGCGCAGCCGGTGCTCAACGCGGGCACGCTCTACGGCTAGGCCGAGAGCGTGAACCGCCCCCCGGGCCATGGCCATGGTGAACCAGGAATTCGAGTCGGCCCCGATGGGCCGGCTGGTGATCGCCAGGACGGCCGCCATCCTGGCCGTCGTCTTCGCGGTCATGATAGCCAACATGGTTGTCATGTTCAGGGTGCTGCCGGCGCGGGCGCCGCGCAAGGACCTGGCCATTGGCGCCGTCGCCCCGCTGGTCGTGCTGGTTGTCGTGGTGCCCCTGTTCCTGGTCGAACGGTCCAAGACCGCTCGGTTCCGGATCGACGAGAACTGCCTGGTGCTCGGCAGCAGGCGCTATCCCCTGGAGGGCCTGGCTGCGATCGGCCGCGACCCCGAGATCCTGCGCTGGGCGATCAGGACAAGGGGAAGCGGCGGAATTGGCGCCATCCGGGGACGCTACTGGAGCAAGCGGTCAGGCAAGTTCGAGGCCTTCATGACGGATCCTGAGAAGGCGGTCGTCCTGCGCTGGCCCGACCGGCTCGTCGCCGTCTCTCCGGCCGACCCGGAATTCTTCATCCTCTGCGCGAGGTCCGCGGCCGGCCTGAAATGAGCCCCCACTCGCCGAGACCCTGAGGATGGCAGACGAGAGAAAGACGTTCCTGCTGCGGGTCGATCCCGCCCTCTGGAAGGAGATCGAGAGGTGGGCCGCCGACGAGTTGCGCAGTGTGAACGGCCAGATCGAGTTCGTGCTCAGGGAGGCGGTCAGGCGCGGGCGGAGGCCCGGCGGTGCCGCGCCGGGTGAGTCCGGCGGTGGGGAGCCGGGCCCGCGCGGGCCGACGGCCGGCGCCTGAGCCGGCTGCCGCGACGAAGGTCGTTGCATCGGAGGCGACTTCGGGGAATTTTCGGTCAGGGGCGCCGGCGCGCCCATTTCCTGCCATTGCCGATGACTTCGCCCGAAGCCCAGAAACGGATAGCAGCCCTCCGAGCGGAGGTCGCCTTGCACGACGAGCTCTACTATCGCCGGGCGAGGCCGGAGATCAGCGACCAGGACTACGACCGCCTCAAGCGCGAGCTTTCCGACCTCGAGTCCCGGTTCCCGGACGCGGCGAGGTCCGCGGGCGCCGACACGCCGACCGGGCGCGTGGGCGACGACCGAGCCGAGGGCTTCCAGGTGGTGCGCCACCGCCAGCCGATGCAGAGCCTGGACAACACCTACTCCGAGGCGGAGCTCCGCGAGTTTCACGCCCGCCTGGAGCGGTTGCTCGGGCACGGGGACCTCTCCTACGTCGTCGAGCCCAAGATCGACGGCCTCGCGGTCAGCCTAACCTACGAGAAGGGGCGGTTTGTGAGGGCCGTAACCCGCGGCAACGGGGTGGAGGGCGACGACGTGACGGCGAATGCGCTGACGATCCGCGCCCTTCCGAGGGAGCTGAAGCGGGCGGCCAAGAGCCCCGTGCCGGACCTTATCGAGATCCGGGGGGAGATCTACATGACGCTTGCGGAATTCGGCAGGATCAACGCTGCGCGCGAGGAGGCCGGCGAGGAGCGCTATGCCAATCCGCGCAATCTCGCGGCCGGCACGATCAAGCTTCTCGACCCGCGGGAGGTCGCGGGGCGCTCCCTCGAGATGGTGCTCTACGGGATCGGCGCCTGCGAGCCCGTTCAGGCGGGCGGCGACACGCAGTCCGGCTACCATGCCCGGCTGCGCGCATGGGGCCTGCCCGGCGTCGAGAAGTTCTGGACGGCGCGCGGGATAGACGAGGCCTGGGCCGCCATCGGGGAGCTTGACCGGCTTCGTCAGGGCTTCGCCTACGCGACCGACGGCGCGGTCGTTAAGCTCGACTCGCTTGCCCTCCAGCGGGAGGCGGGGAGCACGAGCAAGGCCCCGCGCTGGGCGATGGCCTACAAGTTTGCCGCCGAGCGCGCGGAGACAAGGCTCGTGTCGATCACCGTCCAGGTGGGCCGGACGGGCGTCCTCACGCCCGTCGCCGAGCTCGAGCCCGTCCTGCTCGCCGGGACGACGGTGTCGCGCGCGACCCTGCACAACCGCGACGAGATCGCGCGCAAGGACATCCGGGTGGGCGACTACGTGTTCGTGGAGAAGGCGGGCGAGGTGATCCCTGCCGTCGTCGGCGTCGATCCCGCGCGGCGCACGCCGGAATGCACCCCCTTTGTCTTCCCGAGCCGATGCCCGTCCTGCGGGAGCCCCGTGGTCCAGGCCGAGGGCGAGGTCGCCCTGCGCTGCCCGAACTACGACTGCCCGGTCCAGGTGCGGCGCCGCGTGCGCCATTTCGCGTCAAAGGCGTGCGTGGACATCGACGGGCTTGGCGAGGCCATGGTCGACGTCCTGGTAGAGAAGGGCTGGGTGCGCGACGTGGCGGACATCTACCGCCTGAAGCGCGACGACCTCCTCTCCCTGGGCAAGAGCGTCGAAAAGTCGACGGACAACCTCCTGTCGGCGATCGAGGCGGGCAAGCGCGCGGAACTGTGGCGCTTCATCCACGGCATGGGAATCCCCCATATCGGCGCCGCGGCCGCCAAGGACCTCGCCTCGAGGTTCCGGAGCCTCGAGGCGCTTTCGCAGTCTAGGCTCGGGGACTACATCGGCGCGGGCAAGGAGAGCCTGATAGCCGGGATAGGCAAGACGATGGCGGAGGCGATCATCGAGCACTTCAACCAGCCGGTGAATCGGACGCTCGTGCGCGACCTGATCAGGGTCGGGGTCTCGCCGCTGGCGCCCGCGGCGGCGGGGCCGCGCTCGGGCGCCCTCCTGGGAAAGACGTTCGTCCTCACGGGCACCCTTGCCACGATGACCCGCGACGAGGCCTCGTCGAGGATTGAGGCCGCGGGCGGGAAGACCGCCTCCGGCGTGAGCGGGAAGACGAGCTACGTCGTCGCGGGCTCCGATGCGGGATCGAAGCTCGAAAAAGCCAGGGCGCTCGGCGTCGCGGTGATCGGCGAGGCGGAGCTGCTCAAGCTGCTGGGGGGGGCGTAGCCGCCTCAGATCTGTGGATTCAGCTCGGCCGGCCCGGCCGTTCTGGAGCCAAAGACCGAGTTGTCGAGCGAGAGCCGGCCCGATCCGCCCAGGAGAAAGACGATAAGGAGAAACAGGACCAGGGCGGAGAACTCCAGCGATTGGCCCATCGCGAAGAGGCCGTCAGAGCGGTGCACGACGAAGACCGCGCCCGCGAGGATCGGTATCTGCACAAGCGCGGCCAACCTCGTCAGGAAGCCGAGCGCCAGCATGGCCCCGCCGACGAAGTGCGCGAGCATCACGTAGTGGAGCAAGGCGCCAGTCATCAGCCAGTTGTGGCCCGATCGCTGCAGCATGTCGACGAAGTAGCCCGTGGACGTGTTGGTGATCAGGAGCAGGCCGCGGGCGAACAGCCCGAGGCCGAGGTAGATCCGGACACAGTCGAGCCAGAGGTCCCGGCGCGATTGCGCCCACGAAGCCAAATCATGCTTCTGCATGGGTGTTTCCGAGTTTTGGGGTGAAACCG